>Ga0075154_10003087_pt1 | contig 10676 bp, 2 predicted proteins | sample JI71714BDNA_FD_70965 | JGI IMG/M metagenome (GOLD analysis project Ga0075154, IMG submission 70965) | Wastewater effluent complex algal communities from Wisconsin, to seasonally profile nutrient transformation and Carbon sequestration -... | ecosystem: Engineered > WWTP > Effluent > Algae...
GCCACAGCAGCGGTTAAAAAGCACATCGTGGCGGATCATTTTACGGCGCTGATTCGTATTTTTATAGTGAAATCATGGCTACGGAGGCTGATACATACCCTGAGTGCGAAGCGAGGGGAGACGCAAAGGAAGAAGGAATACAAGGTAGGTAAAATGAAACAACTCTTGTGCACCGCGCCAGAACTTGGCTAACATCTAGCATTCGCTCTTGTCCATTTCCAAGTGGCTATCCGTATGCGTCCTCTGAACAACAAAGAGTCAGACGGAGTATCGGTATGGCGGGTCTTGAAAAAGCACAATATGATTGCACAAACGACTATAGATGGTAAACCACTGCCAGATAGATGTGAGGGACGAAATGTGTTTGCTTTTGACAAGACTTTTGGGACGAATGCAAATACGCAGCACGTATATGATGGAGTAGTGAAAAACATCGTTTTGTCAGTTGTAGGCGGTCTCAACGGCACAGTTTTTGCTTACGGCCAAACCTCCAGTGGTAAAACCTTTACGTTTTTCGGAGGCCAACAAAACGATCCAACCTCATACGGCATTATTCAAATGGCTGCAAACGATATTTTTTCACACGTATTGGCAGACACAACTCGCAGTTATTTGTTGAAAGCATCCTTCATTGAAATTTACAACGAAGAAGTTCGTGACCTCTTAGTTTGTGGAAATGATGGTGTAGGAGCCGCGTTAGCAGTTCGCGAGGATCCTCGCCGTGGCGTTTTTGTCAACGCTAATGAGACTATCATAAGTGGTCTTGATTCGCTCATGGCAACATTGGCCGCCGGTGAACAAAATCGCTCAGTTGGATCTACGGCAATGAACGAAAGATCTTCTAGATCTCACACTATTTTCAAAATTACAGTAGAGAGCAGAAAAATAAAGAAAAACCAAAGTATCAGCATCAATGATACATCATCAGACTTCTCAGATGACGAGGATTCTGAACATCACAAGACTCTTGATTATGAAGACGATGCTGTGCTTGTGTCGTCTTTAAATCTTGTAGACTTAGCAGGATCAGAAAGCGTTCGCCATACTGGTGCCACAGGTGATCGTCAAAAAGAAGGAGGGAAGATAAATCAGAGGTATGTGAATGAGTGTTCATTTCGCGTTCCATTTTATGAATAATTTGTTGATATTGGTCTTCGCACCTTGCAGTCTACTAACGTTGTCAAGGGTCATTGTCGGATTGGGTACACAAGGAAATAATCATATTAATTTTCGTGATTCCAAGCTCACCAGAATACTACAGCCTTCCCTCTCTGGTAATGCCAGGATGGCTATTATATGCTGTGCAACGCCCTCCGAACTCTACCTTGAAGAAACTCGCTCGACATTACAGTTTGCCGCTCGTGCAAAGCTTGTAAAAACTAGGGCAAAAGTAAACGAAATACTTGATGATAGAACACTACTTAAAAAAATCCAGAAAGAACTTGCTGAAGCCAAACGTGAACTTGCACTAGCACAAATGAGAATATCTGACAACAAAGCAGAGAGAGAGCTGATTTCAGTTAAAGAGCAACTTCGTGAAGTTCTAACCCAAAGAGAATACGAAGCCCATGCGCCAAAGTTTGGTTTTCCAAGAACTGCCGCTTCTGAACAAATCGACCCAAAGAATTTGAAGCGTAGGCGTTCTGATGGTATCGGCACCTCACACGAAAATTTCTCAGATTTTCCTTTAAGCGACAAGCGTATAAAAGGTTTATGCAGTGATAGTAGAGTATGCAGCGAAATTCCAAATTTAGAGCAACATCGCATAGAGTTCCTCAACCTAGCGTTAAATACAACAAGAGAACAATTTATGCAGCTAGAAAAGCAATTGGATAGTGCAAAAGACGAAATTTTTAATTTGAAATCAACTCAACAAGCAAGCGAGGCGAGAATTGCTGGTCTAACTTCTGATCACGAATTCGTGCACAACGAGGTTCGTGTGATGGCCGAAGATAATAGAAAAGTTCTTGAAGGTAATAAACTTCACATCGAAGCTCTCTCCCGAGAAAATGCTCTACTTTTGCAACGAGTAAATGAACTAGAAGAAGAAAACAAAGACCTAAGGTTCAATTTGTATCCGAACAAGGAGCTTTTTGAGGGACTCAAAGAGAAGAATCAAAAGCACGAAAATGAACTCAAGATCCAGAACAAATTAATTAAAGAACAAGAAGAGAAATTGAGTATTCTACAGTCATCAAAATCGTCACTTGAGAAGGCTCTCAATACTCAAGTAAAGATAACTTTACAAAAGGACATTATAGCAGACGAACTCCACAAAGAGCTGCTTGATGTCAAGGAGCAAAAGATAGCTTTGGAATCAAGAAATTCTGGACTCTCTGAACAAATTGGAATTCTATTCGGTAGAATTTATGAACTCCTGTCTCACAAAAATGAATATAAAGAATCAAATCTTTCTTTATCTGACCAGATCGAATATCTGAAAGACACGATATCAAAACAAGAGTCCTCGATCAAGGTCTTGAGGACTAATCAAGTGAGCTTAGATTCTGATAAGCTTGAAATCGCGCGTGATACTGAGTTGAATTTCGCGTCAGATTATACTAGAGCACTTGAAAATGAAAACACTGCACTGTTGCAAGCTACTGACTGCATACTACTTGATCTAAAAGCAAAATTCGAAGAGATATCCGAGCTTGTTGTTTCTGCACAAGATGCCTTTGCGTTCCACAGTACTCACACATTGTTTGCCGAGACATTAGACAACATGGATAATGATCACGAGACTAGCACGTACAAGCATGATGAGATGAACCACGTTATTTATAGTCGCAATCATTTATTGCATGTGCATTCTCTAATGGAAGATTTGAAAGCTTCATCATGTTTGCTTCACGACATGATTGATTCCAATGAAATCAAAGAAAGAAATAGGTTGATCTGGGCTAAAATGCGATATACTCAGAAATCACTGGGTGACCTGTTGTCTGCAACGAAATTGAGAACTACATTCCTAACAGACGAAAATGTATTTGCTATGAAAAGCCACGATGTTGCTCTTGATAATTTTTCAGATTTGATACATCCTACAATCAAACAACTGAGTCACGGCTTCAAGGAATTAATGTTTTTGTTATCTTCTCTTTTGAACATCTTCATTAGACAAAATCAAGAATACGACATGCAAGTTGACGATGCATTGCAAGATTCATTTCTGGAACCATACAAAACTAATATCGAACATCTAGAGAGTTTGCTAGAACATTTACAAATGTTGTTACATACGTTCCATGTCTCGAATGAACTTAAAACTAAGGTTTGCGTTGATCTTTGCGACGACAAAGTCAAAAACCAAAAGTTGTTACAGAGATCACGATCATATTGCAGAAAATCACTAGAAGCACAGACCAGTCAAATCGCCACAATGGCTAAATCGGCAGATCAACTTCATGACTACGTGTTGAATAATATCTATCCATTAAGGAGTTCCATCTCAGATGCCTTATCCTCGTTCAGTTCCATGAGCGATGAATTTAACGCCGTCACAAATATATTTTCATCTTTAATTGGCTTCGAGAATATGGCGGAAGTGAGAGATATTAACAATAACTCAGTTCAATTCCACGATTTGACAGATTTCATGGCAGAAATACGACGAATCGTTGCTTACTCCGGCGCAAATAAGGAAGAGATTCCAATTTCTTACGGACCATCACCCGCACCTAAGAAATCGTCAGCATTAAGCAACCTCAAATCACTACTCCTTCAACATGACTCGGTTCTGGATTCAAACACCAATTTAAGATCTTCACTCAATCTGGCTAACCAAAAACAAGAGGCTTTATGTGATGAGCTTTCGTCCGTATTCGATTTGTTTGAACAAAATACATACTTTTTGCAAGCTGCTTTGGTTCAAAGCGACCATTTTTTGAAAAATTCTTCTAGTAAGAGTCCTATTGAAGAAATTTTGTCGAAATACCAGCTCCAAATTTGTGAAGTGTTGTCGTCGAAAAGTGAAGCGTCAAGCCTTCTCAAGTATGTGATGCAAGCGCTTCATGATTTCTTACCCCAACAGGTAGGTTTAGGAAGCGGTTCATATACATTAGAAGCGATTCATCCATGGGATGAGCTCAATGCTGTCTTGAATTACATCATAGAATCTACTCCGTCAGGCGTTTTAGAGCGAGATAAATTGAGGGAATTGGCCCTGATCCTCTGTAAAAAGCTTTGTGAGACACAAGACAAAGTACTGGATCTTGAAATCGATTTGAACCGAGTCTCGGAAGCTCTTCAAAGCTCCCATATTGAAAGTAATTGTTTAATGTCACAATGTTGCGACACGGTCGAAACCCTCAAAGCCTCGATCGAAGAAAAAGAGCAAGAGTGCCAATCTTTGCTAAAGAGCCTCCATAAAGCTAGAGTTCACAGCAACGAACTTACTAACATGCTGACTCAATCACGTGGCAATTCTGAGCAATTAGCTAATGAGTTATCCAACTTGAAAGCCCTCCATCAAAAGTCTATTTATGATACAAATATTGAAATGACTGGTTTGAATGAATATTGTCAAGAGCTCGAGCAAGAAATTGAAACAAAAACCGCAAAATTCAGTGAAGCAAATGCGAAACTTGAAAAAAGAGATCTCAAGATAAGAACTTTATTTGACGAGTTGCTGGGATATAAAAATCGTGTTAAGCAGATAGGTGCTTCTTTGCATACATCATTACAAAGAGTGGATAGCCTAGAAAATGAGATTGAGGAATCTCATAGTTTGCATGAAGACGTCATGAAATATTGTCATCTATCGTTAAAAGAGTTGCTCATCTGCGTTCACGATTTAAATAATGTTATTGCTTACAGTCAAGAGAACAATACTCTCGATTGTAAATGGAACAACGAGACCGGAGGTCCATCTGATGTTTTTGAATTGGAATTTATTGGAACAGTCAATTCATTGCAAGACAGAGAAAGATCCAACCACATGGACATGAGCATCTTACTTGATATGTTTTCTGAATTAGAAGACGCAGTTGTTTTATCTCAAAAAGCGATTGACCACCTTCAGAATGCGAATTCTAAACTTTTTATCAATTGCGAATTCAATGCTGCTCAATGTAAAGTGAGAGCAGATACTATTTGTGATTTTCAGAACGATATACGAGCGTTACAAATGCAATCAGTTTTCATCTCTAAAATGGCGAGTTTAATTGAAAAAACTGCTGAAGCGCTCGGATCGCCCCATCAGAGTAATTGCCTATTTCCCCAGTCTGAAATTAGCATTTCAAACACACAAACCACAGAGAAAGTTGTCATATTCGACGCTTCAAAAATACTCAGCCGTGCGACGTACGAATGCACTTCGATGAAAAATGAGATTGAAGAACTTAGTTCAATATGCCGCCAAACTGAAGCTTCATCTTTATCGACCTCGGTGAATGAAAAAATGAGATTCTTGAATTCCTTGTTAAACACTGTAATGAAGTATGACGAGGGAAGTTCAAGTTTGATTCATGAGGACGTTAGTTTCTCTCAAGGACTTGTTACGACATTTAAGTCCTTGCTCTCGATTTATAAAGGATGCTCCGAAACACTTAAAATGTATTCACAAGTTGCAAAAACACAGGAGTTTTTCATAAAAGAAGGCCAAGGCACTGCGTTTTACTTGCAGAGTGCCCAAGTCGATCAAAGTAATGAGCTGTGGCACTTTGTTTTGAATCTTTCTGCATCATTTCGTCATTTACAAGAACTTATGTCAGCCAAAGATCATGCAAACGAAAATAAGTCATTCCTGGCAAAAACGAATGAAATGGTTTCAATCCTTTGTGAACAAAACACATCCCTAACTCAGAGACTAGACACCTATGTAATTCAACAGGAGAGCCAACGACATGAGTTTATTGCTTATTGGAATGAATTCAAGTCCAATCTTGAAGTTTTAATAGGTTCGAAAACTATTGTCTCGCAGGGGTTGTTGGATTATCAGGAATTGTTGAAGGACGAATTTGAGAAATTTGCAAAATTGATTGAATCTTTGATCAAAGAAACTTTGTTAATAGACCGACTCTCGCTGGAAAAAGATGCCCTTCGTACGCACCTAGATGCGGTAATGGAGCAATCAACATTGTCTGATACTTGTTTTCTTGAATCCATGAATTCGATTAAAGAGCAGGTCTCTAATACGAATCTACAAATAGAAGTAATCAGTAAAAACGCGGTGGCGTCGGCTGACGGGTTTTGTACCGCTGTAAACAATCTTTTAATCGAAATAGAAGACCTAAGGGAGAACAAACTGACCGCCGACACGCAACTCGAGATCCTCAAGAGGGAACACTCCCAGTTTAGGAAAGAATGCAGCATACGTATTGACGAATTGGAAAGTTCCATTCATCTCACAAGAGAAGCATCTATAAACCTCAATTACGTATTAAAAGAACGACAAAATATGTGCGACAGAATACAGAAAGAATTACATGCTAAAAAAGCTAAAGAGATGCAGCTAATTGCACAAGAAGATCTTCTGCAGGAAATGGAGCTTCTTTTAGAAGAGAAGCTTCAGGTACAGGAAAGACTGGAGAAAGAAATTGAATATAGCTCTAAACTCGAAGAAGATTTACGCTACCAGATGGGCGAGAAAGAGCGTCTACTGGAGAATGAGGCGCAAGAAGAGATGGAAGCACTGAAAATTGAGCTTTGCAAAGTAAAGTGTGACTTGGAAATCTCATCAAAAAATGAAATGAAACTTCAAGAAAGGCTTTCCGAATCTTTTTTATATTTAGACAACATGAACGATCTGATTGACACGGCTCAGAGAAGTCTTTGCGAAGCTGATCAAAAGTTTCAAGATGTCTCAAGGAGTCTTGCGATTGTGAGCCAGGAAAAGTTTCTGCAAGCTGAGGCATTTGACACTCTCAAGGAGGAACTTGATGAAATTCGAGTTTCTGCAAATGTGTCGCGAAATAATATGGAATTGAAGCATGTAAAATCGCTTGCTCAACTTAAAGCTGAAATAGATGTTTTGAGACACGAAATAAGCGAATTTATGGAACAAAATCAGCATCTTCGTAACGAAGCTCTTTTATTAAACGATGAAATGCGTCACCTAAAAAGTCAAGCGTTTCTAGAGAAAGAAAGGATGGGCGCGGCAATATCTGAAAATATTAAAGTACTCAAGCAGCGAATTTCAACGTTTGAAAACCAACATGAGGCATGTAAAGCAGAAATCCAACAAATGAAGATCAAATGCATTGAATCGCATGAAAGGGCATCGCACTTTGAGATAGAGTACAAAAAAGCGACCGAGCACGCTGCTCTCATTTCCCTTAAGTTCGAAAAGTACAAGACAGATAACCTTCAAAATGAATCTTGTGAGTCATGTTCTTTGTTGAAAGTGCAATTGATCAAATACAAAGAAGAGATAATCGGAAAGGACGCGCGTATAAAAAAGTTGGACAGTGTCAAACTTACAAAAGAAAAGGCTATGGCCATGAAGAAAATCAAGGTGATATCTTGTTTTGTATTTTGACAATATCTAGGTCCTCATATCTTAACACATGGTTTTTTGCACTTACTCTGCATAGGACGAAAGACACCAATTCTCCCAAGAGAACGACAATTTAAAATTGAAGCTTGAGGCTTTGCAAAATGAAATCATGGAATATCGACAGAGAAATCTGGAGTCATCTTGCAATCGTGAAGTAGTTGAACTAAAAACTGAAAACGCGGAGCTTAGAAAAGAAAAAGATCAGATTTTTGCAAAACTCCGTAAATACGCGGCTCATATTAAACAAATGGATCAAGAGCGTATATCAGCGTTTCAAGAGATGAAGAAAGTCTGCAAAGACATTGAAACAGATGACTTGAGTGGATCAATTTCATTTCTTTGTGCACGGGTGAAAGAGGCCGAGGAGGATTGTGATGCTTTGATAAATGTTGAAACGCGAGCATCGCGTTACTTGGTAGAGAACGATAGGCTCCAGAAGGAGATTCACCACATATCCGAGAGGCTCTTGAATTTAGAAGCAAGTTTAAAGGCAAAAGAACTATCTAACCTGGAATTAAAAAGCGCATTAGAAAGAGTAAAAGAGGTGCAAGAAAAAACACTGGTAGAATTGGACCAGATACGCTTGAGCGATGCTGAAAGAAAACGGAGAATTCGATTTCTAGAACAAGAAAATCTACAGCTTATGACAGATATCAAGTATGCAAAGAAGCAGATTTTTTATCAAACCCGAGTAGACAAAACTGCAACCAGTTCAGGTACTTTAGATGACGGAGACGATTCTCAAAGCAATTGCGAAGTCTCACCGATAAGTGAAGTAGTCGAAGAAATTGACAAAGAAAATGAAGGGAGAAAGATGATTGACAACTCGCCAAAGCAATTCACAGACCTACAAAAGAAAAATAATGGGAAATCCTATCAGAAGACAGCTTTTGGCGAAAGCTGCTCTAATGAAGAGGCGACTGGGGAATGCACACAAAGTTAACTAAGTTGTTGCCACTTTTCACAGTAAAATGCCACCATATGTAAAGATGATCCTATTGGGATTCCAAGATAAATTTAAAATGTAAATAGAACCTGATTCTAATCATTTACCACACAAGGCAAATGAAAGAGTAGTGCGAAACTAATCTGGATTTACTTAACTTCTAACTAATGTTTAGATTTCGCTACGGGACATTAGGAGGAACAGGGCAACCTGATGCGGCTGAATCCAAAGGCGTGCAAATTGATCTATCAAATAGAAAAATCGTGGAACAAGTAAGTGCGCTATTGCTTGATCCTCTATTGGTTGCTGTAATCGCACTTGTAATTCTCTGAAAAAAAGCTGCACCACCGGAAGATCTAACCTTGTTACATTTATTCCCCACAAAACAGTTATCCCTAACCTCAATCGTAGCAGCATCGCGAACGCTCAATCCTCCGCCCCAACCCTACATGGCGCACGAAATAGATTTGTTAGAAAATTCAATTTGGAGCGCAAGATAAGATAAATCTTACTGTTTCAGCCAGAGCCTCGTTTGATTGAAATGAATTTTGACGCACTACAGTGGTTGTTCCGGTATTTTTGACATCTTTGATATCCAACGCTCCAGTAAACCCCTTGTGAACAACAGACATTAGAGATTAGCATCAACCATAACTTTGGGAGTTTTCAACCAGCAACTTACAAGAGGTGCTCTGTTGCCATAGAAGTTGTTGTTCAGAGCGGCCACAGAGCCTGCATCCTTTATTCGGACTGCTCCTTGGTTTCCAGTCGTCTGCGTGATTAAATTGCAAATTAGCTATTCAATTCAAAACCAAAATTAAAGTGTACTATAAACCTCACCGCTGTGTTGAATGAAAAGTCACACAGTTGAATGGTGACAAGAGCTTCGACATCAGAAATAATGACAGCGCCACCACTTTGCTGCAACATGACGAGACGGTTGAGATTAAGCGCGAGAGCAGTTCAAATCCACGAGCACCTTTGTATCATCTCACCCTGGCTTTATTTCCTAGATTTGCATTGGCGTAGTATCCAAACTTGCACTGAGTTAAAGTGACACCCCCACTTGAGCCATTGGCAACCCGAACTTGTTGAATATAAACTGCTCCTGCGCCCTTTCCCTATGTTAGAAATACAGGATGAGTTATTCCGTGTTATTATTCTAAGTAAATACATCAATTTATCGTTGACTCACCTGAGCTTCATTTGAAAAAAAGCTTGAGTTATCCAACGTAACTTGCGCAACTGTTTGTATCGCCAAGGCACCACCATAATCATTCTGATAAGCAATCCAAATCAAGAGTTTAGATATATGATACTCGCGAACATGAGTACAAGAATGATTTTGAAAAGCTAACTTACCAGCGCTATGTTGGTGCTGAATTCGGATTGAGTAACTAAAACAATGGCCTGGCGGGCTTCAATAAAAACTGCACCACCGAAACCTGTGGAAATATTGTTTCTGAAAGCGCAACCTATAATTCTGATGCTCGTTGCTAGGGGAGATCTAATTGATATTGCACCGCCCTAATATTGAACATACGTATACTATGAGGTGACCCCACTGTCTAAAAAAGAAAAGAGATCTATATACTTACTCTGACAGTGGGAACATCAGTCCCATATCTCGCATTTTGGAAGTTTATCCCAATAAAGCTGATAGCTCCATTTTGGGGGAGATTTCCAACGTTGAAGAATCGACCGCGGTCAACTGTGTTAGGTGGTGTGCTTCGTGAAAGGGTTGTCGCAGGTCTGTTAGTAAGGTCGGTACACCCGATGCATCTAAAGATTAGACTCTTCGTAACTTGAATACTATCGTCGGTTGCAGAAAAAGTTATTCCGTTGTTACATATTTCGATAACTTCGGACGGGTTAGCATTGTTGACGCAATTTATTAAAGCAGCAACGCTGCATGCCGGTCCAGGAGAAAGCCCTTGCAAACAATTTGCTATTAACTTTCGCCCATGCAAAGGAGAATCGTCTTCATTATGCGGGTATGATCCTCTTAAATTGATTTGCTTAAATTAAATTGCAGTATTGGTATTAGTCATTAATTGGTATAACCGGGCTTGAAATATGATTTGAGACTTGGAAACATAAACCACTTACACTATTGTTCTGGACTTGATGCAAAAAATCAAGAGAATCATCGTCAATGCTCCCAAAACAAGCATTTCCGTTTATTAAGATATGAAGAATTGTGCTAAGCGCGCCAATTCTTATCATCTTACT
>Ga0075154_10003088_pt1 | contig 10675 bp, 8 predicted proteins | sample JI71714BDNA_FD_70965 | JGI IMG/M metagenome (GOLD analysis project Ga0075154, IMG submission 70965) | Wastewater effluent complex algal communities from Wisconsin, to seasonally profile nutrient transformation and Carbon sequestration -... | ecosystem: Engineered > WWTP > Effluent > Algae...
AGGCATATACACGACAATAGGAAATGGCGCAACATACACTGCCTCATGAAACTGAATACAAAAGCTCCACCAAAGCAGAGCTATTAAGAATAGACGAAGCAATGACACAAGTAATATGGACCAGGTATTTCTTAGGATCACAAGGAGTCTACGTACCTACAACAACATCTACCAGGACAACACAAGTATCATCATTTTGGTGGAGAACAGAAAATGTTCAATTCCAAAGAGAACATGGCAGCTGGCCATAAGATATTTTTTCATGACGGACAAAATAAGGAAGGGGGAAGTAAAGGTAGCATTCTGCCCTATGACAAACACTTCTTTACATAGCCTCTACAGAGCAGCATTTTCAGAAAAATGTGAAACAAACTACTAATTTTGCCCAATACTTATAAAATCGATGACGCGCACAGGAGTGTGTGTTGAGGGTAAACACCAAAAATGAGTGAAAACAAAAAAACACAAATCGAAACGGAAAGTAAACATCAGTGAAAATGGGACTCACAACTAATTTACGGAACAAAATAAATGATGGAAAAATGAAAAATCCAAGCACAGAAGTATGGACTAGCTTTCAATTTTAACTCTATCAAATTATGTTTATAACCATCCTAGGTGTATTCTGTACCTTAACAATCTATCGATTTTAAAAATACAGCTGCATGTCTCATTTAAAATTGCATGTTTACTAGCAGGTATTTTCATGCTTAGAGGGATGCATGCAACTGTATCTTGCTTCAAATTTTTACTAACTTCTTGATGACTATAAAACTTGCTTTCAGTCAAGTGCCAGCCACAAATTAAAATTATTCTTTTGTTTAAATGGTCTGTTTGGATATTTTGATATATGTGTAATACATGTAGACTGCGTGATTCCCTTCCATCGAACGCAATACATTTTGCATGAGATGGTTATTTTCTTTGTAAGTAAATCATTATGTGTAAAAATTACGGAACACTACGACATTCCGAAGATTTACATGATGTCTGACTCCCTTTCTTTCAATAAAGCACTGTGAAGATCGCCCAATACTTAATCTACGTCCCATCTTTTTGTCTTCAAAACTATGACATTTCATCGCATAATAGTTTAATTGTCACATATACCACGTACTTTGAACACCTAAATGCATGTTAATATAAATCGAACTTTCAGTGTTTCAAAAACTAGAATGCAAAATAGTCTTGGGTGCAATGAAATTAAAACAACATTTTAATTAATTCTTGTGTTTGACAAATGTATGAGGAGGTTCAGTGTTGGCCGAGCTTTGATTGCTCAACATGAAGATACTGAATATCATATTTCCCATAGCAACAGGAGCATCATTTTCCGCGATTGAAACTTGAATTATTACTTTTTTCGAGAGTAAAACAATACGAGCTTTATACAACTCTAAATCTAAATATCTTCATAACAAACACTTTGTATACTGAGCCGCACCTCTATTGCACGATCTTTCCATGCCTTATATTCCTAAGAATTTATTTTATCATAAACGTGTGTGGTGCGGCTTAAACTGAAAAGAATCAATGTGGTCCCGGTGGCCTAATGTATGAACATCGTAAGAATTGCTTGTTTTAATCAGGGTGAACATGACTGTTAATTTTACTAGTGACTGTGTGACTCACATACAAAATATTATAGAGTACGTTCGCGAGTGAACAAAATTAACGAGAATAGTAAGACAGAAAGCTCAAGTCGTAATCCGCAACAGTTGAGAAGAAAAATCCACTGAAAAGAGCGTGCGTTTCAGTATCCTCTCAGCCTTACATATTGAGACTCTAGACAAGAACAAGCACACAACAATTGAAATGACAGATATTTAAAGTTGAATCGGGACCAAATCAGGACGTTGGCATGTTAGTTAACAGCTGGCTTTGTAATCTTGGATTGAATCTTTATTAAGTGTTATGAATTACAAATTCAAATAGAATTCAAGAACAACGTAAACCCAACCGAAAATACGAAAAAAATTATTCGTTGGCTGGCGCTCTTAAATGTTGTTGTTGTGCTTCAAGAAAGAATTTTTATTCGTTTCATCGCCTTCATGTTGTGTTCTATGCAAACTTGACTGTGGGAAAAGTTGCAAGTCCTGAATTGGGATGCCCACCCGTCATGTTCCCGTATATACACCATCTGTGACAGTTAACTTCAGTAAATCGTAACTCTGCATTAGGCCTCCATTAACAGACAAGGGTTTAATGAGCGCAGCTTTTTTTGAATAATGCCACCTGAGAGCAATGAAGACCTACTGATGACAGTGCCATCAGCAGTGCAAAAAATGCCTTTACAGGAAGATAAAGGATCCCCCACTCTTACAGACGCAACGTACTTGTGCGTTTCGTTTGATGATAGCAGACGAGAGCTTCAAAGTTTGATCCCGAGTCAAACAAGTGTTGCACCTTCTGCACTTAGAGCAGGACGATTTGGCGGAAACCGGAACAATCCACAATTTGCTTACTCACCATTGAATACAACAGATATTAAATGTTTAAGTGGCATTGAGAGAGACACAATCTCAAACAAATACACCATGAAACTATACGATGAGTACATGACTAAAGGCGCCCTGAAACATGTAAAAAAGATAAGAAGCAAAGAACAGAAGAAACATGAACAAATTCTTCCATCAGACAAAAACAAATGTTCGACTTCATCCAAATCTATGAAAGGAGGCCAAGACGAGCGCAGTGTCGGAGGTACAAGCTACGAGTCCAAGCACAGTAAGAGTAGCAGACTAAGCAAGAGCGTCATTTCCAAAGGAGAAAGTGCGCCGTCAACAGGTGGCAGCTCGTCTTTGATTTCAGAGAACGAATTTGTAAACGGGCCGATCATGTGTCAGTACTCAACATTAAGTTTCATGCTACATACATGGAAACACAGACATTGGGCAAGAATAGGTATTTCTAGTATCGCGATATTCAAAACAGAAAGTGACTATTTAGAGTGGAGAAGTAGTACGAACCCAAAACTCATAAAGAAAAGAATTGATTTAGACACAGTCGCAGCTCTGAAACAGGAGTCTAGTTGTAAAGGTGTGCGCATTCTCAAGTTTCGGCTCGATCGAATTCAATCTTCCACGAAAAGAAGGAACAAGGAAAATGTGTACGTGACTTTTTGTTTGGCAAATCTGGTGATTCTGCTTGTCTCATGTATATGCGATTTCTTTCAAAACTCAGATATTCGTTCAAGCTAGTGCAAGTTACTGATGCAGGGTCTTTCAACACTGCGGTATTTGCGTCGGATGACACGGACAAAATTTTGGCTTTGAGATCATCAATATTTGACTGCATGGAAGCTTGCGTACAGTCATATTTGAAGAAGGAGAGGAAGAAACACCAGAAAAAAGACGACAAAAGCACCTCATCTCACAAGAGTAAAAGCAGGATGAAGAAAAATTCAATGGATTCTGGTGAGCAGGATATGTTCAGTTTCAAAAGTTGTCTGTATTTTTCTAAATCTCTTGTCAATCAATCTTTTCCCTTACAGTGACAGAAGACGGAGCTGAATTAGATAATTATTCCATCTACAGCGGCGATGCAAGCGTCATTTCCGACATGAGCGCCATAGTTTAACTGTAAATATTTTTCCCAGCCAGCATTCAGTCATACAAAGTCACGCAGTCCAATAACAGAGGCCCAAAAGTGACATAATTAAAATAGATTCAAATATATGAGAGAAGGCATTTTTAAACAAATACTATAGAGTTATATGAACGTGATTAGATTCTAATCAAACAGCAAAATGAAAAGAATTTTTAAGTAACTTTAACTAACATGAGCGCGTTTACAACAATTTAATAGAATGCCCTTGCGCTCGTCAAATTTTGATCCTAACTCATGTTGATGATATGAGTACTTGCATTTCTGGCGGAATTCGCAAGTGACCGAAGAAAGAGACTTGTGAAAGCTGAAATGTTCAACAATAGGAGTCGCTCTACCATCCAACCTTCTTTTATGTAAGTGTAGCAATGTTGGTTATTGTGCCAATTACATTTCAATTAAAATTTAAAATTTCACCATTTTCAAAGGATCCACAATTGTATGCTCAGTAGAAAAAAACTTGCCCTCAAATCTGTATATTGATCTTTTGGGAGTTAGAAATTTGATTCGATAGGTTGGTTAGAATTTTTGCCTAATTAATTCTTCCTCCTCTTCTTCCTCTGCCGCCTCTTCCTCTACCTAGTACCTTAGGCTTAAGTCCTGTCACTTTCTGTGCTTCGAGAGATGCCAAATGATTGGATGCTTTGAAAATTTCTATTGATGAAGCTCCTCGATCCTCGGCTTTTTTCAGATCTTCTTTTGCTTGATCAATCTGCTCATCAAGTTTAGATTTGTTGGCATTTGCTTCATCTTCAATGGTCTTTTCCACACAAGCTCGACATCTGGCCTTTTCATTTTTGGCCAATTGATTTCGATTAAATGCAGATTCAGAAAGTTCTTGTCCACATGGTCCAGCACATTTGCGTTTTTGTATTTCAGTGTGGTCTGTTGTGTCCTCATTGGAGGTTGTTGCTCTGCGGCGAGCCTCTGCTTCATCTCGTTCCTTTTTGGCAGCCTCCTCAACACATCGCTTGCATCTGAGTTTGTTGGAGGATGGATCTTTTCGAAATTTATCCAGAGCCTATGCGCAAATAACGAAAGGTTATTGTGTTAAGTGTTTAGCTTTGCGATTCTAGAAGCGTAGATTCCAACATACATTTTTTGAAAACTCCTCTCCCATCAGTCTCTTACGTCGACATGGACCACTGCATTCGAGGCAACCCGCCCATTTGTCAGTGGTAACTGGAGTTGACATCCTTTTTTGTGTTCCTACTTGAGGACCGGGGATGAGTACAAAATCCAAGACTTGAACAAATAAGTGTGGATTTAGAATTTTAGGATTGTCCTGTCCAACGCAAAGTGTATCTGACGATACCTACCGTAGGTGATACTGTACAACAATGTATGACCTCATGTTTATTGAAAATGAGAAGAAGAAAACGAGTTTAATTCTAGGAAACTTTAAACAATTTTTTAATGCCATGGATTTGGCATGAAAGAAAATATAGAATATAAAACCCTAGACTTTAGTACTACCAGAAAAGTGGCTTTAGTTTTACTATCTAAGTCAAATTGGATTGTCAATTGTGATCTGGTATTTTATGGTTCAAGTTTCACGTTCGAAGACAATCGTGTGTTTAGATTGGTATTGTTGAAACTTGATTCTTAAACCAAGATATAAAACAGTAGCCCCACCAAGAGCTAGAGCTGCTCTAATTAACCACCGACTTGAATTGTTGCTTGATTTGTAAACAGCGCGGTAACCCTCAAGTTCGTCAGCATGGATGCGCGTCCCAACGAATACTCCAGCTACAAACAAGGATGTATGGCTTAGAAAGAGATGCTTCCAAGCTAGTAACGGCATGTCTTTCTTTCAGTATTGGAATTTGGATGGAGCTTCTAGGCTCTCTGATCTAAAGTTTGGCCAAGAGCACAAGGTCAATCAAGAAAAAGAACTCAATTTAGCTTCTTTTTTTTAACTCGGAGCTTGAAATCTTATAGCTAGAAATACTTGCACGCTCCCTATTTGCAAAAATTACATCAAAATTAGAACAAACTTATATACTCGCGAGAATTTTTGAAAATCTATCAAATCTATCATAGCACGGGACGCTTGTTGTGCTCCATATATATATCAAAGCCATCACATATCATTTCTCAATCCAGAAACAACGCGTAAAAGCATTTATCCAATACAAATTAATAATGATTGATCCAATGGCAGACATCGGCTCCGGCTTTGACCCGACCAAGTCTAATGGATCCGGCGAAGGAGGGGGGACAGAAATTTTGAACTTCCACGCACTTCAGTTGAATCACAGAAAGATTGACTACGTGCAGAGCTTCATGGGGATCGTATCAGGCTGTGTCGCTGGAATTTGTCGATTTACTGGACTTGAGGGTTTGGGTAAGCGAAACTTTTTTCCCCCGCGCTTCGAAAATGCAGTATACCTCTTTAATGATATATTCTCGACTCTTCCTCTTTGTTACAGCTTGCTTTCTGGTCCTGCATCTTGTGGTAACGCTGGCATTATTGAGCAAAATGAATTTCCGATTAAAATCCTACAGCCAAAAGAATATTATTGCATTTTTGACCAATGATCTTCAAAGTTGCGCTTTGTCATTCATGTTATTTTGGACATTATTCTATGGTCTCGTGTACCTATTTTAATCGGGCACTCGTATAAAAACACTCAACATCCATAACCATGGAAGCAATAAGTAATCGTTGCAATTCTGTATGTGATTGAATCATGGCCCCAAATCCAAGCTAATGGTCATTCAAACATGTCCTAATATAGCCAGATACACGGTTTCGTCTCTAAACCAGTGATAACACAAATCTAGCACAATCAGAACTTGTATCGCACATTGTAGCTTTGCAATTTATTCCTTCACAGTCATAACATGTTTAACTTGTTTACCGAAAATTTGAACATCTTTTTTACAGATAGATTCCTATATGATACTTTTTCTTCGGGGTGTTAGGTGAAAAGGCGGCAATTGAGGTTCAATGGCTGTCAAACGTTGATAAGGTATATCCTTCCATGATAGGATCCTAGGTTTATGATCTGCATGGATCACGAAGTTCCAGTCCAAGACCAACTGTGCAATCATTATATGGATCTCGTTGATTGCGATTCGACTGCCAGGGCATTTACGGGCGCCTTGTGAGAATGGTTCTTTAAGGAACGGATGATCAATGATTTCTCGATATGTTCCCTTTCTTCTCTCCACTTGATCTGGAAACCAACGCTCTGGACGGAATTCGTCAGGATCATCCACAATTAATGGATTGTGAAAGGTACTCATAACTTCCATAAGCACAACATCACCAGTATGCAGAAATTCCTTGTGAACAGGAACAGGATTATCTGCCTGTATTGTTTTATTTATGAAGATTGGAATCAAGGGTGTCAAGCGGGTGCTTTCTCGTACCACAGCATGAAGATATGGCGTATGCTTTTTGTCAAGTACTTCTGCAGTCAATCTTCCATTCTCACCATACATCTCTACTGCAGTCACCAGCTCTAGATATAATCTTTCTTGTACATCAGGAAGTCTAGCAAGATGTATGGCATTCCACCTCAACACCGTTGATGTAGTATCTACTGCAGCAAAAAGACCAAGCCAAGTCAATTCTTGAACCTCCTTTATAGAAACGTTGGAATCTTCGGCCTCTTGTCTGTCAAGGGCTCTACATAAGTAAGACATTTTTTGCACATCATTCAATTTTCCTTCTTTTCTTATCTGCATGAACCTTGCAAACTTAGCCTGACCAATCGCCCAAGCTTCATCAAAGCCTTCAAAAGCTTTCTTGCACTTTTCTGTTTCAACGCCAAATATGTTACCTAGTATATTTTCCTTTGGATCAAAAACCATGCTTGTAGCCAAACCAAGGCCTTGGGATGAGCTAGATACAAATCGTTCGTTTTCCGGGTCGGTAGCTGTTGTGCTGTCTGCTACTTGTGTTAATTCGCCCAGCATAGCAGAAGCAAACATATCAAATGCACAGCGTTGTAAATACAAGTTCATGTCATCAGAAGCAGCCTGAGCACCTTTGGATGCCAAATAGGCAGCTTCTAAGATACCTGGAACAAATCCTCGAGCAGAATCTGGGTGCAACATGTCTGTTTGAAGGAATGTTCTCAATCTTTTCCACTCGTGTCCTCGTCTGAATAGGCCAAGAGATGCTAAGCCTCGGCTTTTCATCCATTTGATATTGACCCAGAAGGCCTCCAGAATTCCACTTGGGAATTGACCAGTATTACGAATAACTTTTACCACCTCACGAGGATCAGTAATTACATAAGCTGTCCTACGAATATCATCTCTCCTTCCCCCACCTGGTAGACCAATTGTATAAAAGCCACCATACCTTTTGTTCATTTCAGGCCAGAAATCATAAGGTTGGGAGAAGCTATTTCCAGGAATACCAGAATGCCATGTCAACATGCTGCCAAATATTGGCAGGGATGGCACATGCTTTAGTTCAGGGGTCTCCGTGAAGGGCAAATGATCCATTGAGTTGTTTTGAGTATCAGTGCTCGTCGCCCGAACCAAAAGAGGTATTTCAAAACAACTTTCACCAGAGTTGACGGTGGCGACCATGGAGTGCTTGATTCCAGGCCAGCGATTAATTCGAAGTGAAGCAGATATCATGTTCAATTATATCAATAAATTTTGTTGATTTCATATCATGAAAAACTTGAAAGATTATCCAGGAGTAGATAGTTGAATCTACGCAAGTCCAACAGATGACATTCTTAAGTCGCCCAAAAGATCAGCAAGATCCGACCAAGATGTGATGAACAAAAACGAAGTGATTCATGATACTTTTTCTTGAAAATCGATTAAATTAATCATAGCCGACTCATTTTGCCGGATTGTCTAAAATAAATGCATACATCACAAAACAAAAACACTTTAGAAGTTGAAATGACTCTTTGTTTTATTTTGCGCATCACACGTGTGATTGAAAAATTGACACCCTGAACCTCAAGTCCCATGTCAAAAAACTTGAATTCAAAAAGCACGGAACTAAAGTTAGGTTCTCTAAATTCCACGTTAGCTTCATGTACTGTACGTAAATTATATTTCTAACAAACGCATACGTATCTTTGAAAAAGAACGGATCTGTGCTGCCAAGTCTAATTGCAGTTTCACTGAGCCTATATAGTTTTGAAAGAACAGATACTCGCTAACTCACTAATCTATGTGATTCTATTGTGTTTCGTCTAAGCGGATGCTCATTCTCAAGGCCTTTGTTGAGGTAATGAAAGACAGACTTAGATATTTCACTTTCCATAGAAATACAAGAAAGAGTATATGACTGCTCCTTCGATACCCAGAGAATGATACGACAACTCAAGGTGTCTCTTGTCATATATTATGTGCTTAGTACAATCTTGCCATCCATAAATGCTTTACAAAGATTACCTGATTTCAGGGACTACAACGTTTCATCTTTTGAAATATATCCTCAACAAATTCCACCCGAGGGTAGAGAACCTTACATTGAGCGCATCAGTGATTCAAATCCTGAAGTTTTTTTGATCCATAATGCTTTAACAAAGGATGAGTGTGCATTCATCCGAAATTTAGCCTTTAAAAAACTTCGCCCATCGTTTGTTGGTGCTGGAGGGCAAAAAATGAAACCATCTGAGAGACGGACAAGCAAAAGTACTTTTTTGGTATTTGGTACTTTGCTACAGCCAAAAAGACTTGGTATAATTCGTCAGCGTTTAGCCAGACTGTCTGGACTAGACATCCAACATTTTATTGATTTGCAAGTAAATTATTACGAAGGCGCAGATAAGAAGGGTGTGCTTCAAAGCGGTGGGAAATATGAACCACACTTGGATTGGGCAGCATCTAACCACACCGAGCAGGCTTGGACGTTACTCATTTGTTTGTCAACGCTAGAGGAGGAGCAAGGAGGTGAAACGGTTTTCGTAAGAAAAGGCATAAAAGTTCGTCCCAATGAAGGAATGGTCATTGCATTTCGAAATATATTGGAGCCTGGCGTTGTAGATGTTGAAAGTTTACATGGTGGCTTGCCACTTCATCATGGAACAAAATGGAATGCCAATCAGTGGGTACTTACCCAGAGAATTCCTTTTGCGCGTCGAATTAGCATCCCCTTTGTTCTAATTCCATGGGGCGGCGACATTCCTACATGGTTTCTTAATATCCGAAATTTTTTCATGCAGAAATATGGTTCAGATGGGGGCTATCGTGCATTGAACATGTTTTCCAACATGATGGCCGCGATATCCGTAGCTCTTTTTGCCGGATCGACAATAGGATTTTGGTCCATTCTAAAATGTCTCTTAAAAAGAGATGATGAGCAATATTTTTAGATTTCAACTAGCAGATCGACTTTGGTGAGACCAAGCGAAAATTTTGAGGTTTCTTGGTACAATATGCTTTGCCAGTTGTTTCGGTCATGTTTTGCATTGTTGTCTAAACACACTTGAGGTGATTTTTTTTTAACTGGAGCAAGTATGATATAAATCAGGTTCATTGATTGTCCAAGAATCCGAACTATGAATTCTCTTACACTTGGATGTTGAAATTAAACCAATGCTCAACAATTTTTGCACAATTGTAACGTGAGCAAGTTATTGAATATCAACAGCTCAGCTGGTTAAATTATAAGACATTGACATCAATAGATCCCAAATATTGTAAAATTTATGTTTGAAATCTGTGTGCTTATCAGCTGTTCTATATTTTAATGTATTAACCTAATGGTCTCAGGTTACCTAAACGCTCACAAACTACGTGAAATTTTTTACATGTGTAGCTTGCCCTCCTGTGTTTCTGACCTCATAGTTACTGAATTTTTAGCACACTCCTGTTGATCACATTTTGGTAGGAGCTTCTCATTGGCAGCATGAAACCAAAATAACAATAAAGACGAAAGTTCCAAGCCAGTCAAAATATTGTCTATTAATTTAAATTGAGTGCTCCAATTACATTCCACTTCTTGATGTAAATGAGCATGGCTTGGATAATCTGCATGGACATGAATGTCAAGATCAGAGACTTTTCTGCTCATAATCAGCGTTATGCTAACCAACAGCTTGTTCATTATGCTCTTCATCATTGGTTTCTCTTGCCTGTC
>Ga0075154_10003089_pt1 | contig 10669 bp, 6 predicted proteins | sample JI71714BDNA_FD_70965 | JGI IMG/M metagenome (GOLD analysis project Ga0075154, IMG submission 70965) | Wastewater effluent complex algal communities from Wisconsin, to seasonally profile nutrient transformation and Carbon sequestration -... | ecosystem: Engineered > WWTP > Effluent > Algae...
GGACACTCGATACCGGCGCGATCGGCCTGTACCATGTAGTTCACCACCCAATCGTCCTGCTTCATCTGCCGCAAACGACCCAGCGCCAACGTGGCTCCGTGTGCGATGGCACTTGCACGGCGCAACACATCGTACAGTGGTTGCAGTTCGCGACGGCTCTCGTTCAACGTATGGATGGAACGGCGGCGAAGCGCGCGGATCTGGCGTTCGTTGCGGGCGATCATGCCCATCTCCACGTACACGCCTTGTTCACGCGCGGCACGCAGAGCGAGGTCGGTTTCGTCCAACACACTTACTAGCAGCCCGTCCACGCGAACGATCTCCACCAGTGGATGCACGTACTGGTCCATGAGGCCCACGATGCGCAGGTAACGCTCGCGCACGCTCACGCTGGTGCGGTCGGCCTTGTAACGGGCCACCTCGCTCATCACCGCGCGGTGCGTGGCGTCCAAGTCGTCCTGCATGCGGCGCAGGGTGTGGTCCACTTCGTTGGTCGCCATGGCCACGCTCAGCGCATCGCCGGCCTCGATGCCGATCACGATCCGCTTGCGGGCGCTCTCCAATGCGGCGATGTAGCCCTGGATGATCTCCGGGCTGGTGGGCACCGCATCGTTGTAGAGGTAGTTGATCAACTGAAGCAATGGCTGGGCCATCACGTAGTGCGCGCTGCCCTCTTCCAGCGGCACGAGGATCTGCAGCTCCAACAGGCGCTGCCAAGTGGTCTCCGGCTGTTCCGATACCGAGTCGCTGAAGGTGCGGATGAGCTGGCGCACCTGCGCTTCGCTCACATCACCTGGCTTCACGGCGATGGCGTGCAACAGCGGCACGTGGCTGGAACAGAAGTCGAAGAAGCGTTTCGGGGTGACTTGCATAGGCTTCCACAGCCCGCGCTACGGTATGGCAAAGCCATGCCCGGTCGCGGGTTGCGAGTGTGAAAGTACCCGGATGCCCCCGGAAGCCGGAAGGTGATTTATCGACAGGTGTTAGTAACCTGCTTCAATCAGTTGGCCTCATCTGCGATGCACCGCGAACATCGCGCGCCCTTGTGATGATCCCAAGCCATACGAGCGTAGCTTACCTCTCGGTCCTTTCCTCTATACGATCCTGTTGTTCAGGGCCTTGCTCACCGCTTCCGTAGAGCTGCGGACGTGGAGCTTCTCGTAGATCCGCCGGATATGGCTGTCCACCGTGTGGTAGCTCAATCCCAGATCCACTGCCACCATCTTGTAGCTGTGTCCCTTCACCAACAAGGCCAGCACCTGTTTTTCCCGCTCGCTAAGGCCAGGGTCCGATGCCGGTTCCGTCGGTGGTGCATTCACCCGGAAACGCTCCAACACCTTGAACGCGATGGCAGGTGTCATGGCACTACCGCCGCCATGGACTTCACGGATGGCCTTCACCAGGTCCTCCACCGCTGCCGTCTTGAGGATGTAGCCGTTCGCACCGGCGCAGATCGCGTCGAACACCTTGTCATCGTCCTCGAACACGGTCTGCATGAGGATGTGCGCCTGTGGGTAGCGGCCGCGGATCGCCTTCACACCATCGATACCGTTCATCCCGGGCATCTGGATGTCCATCACGATCACATCGGGCCGCGCCGCGTCGATGTCACGCATCAACTGTGATAGGTCAGGATGAACGGCCACACATACCATGTCCGCCTGGGCATCCACCAGCATGCGGAACATGTCGCGCAGGTCTCTGTTGTCGTCGAAGAGGACGACGCGGATGGGTGAGCCGCTCATTGCTTGATGACCGTTCGTGTCGTGACGCCACTGTCTCCATGGGCATGCACCATGTAGATGCCAGCATCCATCCTGCGTAGATCCAAATGCACAAGGGCGTTGTTGGGCGTGCTGCTTTGCACCAGACGACCTCCCATGTCCATCACCTCCACGCGTCGTAAAGGCTCCTTCGCACGAAGCGAAAGCTCAGTTCGGAAAGGGACAGGGAAAACCATGAGCCCCAAGATACCGCCATCCTGATCCTCGATCGCGGTCTGCAGGTCGTTCGTCACCCGGTCCACGGCGAGGGTGTACTCGTCATCGACGCGTGCGGAGCCGATGGCCACGATGCGCCCTTGGGGATCCTCTACCGTTTGGCTCATGCTGTACTGTTGGCGATCGGGTACGCTGATGGATGAGGTTCCATTGCTCCCCCAGTCGTCGACCAATTGTCCGTCGCTGTCCCGCTTTTCCAGCACCAGTGCGTTATCGGCGCCCACGCACAGCACGCTGCGCCCATCCGGCTCAAGGATCATCGAAGGGAGCAGGTTGACGAAGTCCGGAGCGAGTACGTCGATCACGCCGGCGGTTCCGAAGCCAGGTATGAGTTGGCCCTGCGCATTCGAACGGGCGAGGCGGTACAAGCCATAGCCGATAGCATCCCCATAGATGTTCACCAAGGCCAGATGTCCACCTGCCGGATGCGGTGCAAGCGTGGTGATGATGTCCGACGTCCCTTCGTAAAGATGGGGGTCCAGGTCGATGGTCGTCTGGCCATCACCACTGAACGAACTATCGAACGCACCGTTCCCGTTCAACAACCCGATCCAGGAGTCGTTCTCCGATCCTGTCCATTGCGTGCCTCCTACCCACAGACCGCCTCCACTTGCTTGTGCCAACGACATGGCCAGGACACCGTTGGGAAGGTAGGCCGTCCCGTTATCCCCGTATCCCGATCCGGTCGCCCCGTCGGTTGCCAACAAGGTCACTGCCGCTCCAATGCCAGGGGTGAAGGTCAGCACAGCTGTGCGTCCATCAGCGAGTACGAGTGCGTCGTACAACAGATCGGTGCCTCCCAGATCGATGCTGGAAGAACCACCCGACCCGAACGTCGCATCGATCGTGCCCGAACTGGTCAAACTGTAGATCAGCACATCCTGGCCTTCATCTCCTGATCGGGTCGCGACCAGCATGATCGTACCATCAGGGCTCGACTCCACCAAAGCGTTCGACCAAGCGCTCCCCGGCTCCTCGATCACGAGTTGGCCGTTCGTGCCGAAGCTCGTCATGGCTGTCCCATCGGTGTTCCGCGCAAGCACCACCAGCTGCATGTCTCCTTGCTCGTCATAGGAGGTGCCGCACAGGTAGATGGCCGTTCCGGTCGCATGGATGCCGTGGCCGATATTGCCCTGCCCGACTTGCACGTTCAAGTAGCCTGTGCCAAGCAGTGTGGCGTCGTGGTCCTGTGCGACGAGCAGGAAGGGGAAGAACAGGACGATGGATGTTCGAAAGCGCAGCATGGGATCAGTTCTTGATGAAGGATTGCTGACTATTCATCCGCCCATTAACCAGTTGAAGGTGATAGAGCCCCGGTGCGAACGGACGAAGATCCAATTGCCAGGTCGGTCGGTCGCGGAGGCCGCTCTGCTCGAAAACGATTTTCCCGCTCTGGTCGGTGATGCGGACCGAGTATTCGTCTTCCCCGACACCTGTGATGCTCAACCGATCAATGGCAGGGTTCGGCCAGAGTTTGAATGGGTCCGCATCGGCGTTCGACTGAACGTTCACGTTCACATCGTTGAACACCTGTAGGTAGCACAGTAGCCGATCCCCGAAGGCGCTGTTGTTCACTCCGGTCAGCAGTACGGAGTTTCCCTTCAGTAGAGGATAGAAGCTGTAATACTGGCTGGTTGAGGAAGAGAACTGCGTGTACATGCCGCCCGTCCCGAACGCCTGATCAGCACTCCCATTGGGAAGCAATCGCACCAAGGCAGCCGAGTTGGTGCCAAGCCCGTTGATCACCTGACCGCTCACGAGGATGCGACCCGAAGCATCCACCTCCATGCCATTCACATCACCTTCGAAACCGAACTGAGGTTGTAGATCCACGGTCCCATCCCCATCAAAGGTCGGGTCCAGAGCACCGTTGGCTGATCGACGCTCCAATTCAGGTCCCATCGAGAAGTCGAGAGGAGACCGACGTAACGCGTAGAAACTGCCGTCGCCATTCAGGACCAGGTCGCGATAGAAGGAGCCTCCCGAGTTACCGATGAAGCCATCCCCATCGAAGGAGGTGTCCACCGCACCCGCGGAGGTCAACCGTGTGATCACATCGAACTGATAGTTGTTGTTCTGGTCGTAGTATCCGCCAACGACCAAGAATCCTCCACTGGGCAATTGCACGATATCGCGCGCATAGGCCCAATAGCCCGGCGGTGTCACCACCTTGATCCCGGCCGAACCCCATGAGGCGTCCACTGAACCGGTACCGAGGAACATGACGAAAGCCATGGATGGTTCATTGCCGAAGGTGCCCTGAGCACCACCGATGAGATAGCGACCGTCGCTGAGCGCGACTATGCAACGCACCTCTTGTACTGCGGTTCCCAGATCGACGAGTGTGCTGCCGTCGGCGCCGAAGGTGATGTCTCTGGTAAGATCCGCATTATACCGAGCAAGGGCCACACGGTAACCGCTGCTGACTTGGCAATTGCCAGCCACGAGGATCTTGCCGTTCGGCAGCGCTACGATGCTGCTGGCGACACTGAAGTCGGCTCCGTCGGTGTATTGTTGGTCCACCGCGCTGGGCTGGCCATTCTGCGAGCCACTCGCATCGAATTTCAGCAGCGAGAATGAGGAGGACCTGGTGATCGCGGTGATATGGCCGCCATCAGCGGTGGCCACGGAGCGGTTGGGCGCGAAGGTCCCGGTCTCGGTGTAAGATGTCGAGAGGAAGCCATCGTCCGAGAAGCTCGGGTCGAGGGTGCCAGGTTGAGCCACGACCGCAAACGCGTTCAGTAGCAGCAATAGGGTAAGGTTCGTTCTCATCGGGTGGAAGACTGGGACAAAGGTCCTCGACCCACATCTACCGCTCAATCCCGAATTCCCGTGATGTCCACCTTGAGGCTGATCCGTGTGCCCGCAGCAAGTGCGCTATCCAGGTCGAGGATGGTTCTCAACGTCGCAGCCCGCCGGGCCATGCTTCCCAGTCCATGTCCGTCTGGATGCAGCTTCGGGTCGAATCCGCACCCATCATCCTCGATCGACAAGGTGAGCAGGTGACTCTTCCGTTCCAGTGTGATCTTCACCTTTCCCGCTCTGCTGTATTTGCTCGCATTATGTACCGCCTCCTTGAAGATGAGCACGATCTCCTTGCGCGCGTTCATCGGCAGTTTCAGATCCTCCACGCCACCGCTCACGTCGAAGTCGACCTCGATCCCTTTGCTCTCCAGCAGCTCGTTCGCGATGCGTCGCATCCGTTTCACCAAGGCGTCTCCTTGATCGTTCTTCGGGTCGATCGCCCACACGATGTCGCTGATGCTGCGCAGACTTTCGCTGCTGGTCTCACCGATACGCGCGAGGATCTCCTTCACCTGCACGCTTTCGCTCGTGCTCAGCTGTGCAGCCAACTTCGATCCGATGGTGATGCTGCTCAAGGATGAGCCTACTTCGTCATGCAGATCACTGGCGATGCGGTTTCGCACCGATTGCAGTTTTAGCGCTTGTGTCAGCCGGTAACGCGACCAAGCGTAGACACCCAGTGACACGATCATCGCGGCCAAGGCATAGAACCACCATTGCTGCCAGAACGGTCCGGCCACAGCGATGGTGAGCAAGGTCTGTTCCGGTCCCATGCGGCCATACGGATCAACGACACGCGCGAGCAAACGATGTGTGCCAACAGGAATGCCCGCATAGCGGATGAGTTCCGACGCGGTGGTCGTCCGCCACCCTTCCTCCACACCGTCGAGCCGGTAGTTCACCCTGAGCGGTCCGGGGAAACCGAAGGCCAGCGCACTGACCACGATATCAATGGCGCCCGATCGGTAGTTCACGCTCGCCCGACCATCCACTACATCTACTGGCGCACCTGCTGCCGAAACACCGTTCAGGTAAGCAGGGGGTATCGCAGGGAGTTCATCGTATTCGCGTGGATCGAAACTGATGACCGTGTTATCAGCTCCGCATGCGAGGTGGCCGTTCGGAAGCCTCGTGATGGCGCGTGTGAGTTTGCGGAACGCCCGCCCATCATTCACCGGCACACGGATGAAGGAGCTTGTCCGTTGATCGAACCGCAACAACCCGTCTTCCGTGGTGATCCAGAGCTTGCCGGTCGCATCGGCCTTCAACCCATGCATCTTTCCAACGGTCCAGTTCGGTTCGTAGACCTTCACTTGATCCCCCACCACGCGCAGCAGACTTCCTTCTCTGGATACGGCCCATATCGTGTCACCCACGATCTCGAGTTGCATGATCGCCAAGCCCGGTGCGCGAATGCCCTCATTCGTGCTACGCGTTGGCGGAATACCGTCAAATCCGGTCAAAGGTTTGGTATGGTCCCACGTGTACAGACCATCCCCCGAGCCGATCCAATAGGTGCCATGGCTATCCCGCACCAGATCGTTGACCAAGGCGCGCGCGTTACCCGAGTAGGCGGCTAAGGGCATCGCATTGCCTAGGATGGTATGCGTCTTAATGTCCACCACCTGCACGCCATAGCCCAGGATGCCTATGATCATGACCGGGGTCCTACCGATCGTATCGGTGAACAACCCGCGGACCTGGTACATCTCGCCAGGTGTATGCCGGAAATGCCTCTTGTCACTCAACACCAGATCCGTGAAGCGACCTTTTGCCCGGTGCCATTCAACGATGCCGTATTCCGTACCCAATAGATCGCGCCCCAACTGATCCACGACGTGTGCGGTGGGTTGTAGATCCATTCCATTCCGGAGGACTGCTGTATGGGTGAAGGGCAACTCGGATGAGCCTCGTGTATGGAAGCCGTTGGAGGTGTAGGCGCGTATGCCACTTGCCCCTTCGGCCTCCAACCGATGGAAGAAGAGCTCCGGCTGTGCATCATCATCGACGTTAAAGAGGCGGTCCATCTGCATGGACCAAAGGCGTGGCACATGGTAGGCCAATCCGTTCGCTGTCCCGACCCAGAGTGTTCCGTCGCGATCCACCAGCAGGCACTGGATACGATCGCTCGGGAGCGAAGACGCATCCGATCGAAGGTACTTGGTGTGTCTGGTCTCTCCAGTGCGGGGGGAATGGTGCAAGAGACCCATGCTCCGGGTACCTGCAAGTACTGAACCGTCCGTCCACGGGGCCAAAGAGAGTATTTCATCCGGAGTCTCGATCACCCACGGAACTCGACTTCCACTCTCCTCCAGTTCCGAAGCGCGTTCGATCGGAAGGGCATCGATCCCTTTCTGCCATCCACCCAGATAGAGCAGATCATCCTGCTGCAGCGCACAGCTCTGGGTTTCCGAGCCCGCCCTGTTGGTGGTCAGCTGTCTCGTGATCCTCAAACTCCTTCGGTCGACGAGCAGGGACATGTGGTTGTTGAGGAGTCCTACCCAGAGTAAGTCATCACCGAGCGGTGTTATCGCATGGCACCAACCGGAACGACCTACGGGTATGGCACTGGCCCTTTTCGGGTCTAGGCTTGTGCTATCCGTCCAATAGGAGAAGGTGCTCGTGCGCTTGTCCAGGAAGATCAACGTCTGTTCGCGCGAGCCAAGGAGCAACGTGGTGTCGTTCAGGTCGAAGACCGCTGTGAGTTGATCGCTGGCGATGCTCTTCGGGTCGTCCGTGTGGCGGTACAACCGTTCCACGCTGCGCTTGGTGTGATCCACGAGCAGAAGGCCATCGCCCTTGGTCGCTGCCCAGATCCTCCCTTGGATATCCTCCGTGATCCCCGAAATGGCGAACTCCGATCCGGCGATGTGGTCCACCCGTTGACCATCATAGCGGTCCAACCCACGTTCAGTGCCTATCCACAAGTGCCCTGCCCGGTCCTGATGCAGGCAGTTGATCGCGTTGTCGCTCATCCCATTCTCCGTGGTGAGGCGCTGGAAACGCAGCTCTTGGCACACGGAGAATTGAACGAACAAGCAAGCTACGGAGATGGAGAGGCCGCGCATACCGGAAGGGAAAGGTAGTATGATGCCACTTTCCGGCTGAAGCGTTCACCCCGGTGCCGATCCTGATGGAGCACTTGCGCGAGCACCAGAATGCGGAAGCCCCGTCCGATACTGGACGGGGCTTCTTTTCACTTCGGGCGTGGCGCGATGCTTACATCATCCCGCCCATGTCGCCCATACCGCCGCCATGGCCATGGCTATGCGGTGCTTCCTTCTCCTTTTCCTCGCTGATCACGCACTCGGTGGTGAGCAACATGGCTGCGATCGATGCGGCGTTCTCCAAGGCCACACGGCTCACCTTGGTCGGGTCGATCACACCAGCGGCCAGCAGGTTCTCGTACTCCTCCGTGCGGGCGTTGAAGCCGTAGTCGGCCTTGCCCTCACGTACCTTCTGCACCACGATGCTGCCTTCCAGGCCTGCGTTCGCCACGATCTGGCGCAGTGGCTCTTCGATCGCGCGGCGAACGATGCCGATGCCAGTGGTCTCGTCGTTGTTGATGCCCTCCATCTTGTCCAGCACTTTCTGGGCGCGGATGTAGGCTACACCACCGCCGGGCACGATGCCCTCTTCCACGGCAGCGCGGGTCGCATGCAACGCATCGTCCACACGGTCCTTCTTCTCCTTCATCTCCACTTCGGTGGCGGCACCGATGTAGAGCACGGCTACACCGCCAGCGAGTTTCGCGAGACGCTCTTGCAGCTTCTCCTTGTCGTAGTCGCTGGTCGTGGTCTCGATCTGGGCCTTGATCTGGTTCACGCGGCCCACGATGTCTTCCTTCTTGCCAGCACCGTTCACGATGGTGGTGTTGTCCTTGTCGATGCTGATCTTCTCGGCACGGCCCAACATGGTGAGGTCGGCGTTCTCCAGTTTGAAGCCGCGCTCTTCGCTGATCACCGTTCCACCCGTGAGGATGGCGATGTCCTCCAGCATGGCCTTGCGGCGGTCGCCGAAGCCCGGAGCTTTCACTGCGGCCACTTTCAGGGCGCCACGGATCTTGTTCACCACGAGAGTGGCCAGGGCCTCGCCATCAACGTCTTCGCTGATGATCAACAGCGGCTTGCCGGTCTGTGCCGCTTTCTCCAGCACGGGAAGCAGTTCCTTCATCGTGCTGATCTTCTTGTCGTAGATCAGGATGTAGGCGTTCTCCAGGTCGGCCTCCATCTTCTCCGCGTTGGTCACGAAGTAAGGGCTCAGGTAGCCGCGGTCGAACTGCATGCCTTCCACCACTTCTACCGTGGTTTCGGTGCCTTTCGCTTCCTCCACGGTGATCACACCTTCCTTCTTCACCTTGGCCATGGCCTCAGCGATCAGGGTGCCGATGGTGTCGTCGTTGTTCGCGCTGATCGAAGCGACCTGCTTGATCTTCGCGTTGTCGTCGCCCACGGCTTTGCTCATCTTCTTGAGCTCGTCCACCACGGCGATCACAGCTTTGTCGATACCGCGCTTCAGGTCCATGGGGTTGGCCCCTGCGGCTACGTTCTTCAGACCGGCGGTCACGATGGCCTGTGCGAGCACCGTTGCGGTCGTGGTGCCATCACCGGCGATGTCCGCCGTCTTGCTGGCCACTTCCTTCAGCATCTGTGCGCCCATGTTCTCCACGGGGTCGCGCAGCTCGATCTCCTTGGCCACGGTCACACCGTCCTTGGTCACCTGGGGTGCGCCGAATTTCTTGTCGATGATGACGTTGCGGCCTTTCGGTCCGAGGGTCACCTTCACCGCGTTCGCGAGGTGATCGACACCGCGCTTCAACCGGTCGCGTGCGTCGATCTCGAATTGGATGTTCTTGGCTGCCATTGCAGTTTTGGTTTTTAGGGATGCAGAATGGGCGATGCATGCATCGCCCGTTACCGTTCTTAGTTCAGGACCGCGTAGATGTCGCTTTCGCGCATGATCAGGTAATCCTTGCCATCGTGGTTCAGCTCCGTACCACTGTACTTGCCGTACAGGATCTCGTCGCCGGCCTTCACGCTCAAGGGGGTCACTTTACCGTCTTCCGCTACGCGACCAGCGCCTACGGCGATCACTTTGCCACGCTGTGGCTTCTCTTTCGCGGTGTCGGGGATGTACAAACCACCCTTGGTGGTCTCTTCTGCGGCTGCGGCTTCCACGAGCACGCGGTCGGCCAGGGGTTTCACTTTGGTTGCCATGTGGTTAGAGTACGTTACGTGCTCGCCGCTTGTCAAGCCCCGTGCCAATGGGAAAAGGCTGTCATCAGGACAGCCTTTTCGGGATTCGAACGATGGATCGGCAGGGTCTTCCTGCCAAGGTGACAACGACCGCCTACTGAGGCGTAGTGGTCGGGGTGGCATCGCCCGCAGGCGTGCTAGCGTCCCCGGCAGGCACTTCTTCTGGGGCGGCTGCGCCATCATCAGCTGGGGCGGCATCCAGGGCAGGGGTGTCCAATTCATCCATCTCGCTGGATGAGGTGTTCTGCAGACCGGCCGAGACCAAGCAAAGCACCATCAAGGCGCCAGCAAGGGTCCAAGTGCCCTTTTCAAGGAAGTCCGCGGTGCGTTGCACACCACCGATCTGTTGGGCTCCGGTGAAGCCAGCGGCAAGGCCGCCGCCTTTGGGGTTCTGGGCCAGCACGACCAAGGCGAGAAGACCACAGATGACGAGGATGATGATGGAGATGGCGACCATGGGGAACACGCCGCGGAACGGCGCTGGTGTTTCGACTACTTGTTCAGTTGAGCTTCAAGCTCTTTTTGAAGGGCCGCAAAGTAAGCGCTTTTCTCCGGGTATTTCAATGCCAGCCGCTTGTAGGCCTCGATCGCCTTGGGCAAGTTGCCCTG
>Ga0075154_10003091_pt1 | contig 10668 bp, 4 predicted proteins | sample JI71714BDNA_FD_70965 | JGI IMG/M metagenome (GOLD analysis project Ga0075154, IMG submission 70965) | Wastewater effluent complex algal communities from Wisconsin, to seasonally profile nutrient transformation and Carbon sequestration -... | ecosystem: Engineered > WWTP > Effluent > Algae...
GGCACATTGACGTACGACTGGGCGCACATTCCTGGCACCACAGATGTGGAAGACTTGAATAACCTCAGCGGTGGCACATTCAGCGTAACGGTAACGGACGCAAACGGTTGTACCGTAGCGGCAACGTACACGGTGAACGAACCGGGTCTGTTGTACACCAACCTGAATATCACCCCGGCGACCTGCGTACAAAACGACGGTATCATCCTGGCGGTGACCAACGGCGGAGTAGCCCCATTCAACTACGATTGGGCGCATATCCCCGGTACCAACGACGTAGTAACCGAAATTTACGACGCGACTCCGGGTATCTACACGGTCACGGTAACGGATGCCAACGGCTGCTCTTACGTAGCGACGGGTACGGTAACGGGTCCTGAATTGCCAACGCTGGCGATCACCAATGTGGTGAACCCAACGTGCACGGCACCGAACAGCGGTCAGTTGACGGCAACCTCGAACGGTATCAGTTATGTGTGGTCAAATCAGGCGACAACAGCGACGATCACGGGTCTTGCGGCGGGTACCTACACGGTAACGGTAACGGGCGTGAACGGTTGTACAGTAACGGCTTCAGCAACGCTGACCAACCCGAACGGCGTAACGGTAGCGGCGGCAACGCAGGTGAACCCAAGTTGTGTAAACCCGCTGGGTGGTTCGATCACCCTGAACGTGAGCACGGGCACGGCCCCATTCAACTTTGACTGGAGTCATATTGCGGGTACAGACAACCCGCAAAACCTGAGTAACCTGGGAGCGGGTACCTACGTGGTAACGGTGAGCGATGCGAACGGTTGCAGCAGTGTGTTGAGTGTAACACTCACCACGCCAAATGCACCAAGTGTATCGGTGGCTAATGTAACCAATGTATTGTGCAACGGCGCAAGCACGGGTTCAATCAACATCACGGTGTTGAACGGCACGGCACCTTACACTTACGCATGGTCTAATCAGGCTACAACGGCGAATATCAACGGTCTTGCGGCGGGTGTGTACACGGTAACGGTCACGGATGCGGTGGGTTGTACCCACACTACTTCGGCTACGGTAACACAACCGGCGGCGATTGTGGTAACGGCGACCATCAAAAACGTAGATTGCAACGGTAACGCGACGGGTGCTGTCTTCCCAACGGTCAGCGGCGGTACGGCACCGTTCAACTACAACTGGGCGCATATTCAGGGCAGCGTAGATCCGGCGAACATCAGTGGTCTGGTGGCTGGTTCTTACTTCCTGACCATCACGGACGCGAACGGCTGCACGAAAGTGGAAGTGTTTACAGTAACGCAGCCCAACGAACTGGCGGCTGCCGATGTAACAACGGGCACAACGTGCAACACCCTGACGGGTTCAATTATCATCAACCCGATTGGCGGCACGGCACCGTACACGTACGACTGGGCGCACATCGCGGGCAACGATAATCCGAAGGATTTGCAGGGGCTGGACGCGGGTACGTACTACCTGACGGTAACGGATGCCAACGGCTGTACGTTTACCAAGTCGATGGTGGTGACCATTGTACCGACCTTTACGGTGGGTGTGGTATCGATCCCCTCGAACTGCGTAGGCCCGACGGGCGGCATTGACCTGACGGTCAGCGGCACCCTGGCACCCTTCACCTACGACTGGGCGGATGTAGCGGGTACAAACAATACCCCGGACCGTACAAACGTAGCGGCGGGTACTTACACGGTAACGGTGAGCGACGCCACGGGTTGTACCACGGTGGTCGAAGCGGTGGTAACGCAACCGGAGATTATAGTAAATGTACAAACGGAAAATACAGTGTGTGGCCAAACGAACGGCGAAATAGACCTGACGGTCAGCGGCGGTACGGCCCCATACACGTACGACTGGGCAAATATTGCGGGTACGAACAACCCGTCAGACTTGTTCAATCTGGCAGCGGGTACGTACATCGTAACGGTCACGGACAGCAAACAGTGCACGGCGGTGGTAGAGGTGAACATCACGCAAGTGGGTGGCCCTCAATTGACGACGGCAGTAACGGCGGTAAGTTGCAACGGCACTGCGACGGGCTCAATTGACCTGAGCGTGAACGGTGGTGTTGCTCCATACACATACAACTGGTTGCACCTCAACGCGACGAACGAACCACAGGATCTGACGAACCTGGTAGCGGGCACGTACGCGGTAACGGTAACGGACGCGAGCGGATGCCAGATCGTAACGGCGGTGACGGTGACGCAGCCATTGGCGGTGACGCCGGTGCTGAACAGCCAAAACGTATCGTGCGGCAACATCAACGACGGTTCCATTGACCTTACAGTAAGCGGCGGCACGGCACCGTACACGTACAACTGGAGCCACCTGACAACGGGTAGCGAACCGCAGGATGTAAGCGGTCTGAGTGCCGGGTTCTACACGGTAACGGTAACGGATGCCAATGGCTGCACGGGTGTAGCGACGGGCGCGATTCAGAATCCGCCAACGGGCATTACCATCGGCAGTTATGTATGGCACGATGTGGACCAGGACGGTGAACAGGACGATACCGAAATCGGTACTCCGGGCATCACGGTACAGTTGATTAAAGCGGGTGTTGACGGTTCTTACGGCACGCCTGACGATATCATCGTTGCCAGCACAGTGACCAACGCTTCCGGTTTGTACCAGTTCGGTTGTGTAACAGCGGGCACGTACGCGGTACAGTTTAGCGGTATCCCAACGGCGCACGAATGGACGACACCAAACGCGGGTCAGAACAACTGCAAAGACAGCGATGTGAGCGAGGCGGGTATCTCCGCACCGTTTACAGTCACCACGGCATTGGTAAACATTCCATGTCTGGATGCAGGTCACCACATTGCCTGCCACAACGTATTGCACCCCGGTATCATCGCGGCGGATCAAACGATCTGCTCTGGTCAGACCCCGGCGTTGATCTACGAAGTACAGGCACCAACGGGTGGTTCCGGTAACATTGAATACCAGTGGATGACGTTGGAAGTAACGCCAAACGGCACGCAGTGGGTAGCGATACCGAACACGAACTCACCGGTGTATCAGCCGGGGGCGTTGACACAAACGGCTTACTTCATGCGTTGTGTACGCCGCGAGGGTTGTACGACATTCCTGGAAACGAACGTAGTGACCATCACGGTGTTGAAACCGGGCGTGGGTAACTGCGAAGAGTTCAAACCGGACTTCACGGTGACGAAAATGGGTGAAGATGACGCGATGATTGACTGGACGACACTGCCTGAAATGACGCAGTACCTGTACGTTGTACAATACTCGGTGGATCAGCAGGGTTGGAAAGATATTGCCAACGTGATTGGTCACGGTAATTCGGCGGCACCAAACTGGTACAACCAAATTCACTACGACCCGATCTGCGGCCGCAATTACTACCGCATCATGCGCATGGATGTTTACGGTAACGAGAATTTGTCGGAAGTGAAGTACGTTGACATCGACTTGGCCGCGGATCTGGATGCGATCCAGTTCTTCCCGAACCCAACGAGCGACTACATCACAATCAGCCGGGTAAGCACTTGCGGTATGGCGGAAGACGCTACAATTACCCTCTTTGCGGCCAACGGTGATCTGTTGCGCGAAGAAGTAGTAAGCCGCGAAACGGTAGGATCACGGACGATAGACATGTCTCAGTTGCCACCGGCGGTGTACCTGGTACGCGTACGCCTGAGCAACGGCAGCACGAAAACGGTCCGGGTGACGAAGATTTAATAACAGACGGTAACGATGGAAATACAAAGGCCGCTTCGGGGAAACCCGGGGCGGCCTTTTTTGCAAAACAAGTGTTTTTCCCGTTGGTACCGCTAATTGGTGGTGTTTATCCAGATAAAAGGCGTTTTATCCGGTACACAAAAAAAACGAGGGTGAAGGTTAATACATTTGTCAAAGTTTTTATCATTAATCATCATCTGAACAAGCATGTGTATCGTTGGAATTAAAGTGAATACAATTAATTTTTTGATAAAAGGAGCCGCTTTTGCTCTACTCTTGCTCGGCCCGGCATACGCGTTATTGGCCAATCGTATTAATGTGGCCAATGCAGCACAAATAACATCGGCGATGAGTACGGCTACACCCGGCGATACATTGGTTATGCAAAATGGCGTTTGGTCTAACCAACTCATTAATTTTGGCGGGGCCAATGGAACGCCGGGAAATCCCATTGTTTTATTGGCCAATACCCCCGGAAGCGTCTCTTTGGAAGGGACTTCACGCCTGAGAATTTACGGCAATTATTTGGAGGTAAACGGATTGGTGTTTCAAAACTGTAATGCGGCGGCTTTTGGCACAAATACCGTGGTGGAATTTAGAAATGGTTCTACATTAGCCAATAATTCGCGTTTAACCAATTGCCATTTTAACCAGTATAATTCGGATAATACCCTGGACAACAAATGGGTAACTTTGTACGGCACTTATAACAAAGTGGACTACTGCCGTTTTGAAGGAAAATCCAATTACGGGGCAACGGTGACGGTAATTTACCAGTCGGCGGGTGGTTTCCCGGCGGAATCGCCCTCTTCCTATCACGTGATTGATCACAATCATTTTTTGAATCGCACCTTGCCATTGGGTGGAAATGGCGGCGAAAGCCTGCGGGTAGGGGATAGCAATACTTCGCGGACCAATGGCTACAATACCGTGTCGAATAATCTGTTTGAAAATTGTGACGGCGAAATTGAGGTCATTTCCAATAAAAGTGAATTTAATACCTACCAATACAACACATTTGTGGGCAACGCCGGAGGGCTTACGCTGCGACACGGTGCCAATTGTATCGTGCGGGGTAATTTCTTTTTTGGGGGTGGAGACGCGCAAAGCGCAGGTGTCCGGCTCATTGACGGGCTGCACAGCATTTATAATAATTATTTCCAGGATATAGAAGGCGGGGATAACAGCACTTTGCGTTCCCCGATTGTGGTGATGAATGGCCAAACGGCTCCGGCGGCAAATGGCTATTGGCCAGTGTATAATTCTACAATTGTGCACAATACAATGGTCAATTGTTTGGCCCCTTCCATCAATTTTGGTTCGTCGTCGTCGGGTGGAACGGTGCCGCCTAACAATATTACCGTAGCGAATAATCTCATTTTTGCCTCAAGCGGCCCTTTGATCGAATATACAAACATTCCCACTGCAATGACCTATCAAACTAACCTTTATTTCGGAGCCGCACTCGGCGATCCTCCAACTGCGGGTTGGATTAATGCCGATCCTTTGCTTAGTTTTGATGCCGGTTCATTTCGCCTGTCCGATAATAGTCCGGCAATTGACGTTGCAATGGGCAACTACGGGGTAAATACCGATTACGATGGCCAGACCCGAACCGGCTCCAAAGACATCGGTTGTGACGAATACTCCTCCGATGCAATGCTCATTATGCCCTTGGAAGCCGATCAAGTGGGGGTTTGTTGGTTGAGCAACGGGAATATTCCCTGTTATTCTTTAACCGGTGGCCCTTTACCGGTAGAGTTGTTGCGTTTTGAATGTTTTTTTTCTAATGAAAAAACAACGGCATTTTGGCAAACAGCCAACGAAAAAGACGTTCAACGGTATGTCCTGGAATATCGCGCAACCCAAACGCCGTGGCAAGAAGTTGCAGAACGGCAACCAACGTTCAAAAATCTGAACGAATATGATGCCAATCACGAATTGCCTGTCGCCGCCGGGACTACCGTTTATTATCGTTTAAAAATCGAAAATATTGACCAAAAAGTGCAATATTCTCCCATAATTGCGCTGCAAATTACTTCAACGGAGGTGTCTCCGGTGGTTGTTCCCACCATTTGTGCGCCGGGCCAGGTCATGCACATTTACCCTTCCGTTTCACTGTCAGAAATGCGTTTGTACTCGGGATCGGGACAACTTATTTGCGCCGAAACCATCACGGGCGAGTATAACGATTCATCTTTCCAGATTCCACATGGTGCATCGGGTGGGCAGTGGTGTTTTTTGGAAGTATTGACGACCAATGGGCGCAAATACAGTTACCGTTTGTGGATGAAGTAAATGCCGTTTCACTAATCAAAATGAATCTCAAACCGCGCACCACCCAACGGGCTGCGCATAACGGAAATATTGGCTCCAAACTTAGACAGCATTGATTTTACCTGGATCAGGTCAATATTATTCAAAATATCGTGCGATACCGACAGCGCGAACCCGTGCAGCATTTGATTACTTTTTTGGAGTTGTTCACCTTCGCTCCGCAGTCGGTCATTAAAAACCTGAAGTTGTTCGGCCGCGATTTTGCGCTCTTTCATATTCCAACTGTTTTAAGCCCGCTTCGGGTTGGCCATTTTGAACCATAGTAAAACCCGCTTGCGTTTGGGCGGAGGTAATTTGTATTTCACTTTTACATTGTTCGGCGATTTGTTGCGCAATTTTCAAATGGAAAATGGCCGAATCGGGTATTTCCTTGGTGTCAAAAAACAGGCCCAGGGTCATCTTCTAAACGACCACGGGTAAACAATAAATTAGACATGATATGAGCGTTGCCGGGCTTCAATTTAAACATCGTTCAACGGGTGGTGTTCGGCTGTGATCTCGGTCTCAAATTTGTACCAAACTTCGCGTATATACACTTGGTAAAAAATTTATTGGGTGAGTACGTGGGATAAAAAAGAAAATGTTATCCGCGTTATTCTTGGGGTTGTGAGTGAATTGGGTGGGTTCATCCTTCTATTTTTATTGGTAAAAAACAAATGCTTCTACCTTTCGCAAAACTAAAACCAAAATGTTGCTGATGAATGAAATCTTAATTACGTCAAGAAAATTTCATTATTCGTTCAGGGGGAATAAAATTATATGTTTTTAACTGATATTTTTTACAATTTTAGAATAAATTTTATGAAAAAAGGATTATTGTACACATTAATATGCCTGCTTTTGCTGTTTAATTTTCAAGTACTTTGTGCACAAGATGGCTTATCGCCCATTGCTCAAAGGGTAGCAGCGGCCAGAGGAAAGGAACAAAAAGAAAAAATCGTCCCACTGTTCTCGGTGGCCAATGCCAGTAAAGACCTGACCAGAGTGGCCGGAGTTACCGAAGTTCTGAAAGGTGGTTTGATATTGGAATGGGACGAAAAACTCATTCAGCAAGCCAAAAACAACGGTGCTGAAAATGGCAACCCTTCACAATACCTTCAAATACAGTTGCCGGTATCTGAAACCGAGGAATTGACTTTAGAATTATTCAAGGCTGATATTATTACCCCTGATTTTAGTGTCATTAACTCTGCCGAACCCGACCGACTGATGACCAACGTGGATGGTGTGCATTACTGGGGTATTGTAAAAGGCAAACCTGATAATTTGGTTGCGATTAGTATTTTTGAAAATGAGGTGGTTGGTATATTGAACCTCGATAATGAGCGCCTGGTATTGGGAGCCATTGTAGGTGATTCCCAAAAGCGCCATATACTGTACAATGATTCCTATCTGCGCAAAATACCCACTTTTAACTGTTCAACGGATACGGAAACGCCGCACGGCGATACAAAACCCAACGAAGGAAGCGCGGAAAATAGTTCGAATAAATGCGTGAGAATGTATTTTGAAGCAGATTACGATTTATACGTAGCAAAAGGCAGTAGTGTTGTGGCTACAACCAATTATTTAACGGGCGTATTTAGCCAGGTATCGCTACTGTATGCTAATGAAGCCATCAATGTCGTATTTAATCAACTCAAAGTATGGACTACAAACGATCCTTACTCTGGCCCAAGTGGTGACAATTACTTGAATCAATTCTATAATGCTCTTTCCGGTAGTTTTAATGGTGATTTGGCCCATTTGGTGGGGACAGAAGGTAGCGGCGGGATGGCTTGGACGGGCCAACTATGTAACTCCTTTAAGTATGCATTCAGTGGTATTAAGACTGAATATAGTAATGTTCCAATTTTTTCTTGGACAGTTTATGTCATTACCCATGAGATTGGGCACAATCTCGGCTCGGGGCATACCCACGAATGTTTATGGAACGGCAACAATACCGCTATTGATGGGTGTGGGGAGGTGGTAGGCTGCTCAACTCCACCAATACCCTCTGGGGGAGGGACAGTGATGAGCTATTGCCACCTGCTTCCTGGAGTAGGGATTGATTTTAATTTAGGTTTCGGTCCACAACCTGGTAACCGGATCCGAGACCACGTCAACAGTGCCGCTTGCCTGACGAGTTGTGGAAGCTGTGACCTCATTGAATATGTTAGTGTTAACAACCAACAGTTCCAGGCGACCAACACTGCAACGGTATGTGAGGGGAGCTATATTGTCTTGTCTATGGGGTCGGGTACTTTTGCATCGGGCTGGAATTTTCAGTTCCAGCGCCCCGACGGGCAGTGGTACCCTGGCGGCACCAACGGTGTTCTGAACGCTCAAATTGCCTTTAACGCCTCCGGTGTGAACGTGGGTGCATGGAAGGTCCGCTACATAAACTCCAGTGGATGCCTGCGTACAGAAACCTTTGTAATCAATGTGAACTTTGTCCCCGATTTACAGCAATACTCGTCTATAAACGACTTGCCTTTTGTACAGGGTAACTCTGTGCAAGTGTGTCACGGATCGTCCCTTTTATTAGATAATTGTTGTAGCGAAAGTGGTTTTACCTTCACTTTTAAACGCCCGGATGGAACAGACTTTCCCGGCGGAACCAATGGTGCCGCCTACGATCAAATCCTGATCCCCAATATCCAGGACGGCAGTTTGAATGAAGGTATTTGGACAGTTACGTACAAAAATAACGCAACTGGTTGCAGTAGAACCGAGCAAATCAATGTAGTCGTAAATCCACTTCCCGACTTTAACCAGCATATCCTTGTGAATGGCCTGTGGCAACTTACCAATACTGCATCGGTATGTTCCGGCGGGTATGTCGCCTTAGGTATGTCGGGGAATTTTTTCCCGGGTTGGCAGTTCTGGTTTCAGCGCCCCGACGGTGCCTGGTTTCCCGGCGGTACCAATATCGCGCCGTACTATCAGATTGCCTTCTACGCTAGTCCGGGCCACTACGGTACTTGGAAAGTAAAATACATATCTCCGAATGGCTGCGAGCGCATAGAGAATTTTACAATAACTGAGAAACTTGAAAACCCAATTGGCAACGTGGACGGGATATGCAGCATAGTGAAAGGTTGGGCCTTTGATCCTTCAAATCCGGCGGTTTCGGTGGACGTGCATATTTACGTAAGAGATGCGGCCAGTGGTAATTTATTGCAAAACCACGTTGTTTCGGCTAATCAGCACCGTCCGGATGTAAATTCAGTGTACGGCATTACGGGCAACCACGGTTTTACTTTGAATTTACGACCCCAGTATTGTGGTCAAAACGTCAGGGTAGAAGCATACGCCATCAATATCGGTTGCGGCAATGTAAATACCTTGCTGAATGGTTCGGGCGGTACCTGCCACATACCTGCGGCAATTGATTTAGTCCAATTCATCAGTGTGAACGGCCAGCCTTTCCAGCAAACCAATACGGTAACGGTAGGTGTCGGTACCGAACTCCTACTGGATATGTGCTGCGAGTTGGCGGGCTGGCAATTCTGGTTCCAGCGCCCCGACGGCATGTGGTTTAATGGCAGCACAAACGGTGTTGCGCCCGACCAGATCCGGTTCAACGCCAGCCCCGGTCACTATGGCACCTGGAATGTAAAATACCGCGACCCGAATGGCTGCGAGCGGATCGAAGCATTTGTGATTAATCCGATACCGGGATTAAAGCCATCGGATAGCGATGGCCTTTCAACGCAAGCAGGGATGTCTCTTTTATCAGAATTGGAAGAAATTAAGTTTTTCCCCAACCCGACGAGGGATTTTATTACCGTCGAGTGTGGGGAAAATTGTGATGTGACAGAAGATGCGATGATTACTATACTGAATATGAATGGCACCGCATTGCGCGAGGAAGTATTACCCCATGGTTCCGAAGCGCATACGCTTGACCTGTCGGCGTTACCTCCGGCGGTGTACCTGGTGCGTGTTCGCCTAAGTAATGGTCATTCCAAAACAGTGCGCGTGATGAAAATAGATTAATCAATAATAAGAAAGGCCACTCCGATGAAACCGGGGTGGCCTTATTACAAAATATTTAGGGGGATTATTCCAAATGAATCTCAAACCGCGCACCACCCAACGGGCTGCGCATAACGGAAATATTAGCCCCAAACTTAGACAGCATTGATTTTACCTGGATCAGACCAATCCCATGCCCTTTACTGCTGGTGGATGGGTTGGTCAACAGAGAAACCAACTGCGCTTCGGCGATACCGGGGCCGTTATCTTCTATCACCCAAAATGCTTTGGCGTGTTGGGCATTTGTTTCCGTGGCAATGCGCAATACCGGAGCGGTTTGGTCCCCGGCGTAGCGAATACTGTTAGAAATTAAATTTTGAAATACCTGACTCACCACAGCAAGTGGTAAATTAGTTGGAGAAAGTTGCTCAAATTGAACGTCAAAGTTCTTTTCGGATAACAACGGCTCAAAACGCTCCAAAATTTGTTGAACAATGCCGTTGGGATCATTCATGGTCGGTTGCGCCTGTTGCTTGTGGTAGTTACGGGCCGAATCCAAAAGACTGGTGCAGTAGTCTTTTAGTTGATGTCCGATGCGTTGGGTTTGTTCGTAATAGGTGGTAAGCGTTTTAGGTGAGCGGTCTGTACCCACCA
>Ga0075154_10003093_pt1 | contig 10659 bp, 11 predicted proteins | sample JI71714BDNA_FD_70965 | JGI IMG/M metagenome (GOLD analysis project Ga0075154, IMG submission 70965) | Wastewater effluent complex algal communities from Wisconsin, to seasonally profile nutrient transformation and Carbon sequestration -... | ecosystem: Engineered > WWTP > Effluent > Algae...
AGCGTCTTGCGCCTTGCAATTCGCCCAATACTATAGCATAATTTTGTGTTTGCGCCAAGCTGTGAGATAAAGCAACTATCTCTAATTCTATCTTTTTCATTGAATTTTTTGCTATGCTAAAAGTGGATAAACTTCTTTTTTTGAATTAAGCCGCAAAGATACTGTTTTTTTATAAAAAAGGCTGAAGGTTCGTATTTTTTACAATTTTTTTTTCATCTTATTTTCAGTAAAAAAACCCCTGTTTGAGCAACAGAGGTTTTTTTGTGCTATTTTTGCGCGGATTTTGGTTTATTTTATATCTGCTCCACAGCCATCACATTTTTTCGTACCAGCAGGCCAGCTTTTTTTGCAATAAGCGCAAACTACATCGGCTGTAGCTTTTTTGGCTTCTTCTTCGGCTTTTTTCGCCTCTTCGGCAGCTTTTTTGTTGTCTTCGGCTTTGCCTGCTGCTACTTTAGCTACATCGTCCAAGCGTTTTTTTGCAGCTTCCAATTCATCTTCAATCGCATCCACTACGGCTGTAGCTTCGCTAGCGTTGGTGGGTTGGGCAGCCAATAATTTAGCTTCGCTGTTGCGGATAGTGCCTTCTGCCGACATAGCAGCAACCCAAGCGGCGTTGGCATCGCTTTTGTCGGTCGCTTTTTGCTGAACAGAAACTACGGCATCCTTGAGCGATTTGATTTTGCCAGAAATGCCCTCCAATGTGTAGATAAAATTGGGGCTGGCGGCTGTGTTGGCTTCGCCCATAGCTTTAATTTTATCCTCTTGTTTGCTGATGGCTTCGGCGGCTTTCATTTTGGTTTCTGCTTCGCTCAATACAGATTGCAAAACCGTTTTAAAATTGGGGTATAAAGCACCCAATTTGCCAATGCGCTCTTTGTTGCTGTTCCAGCGCGAGGTTTCGGACTCCACAGTAGCGGGGCCACAGCTTGCGAAAAATGCAGCGGCTGCCAAAAGAAGAAAGAACAAATTTTTCATAGAATAGAACTGTTGGTTTGAATTTGTTTATAAAAAAATGAAATTTAGAATTTTTACCAACGCAAATCTAAACCCTATTTTAGAAACAGCCAATCTTTTCCAACATTTTACTAATTATTTTCACATTGTTGCAACACAATTTCATTTATGGATAATCAAAACAACTTATTCGGGTTTGAAATTAGCCCCGAAGCCCAACAAAAAATCCAAGATTTATTGGCGAAAGCTGCCAACTTGGTGGATAAAAAACCTTTGGCTATGGAAATTTACGCTATAGTAGAACAGTTATCCGGCGTAGGTTTGGACTATTTTTTCATCAAACCGCTAAAACTCGCTGGAATAGGCGGGCTGAAAATCAAAACTGTAGAAGTGGCTATGAATATGGGCAAAAATGCTGTGTTAAGTATAGGCAAGGGCATACTCAAGGTAATGTCGTCCGAACAGCTCGATGTTGTGCTCAATTTAATGCGCAATTCGTTGGTAAGTCGCTCAAAATCAGAAGATTAAATTCGATATGATTTTGAAAAATAAGCGCGTTATAATCTAATTCCTATACAAAAATGCCTTATGTTATTGCCTTATTAAGTTGTGTTTTAGTACTTGCCTTTCAGTATTTTTTATCCGTGTGGTTGATAAAAATAGGCTGGTTTTATGAATACGCTTACGCTGTAGGCGGTTTTATCCTGTTTCCTTTTGCTGCTATAACGATAGCAATGAAAGCCTCTGCTCTATTAAAAATAGAAGCACAAAAACAAGAAATTCCGATTAAATTATTCGCAGTGTTTAATCTGTTGATTGGTTTTTATCTGAATTTTGTTCCCCTCAATCATTTTTTCCAAAAATATGAATACGAAACTTACGGTATCCAAACAAAAGCGATTATTGTAGAAAAATATGAGGTTCAGAATAAAACCCATTCGTATGTTATTGTATTTAAACCCCAAGCACCTCCCCAACAAAAAGCACTAAAACACAGCGTTTCAAAAGGTGCATACACAAGCTGGAAAATAGGCGATACGATTTCTATTTTTTATTCGCCAAGATATAGCAATATGCTAAAAATTCAATAAAAAGTAAATTATGTACGGTGAAAGCACTATTATCAAAAATTTAGGCAATGATTTGTACGAAATTAGTTGCTGTCCCGCTATGTGTTTTATGTTTGAAGTCGTAGAATATCTGCCTGTGGGGGAGATTGTTTCCGCGGGGCTGGAATTAGCTTATTGCACCACCGAAGAATTATGGTTTAATCTTTCGGTGGATTTTACCTGCAAAATTGTCAAAGTTAATCAGCCGTTGATAGATTATACCCGAAAAAATAAAGGCAAAAATTTTAGATATAGTGGTTTTGAGCAAACAGATTGGATTTGCGTGGTGCAAAAAGTGGGTTATGAGGAAGATAAATATCCGCATTTTAAGGAACATAAACAATATGACACTTTCCCAGCCGCTATTTTACCAAATACTTGGCTCAAATATCTCAAATCTTATTTATCCGAAATTGGCTATTTTAATCATTCTTTGCCTTTGGAGTACTATGTAAAGAATTTTCAAATTTTGGGAGAAGATATTAAGCGCAAACAAAAAATTTGCAGTTTTGAATACTTCCCCAATTATGCTGGTTTGGGTGAAGAAAAATGGGAATTGGCAGAAAAAAATAAAAAAACGGCTTATTTACACGCTCCTTATGATATTGAAAATGTTTATTTTAACGAAAAATTGCTTTTGAAAGCCGTAAATCCCAAAGTTTGGACTAATCTGGGCGAGCCTTGCGAAACATTAACGACGGATTCTTATGGCGAAGGGTGGCTTTTTATGGTAAAACCGCTGGATGCTGAAAAAACCGCCCAAATGTTTGCCGAATGGAAAGAAAAAGGAAAATTCAAATAAAATGATGGCAAAACTCACTATTCCCAAAATTGAAACCTTTATCCAAGAACTGAAAAAAGGAAAAAAACTCACAATTGTAGGAGAGTACGACCCTGACCCCTATGGCGGCGGTGCTAATTGGGCTTACGAATTGCGTTATGATGCCGAAAGGCAGATATTTGTTTTACAAACCAATTTCTACGCTTCACAATATAACACCGAACCTGAAATCTCTTACTTAGATTTTAATGAAAAAGAAGTTATGGAACGTCTTTTATTTGAAAATGAACATAGCGTTTCTTGTTGGTAACCTAACCCCATCACTTCAATATGACAGCAGAACAAATACAACATATTTTGGATACTTTACACAACAGCGAAGACCATACGCACTGGGATTTTGATAAGGCTTATGGTAGTTCTTGGTCTGGCTATACGCGCAATGGGTACGAAATTATCTACTATCCACAGACTAATTCTTATACTTGGGAAGAGGTTGATGACCTTGATTACGCGGGTATAAAACGCTATGGTGCTTTTGAAATCTCAAAAGAGGATTTGATAAAAAAATTAGCAACAATTAATTACACTATTTAAAATAATAATTTCAAACAATGATACAAGATTTTGAAGAATACGAAAAAATGCTAGCCATTTATCTCGAAGGCGGCGAAGAGGCTTGCGAATTGGGCATATTTGACGAACCCGAAAAACCCGAAGGCTACGACGATTATAAAATGCAAAAAGACGCGGAAGCCTACGAACAGCATTTGCAAATGTTTATAGATTATGGCGCAGATGCACACGCAAGGCACTTAGTAGGCGAGCCTAAAAAACCTGAAACTTATGACGCCTACAAGCTCAAACAATTCAAATACTATGAATATCATCTACAATGTTTTAACGAAGCGAAAGACGCTTACGAAAGAAATTTTATAGATGAACCCGAAAAGCCCGAAGGTTACGACGAATACAAAGCCGCACAAGAACAATTGCTTTTGCAAAAGCAGAAAAAAGCAGCTCAAAAAAACCAAAAACCAAGCGAAAATTACGAGGTAAAAGGCTATGAGTTTGACGCTGAAGGTATTCCCCGATACTTGACCGCAGACGACTATTATAATGGGATTGAAAACCCTGAATGGACGAAAAAGCACACAAAAATTGAAACAAAATCCTACATAGTGAAGGAAGACAATACGAGCGAACAGCCTTTGGAAAATAAAATCAAAAATGGTGGTTGGCACAATTATGATGAGGATGGCGTTCCCGAATTTTTAAATTATGACGACCGCTACAATGGAGTAGTAAATCCAGAATGGGAAAAAAACACGGGAAGAAAGATTAAATTCCGTATAATTATTCAATCAATTGCAAAAACATAAAACTTGGACAATTTAACAACAGAAAAACCCCGCCTGGTGATTATTGGCGGGGGGGCGGCAGGATTTTTTGCGGCTATCACCGCAGCGGAAAAAAATCCTAATTTGGAGGTCATTATTATAGAAAAGGGCAAAGATACGCTGCAAAAAGTGCGCATTTCTGGCGGCGGGCGTTGCAACCTAACCCACGCTTGTTTTGTGCCGCGCGATTTGGTCAAATTTTATCCCCGTGGTAATAAAGAACTGTTGGGACCTTTTCACAAATTCAGCACAGGCGATACTATAGATTGGTTTGATAAGCGCGGGGTAAAAACCAAAATAGAAGACGATGGGCGCGTTTTTCCCGTTTCGGACGACTCGCAGACGATTATCAACTGCCTTTGGAAAGCGGTCAAAACGGCTAAAGTGCAAATTTATACCTCGCAAAAATTGGTAAATATCCAACCCCCAACAGCAGAAAATCCCCGTTACAAACTATCTTTTGCTCAACATTCGCCCATAGAAACCGATTATTTGTTGCTCACTACAGGCAGCAGCGCAGCGATTTGGGATATGTTGCAAAGTATTGATTATCAAATCATTGAACCTGTTCCCTCGCTTTTCACTTTCAATATCAAAGATGAGCGGTTGAAAGATTTGGCTGGAGTGGCTGTGCCACAAGCTCAAGTTATGGTTAAGTCTCAAAAACTGAGCGCAGAAGGTTCTTTATTGGTTACACATTGGGGCTTGTCTGCTTTTGCTGTGTTGCGATTATCGGCTTGGGGTGCGAGAGTTTTGCACGAATTAGATTATAAATTTGAGGTAGTTTGCAACTGGACTGGCTTTGAAAAAGTACAGGAGGTTATAGACTTTTTGAACGAGTTTAAACAAGAAAATCCCCGCAAACACATACAAAATTATCCCCAATATGGCTTGCCTGCTCGCCTTTGGGAGCGGCTGGTGGCTGCTGCTGGGATTGCGCCCGAACTAAACGCTGCCGATATTAGCAAAAAACAGATTCAGAATTTAGCAGCCCAACTCTGCCAATGCACTTTTGCGGTCAATGGTAAAAGTACGTTTAAAGATGAGTTTGTAACTTCGGGTGGCGTGGCGTTAAATCAGGTAGATTTTAGCTGTTTTGAGAGCCGTTTGCACAAAAATTTATTCTTTGCGGGCGAAATTTTGGACATTGATGCGCTTACGGGCGGTTTCAATTTTCAAGCGGCTTGGACGGGGGGATTTTTGGCTGGCACGGAAATTGCTAACAGGGCTAAAAGCTAACTGTTTTGATATTAACAAACTCTTTAATCCCATCTTCGCCCAATTCTCGCCCAAACCCAGACTGTTTTGTTCCCCCAAAAGGCAACCTTGCATCGGATTTGAGCAGTTGATTAATGGCTACCGCGCCCACTTCCAACCGTTCGGCTACATATTCGCCTTTTTCAAAATCGGCAGTCCAAACGCTCGCACCCAATCCGTAGATAGAATTATTAGCTATAGCCAACGCTTCCTGTTCTGTCTCAAAGGTATAAATTCCCGCCATTGGGGCGAAAATTTCCTCATTGAATAGGGGAGAGTTGAAATTTACGTTGGTTAATAAAGTGGGTGGGAAAAAATTGTGATGCTTCAAATAACTGCCTTGATAGACAACGTCTGCGCCCATTTTTTGACTTATAGTTAGTTGATTATTAGCGGTTTCAGCTAAATCTCGACGAGCCAAACAGCTTATTTTTGTATTCAAATCTAAAGGATTGCCTACGGTTTGGGCTTTTATAAAATCGATGCTTTTGGATAAAAAATCGTTGAAAATATCCTTTTGAACCAAAATACGCTTGGTGGCTATGCAGGTTTGCCCTGAATTTTGCAATCTCGACCACAGCACAGTTTCTACTGCGCGATTAATGTCCGCATCGGCAAAAATTAAAGCTGCATCGTTTCCCCCCAACTCCAAAACGGATTTTTTTAGCACTTTTCCCGCATTTTGGGCTACAGCTGCGCCCGCGCGATTGCTGCCTGTGATAGAAACGCCCTTTACAAAATCTGAAGTTATCAACTGCTCAACTGATTGATTTTCAACCCGTATATTCACAAAAATTGTCTTTTCAAAAGCTGCTGCGAACAGTTTTTCTATAGCTTCGGCGCAAAGCTGAGTGTTGGGGGCGTGTTTCAATACAACAGTATTGCCCGCCATTAGCGCGGCTGCTGCAAAACGGAATACTTGCCAAAATGGAAAATTCCAGGGCATAATTAATAAAATTTGCCCCAAAGGTTGGTATAAAATTTTAGCGCGTAAGTCGTTGTGTTCCAACGGTTTAGTTTTTAAAATATCGGCTGCGTTGTTGATGTAAAAATCTAAAACTGTAGCGCATTTTTCTATTTCTGCTATAGATTGGGTGATAGGCTTGCCCATTTCTACAGTAATAAGATGTGCAAAATCAGCTTTTTTAGCCAATAATTCGGTTTTAACCCCAGCCAAAATCCGCCCGCGTTGGGCAAAACTGAGCTGCCGCCAAGTGTTGAAACCTTGTTGATTTTTTTGTAATAACTCGTTGATTTCGTTGGGATTGTGAGTTGCAAAATTAGCTAAATTTTGTCCCGTGTAGGGATTTCTAGATTGAAACATTATCGGCGAGTAGGTTTATAATTTTTAAGAAACTCTTGTGGGTTGGTTTGTTGCAAAGCTTTGATTAACAATTGGCTGTCATTTTGAGAATTGCGGGGCAAATTAGATTTTTTGCGCTGGCGTTCTATGTATTGGCTCACGATTTGCATACCGAGCCAGTTGGCGGATTGGTTGTATAGGTTGATTTCTGGATTAAACGCGCTTTCGGTGATGTAGCGGCGATAATCGTTTTGGCGGTCGCTGTACAAAATTTTCTCTTTTATCAAAAAATCGTATAATTGCTCTTCGCCTTTGAGGCAATACTCTAACTGTGTGCTGCCAAAATTATACTTTAGCGAATCGTGTAGTTCGGGTTGGAGCAAATCCATCAGTAGAAACACTTTCCCGTTGTAAATCATCTGGTCTATCAATTTGCCCCCCGCCACTTGGGTGTATCTTTGCACGATGTCGTTGGCTACAGCCTGCCCAATAGAGGCTTGAATGTATTTTTTATCCAAACGGCGGCGGATATACGCGTGGCGCAGATTTTCTATAGTGAGATAATAGGGATGGTTTTCACCCAGATAGAAATCTAAACCCACACCGATAACATCTTCATAAACAAACCCACCGTAAGCGTAAAGGGAAAGATAGGTGAAAAAATGCTCGTATTGGACTGTGTCTTGGGGAAAATAATAGCTTTTGAACTGCAACATTCTGCTCGTTGCTTTTTCGTTCTCGCGCATATCTGGGTATAAAAGTTGTATAGAATCTATCAACTCTCGCGTTTCTTTGAACGAGGTAAAAGCGCGCAAATTCACCATAGAATCCGCTACTTGGCTGTTGGCGATGATATAATTTAAAAAAATATGCGCAATTTTGGGCTCGTCAGCTTGTACTTTTGCCCAACTCGCTGCGATTTGGTTGCTATCCAACTGTTTTAAACTCTGTTCCAAACGCACAAAATTGACTTGAGGGGCTGGAATTTGGCTAATATCGGGGATAAATTTTTGCTCTTGCTGGCTGCAACCCGCCAAATAAACGCCTAAAAATGCTATCAGGTAGCTAAAGTTGATTTTAAATAGTTTAGACATAAAAAAATGTTTGAAAAATATATTTACTGTGAAAATGTTTGTACTATTGCGCTGTTTTATCAAAATTTTATCGTTAAATCCTTTCCCTAAAATTGTCTATGCCCATTTATAACCCTTTTTATCCTTTTTTGTTCGCCGCCACCGTATTCGCCCAAGTTTTGCCCGCCCAATCCGAATTTTTAGGGATGAAAAAAGGCGTTCATTTGATTATGGAGAATGAAACGGATAAAATTCAACCCACTACCGAATGGGGATTTTGGGATAAAATTTACACTTTAGAGGGCAAAAATACGCCTAAAACTGTGCTAATTCTCAACTACAAAGGGGAGGTTTTGCAAACAAAAACTTGGCATAATCAACCCGCCAAAAAATGGGTAGAAGTGCGCGAAAATTTGCTTAGAGGCGAACAAAATTACGAGCAAAAAAATACTTATAATGCTAATAATCAGCTTACTGTGGCAGATTTTTATTATGAAAATGGGCAGTTTTGGAAAAAAGAAACTTACGAATACAACAGCAAAAATTTAGTTGTTAAAAAAACGATTTTAAACCCAGAAAATCAACCCACAGAAGTTTGGAGTTATGAATACGACAGCTTAAATAATCCCATCGCTTTGATTTATCAGCAGCCCAAAAATGGCAAACGCGAGCAAAAAACGTTTTGGGAGTATAAAGATGATAGGCTTTTGACCGCTATTTTTGAATATGACAACGGCGAAATGAGCCGCAAACAGACCTTTGATTATGGTTTGGATAGTATTTCCACGATTTGGACTTACGATAGCCGCCTTAATCCCCAGCACAAAGATAGTTTGGTTTATAACGAAAAAGGGCAGTTGGTGGGCAAATTCTATTGGCAAAAAAATCCTATAGACCAGCAATTAAACCTACTTTTCAAAAAAGAAAAAATGGCATATAATGCTCAAAATCAGTTAATAGAGTTGGTAACTTATGGCGAAACAGGGGATGAAATCAGCGTCCAACATTGGGATTATAACGACAAAAATCAACTGTTGGCTGTACGCCTTTTGGATACGATGGGTAATGAACTAAAACGCAAAACGCTCGTTTATAACGATAAAAATCAACTTGTGGGCGAAAAACAGACTGTAGCCCAATACATCAGCGGTTATGAGAGCGAAGAATTGAACCCAAACGGCAAAATTGTCAAAAAATTACTTTGGCAGCCTCAAATTCAATCCAGAAATGAAGTAGATTACTACTATAACGACAAACAACAACTCATTAGCACCGAAACGTATTTATACCCCAACAATCAACCGCTGGAGGCCTGTCAAAAGGGCGAAAATAAGCAGTTGGTTGTTTCCACCCAATTGAGTTATGACGAAAAAAATAACATAAAAGAGGAAGTGAGCGAATATCTCAACTTGGAAACCAAAATTTTGGAAAAAAGCCGCAATCTTTACCTCTACCCAACCCCAAAAAGCAAAACGCCGTTTATTTATACGCTCAACGCCAAAGGCGACACCTTAAGCCGAGTACAAAAGTTTTTGGATAAAAAAGGCAATTTGCAAAAATTTGAAAATCAATCTTATACAGAGAATAAACAGGGGAGTTTTAAGCGGGTTTTATACCACAAAAACGGGCAAGAGTTGAGAACGGAGGTTCAAAAAGGGGACAAAATCACCATTAGGCGTCAGTTTGAATACGATAAAAATGAGAATTGTACCAGCCAAATTTTCCGCACACCCAGCAACGAAATTGAAAAAACGCTAAAAATAACCTATCGCTATGATAAAAAAGGCAACTGGGAGAAAAAAGAGATGGAAGAAAATGGGCAGTTGGCGAAAATTTTGACCCGAAAAATCATTTATCATAAATAAATCTCTAATTTTGCGCAATCTTTCCAGCCATATCCTTTTATTAGCCAAAAATTTTTAACAATGGATTTTTCTACTTACGATATAAGCGCTTTGCAACCCCCGCAGGGTCGGGCAAAGACCCAACAAGTATTCAAGGCCAAAGCCCAAAAAATTGCAGGCAAATGGCAAATTGTACCCAATTCCGAAACATTAGAATTAGAAAAATTCTTGGATGTAAGGGGCAATGAGATTGGGTTAAAAATGTACCACAAAAACCAATTAGTGGAACAGATTTTGACCAGTTATGACGCTTTCGGAAATCTATTGAAACGCCAAATTTTCCGCTCGGATATCTCTATGGACGAAGAAGAGGAGGGCGGAGACGATGAGTTGGAATTCGACGATAGCGAAGAAACTTATGAGGACGATATGGGCGAAATGGAAGAGGAAGAAATAGCCCACGCAGAGTCCGATAATGAAAGTGGGGGCGGAGATTCGCACAAATTGCGGTTGGTGGCTGAAGAAGAATATGTGTACGATGAGTTTTTTAGCCTTGTCAAAAGCCGCAGCGTGAGCCAATCTTCAGAACCTTTTTCCAATTATGACGAAACCATAACCACAACCTATAACCGCGCTGGTAGGAGAGTAGCGGAACGCAAAGAAACGATTAGCCCAGAAAAGGTTCAAGTGGTAGAAACCAAATTTAACGATTGGGGTATGCCTACTGAGATGGTAGAGATTGAAAATGGTTTGTTGGTAAGCAATACTGTTTTTAGCTACGGCGAACTTCAGCAAGAATTGTCGCGCATCACCACTTATACAGACCAAACTACAGAGGAGTTGCTGCGAGAGTTTGATGATTGTCAAAATCCTATATTAGAAATCGTTAGCCAACGCGATGGTTCAGCGGTAGCTACTATCAATAAAATAGTGTA
>Ga0075154_10003094_pt1 | contig 10657 bp, 13 predicted proteins | sample JI71714BDNA_FD_70965 | JGI IMG/M metagenome (GOLD analysis project Ga0075154, IMG submission 70965) | Wastewater effluent complex algal communities from Wisconsin, to seasonally profile nutrient transformation and Carbon sequestration -... | ecosystem: Engineered > WWTP > Effluent > Algae...
TGAATTATATGTAGATCATATTGATGGAAATCCTTCAAACAACAATGCTATGAATTTACAATGGGTCACTCCAAAAGAAAATATCATTAGATATCACAAATTAAAGAGAAAACGTTTATTGAATAAGTTCTAATACATTGTTCTACATTAGTGATTTTGTTTACCTCTCTCAAAATAATCATGGCATCATAGTAAGTATACACTTCTAGTACATTGGAAGCAGCTTGTGCTCTAGCATAATTAGCAATCAAAGCGATATCAGATTGTTCTTCAGCATTGAGACCTGAAATTTCAATACCATTAGAAGTTTCCAAATCAATTGCCATAGTGAAACAACCTGAACCTGCATTACCAGCTGCAGCAGAACCTCCAACTGCACCAGCACCTGCTGTAGCAAATTCTTGAGCTGATAAAATGGGAGCTCCATTCGTTTCCCATCCAATAACACCATAAACATAGTCTCCTTCTGGCAATACATTGGTAACAGAAGCTGGGATAGCCCATTTTAGGGTATTTGCATTGCTAGACAAACGATAATCTCCAACGATATTCAAAGCTTTTTGTAGTTCCATGAATGCTTCTGCACCACCATTGGTAGTAGTACCTCCCACACCATTGGCCATTTGAACAGGAGCAGCAGGGAAATATCTTCCACCGATACGGTATTGATAAGTTTGTAATGTATTACCTGCTGCATTGTAAGTACTAGAATCGTAAAGGAATGCACCTGAATCATATAAATAATCAGCTGGAGCTCTACGTTGAACTGTGAATAATGCTTTGACTGAACGAGACCGTTCTTGAACCATAAGATTGAAATTAGTAGATGAACTGGTAGAGAAAATGAATGTATGCCATGAAGAGAACTAGTTGAGAAAGACAATACCTTAATTGGGACCCCTCCCTCTCTCAAACCTTTCAAAAACATTGCATCGTAACTAGCATCAAATTCCAAAATTTCAGGAATCAAATTGACGTTAGAAACTCCATAAGTTGGTGCTGAACCGGTAGCTGTACCAGCTTTGGCAATGATACAAGCTGCAGGAGTTTCTAAAGTGATTTCGATAGCTAGTTGAGAAGCCATGAATTTAGTAGGAATCAATTTATCCTGAGTAAACAAACCCAAAGCAAAGTTCACTTGATAACGACGAGTAGATACCCTTCCAGCTGTGCTCGTTCCAAAGGAGTTGACAGTATTTGGAACAGAGGGAATACCTGTAAAGTAATTTACAGTTGGTGCAGAGTTGGTAGCACCACTAGTACCTTGAATAAAGTTTTGTCTAGTATTGACAGTAGCAGGCAAACCAGCAGGGGTATATCCTCTACAGAATCCACCAATACCTTCATTGATAGAAGTTTGATCCATAATATCGTATTGATTAGTACCAGTCCATTCAGTCAAACCTCTCACAATCACATTATAATTGATCATATCTTCAAGTGGAGTTGAACCGTACAATAAACGAACTCTAGAAAACAATGATTGAATCTAATGTCAAATATAAAGCATTACATTGTTTTGGAATCTCACAATTTCAGTACCAGCAGTTCCATAAGAATACAAGGTAACATCAAATTCCATTGAAGTATTCAAAGGATTGACATAACCTAAAAAGTTAGTAAAATGCCACGAAAACGATCAGGGCAAAAACATGAAGTAGATCAGTTCACCATTCAAGGCGATTTTGTTAAACGATGGGAATCTGCAACGTCCGCTGCTAAACATTTTGGAACCAGTCAAGGTAACATATCAAATGCAGCGAGAGGTGAACGTTCAAAAGCGCAAGGGTTTTGTTGGAGATATGTTGAAGAGGATCCATTGTGTGATGAAATTTGGAAGTGGCATCCAACTCTCCCATTCAGAACATCAAATCTAGGAAGAGTTGAGATCAATGACAAGTATCAAAGTTTTGGTCAAGCACTTCGTGATGGTTATTACAGAATAAGATTGGGTAAACAACCCAATAGAAAAAACTATTCTGTACATAGACTTGTAGCAGAAACTTGGTATCCTGACGAAAAATTGATTATCGAAAAATTTGTGCGACAACAGAGCACAAGTGAATCATAAAGACAGAAACCCATCAAATAACAAAATCGAAAACCTTGAATGGGTAACACCTAGATCAAATATTTTGCATCGCTATAATAAATTACCTTGAGCAGGGAATTCAAGACGAATGACTTGACCAGGTTGAAAGTTTGAACCATTTTTTGGTGGAATACGAGGGGTCATTTTAACAGCCTTGTTTGCCTACTTGTTATCATCAAAATTTACCTGTGATGGGAAGGAATAACGAGCATTGAAAGGAACAATGACTTCTTCAGAAGCAGGATACCCTAAAGTTAGAACGTCAATTACATTTAAAGTGAGTTGACATTTAACATTCTATCGCACACAAAATGTATGAAAAATACTAATAAACATGGTATCTGTAAAAGAGAGATGGGCAGAATTCAATAAAAAAGAACGACCAAAAAGTAGACCTAGAAGGGGTGAAACTGGTAAGGCTTTCCATGAAAGAGATCCGGAAGGCTCTAAAAAGTATTGGGAATGGAATGAGGAATGGAAAGAGATAAAAACTCAAGGTGATAAAGAATTTGTAAATGGTTTCAATGATGTAATATCACCTTTGACAAAATTGAATCCTATTGCTGACAAAGTACGAGAAGTGGCTCATGGATTTATTGATGATAGTCTAGTTTATCGAAGAGTACCTTACCCTTGGGGATAAATGTATGTATCTTTTAATAAAATGACTCAACCTATTCGTTTTAAAAAGACAACTCATCAAAATAAGATTAAATTGCAAGATGTTAAAGCAGGTTATGAAAAAGCTAAATCTAATATTAAATCTGGTTTGAAAAAGGGAGCTGAAAAGGTACGACAAGGAGTAGCCAAAGTTCAAGCGTTTCGTCAATCACCAGAAGGAAAATTATTTGAAAAATTGGCAAAGGAAGCAGCAATCAAATATTTACGTCAATCTGGAATAGGTAAAAAGGTGAATGACAGTATTAACAATGAAGCTGTCAAAATTACTAAAGACCTTGGACCTTTAGATGATGCAAGAAAAATTATTCATGCATCTTATGATAATTACTTTCAACAAAAGGAACCATTGCCTAAACCAAAGTATAATCCTTACCGTAAACCAACCGTCTATTTGACACGTAGTAATTATCAACGACCTACTTTTCGTTATGGACCTAGACATATGACTAAACGTCGTTAATGTATGCAAAAAGTAATAAATGAAAACTTGTGATGGGCAGGTCGATTATCATATTAGTGTTGATCATGATATTGTCATTGATATTCCTACTGTTATATATCCTGAATCACATTTAAAAGCCAATTTGGTTTTTGCAACTAAAAGTCATGTCAAAACCACTATAAAAAGAAAGAAAAGAAAGTCTGATAATAAAGATAATGAATGAATTAATACCATTCACTATCGATGGTCCAGTCAAATTTTTTAAAGTCTTGACATTTAATGAAAAGAAGGAATTGTGCAAGAGACAAATGATTCAACCCAAAGAAATGTCACAACGTATTCTATCATTTCATAACAAAGAGAAACAAGTGATTGGATATGAAATATATAATGATTGAAAAAGGTTTTCCTAATAAATGAATCCCGTTGATTATTGGGATAATTCACCTGTTTTTTCTTCAGATGATATTGAAATTTATGGTCAACCTGATTATTATGGTTATACTGATTATTATGTTATTGAAACGGAAGCTACAGCTCGTCCTTTGGTAACAGATTATCAACATAATCAAAATATTACTTTTAGACCTATTCATCGTTACAGTCGAATTGAAAGGTTTAATTTTACATTATCTTATTTGGTTGGGTATAAAGGAACGGTACCACAAAAAGTATTGGATGCATGTTGTCATATTCAACCCAATCCAAAAACAGTTTGGGCTGATATCAAATGTATTTTAAAACAAAACAAGTGGCATATTTATTATAATCGAATCTCTTTAATCATCAATTCATTAGGATTAACCATCACAGAAAATATTACAAACACTATTTATGAATCTATTCTAAAAGATTTTCAAACGTTAAACAATCAATTTGAAAATGGTAAAAAGAAACAATGGAATCGTCGTTATTTCTTGAATCTTAAATTTGTTGCCCTCAAATTTTTGGAGAAATATCAAATCAAATTTAGAGTGGATATACCCTTAATCAAAACTCAAAGAAAATTAAAAGTCTTGAATGATTTATGGGATCATATTTATTAATTAGCCATGTAAGTGACACCCCCAGATACAGTCAATGATCCAACTGTACCATTTGTTGAATAAAATGCATCACTATAACTTGAAGCATCATTAAAATAAACAAACCGAAGGTCAGTACCAGTCAGATACCATTGAGGTGTCACTACATTGGTTCCACCACTGTCTCTGAATCCATTTGGGGTTGTATGACTCCAATATACAGGAAAGATCATTTGACCGGCTGTATCTGCAGCAAATGGTACATTTGTTAATTTAAATGAAGTTAATGTTGCAGTAAAACTGTAATAGATGGTCACTTCGAAATTGATTGTCACTACACTTCCAATTTTGTAATATCTTCCTGAAGTGGATGTTGTATAAGAACCACCAAAATTAGGACCACTTAAAATTGTCAAACCAGGAGTCCAATTAGTATTGACTATTGGAATAATAGAAGAAATAGTTGTCCAAGTACAAGTAGACCCTGCACCTGAAGTGAGTACTTGACCAGATGTACCAGCACTACTGGGTAAAATAAAATCCCATGTTGAACCGGTAGTGTTTGGTTTGATATTGACAGAGCCAGAACTACCTCCAACCATTGTAATGGTATTGTTTCCCAACATATTGAGAGTACTGGAAAGATTTAATGGACATGTAATTGAAACTCTATCCGTTCCACTAGATGTTCCTTTTGATACAATTGATAATAAAGCTTGACGATCTGTTGCATTATTGAAAAATTGTTGAATGGCATGTTCTCCTGCAACTTTAGGTGTATTCCAACCCCATATGAAATTACCACCAGCAAAATTACGATCAATAAAACAATTATCAAAAGTAGTCAAACCAATCATCAATGTATCATTTGCAATAAAAGTTGTACCTGTACCTCTAATACTAGTTGTTGTGGTCACTGTAAAATTACCAGTGTTTGGTGTGGTTGACCCAATGGTACCAGGTATAGCCCATGTACCTCCTAATAGTTGAGAGACATTTAAATTGGGTACCACAGTCGTAGAAGCAATGGTAAAAGGTGCTGTACCAGTGACCAAAGTGGACACCAAAGGACATGTAATTTGAATTCGATCGGTACCACTAACACTTCCTTTGGAGACAATACTCATTAATAAATTTCGATCCACTGAATTGTTGTACCATTGTTGAATGAAATGTTCTGTTGTGATTTTACCAGTATTCCAACCCCAAATGAAATTACCACCAGCAAAATTACGATCAATAAAGAAATTATCAAATGTAGTTAAACCCATTTGTAAGGAATCGTTAGCAATGAATGTGGTACCACTTCCTCTGATAACAGCAGCTGTCAAGGTTGATGTCAAGGTAGCAGTGGTTCCAGTGATGGCTCCGACAACTTCAAGAGCGTTGGCTACAGTCACTTTAAGATCATCAACAGTTGTTCGAACGATATCATCCGTCATCAACCTGATAGATTTACCAGTCCCTTGAACTGAAATATCAATTCCAAATGCATCATCCAAAGTTCTAATGGTCCCCCTACTAGGGGTTGTAGCAGTAGAAATGGACATGGCATCTACCACACCTTGAGTAATAATGATTTCATCTGTTTTGATTTCAGGAATCACTACGGGTCCAGTACTATTGTCCACTAATAAACCATCAGAGGTTTTATAAGGAAAAGGATATGACATTGGTGTATCTCCAGGCATTTGATAATGATACTCATACTTTTACATCACAATAATGATTTTATTGATATTAATGATCAATAGAGATAAACGTTTAGCATTGTTTTCAATGATTTGAAAATCAGTTACTTCTTTGGTCATCTTTAACAATTGTTCCAAAGTAAACAATAATTTGTCCAATTTGCTAGTCAAAGTTTTGATGTTGTCTGATTTCATTGGTTGATAATCATTCATTTTACCATTAGAAAAATGATTGACATTGTTGTAACAAATCACCACAGTAGGATACAACAAATCATTTTCTTGAATACCTACCATTCCTTTTGATAATTGTAAATTGATGATTGATAATTCCACAGCTCTTTGACGATACAAGATCACATAAAACATCATTTTTAAATGATGAATACAAGACCAAGCAGGATCACAAGAGGAGATCAAAACATGATATTGCCAAACCAATTCTGCAGATTCATCCCTTTTCTTGAAAAGTGAAACTTGTCTCTTTCGACAATAGAGATCTGTAATGGAAGGTACTTTTGAAGTGTAATGATTCTTGACATTGACTTTTGGTAACAAGATTTCTTCACGATCATCTTGTTCAATAGAATAACTATTATAGATCAATTGTTCCTGTTCATCAGATGACCAAGATACATCAGATACATCAGATAAATCAATAATGACACAGTCATCTTGTACGTTAACCATTAGAAATGTCAGATTGTTTGACATTGATAAGTTTTTTATTATTTATAGTATCAGAGATCTTAGCGCTCACACCCACCCAATCCAATTCAATATTACAATTGATCATGAGACTTTTTAAAACACAGACCCCAGAAACTTAAACAAATTTTTTTAATACAAATTCATCATCCACCAAAGATTCACAAAAGTAAACTGAAGTGTCTTTTCCTCCAATATAATGTAATAAATTCACAAATTCACTCCAACCTTGAATCTTTTTAGCTTTCTTGACAGTCATTAAACAATGATCTATATCTGTAATAGCCAATACAATGACTGGACATTCTTTTGAAGTGTATTCAAAGGTTGAAGATCGTATAACATCGTTACCATTAAACCAAACCACATCACAAAACCTATCACCTTGACAGAGAGCCAATAAACCATCATTATGATCTAATCGATCAAAATCTCCTAATGGCATACAAGAAAAGTGAAATTTGTTGAACATTTTTCTTGGTGAACAATTGACTTGTTTGAATTTCCATTCCGTCGTCAATTCGAAATAAAATGCATTGTCTTTTGATACATTCTTTTCAAACAATGTATCTGTAAAAATCGATTCTGCAAAGTTGAAAACCCAATAGAGTGCATTCCTCATAAACATCATGTCCATAGTATGACCATCTGTTTCGATAGGTTCTCCAACGTAACGTTTGTAATATTTTGTCAATAAATAATTGTGTCGATAAATCAAACGAATGACTTCCATAAATTTACATTCCTTGATAGCCCAATCGATCCAATAAGATAAAATGTAATGTGTCAATTCCAATGGTAGATCAGTCATATCCAAATAAGATGATTTTTGACAACTTGGTTTCACAACAGGAAAAGTTGGGACCAAATGAGACAAATAATGATTATCAAGATAAGCAACCATATCCCAAGCTCTTGATTCAGAATCAATCAAAATAATACCCATAATGGGAGATGACTTTTTACGAATTTAATAGGTATCCTGATCAGCTGACAATCACATGATTGTGGTTGGGTGGCTCTCATGTGGTTGGGTGGCTCAATCATGTAACCCCCTCATTTAATAATGTGTGTAACCACATGATATGATAGGGGTCTATTTTCAATCATGGTCCTCTCAATGGACATCCCAACATTTAGATTTAGAGAGATGTGAAGGTGATGTGATTTATTTAGCTTTTGTGAAACCTTCTTGTACTTATGAAAAGGGTCAATTTAGTTTTAGCGGAACAGGATTAGATTTTTCTTCAGATTTTAAAATAGTCAAGGAAGCTATTCAAGTTTTGAGATCTAGAGGTCAAAAAGTCATGTTATCGGTTGGAGGAGCCACTTATGGATTTGAGACAATCAATATCAAAAATTTGAATGATCTAGTACAAGATTTGAATTGTGATGGAATGGATATTGATTGGGAACCTTCAATAAGTGATTTAAATACGTTTGCTAAAATTTTGAAATTGTTTGGTGAACAAAAAGTGGGATTGTTATCTGCTGCAGTATTTTCTGTTGGAGCTTATGGTGAAGGACAATGGAAAGATGCTAAACCTCAAGGAATTTATACAGGATTAAATCGTAAAGGTTTAGTGGAAGCGGGTGATTATTTGGATTGGATCAATATCATGTCTTATGATGCTAGTGATGCTTTTAACCCTACAGAAGCTTTTATGGCTTACCAATCCATCTTTTCAAAAGATATTTATTTGGGATTAGAGGTAGGTCAACAAGCCTGGGGAGGGGCATTACTGACTTTAGATCAAGTTAAATTATGGGGACAATTTGTATTGAATCAAAAGGGTCACTTTTTTATTTGGTCATGGCAAAAGATTGGTTGGCCAAATGCTAAAGTGGTGATGGATACATTAAAATCTTTATCTATTAAACCTAGTGATCCTACAAAACCTATTGATCCTACTAAACCTATTGAAGTCAAAGAACCCATTGATTGTCAATGTACGTGTCATTCTAAAATTGATTGGAAACCATGGTCAGTGTACCAACACGGTCATGTTGTCATGTATCAAGGTAAACCTTTTACTTGTAGACAATCTCACACAAGTCAACCTGAATGGACTCCTCCAACAACACCTGCTTTATGGAGTAATGTATGATTCTAATAGACATAATGGGACAATTTGATAAATTGATCAAACATATGGAACGTAAATTGGAATCTTTACGTAAATCAAATGAAAAACCAAAGGTCATGGAATCATGTCTGGTGATTCAAAAAGTCAAAGACACTCAACCCCCCAAGGATAAACGTAAGAAAGGTATTAAAAAGAGAATAAAATAAATCTAAAAAATATGAGAATTAAATCTATCCCAAAAAGAATCATGACACCTACTATTGGATTTGATGTGTTGTTGGCTACTTTTGATGATCTCATGAAAGAATGTCGAGGTAAAGATTTACCATTGTTGGAATACTTGCAAATGTATTTACAACGATTCAATGCCCTGTTTTTCAATGAAGAATTAAAAGGCTCCATCTTTTTGGCTATCTGGAATGAAAAGGTGATGAATTATGATCAAATGATGATTATCAGACAACAATCTGTTTTTCAAAGAAAGGATTTGATGTTGCAAGATTTAAAGGATATGATGATTGTTTATGATCCACCAATGTACTTTTATTGTAGTTCCAATCCATTCAAGTATATGAACAAACCTATTTTGGATCGTAAATTGGATTTGTTTAGACAAGGTTTTGTGGATTTGTTTCATATTGAACCAAAACCCATCTTTTATCCTTTTTAATAAATTCTTTTATTCATAATGTTTGGTTGGATCTTGATCAAGTAAAAAGGATGATTCTGGTTGAAAGGTTCCATAAGGTATAATCAAACGATTGTCCAATGGATGATCCACTCCCTTATCATATTCACCAGTCAACTTTTTGATTGAATACATTTCCATTGGAGTGATCTCATTTCTGGTAAGAGACGATTCAAAACGCAAGGAAGGAGCCCCAAGGATAAATTTCATCACTGCTTCTTGTAAAGTAGTTCTGCTACGTTTCTTGTCCAACACTAGTTTCTTGAAGTTTTCGAAATGGAATGATTTGGAGTTTTGGTAACTGGGTTCAAACCCTTTACAAACTACCTTGTAATAATTGACACCACAAGTCGTTTGGATATGTAAAGCATAGGTTTTAGGTGCAACCAAAATAGCTTCTCGAATGTAAGCTTCACCAGTAAAAGTTTTACCGGCATCCTTCAATATTTTGGGTACTTCATTGGTCAAATCACCGAGATCGTTTCCAACAAAAGGCATAGCATCCTCTTTTCGCAAGTACAAGATGGCAGAGTCTGTATCACAATACAAAGCACGTTGTCCATGAACATTCAATACTTTTCGATGCAACATCACTCGTCCCCAAGTAGATACATGCGCAGCAATATGAACAGCAGTAGAACCCAAATTGTTGAAATCATTCTTGATGGTATAACAATAATGGTTGAATCGATCCCCTTTTGGGATACACGAAATAAATTCATAATATCCTTTTTCAAATTGGTTTTGAAGATATCGTTCCCTTTCCACAGTTTGAACCCATTCTCTTACAGGATAAGCATTTTGTCCCAATTTTCCCCATAATGAATTCAACAAAAGTTTGGCCAAAGATCGTAATCCTTCATTACCAGATCTTTCAGCAGCTTCCTTGACCTGAAAAAAGAAATCCACATAATTGTTAAAAGTATTTGTGGTTCTTCTAAACAAAACAGCACGATGAACTTTGGTGACTTCAATTTCTCCAGATCGAATGGCTTCTTCAATTTCTGGCCAACAATAAGTTTCATTCACAGTATCTTCGTTGGTAAACATAAGTTTCATTGAATTTGTGACCTTCTTCATACGACAAAGCGTTGGATGGGTCACATATTTCAAATGAGTGGCATCAATAGCCAAAAATCCAGTTCTTTCTTCCATAAAATCCAACAAGATTTGATTGTTCATGTTTGGATGACGTTTCAAATCATCATCATCTTCAGCAACACCGATAGGATAGTAAGTATCA
>Ga0075154_10003095_pt1 | contig 10657 bp, 9 predicted proteins | sample JI71714BDNA_FD_70965 | JGI IMG/M metagenome (GOLD analysis project Ga0075154, IMG submission 70965) | Wastewater effluent complex algal communities from Wisconsin, to seasonally profile nutrient transformation and Carbon sequestration -... | ecosystem: Engineered > WWTP > Effluent > Algae...
TAGTAGGGTTCACCGATTCCAACGGTGAACCCTTTGAAGTAACTGCCGAAGGTTCGCTTGGTCTGCTCGCACTGGGCGACCTCGGTCTTGCGGCCTGGCGCATGGTGCGCACCAGAGAAGCGCAAGAACAAAAAAACGATACTACCGAGACCGATACCACTTATGCCTAAAGTACTGTTGATTGGCTGGGATGCCGCCGACTGGAAAATTATCAATCCGCTCTTGGACAAGGGCCTAATGCCGAACCTGGCAAAAATGGTCAGCCAGGGTGTCATGGGCAACCTTGCTACCTTGGACCCTATGTTCTCGCCCATGCTTTGGACCTCCATTGCAACCGGCAAACGACCTTATCAGCACGGTATTTTGAGTTTTGCGGAGCCGGAACCCAGCGGTTTGGGTGTTCGGCCCGTTCTGGGTGCATCCCGAAAAGTAAAAGCCATTTGGAATATACTGACCCAGGAACAACGCAAAACACACGTCGTAGGTTGGTGGCCTACCCACCCGGCAGAACCCATTAACGGGATCTGCCTTTCTGATTTTTATCGCCAACACAAAGGCACCGACCTCGCTAATTGGGATTTGCCGCCCGATTCCGTGTGGCCCAAAGATCAGGAGGAACTATTCTCCCGCTTGCGCATCCACCCCGATGAGTTAACCGCCGCCCATATTCTTCCTTTTGTGCCCCAATTGGCAAAAGCCGACCAAGTGCACCAGAAAGAAATTGAAAACCTCAAAAATATCACCGCGCAGGCGGCTACTACCCAAGCCGCTTTTACCCGGATTTTGCGCACCGAAGAATGGGACTTTGCCGCCGTGTATTTTATTGCCCTGGACCATTATTGCCACGGTTTTATGAAATATCACCCGCCGCGAAGACCCCACGTAGAGCAGCATAAATTTGATTTATTCAAAAACGTGGTGCGGGGTGGATACCGGTACTTAGACATGATGTTGGGGCGCTTGTTGGAACTGGCGGGTGAGGATACGGTGGTCATGCTCGTGTCCGATCACGGCTTTCAACCCGATGCACTCCGGCCCAAGGAAATACCTCATGAACCCGCCGGCATGGCTTACGAGCACAGTTACTACGGCGTCATTTGCGCCAAAGGCCCCGGTATTAAAAAAGATGAATTGATCTACGGCGCTTCGCTCCTGGATATTACCCCCACTTTGCTCACTATTATGGGGCTTCCGGTGGGCCAGGATATGGACGGAAAAGTATTATCCGGTATATTCGAACAGACCCCCACGCCGGAATATATCCCCAGTTGGGAGGCCGTACCCGGCGAGTCCGGTATGCCACCGGCCGATTATTCCCTAAGTCAGTCCACCAACGAAGAAATGGTGGATCAGTTGGCCGACTTGGGTTACGTAGAAAACCAAGGCCCGGATGCCGCCAAAAACAACCGGGATATGGCCGAGTTTTGTCGGTTCAATTTGGCCAGAGCCTATCTGGATGGTAATAAATTGGCCGAGGCTACCCAAATTTACGAAGAACTGCACCGCGATCACCCGGAAGCACCCTGGTATATGTTTCGCCTGGCGGCCTGTTACCAAATGGCCGGAAGGCTGCGCGAGTGCCGTAAATTAGTTGACATCCTAAAAACAAAAGACTTTTACGATCAGGCAGTACTCGACGTTATGGAAGGCAGCCTGCTCTTGGGTGAAGGCCAGTATCGGGCTGCTTTAAAAACCTTAAAAACCGCCGAAAAACACGTAGATGCCGCTCAATCGCGGATATGGCTGCAAATTGGCCAGTGTTATTTGATGTTGGGTAAATCGAAAGAAGCCGAAAACGCCATTAAAAAACACCTCGAACTGGACCACGATACCGCCGTCGCCCACCAAATGTTGGGTACGCTTTATTATAATGAAAAACGCTACGAGGATGCCGCCGACAGCCTGCTCACCGCAGTTGGTTTGGATTATAATCTCGGTACCGCTCATTTTTACCTCGGTTTGGCACTCATGGACTCCGGTGCTTACCAGGAAAGTGCTGATGCGTTTGAAATATGCCTGCTGGTAATGCCCCGCAATAACCTTGCGCGGACACATTTGGCCTATTTGTACCAAAAAATGCTGGATAACCCGCAAAAAGCAGCCCAACACCGCCAAGATATTACCCAATATTCCGATGGGGTTATCACCATCGTTTCCGGATTACCCCGGTCCGGTACCTCTATGATGATGCAAATGTTGAATGCGGCGAATATCCCCATTTTTATGGACGATGAACGGGCCGCGGACGAAAACAACCAAAAAGGCTACTTTGAACACAAAGCCGTAAAAGCATTGGCGCGGGACAAATCGTGGTTATCGTTGGCCACGAATAAGGCCGTTAAAATTGTAGCGCCGTTGCTGGTGCATCTTCCGGGCAATTACCACTACAAGATCATTTTTATGGAACGGGATATTCACGAAATCCTTGGTTCACAACAAAAAATGTTGGTCCGGTTGGGCAAAAAAACGGACCAAGACGCATTGCCGTTGAAGTTACTAAGCAGTTATGAAAAAGTTTTGCGCGACGCCAAAGAATGGGCACTCAGAAGCCCGAACGTAGAAATATTATTCGTTTCTTACGCCGAAGCGGTTCAAAACCCGTTTATGGCGGCTCTTCGGGTAAATGATTTCTTGGGTGGAGGATTAGCCCCCGAACAAATGGCTTCCGTTGCTGATGCCCAATTGCACCGCGAAAAGAAATAACTTTCGCGTACCTACATCTAAAAAAATGCGTCGCTTTTAGGTTGGAATACCTTTGAAAGCGACGCATTTTTTATGCTCTACTTATTTCTGCGGCATACCCACGGGTGGTTTGTTATCAATACGTTCTTCTCCTTCATAATGACCCTCATCCTGCTCCGGGCGCACCCAACGCAAACCTCCGTTTGCATCGCGGTAAATATGCCAGGTGCCCGTACTCATCTTTTTACGCCATGCTTCCCAGCCGGTCCATTTGTGTTCACTTTCTAGCACTAGGGGATATATTTCGAGTAAGGCTTCGTAGTCTGCAAAAGAACGGATACGATGCGTATTTTGCATAAATTCGCGGTTTTGTTTTCGGGAGTCCAGTACGCGTTTGGTTTCTACAACAAAGCGGACAATTTCTTCTTCATCGTCAAGCATTAAAGCACTTTGTTTCTCGTACGGAATATACGTGCTGTCCACCCCGTGTTTAGCAGCAATGGCCACTACTTCGGGCCAGGTGTATTTGAGGGTGAGTTGCGGAAAAGGAGTCTCCGTTTCATAGGTGCTTTTACAGGAAAAAAAGGACAAAAACGCAATTAAAAAGGTGGTGTTTTTCATGTTTTTATACAAATAAGGTTTTTAATGAAATACAAAATTACACTTTTTTTAAAAAGTAAAACAAAAAATCCGCGCTACTTTTAAAGGTGTTTTGACCTGAAAAAGCAACGCGGATTGGTTTTACCGTACACTGTAGTGCTTACTTCTGTGGCATACCCACGGGTGGCAAGTGATCAATTCGTTCCCATCTTGGGGCTTGGTATTGACCGTGATCCTGTGCTTCTCGTACCCACATCAGGGCACCGATAGAGTCGCGGTAAATATGCCAGTTGCCAGTACTACGCCGTTGCGCCATTTTTGCAAAATCGGCATCGCCTAAAGAGTTTTGCCACGATTCCAAAACAAGCGGATATTGTTTCATCAGTGCCTCGTAATCTTTGTAATTTCTTACGCGGTACGTATTTTGTAGAAATTCTCGGTGCTGCTTTCGTTCATCTGTAACTTTTTTGGTTCGCAGCGCAAACGTCGCAATATCTGATTCTTTTTCTACTAACATTAAAGCACTTTGCTCATTGTATGGAATATATGTACTATCAACGCCGTGTTTGGCGGCAATGGCAATGACCTCCGACCATGTATGTTTAATGCTGAGTTGCGTAGTTTCTTCTAATTCTTGCATATTCTTACAAGAATATATCAATATTAAACTTGTATAAAAAATATATTTCATTTTTTGTTTATTTTAAAAATAATTGAAACTCATCAGCAGCCTTGATTTGCTGCTTCGTAAAGAAGCCTCCGCCCACTGCAACTAATTCAACAACGTAATCTTCCTCTGCTTTTACACGTACCCAATGTCCACACTCTGGATAATCAAGTTCCTCAAAATCATCTATCCAAACTTGTTCGTTAGAAGAAGTAAAGGTTGCCACTCCGGCTGGAGCCATTAATTGACCAGAAATAAAGCCAGTAAATGACGGTATATTGCAGTTTATATTGTATAATTTTGTAGTACACATCAATTCTCCTATGACAAAAAACAAATTATAAAAACTTGGAACTTCTTCATGAGAATTCATCTGACAATCACAATTCAAAGGTTCAGGATCTTCGTTAGGATTAGGTTCATTATTAGTTGGATTTACTTGACCACTGTTTAATAGCCAAGCGATATAATAAACCATCCAAGGACTATCAACCATCCAATTATCGTCATTACCGTTATCTAGCATATCAATAAGGTTCCCTATGTAGCTAGGGTCTGTCCAACAATAGGTAAATGCGTAATACTGAAAAGTTACTTGATAAACATAACCACTAGAAGATGGATTATGCGGATCGTTGTAGCCCACCCATGAAGAAGTAATATTTTGCACCATATAATATATATCAACGCACATGCGTTCAGTAGCCTGCCCTCCGTTAAAGTTGTCGGATTCGTTTATCCTTCTATTTAGAACTCCATTCTCGAAACCATAACCATGTATTGGTTGTTCATGATCCAGGTGTTCAATCAGTATACTTCCCGAATAATTTAATACGGCTAATTTATTTAGATCGAAGTCTAAATCTTGTAAACCAGCAATACTGTGTGCCTCAAAATAATTAACTGTAGGGCTAAAAATTAACCAAAACGCTTCATATTTTGTTGGAAATTTCAGAATAAGGAGTTTTCGGATACCCCCAATTTTTGACGTGTCAACAATATTATCCTCGGGAGAATTGTCAATTTTAACTAAATTGTATTCTGGTTTTAGTTCAAGGATAAAAGAAGGCATTTGCTGATACTCTGTGCGTTTTACTTTATCCCAAGATACTACTTCATCTAAGTGATATGTATTTGAGAACCATGATTGTGCGCTGAGCAATTCGTTAGAAAGAGATTGAGCAAATAAATATGGGTGGAAAAAAAGTAAGAGAACAATAAGCCTCAAGAAGTCAAGAGAAAGTCTTTTTGTCATTTGAGTAGAATTTAATGGTGATAAGAAAAAAATTATGCTGCAAAGATATTGCCATATATAGTAATCATGAAATAAAAAAAAGCACTTAGTTGGCAAAAAAAAAGCACTTGATTGGCAGAAAAGTGCTACCTTGCGCGGAAAATTACCATTTATGAATAATATCACAAACGACCACAGATTTACACTTAAAGAATTTGGAGCCAGATTAAAATCAGCGAGGACGAAATCTGGAATTTTACAAGAAGATTTAGCAAACAGATTAGATATTTCTAAACGGACCTTGCTAGAAATTGAAGCTGGTCGCTCAGAGATGGGCGTAGCACTTGTCTTCTTAGCAGCAAAAGAGTTAGATGTTACCGTAAATAGCCTATTAGGTATTCCTGACAATAGTATCGTGAATAGTTTTAACCCTACAGTACAACAAGACGCTACAGTACAACAAGGAATAAATCCTACTTTTATCACTATTGATAAGGAATGGCTAGCAGAAGTAAATAAGCGATTTCAATTTTATGAAGAACAAATTCGTAAAAAAGATGAGTTTATAGAGTCTTTAAAAATGCAAAATAATCTGCAAGTTCCAAAATAAACGTCCAAAAAAAAGAGGCAGTTCAGCCAGTCAGCCGAACTACCTCTTTTTTTATTAATACGCCTTGCGCGAAAACCTTATTTCACATCAGCCGTCAGCGATGCACTAATGTACTCGCGGTTGAGGCGGGCGATATTCGACACCGAAATTTCTTTCGGGCATTCGGCTTCGCAGGCTTTTACGTTAGAGCATTGGCCGAAACCTTCTTTGTCCATTTGCGCGATCATATTGAGGACGCGGCGTTTGCGCTCTACCTGACCCTGCGGTAACAAGGCAAGGTGGCTCACTTTAGCCGAAGTAAACAACATGGCCGATGCGTTCGGGCAAGCCGCCACGCAGGCACCACAACCGATACAAGTGGCCGCGTCGAACGCTTCGGAAGCAATCGTTTTTTCGATGGGAATAGCGTTGGCATCTTGGGCCTGACCCGTGTTGACGCTCACGTAACCACCCGATTGAATAATGCGGTCGAACGCCGAGCGATCCACAACGAGGTCTTTTACCACGGGGAAAGCCATTGCGCGGAACGGCTCAATGACAATGGTGTCGCCATCGTTATAGTGACGCATGTGCACCTGACAGGTGGTTGTGCCTTTCATGGGGCCATGCGGACGGCCATCAATGACCATAGAGCAAGTACCGCAAATACCTTCGCGGCAATCGTGCTCAAAAGAAACCGGATCTTCACGGCGACTGATGAGTTGCTCATTCAACACGTCGAGCATTTCGAGGAACGACATATCGGGGTTCACATCAGGTAGTTCGTAGTTGACAAATTCACCTTTGTACTTACCGCCTTGTCGCCAGATTTTAAGTGTCAGTTTCATATTATTTGTACAATAGTTTTAAAATTTGAGCATTAGTGCGGTAATATCCTCCGATTGCCCGTCGGCGTATTTTTGCACCAATACAGTTGAATAATGTTCCGGATTTTCCATCTCAAACCAAAGGGCCAAATCAGGCAAGAATGCATATTTTGGATGTTTTAGCAGCCCTTCGCTCAATAGCAAAATCCCTTGTTGTTCATGTAGTTGTCCGGCGGTCAGGGGTACCCGTTCGTCCAATTGCGCGTAAAAACCCGGCGTTAATTCCTCCAAAGCGGCATCGCGGTAGCAAAAAATGGCGTTGTTGCCCCAATTCAGGCATTGAAAATGGCCATCGTGGTGTACTACTGCGGCGCTGAGGGTGATACCGGCTCCGGCGCACAAATTGTCCCATTGGCTGACGCTCTTTTGCGCCATAGTGGCCCAATGTTTCAGGTCGTATTCTCCCGCGGATGCCTGGGCTTCGGCCACAAAGGCCGCGAGGGCCGTTTGCGCCGCTTTCCAGGCGCAAGGTTTATGGTCGTCACCGGTTACCAAAAGCATCAGAGTGGCTTTGTTTAGTTCAAAAATTCCGCAAGCATTGCCGTTAACGGGCTTGTGCGGGGCATTTTTACTAAAAAAAGCCGACACCATTACTTGTATGAACGTTTTTGTACTTTTACTACCTCGTAGTTGAGGGCTTCTTTGTGAAGTTGGGCTTTTTGGTTTTCACCCTGCCATTCCCAAGCCGCTACGTACATAAAGTTTTCGTCGTCGCGATCTGCTTCGCCGTCTTCGGTTTGGTATTCTTCGCGGAAGTGACCGCCGCAAGATTCGTTGCGGTGGAGGGCATCTTCGCACATGAGTTGACCCAATTCGATAAAGTCGGCTACGCGGAGCGCTTTTTCCAATTCGGGGTTAAATTCGTCGGCGGTACCGGGCAAAAACACATCGCTCCAAAACTCTTCGCGCAGGGCTTTAATTTCGGCAATCGCCTGGGTAAGTCCCTCGGCGGTGCGGGCCATACCGCATTTATCCCACATAATTTTGCCCAAACGGCGGTGGAAACTTTCCACACTCTGTTTGCCGTTGGCGGCGTACAGGCGTTGGATATTGTCGCGCACTGATTTTTCGGCGGCCTCAAACTCAGGCGAGTCCGTTGAAATGGCACCGGTACGGATTTCTTTGCTCAAATAAGAACCAATGGTGTAAGGCAATACAAAATAACCATCGGCCAAACCTTGCATCAGGGCCGAAGCACCGAGGCGGTTGGCACCGTGATCGCTAAAGTTCGCCTCCCCGCAAGCGTACAAGCCGGGGATATTGGTCATCAATTCATAATCCACCCAAAGACCACCCATTGTGTAGTGCACCGCCGGATAAATCCGCATAGGTTGTTTGTTGGGGTCTTCGCCGGTGATTTTTTCGTACATTTCGAACAGATTACCGTAACGTGCCGAAATGGCAGCCTGACCGTCGCGTTTGATGGCATCGGCAAAGTCGAGGTACACCGCGAGGCGGGTAGAACCTACGCCGCGGCCTTCGTCGCACACTTGTTTGGCGGCGCGGCTGGCAATGTCGCGGGGTACGAGGTTACCAAAGGCCGGATAGCGGCGCTCGAGGTAGTAGTCGCGATCCTGCTCGGGAATATCGTTCGGGTGTTTGCCGCAATCGGCTTCATTTTTGGGTACCCAGCAACGACCATCGTTCCGGAGTGATTCCGACATGAGGGTCAATTTGGACTGGTATTCGCCCGAAACGGGGATACAGGTCGGGTGAATTTGCGTGTAGCAGGGATTGGCAAAATACGCACCACGACGGTGTGCACGCCAGGCGGCGGTCACGTTACACATCATGGCGTTGGTGCTGAGGTAGAATACGTTGCCGTAACCACCCGTGCACAATACCACGGCGTGGGCGCTGTGGCGCTCTAATTTACCGTTGAGGAGGTTGCGCGCAATGATACCACGGCATTGACCATCAACAGTCACCACGTCGAGCATTTCGTGGCGGTTGTACAATTTTACGGTGCCGAGGCTGATTTGGCGGCTCAATGCCTGGTAAGCCCCGATGAGCAATTGTTGTCCGGTTTGGCCGCGGGCGTAGAACGTACGGCTCACCTGCGTACCACCGAATGAGCGGTTATCGAGCAAACCACCGTATTCGCGGGCAAAAGGCACGCCTTGCGCTACGCATTGGTCAATAATGCTGGTAGATACTTCGGCGAGGCGGTGTACATTGCCTTCGCGGGCGCGGTAGTCACCACCTTTGATGGTATCGTAAAACAGGCGATACACCGAGTCACCGTCGTTGCGGTAGTTTTTGGCGGCGTTGATACCCCCCTGCGCGGCAATGGAGTGCGCGCGGCGCGGGCTGTCGTGGAAGGTAAATACTTTCACGTTGTAGCCCAATTCACCCAACGATGCCGCAGCGGAGGCACCGGCGAGGCCCGTACCCACGATAATGATATCGATGCGGCGCTTGTTATTGGGCGACACAAGTGGCACGGAGCCTTTATAATTGGTCCACTTTTCCGACATATCGCCGGCCGGGATCTTGCTATTTAAGTTTGAATCAGAATTTATAGCCATAGTTTTGTTATTTTATCCGATAACTTCGAATGTTTGACGTTCGAATGTGTTTTTACTATTTGGTGAAAAACATCCACAATGGAATAATGGCGAATCCGGCGGGAACACCCACGGCGTACAGGTAACCTACTGTTTTGAGCAGACCATTGTAACGGGGGTGATTGGCACCCAATGTTTGAAGCGACGACCAGAAGCCGTGCCAAAGGTGAAACCCGATGACGACCATCGAAATGACGTAAAACAACACGTAAAGGAGGTTTGAAAATGCTTCCTTCACGGGCAGATACAAGTTTTGCACCGGATGATCGAAACCTGCTACTTCTACGGGAGGCAAAACGCCCATTTTCATTTTCCACCAAAACTGGTACATGTGGAGAATGATAAACACCAAAATCACGATGCCAAACCACGCCATGTTGCGGGCGGCTGTTTCGGTGCTGCGGGTATGCTGTACCCCATAGCGGTTACTGCCGCGTGCGGCTTTGTTGTTGCGCCACAGACGAAGACCCTGAAAGGCGTGCCACAAAATAAAGGCATACAACGAGTAAGAAACAGTTTTGATCAACGGATTATGCGTCATAAAAAAAGCATAAGCGTTGAATGCTTCACCGTTATCGTCTTTCAATAACTGAAGATTACCCAAAAGGTGCACTACAAGAAACAGCATTAAAAATAGGCCGGTAAGTGACATAATCACCTTTTGGCCTATGGATGAACCTAAAAATTTAGAAACCCAACTCATTGAAAATCAATTCGTTTACTTTTGTAAAAATAAATATTTGGAACCAAACAGGCAACGCAATCGCTAAGAGATTCCATCTTTGCTGTCATTACCTGCGTTTAATGCCGCAAACCTAAACCAAAACAACGTTTTATCCCAGTTTTTGATCAGAAAATCCACCTGCTAACGGTGTTATTTAGATTGATTCCAAATTTTTGTCATAAATAAACGAAAAAAATTACTACATGCGCTTTATTACAACGCTTTTTTTTACGCTTTTTTTGGGACATTGGGCGTTTGCCCAAACGCTGAGAGGGACCGTCCGAGATCAGGAAAATGGTCAACCTTTGAAAGAAGTCCGGCTGGTTTTTACAGCCTTTAACAATACCGAATTTTCCACCTGGTCCGACGAAAAAGGCCAGTTCCGGTTAGATTCATTGCCCATTGGTACGGGAACCTTGCAGGCCTCCGCCACCGATTATGTGTCTTTTGTGCTGCGCGAAATTGTTATTGCGGCCGGTAAAGACCGCATTGTTACCGTTTTGCTCACCGAAGGAACCTGGGAAAGTGATATTCCTCCCGTTGAAATTGTTGAACCCGGACATATTCGACAAGTGGCACCGCTGGGCGAAATCCCCCTTACCCGCGAGCAAACCCTATACAACCCGATGACGTATTTTGACCCGGCACGCCTGGCAGCCGCTTACCCCGGCGTTGCTCAAACGGACGATGGTACCAACAGCATGAGC
>Ga0075154_10003097_pt1 | contig 10656 bp, 9 predicted proteins | sample JI71714BDNA_FD_70965 | JGI IMG/M metagenome (GOLD analysis project Ga0075154, IMG submission 70965) | Wastewater effluent complex algal communities from Wisconsin, to seasonally profile nutrient transformation and Carbon sequestration -... | ecosystem: Engineered > WWTP > Effluent > Algae...
ATTTTATCATAGAGAAGCGTTTGGAATCATTACAACTCATTATTCTAACTTGAAAATTTTGGCTAACGAATTGCCTTTTGCTTCGAATGCCAACATGCTTTTTGACGAAAAATCGTTGGAACCAATGTATAAGTTGATTTTGGGACAAGCTGGAAGTTCTTTTACTTTTGAAGTAGCACAAAAAAATGGTATTCCATTTGGTTTGATAAATCGTGCGAAAAAGAAAATTGAAGGCGGAAAAGTTCGCTTTGACAAAACCATTGCAACCTTACAAAAAGAACGTTCTAAACTTGAAAAAACTTCTTTAACTTTAAAAGAAGAAGAAACAAAAGCTCGTGAAGAAAGCAAAAAAATGGAAAACATCAATGCTAAAATTCAAGAGAAATTAGAACGTTATCAAGAGTTGTATGATGCCAATCAACGATTGATTTACTTAGGGCAAAAAACTGATGATATTTCAGAGAAATACTTTAATAATAAAGACAAAAAAGTTCTTATTGGCGAATTTTTAAAAATGGTTGAAATTGAAAATTCTAAGCGTAAAAAAGTCAGTGTCAAAGAGAAAAAAGCCAAAGAAGTTATTGAGAAAAAAGTCATTGAAGAAGTTCAAGTTAAAGTAGAAGAAATCCGAAAAGAAAAAAAAGAGAAAAAAATAAAAGCTCAAAAACAAGAAGCCGAAAAACTAAAAGTTATATTAAAAGTTGGTGATAGAGTTCGAATGCTTGACGGAAAATCAGTTGGAACAATTGATAAAATTGAGAAAAATAAAGCTGTAGTCAATTATGGCATTTTTACTTCAAAAGTGAGTTTGGAAGAATTAGAATTTGTTCAGGCAAAATAAGTATGGAAATAACCGATTTACCATCCGATAAAAAAATAGTTCTCTTTGACGGCGTTTGCAATCTTTGCGAAACGTCAGTTCAATTTATAATTCAGCATGATAAAAATGATGTATTTCTATTTGCTGCTATTCAATCAGAAATTGGACAAAAAATAATCAACCATTTAGGATTAGAAAATCGAGGCATTGACAGCATTATTCTTTATGAACCTAACCAAGCTTATTATTATAAAGCCGAAGCTGCAAAATTGATTTTAAAGGAACTCAATACTTGGAAAAGTTTTCTTTATCCGTTAATTCCAACAGGAATGATTGGTAATTTCTTTTACGATTATGTTGCTAAAAATCGTTACAAATGGTATGGCAAAAAAGAAAGCTGCATGATGCCTTCAAAAGAAGTTTTGAGTAAATTTTTATAGTATGATAAATATCAGCTAAATTTCGAGTTAAAGAAATTAGTTTTACAATATCAAATTTTATAAACTATGAAAAACTTTTTTCTTCCACTGTATTCATGGGATAACGGCGCATTTATTATGGTTGGCGTTTTTGCCTTGGTAATTATCGGTTTGCTTGCCGCTATTTACTTTATGATGAATAGTAAAAACAAAAAAAACGACTAAGAAATCTTAGTCGTTTTTTTATATTCTAAAAAAAATAAACTTATTGTTTTACGATTTTTTTGGTAGCTGTACCTTGATCTGTAGAAACTTTAAGCATGTAAACTCCAGCTGCTAAATCACTAATTGAGATTTGAGCTTCAGTGTTATTTACATTTAGCGTTTTAACAACTCTACCATTTAAATCTGCAATTTCTACCGTGTTTACAACTGCATTTAAAGTATTTGAAATATTAACTACTGAACTTGCAGGATTTGGATACACTGATAAGTTAGCAGCTAAGAAACTATCGTTAGAAAGATTTGTTGTTACATTAAATGCATCAAGTAAAATAAAAGCTCTTTGTGCTGCCGTATGCTGAGGTGAGTAACACTCAAAACCTATATAGTAAACGCCAGCTGCTGGTGCTGTGTAAGTAGTAGTTTGTTGTTGGTATGTTAAACTATTAAATGCAGCATGTGTCAAAAGCGTAGTTGTAGCAGCTGCAACTGTTGCTGCATTACCTATTTTAGATCTCAAATTAACTACTGCTGTTGTACCAGCTGAATTAAATTTTCTAATATAATAATTAATAGTTATTTGCTCACCTGCTTGCATATTTATACCTCTTGAAAATAAATAATCAGAAGTTGCTGCTGATGTAGAACTAGTACAAAATGCAAGCTGAGTACCATCTTGAACAAGAGCTCCAGTTCCAGCAGATAAACCCCAAACTCCACCTGTAGTTGTCGCTGGACTTGTCCAACCTGCTGTTCCAAATGTAGCCTGCTCAAAACCATAAGAGTATGGTGCATTAGTCGGAGTACTTAAAGTTGTGTAAACATTAAATGGTCCTTCCCATGCGCCAGTGCGTGTTCCACAGTTTGATCTCAAATATAATCTGTAACCAGTTCCTGCTACAACACCAGCTGGACTAAAAGTACTCTCAGTTTGATTGGTTATTGTTCCAGCTCCTTGAGCTAAACCTACTAAACCCCAATCAATATCGTAGCTATCTTGTAAATCTTCCCATGTAAAAGTAACTGTTGTATCAGTTAATGCAGTTAATTCTAAATTTTTAATTGTTGAACATCCAGTAACACTAATATTATCAATAGATACAGAGTCAGCATCATTTGCTGAATACTGAAAAGCAACTTTGCAATTTGCATTTCCAAGGTAAGCTGATAAATCCAAACTTACTGTTTGTAGATCATAATCAGTATACACGCCTAAGTCTTCTTCACTCCAAATATCTGTCCATGTAAGACCGTCATCTGTGGAAATTTTAACATTTAAATCTCCATTTGGGTCAGGTGCAACCATGAACGCATAACCAATAATAGCGCTAAAATTTAAAAAAGCACTTGTTTGACCAGCTAAACTAAATGTTGGTGATATAAGCCACTCATCCTGATCACCAGCAATCCATTGAACCAAAGCTGAATTATTTCCTGAAATCAAGAAATTTGCACTAGTCGAGGAAGTCCAATTGTTTGTTGCATTTGTTTCTGTTGTAGTCCAACCAGCTGGAGGAAATACGGTTCCTTCAAATCCTTCATTCGGAAGTATAACTTGTGAGTTAACAGAAAGAAATGAAATTAACAATAACGAAAGTAAAAGTTTTTTCATAAAATAGTTTTTTAATTGAAAAGCAAATATATTAAAGTATTTTAGAAAAAATAATTATTTAACTTACTTTTTTTAATTTTAACTTTCTTTCTCCCACTTACCAACAACGCTGGTTGCTAAAGCATTACCCAATACGTTTGTTGCGCTTCTAAACATGTCACAAAAATGGTCAATTGGTAGTATTAACGCAATTCCTTCGATTGGAATATCAAACATGCCACAAGTTGCTGCTACAACTACTAAACTTGCTCTTGGAACGCCTGCAATTCCTTTGCTCGTAAGCATTAAAACCAATAACATTGTCATTTGTGTTGTTAAATCCAGATGAACTCCATATGCTTGTGCAATAAAAATACTGGCAAATGTCATGTACATCATACTTCCGTCCAAGTTAAACGAATATCCTAATGGCAACATGAAGGAAACTATCTTGTCTTTTACACCAAATCGTTCTAATTCTTCGGTTAGTTTAGGAAAAACTGCTTCGCTGCTGGTTGTTCCAAAGGCAATGACTAATGGTCCGAATATGCGTTTCAACAAAGTGGTCATGTGTCCTTTTAAAAACAAAAAACCAACCAGTAACAAAACGACCCAAAGTGATGAAATTCCGACTAAGAATGAACCAAAAAATTTAGCATAGGTAATTAATAATTCTTGTAAATCTCTAATAGCAAAAACTCCTGCAATGGCACCGAAAACTCCAAGCGGAGCAAATTTCATTACATAATTCACCATTTTTAAAATGATGTGTGATGAAACATCTAATGCTTTAACTACAGGTTTTGCATAATCGCCAATGGATGCTGCAGCTAAGCCGAAAAAGATAGAAAAAATTACAATTTGAAGAATTTCGTTGGTTGCTAATGCTTCAAAAATACTTTTAGGAATAATGTGTTCTACAAAATTTTGTGCCGAAAAAACTTTGGTTTTATCGGTAACTTCTGATGCAGTAGCAACATCTACATCGGTAAGATTTAATCCAACTCCAGGTTGCAAAATATTTACCCAAAATAATCCGATTAATAAAGAAACAAATGATGCTGTGAAAAACCATCCCATTGCTTTTCCTCCTATTCGTCCAACGGATTTTATATCGCCCAATTTTGCAATTCCTACTACTAATGTTGTGATTACTAATGGTGCAATAATCATTTGTACTAATCGAATGAAAATGGTTGCTAGCATTTTAATTTTATCGCTAAATTCTTTGGCAAACTCTGGAGTGTAATTATTATGAATATAAATTCCAAGAATTGCTCCAAGTAGCATAGCAATTATAATTTGAACGGTTAAATTGCTGAGAAATGATTTTTTTGATTCTTGAATGCTTTCGGTTGTGTTCATGTAGATTGTTTTTTGTTAGCCCAGATAGTAGTGGAAAGCTTTGTGAAGGAAAACACTATTTTTTCTTGGCTAAAAACTGCGACCAACGGAAGCACGTTTTTGGCCTTAGAAAAAAAGTGTTTTACAAACAAACTTGTAACGAATAGCTGGAATTGCTTCTAATAATTTGGTTTATTGGTTTTGTTAATTAAATAAAAATCGGCTAAGACAATTGCTGCCATTGCTTCTACAATTGGCACTGCTCTTGGCACAACACACGGATCGTGACGTCCTTTTCCTTGTTGTTCTATAATGGTATTTTGGTTGGTTAAAACTTCTTGTTTTTGGATTAATGTAGCAACGGGTTTGAAGGCTACGCGAAAATAAATATCCATTCCGTTGGAAATTCCGCCTTGAATTCCACCAGAAAGATTACTCTTTGTTGTTCCGTCTTCGTTGTATAAATCGTTGTGTTCGCTGCCTTTCATTCGTGCGCCACAAAATCCGCTGCCGTATTCAAAACCGTGAACGGCATTGATGGACAACATTGCTTTACCGAGTTCGGCATGGAGTTTATCGAAAACTGGTTCGCCCAATCCGACTGGAACGTTTTGAATGACGCAGGTTATTGTTCCGCCAACGGTATCGCCTTGTTTTTTAATTTCTTTGATGTAAGCTTCCATTTTTTCGGCAGAAGCCAAATCGGGACAACGAACGGCATTGGTTTCGGTTAATGAAAAGTCTAAATCTTGATAGGGTTTGTCTATAAAAATTTCGCCAACTGATGATACAAAAGCGTTGATTTTTATTTTGGAAATTACTTGTTTTGCGATTGCTCCGGCAACAACACGAGAAGCGGTTTCGCGAGCCGAACTTCTTCCGCCACCACGATAATCGCGAATTCCATATTTTTTTTCATAGACATAATCGGCATGACTTGGTCGATAGGTGTCTTTTATGTGTGAATAGTCGTCTGACTTTTGATTGGTATTAGGAATGATAAAACCAATTGGAGTTCCTGTTGTTTTTCCTTCAAAAATACCCGACAAAAGTTGTACTTCATCTTCTTCTTTTCGTTGGGTAACTATTGTGGATTGACCTGGTTTACGGCGTTGCATTTCTTTTTGAATGGCATTCAAATCGATTTGAATTCCTGCAGGACAACCGTCAATAATTCCGCCAAGTGCTTCACCGTGTGATTCGCCAAATGTGGTTAGTCTAAAAAGTGTTCCGTAACTATTTCCTGCCATATCAGAATTGTTTTGAACAAATATAAACATTGTAAAGTGTTATTAAAATAATATTGATTCAAAACTTAATAATAGGGTAAAATCCAATTAACATGAATTCAGCTAATTTGTAAAACTTTAAAATAGAAACAACTTGAAAAAGAGAAAATTAGAGCTAGTTGTTATTTCAGATGTGCATCTTGGCACTTATGGTTCGCATGCTAAAGAACTTTTTTATTATCTAAATTCCATCAAGCCAAAAACATTGGTTTTAAACGGAGATATTATTGACATTTGGCAATTTCGAAAATCGTATTTCCCAAAATCACATTTGAAAGTCATCAAAAAAATAATCGATTTGGCTTCCAAAGGAACAAAAGTCTATTATATAACCGGAAATCATGATGAGTTTTTGAGAAAATTTAGTGATACTTCTATCGGGAATTTCTCTGTTGTTGATAAACTCGTACTGGAATTGGATTATAAAAAAGCGTGGATTTTTCATGGTGATGTTTTTGATGCATCGGTTCAGCATTCCAAATGGATTGCTAAATTGGGTGGTATTGGTTATGATTATTTAATATTAACCAACCGATTTGTGAATTGGTGCTTGAAAAAAATGGGGAAAGAACCTTATTCATTTTCTAAAAAAATAAAAGCAAGCGTAAAAAAAGCGGTGAAACACATTTCCGATTTTGAAAATACGGCCACTGAACTTGCCATTGAAAAAGGATATAATTATGTTATATGCGGACATATTCATGAACCAAAAATGATTAGAAAAGAAACTAAAAATGGCGATACTATGTATTTAAATTCAGGTGATTGGGTAGAAAATTTAACTGCATTGGAATACAATAAAAAGCGTTGGAAAATGTATCGCTACGAAGACCATACCGAGAAAGAGACAGAGGAAGACTTATTTGAAATGGAAGATTTTATTCAGCATCAATTAGTGGCTTCCATCATTGTAAAAAAATAAATTTAGGAATATTTTAACTACAAAAATGGACTTTGGTACGATAATTGTTTTATATTAGCAATAACATTTAACGTTAAATTAAACTTATGAAAAAAATCGTTTTATCTGCTTTTATGCTATTAGGAATAGCATTTAGCGCACAGGCTCAAGACATTTCAAAGAATGCACTAGGATTGCGATTAGGTGACAACGACGGATTTGGTGGAGAAATTTCATACCAAAGAGGATTAGGGGACAACAACCGTTTGGAGTTAGATTTAGGATGGAGAAACAGCAATGATGTTGATGCTTTTAAACTAGCAGGTTTATACCAATGGGTTTGGAATATTGATGGTGGATTTAACTGGTATGCTGGTATTGGTGGTGGAGTTGGTAGCTGGAGTATTGACAAGAATGGAACAAGCGATAGCGGAACAATTCTTTTTGCTGCTGGAGATATTGGAATTGAATATAACTTCGAAGAAGTTCCAATCCAATTATCTTTAGACATTAGACCAGAAATTTATTTCAATTCTGATGAATATAGAGAAGATAGTTTTGGTCCAGATATCGCTCTAGGTATACGTTACAAATGGTAATTTAACAATTATTACAATCAAAAAGTCCCAGAAAAATATTTTTTTGGGACTTTTTTTATTTGATAACAATTTGCTTCTTCGAATTGATTTTTATAATACTATAAGGATAAAATACATTTTCATTAGCTAAATCGGCTTCCACATTTTTCTGCATGTCTTTTATATAAACTTCAATGGCATCTTCTTTTTCTAACACTTTTTGAACCGTTGCTCTATTAAAGGTTTCTTTTGTTGGTCCTGCATTTAGAATAATAAAACTACTTTTTTGAGCGTCTTCTTTTTTTACTTTTTTCTTGAGTGTTTCATCACCTAATAACAACATTATTTCGTTGGCTTCGGTCAATATTTCATAAAACTTGATATTTGCTCCACCGTCATTATTTACAACCAGTACTTCATAAAGTGGTACTTTTCCAACCGTTTTACTTGTAGAACAACTGTTTAAAAAAAGTGCAACTACAAGGAATAATACAATTTTTGTTTTCATATTTTTATAAAGGTTGATGAGTTTTTTCTATGGCTTCTTGATATAATTTTTCATACAATGGTAAAATATTTTTTATATCAAATTTTTTTGCAACATTAAGTGCATTGGATTTAAATTCTGCCAAAACAGTTTCACTTTCCAAAATCTTTATAGCATTATCAGCCATTGCATCAACGTTACCAACATCGCTTAAATAACCCGAAACTCCGTCAAAATTTACTTCGGGCAAACCTCCAGAATTACTCGATATAACTGGAACGCTCCAAGCCATTGCCTCTAGTGCTGCAAGTCCAAAGCTTTCTGTTTCTGATGGCAGTAAAAACAAATCAGAATACGACAAGATTTGATCTATTTCATTACTATTTCCAAAGAAAATCACTTTATCTTCAATTCCAAGTTCTGCACACAATTGCTCAGCTCGTATTTTTTCTGGTCCATCGCCAACCATCATTAATTTTGCTGGAATTTGCTGCTGAATTTTATAAAAAATCTTAATAATATCCGGAATTCTTTTTACTTTTCTAAAATTACTAATATGCGTCACAATTCGCTCTTCTTTCTTTGCCATCACTGAACGTTGACAGGAAATACTGCTTTCATTTCGATGCTTGTTAAGCTCGATAAAATTAGGAATAACGTGAATATCTTTTTTGATATTAAAAAGTTTATAAGTATCGTCTTTTAAACTCTTTGAAACTGAAGTCACTACATCTGATTTATTTATACTAAAACTCACCGCTGGTTTATAAAAAGGATGATTTCCTACCAATGTAATATCCGTTCCGTGAAGTGTAGTAACCATTGGAATAAAAATTCCTTCATCTTTAAGCATTTGTTTTGCCATATAACCTGCATAAGCATGTGGAATGGCATAATGTACATGAAGCAACTCGATTTTGTATAATTTTACCATATCAACCAATTTGCTTGAAAGTGCTAATTCATAAGGTTGATAATGAAACAATGGATATTCAGGAACGTTAACTTCATGGTAATGCACATTTGGACTTAAAAGTGCCAAACGTACAGGTTGTCTATAGGTAATGAAATGAATTTCGTGACCTCGTTGGGCTAATTCTAGTCCTAGTTCCGTAGCAACTACACCACTTCCTCCAAAAGTTGGATAACATACAATAGCTATTCTCATGATGTTTTAAATATATATTACGAATTTAGGCATTTTATCGAATTTTAGCTTACCAAGAATCCGTTAAAAGAAAGATTTGTCTATTAATAACATTTTAAGTTAGTTGAAAAAATATAATATTCTTTATGAGTATTTTTAATTTTATAAACACAAACTCCCTTTAATCATAAAAGAATTTTAAACATAGAATAAATTAGTTTTTATTTCAATTTTTTTACAATTTTCTTAATGATTGTAACAATCGTAACTACAATAACACCTGCTAAAATTCCAAAAATAAATTCTTTGAGTGTAGAAGAAAGGTTTGGCAATAAATGATGAAAATACTCAATATTATGCACAAAAATTCCACCTGAAACTAGCAACAATGCTAATGTTCCTACAACAGCTAAAAATTTAATTATTATAGGTAAAGCTTTTATTAAAAATGTTCCTAGAGAATACTTAATTCCTTTGTTATTAGAAGACTTAATCAATTTATAACCAACATCATCCATTCTAACAATAAGCGCTACAATACCATAAACACCAACTGTAGCAAGAATTGCAACAACTGAAACTGTTAATATTTGTATCGCTAATGATTTATCAAGAACACTTCCTAAAGCAATTATTACAATTTCTACTGAGAGTATAAAATCAGTTGTGATAGCAGATTTTATTTTGATTTTTTCGCTCTCATTATTATTTTGTTCATCAATAACTTCATGTGCTGATTTATCTCGATGAAATAGATATTCTACAATTTTCTCAACTCCTTCATAAGCAAGAAATAATCCTCCCAATACCAAAATCACTTTTATAGCAACAGGAAAAAAAACATTGAGAAGTAAAGCAAAAGGAACAATAATCAATTTATTTATAAAAGAACCTTTTGTTATAGCCCACAAAACTGGTATTTCTCTTTGCGATAAAAAACCTGTAGCTTTTTCTGCATTCACTGCTAAATCATCACCTAATATTCCTGCTGTCTTTTTTGTCGCAAGCTTACTAGTCATAGCTACATCATCCATCAAAGCAGTAATATCATCTAAAATTGCAAAAAAACCTGATGCCATATTATCTATTTTATATTTAAAATTAAGTGTGTAAAAATAATCATAAAGCAAAGCAAAACAAGATAACTCATTCCGTTTTTTTTTATAATTGACAAAATTGAAGTCATTCTAAACTCATGGACACAAAAAAAGATTGCAGCAAAACCACAATCTCTTTTAAAAATTTAATTTGTATAAATCCTATCTTATAAATGGGATTTCAAATCATTATTCATGTTTCTAACAGCATCTGCACTTTTAGAAAACAATGCTTTTTCAGCGTCATTCAAGTTGATGTCAACTATTTGTTCAACACCGTTTTTACCAATAATACATGGAACACCAATACAAATATCGCTTTGACCATATTCACCTTCTAAGAATACCGAACAAGGAATTAGTTTCTTTTGGTCGTTCAAAATAGCATCTACCAAATAAGAAACACTTGCTCCAGGTGCATACCACGCCGAAGTTCCTAACAAACCTGTTAGAGTTGCACCACCAACCATAGTATCAGCAGCTACTTTTGCCAATGCATCTTCCGATAAAAACTGAGAAACTGGAACTCCATTATAAGAAGCCAATCTCGTCAAAGGAATCATTGTTGTATCACCATGACCACCAATTACCATTCCTTGAATATCATTTGCTGGTTTATCCAAAGCCAATGACAAATAGGTTTTGAAACGAGAACTATCAAGCGTTCCACCCATTCCAATGATACGGTTTTTAGGTAATCCTAACGATTTGAATGCTAAATAAGTCATCGTATCCATAGGATTAGATACAATCACAAAAAT
>Ga0075154_10003099_pt1 | contig 10650 bp, 12 predicted proteins | sample JI71714BDNA_FD_70965 | JGI IMG/M metagenome (GOLD analysis project Ga0075154, IMG submission 70965) | Wastewater effluent complex algal communities from Wisconsin, to seasonally profile nutrient transformation and Carbon sequestration -... | ecosystem: Engineered > WWTP > Effluent > Algae...
CTGGTCAAGACCTTCTTTGAGCGGTGAAATGCTCTCCTCGACTTCCTTTTTGACTGCTTCGATTTTGATTTGGCGAATGCGTGCTTTTAGTTCCTGCTCGCGTTTTTCATCTTCAAATGCCGATTGAATCAACATTTCGGCGACTGTCTTTTGGGCATCAAGTTCGAGCGCAATTTCCGTGTGTGCTTTATTAGTGAGTTGTTTTTCGAGTTCGAGTTTGGCAGTTTTCGCTTGTTCGGCTTGCATTTCCGAACCCAAAAGAATCACTTTCGGACGCATTTCAATTTTCATTCCGTCCCGAATTGCCGCGATAGTCGGAATCATTGCCATCGCCTTTTGAGTGGTTGTTTCGATAAATCCATCACGGTCAAACGGTTCGTCTTTCAAAGTCGAGGCTAATCTTTCGGCAGAATCTTTTGCCAAAGTGCGAAAAGTTTCCCGCAGAGTTTCCAAAATCTCGCCGTAATTTTCTATCACGGCAGACTTAGCGCGGGCAAGAGTTTCGAGAGCGGCGGCAAATTCTTTTTCAAACGCTTCAAAAGCCGTGTAAGGCATCCAGCGATATTCGCTTGATCCCAAAACGGTTTCGCACAAGGCAAATCGAAAACTGTAACGGTCAAGGGCATTATGCGCCTGTGATGCCGCCCGCAGGAGCGGTTTGCGGTAATCATCGGGAAGAAGTCCGGTGCGCGGCGGACTTAAATAAACCGTCTTATCTTTTGGTAATTCAATTCCCAAGGACTGCCAATCAAGCTGACGGCTCAATACGGAAAATCCGGTTGCGTCAATGTTGAGAAAAATTCCCGCCTGTTCAAGTGCGGTCAAATCGAACGGCATCGTTTCGACTTCTGCTGCTGAAATACCGAGATGTGCGGCGGCTACTTCTTTTTTCTGATTGAGCTTGCTTAAAATTTCAGTTGCCAAATCCGGGATGTTTTCTATCATCGCAACCTTTTTATCATCGGCTTCGGGCTGATTTTCAATCAGATTGTTAGTATTTTCGGATATGCCGGGATTTGCTCCGAGCATCGCCCAAATATCACCCGCGAGGGCTTCATCGTTTGGGTTAGTTTGTAGATTCGATTGATTCATAGTTTTTAATTAAATTCCGAACTATTGCTTGCCGCTTTAATTTTTGTTTTTCCGGGTTTGGCATTTCGACACGCGGTGGTAATCGCTTCCGGCGTATTGTAAACCGCACGGCTGGCACCTGACTCCAAATCAAAATAAGCGGCAAAGCGTTTCAGTTTCTGCGTTAAAAGTAGTTCAGTTAAGATTTCGGACATTTCTACCGCAACGCGCTGATTGACGTTCAGACTTTGCTCGCCTAAACGGATTCTTTCGGCACAAGTTATTCTGCCGTTTTCTGTCTGATTACTTTGAATTTGCAACTTTTGATTTTCCGGCTCAAGTAGCTCCGGGTGCTGCAAACTCGGTGCAGGTAAAAATGAGAGAATCGGAGATTTTTGCGCCGAATTGCAGATTTCTTTTTCATTCAGACGATTGCCGATCAAAACCTGTCCCGTGTCGCGTCCGTTGCCGCCGTCAATCCACCACAAGCGCGGCTGAGATGTGTTATAACTTTTTTCGTTATAGATTTTAACGGCTTCGTGCATTTGAGTCCGCGCCTGATGATTATCAACACAGCCGACTAAAATCTTCAGTTTGTTTGAATCCGAATATTTCGCGCTCCAATCGTCGGATTTTGATTCGAGCAAAGCGGGAGTGAATCCTTCTTTGATAAAACCGACTTCGATTCCCCACGCCTTGGCAATGCGGTTAGCGAGAGTTTCCGACTTATTTGCGCCGATTTCCGCAAAACAGAAATTACTGCGCGGAATATTACTCTCTTCCACACGGTCGGGGTCAACGATAGTGATATTAGTTCGTTTACCTGAAAGTTTGAGTTCAAAAGCGAGACGGGCGAGATTCATCGCCATAAAACTACCCGTTCCGCCTGCCCCGACAAGCCAAAACTCGACTAATTTGTAATCAACCGGCAGAACTAATTTGGCGTTCAAAAAACTTAAATCCAGCTTCATAAATTTTCGATATAGATTTGATTTTGAGAAAACTGGTAATCTTCGGCGCAGATGTAACTTATTTCTTGTCCTTCAAACTTTTGATAAATTTCTGCCAGCCGCTCTTTTTCCAGTTTGACTAAATCCGTTAAGTTTTCGGGCGGCGTATCGGAAACGGTTTCAACCGGAATTTCCCAAAAAGAGTCGTAAATTCCGACCCGCAGGCGGATAAGCGGTTTTGCGCTGTGAATGTCAATCAAAATCCCGAATAGGCGAAACTTACCGCTTTCGTCCAAGTTATCCGAAGCGCTGAAATTTCGACAATTTGGCGGATGGGTGTGGATTTCCAAAATTGCGTGTTTGTAAGCTGAAGAATCGTCCCGTCCAATCGTGCTGCCGAAATTTCGGTGGCGGCTGATTTCTTCCCAAGCGTAATTACCTGTTTCCTCATTCCAAAAAACAGCGTATAAATTTTCAGTAAAATTTGCCGCATCGGTTGATGCGCGGGCGTGTGCCAAAATCTCCTCGAAAATACGGGCGGAAATTTTTTCGGTTAATTCGACCATTGCAACCCCCGAAGCCAATTCGGGAATTTTGATAGTGAAAGACGAAAGCTCAACGCTCGCCGTCATTTCCCGCCGTTTTGCTCGTTTGAAAACTCCGTTTTGGGCGATGACGATTTCATACAAAGGAGCAGTAATAGGTTGGTCTGAGAAACGCAGAAATTTTCGCTCAACGAGCGTTGGAATATTCATTTTATTTGTAAAGTTTTTCTTGGTTTTCGTGTTTTGGAGATTAACTGACCGAGTGCCACAAATCATTGACGGTGTGTTCGGTTTTGATTAAGGCATTTTTCGGAAAAGTCTTTTTGCCGCTGATTTCAAGCAAAAATTTTCTCGCATCTTCTTTATGCGTCAGAGTGCGATTTTGCATTTGATGATTATTAAAAGGGCTGTCGAAAATCATCTGCCAGACACTTTCAATCGTTTCCAGACGGCATTCCGGCGTAAAGTTGCCGCCAAAACAAATGCTGCCTGATTTATCCAAATTGGGAAACGGCGCGGCGCAGATTTTTGATGCCGGCGTAATTGTTTTTTCAAGCGTTGCCCACAAGTAATATTGCCGCCCGATGCCTAGCAATAAAAGACTTGGAAGCGGAACTTCGATTTCGAGAATTGCGTCTAGCGTTAATTCACCATGATTATTTCGCTCATTGGCGGGACGCGGATCGGTAATCAAGATTTTTCGTTTTCCGCTTGGCAAAACACTCAAAATCTTGTGCCGTTTCTTTGCCAAAAGTGCGAAACGAAGCACATTTTGTGCAACCCAACCCGAATCGAAAACGTCTTTGACGGCAAAGGCTTTCCCGATTTGCGAAGGAGTCAAAAACTTTGTTTTTTCAACGCTTCCGTCGCGGTAATTGAATTGGTAATTGCCTTCGAGAAAATAAAGCGCGGCTTTTGCGTCCTTGGGCGGCGCGAGAAAATTTTGGGTTTCGATTTGGCTCATAATCACTATATTCTCAGTTAAAATGTCAAAGCGGGGGCGGATGAATCTGCCAAAATGTTTATCAATAATCCTGCCGTTTCTTCCGTTTTATCCGCCGCTTCTTTTTGCATTTTGCCCGGCAATCTTCCCGTATTCCAGAGCGAAATGAGTTCTTTGAAGGTGCGCTGTGCATCTAGTTCGATGTCTTCATCAATGCTGTCCATACTCTCGAAAAACGCTTTTACTGCGTCATAATCTGCTTTCAGTTTTTCGAGATTTTCCTCAGTCCATTCAAACAAATCTACGGGTTGGCAGCAGGTCGTATCAATAAACGGATTGCCGGTGTCGTGATAAATAAACTCGATCAAATGTAGAAAACGATTGATTTTCGGGTTATCACGTTGCTTTTCAAGTTCACGGTAAGGCGGATTGTCATGACTAATCGGCGGCAAATCCTCCAATTGAAGATTGAAGCTCGATAGAATTTCGTTCCAATCCCAATCGTAAATACCTCCTCCGCGCCACAGAAAAGCGGCGACGGCAAACCGCAGACACGGGCGCATTTCCTGCCATTCGTATTCGCCGCAGCACAAATCGAGATTGACCGGCTCAATCGGAATATGATCAAAACGAAAATCAGACCAATCAAGCCAGGTGCAAAGAGGAAAATAATTTTCGCTCACTAAGCCGATAAACTCGAACTCGCGCTCGGTGTGAAATTCGTTGTAGCCGTTTTTCGTGAAACTCGCCGAAGATTTCTTCCAATTTTTCGGAAAGAGTTGGCGATAAAGCGCGTAAATTCGCTCGCGTTCGGTTTCTTCGGCAATGTAGCTGATTGCCTCTAAAACTGTGTTGCAAGATGCTTTCCAACGCAAATATCGGGTAGTTTTTTCGAGATTGCCGCGAAAACCAATGTCCGCTTTGCCGAGTTTGAATTGCCTTTGTTGATTAGACTCAATCAAACGACGGGCAATGCTTGGCAGATTTACATTTTGAGTTTTTAAAGTTTTGGATTTTGCTGAAGCCATAGTCATTAAAAACCGATTGGAATTATATCGACACGAAACCCATCCTCAATTTCCGCCAAATCCTGAAATTGCTTTTTCATCCATTTCAGGTCGTTTTCCGTCTGCCGCAAAAGAGCGTGTATTTGCTCGATGTCGCCGAAAGTCATACGCTCTGCTGTTTCGTCGCGCCAATAAAGGCTTTCGGCAAACTCGAAAATCCGGCTGGCAGTATCGGGAGTCTTGATGAGTTGCCGCAAAGTTCTATCGGTGGCGCTTGAAATCCGGCGGCTTCTGTTTCCGGTTTGCGATTTCACTTTGCGTGTCCTTTATGCTCGGCTTTTTTGACAATCGAAACGATCATTTGTCCGGCACGGGTTTCGCGTGAAATTTGAGCGTTTTTGATTGACGGATAATGCGGACTGAGCGCAGTTTTAAGCAAATTGTCATCTGCGGCAATCGCTACGTCGAGCGGAAACTCCTGACCTTCGATTTTGACGGTTGCCGTGGTTGCGACAACTTCGGTTGGTTGCGCCGGAGCGACTTCTGCCGCTCCATTCACTTCGGTTTGATTTTCGGTATTTAAATTTTCACTCATATTTTTATTCTCAGAAAAGACTCGGTTGGACTCGTTCGTTTGTAGTTATGGGCGGAGGAATTATTGAAACTGTTTCGCTTTCTTTTTCCGCCATTTGTTCGTCACATTTAACTTCGCTTTGACTATGTGCCGCGCTCGACATTTTTTGCTCACCGCTTGTTTTTTCACCGCCCAACGCGCTTTTTTCGGTTGAATGCGATGTTGACGAAACTGATTTCGCCGTTTGATTTGTTTTTGTTGTCTTGGTTTTCGACGCACGAAGCTGTTCGATATATTTGACGGGCAGAGTCCCGCGAAAGCGCGCGAGTTTATCTTTGACCAATGCCGCAATTTGTTCTAAGCTGCCGCCCATCTCAATGCAGAGATATTCGATCTCGGGAGTCAGAGCGTGGGACGCGGTGCTGATAATCACCTTGCGCCTATTTTCGTTTCCAAAACAGGGCAGCAAAGTCAAATTCAGACTCACCGTGCATTTTCCGAACTCGAACGGCTCTTTTGCCTCCGAGACGGCAGTTCCGCTTGTTCCAGTATTTTCGGTGCGAGAATTATTTTGAGCGGTTGTTTGAAGCCCGTCAGCTTTAATATTTTCCTTGATAATTTTCGTTTCTTCGGAAACTTGACTGCTTTCAGGAATTGACGTTTCAGCCGTGCCGCCTCCGTTTTCCGTTTCGGCTTCAGCGGTCTGTTTGATTTCTTCAGTCATTGCAGCTTCCCGTTCTTCGGCTGCCGATTCGCTCAAAATTTCATCATTTTTAACCAAACCTAAGAATTCGTCTTTTTGCGCTTCGACTTTCGACGTTTGTTCGGTTGGCGAAGTGTTTTCTCGGATAACGATTTGTTCGCTTTTATCTTCACCTTTTTCCGGCGTGTGTTCCCGGTTAAATGAATCGGCAATCGCCAAAGTCAAAGTGTCAAAGTCGGGTTTTAATTCACGAAACCGTTCCGTAAAATTTTCGACAAAAATTTGTTGTAATCTGCGTCGCTCCGTTTCGCGGGTTACATATTCGGCTTTTTGCCACAGATTATTTGCTAAATTTTCTAGCGATCCATTGTTCAAGGTTTCCTTGACGACCTTTTCCGTATGCTCCGCTAAAAGTCGGGCGGTAAATTTCAAGGCTTCAACTGCGTCAGTCTTTTCAAGAGTTAAGAACGAGCCTGCCTGTAATGTCTGCATATTTTTCAAAATCCTCCAATTTCAAGTTTTTACTAACCGCTTTCTTTTTATCTTTTCCTAACGAAAAACTATTATTTCGACTCATCTTTTTGCCCTGTTCCGTGTAAAATAAGTAATAAAATCGCTTATCGCTCGATAGTGTTTTACCGGAGTCTCTACAAAATGCCCGAACAACAGAACATTGAATACAAACAGAGTTGGCACGACGATTATTTAAAATGGGTGTGCGGTTTCGCCAATGCCCACGGCGGAGCGATTTTTATCGGGAAAGACGACGACGGCAAAACGGTCGGTTTAGCGGATTACAAAAAATTAATGGATGACTTGCCCAACAAGATTCGTGATGTGCTGGGCATTATGGCGGAAGTTAATTTACACGAAGAAAACGGGTTATATTTTATCGAAATCATTACCCCGCCATATTCCGTGCCGATTTCTTTGCGCGGCAGTTATTATTACCGGAGCGGTTCGACCAAACAGGAATTAAAGGGCAATTCGCTGATGGAATTTCTGCTGCGGAAATCCGGCAAAACCTGGGATGATGTCGTCGAGCCGCGTGCGACGCTGGAGGACATTGATGAAGAAACCGTTGCCCAATATAAATCCGATGCCGCCAAAGCCGGACGCTTGCCGATTGATGAAAACGCGCTTTCTCTGATTGATTTTCTCGATAAATTGAGATTGACGGAAAACGGACAATTAAAACGTGCCGCCATCGTCATTTTCGGTAAAGACCCGGGGCGTTTTTATCCGAATCAAATCGTCAAACTCGGACGCTTCGGCGGAAAGGACGACGATTTGATGTTTCAGGAAGTCGTCGAAGGAAATCTTCTCCATCTTTTGCGCGAATCCGTTACGGAACTAAATCGAAAGTTTTTCGTTAAACCGATTCATTTTGAAGGTCTTCAGCGCATCGAAAAAGACGAATATCCGGTGGCGGCGGTCAGAGAAATTCTGCTTAATGCGCTCGTTCACCGCGATTATATGAGCAGTTTCATCCAAGTCAGAATTTATGATGATAAATTTTGGGTTTGGAATTCAGGAAAGTTACCCGAAGACATCAGTTTAGAATCTTTGCGGCGTGTTCATTCATCTCACCCGCGCAATCCGCTAATTGCCGATGTCTGTTTTAAAGGAGGTTATATTGATTCGTGGGGACGCGGCACATTGAAAATTATCAACTCTTGCCTTGAAGCAGGATTGCCTGAACCTAAAATTGCCGAAGAATTCGGCGGCATCTTGGTTGAAATTTTCAAAAATCGCCTCACGCCTGAGCAAATGAAAAAAGCGGGTTTGAACGAAAGACAGATCAAAGCGGTTTTATATGTCGCGGAAAACGGAAGCATTTCCAATCGTGAATATCAAGCCTTGAACGAAACATCTGACCGGACGGCTCTGAGAGACCTGGAAGATTTGGTATCAAAGCAATTTTTAACCAAGAAAGGTGAAAAGAAATCTACCCGCTACTTTCCGTTTGGCGGGTAAATGTCGGATAAACGGTAAATATGGCGGATAAATGTCGGTTATTTATAAGAATTTGCCGACCGGCGATTGCATCATAATTGCATCAAGTCGGTTGATTATTAAAAGCATCGGACTAATAATCATCTTTTTTTGCTTCATTAAACAGACGGTCAAAATCTTGTTCGAGTTCATGCCATCTTTTGCGGTCGGCTTCTTCGTCAAAAGGTAATTCGCCCAACTCATCTTCGGGAGCCACTTCTGAATCAGCGAAAATTTTCGCTTCCAATTCCCTGAGATACTCTTCGTGCGAGAGGTCTTCTTCGGTATCCTGATAAGTCAAATCTTTGAGTTGCTCGTCAGTTGCAGGAAAAAAATCCGTTTTATTCGGTTCGTTAATCATAACTGCTCCGTTTGGTAATTATTCATTCCGATTTTGTCGGCGATTCTTCTAATCATACTACGCGAAATGCCGCAATAGAGAGCGACGCGGCGCCTACTTTTGTCTTTGAGATGATGAGAAATATATTTTTCTTTGACGCTTTCGATGATGTTGTCGAGCGGTTCTTCCAAGTTGATGCTCAGAATCATCTGACTGTTGGTGGCATAATCTTTGGCAGCCAACAAAAGCCGGATGTCGTTATCGGTAATTTTTTCCGCTTCGCAAAATTCCGTCGCCAGTTTTGAAATAAAGTTATGGAGTTCGCGGAAATTTCCCGTCCAGACGTAATTTTCGAGCTGAAAAACTGCGGCAGGCTCAATATAAAAACTCGTCCTGCGCCCCAAAGCAATTCGTTCGCGTTCGAGTCCGCTGAAGATGAGTTCACGGATTTTCTCCCGCTGTTCGCGCAATGGAATCGTGTTCAAATTGAGGACGTTCAAACGGTCATAAAGGTCAGCGCGAAACTCGCCGCTAACTGTCATCATTCGTAAATTCCGAGAAGTTGCGGCAATGATCCGCAAATCAATCGGAATTTCGCACCTGCCACCGACGCGGCGGATGCGCTTTTCCTCAACCGCTTTGAGCAGTTTGGCTTGCAAACCCAATGAAAGTTCGCCGACTTCATCGAGAAAAACCGTCCCGCCACTACCCGTTTCAAAAAGACCGGGTTTCATTTGTGTTGCTCCCGTAAATGCGCCTTTTTCGTAACCAAAAAGCTCGGCTTCGACAAGTTCCGCCTGCAAGGTCGCGCAGTTTAAGCTGACAAATTGTTTGCTGCGCCGTCCGCCGCGTTCGTGGATTTGGCGGGCAATAGTTGTTTTGCCGGTTCCGCGTTCGCCCGTCAGCAAAAGATGATGATGAGAACGGGCGTAAAGAGCAATTTTTTGATTAAGTGCAACGGTTTTCGAGTTTTTTAACGCCTGAAGTCCTTCAATCGAACTGTTGGACGAAAAAGCAGATGAATTGAAGTTTTCGGATTCTGATGTTTGATAAAATTGGGCATCCATATTGGTTAATTGATTCGCCCTTTACTTTTACAAAAATCGTGCCGCAATAGCTTAAGAACCAAAATACTCACCTAACTTATAGAAACTAAACTTGATAAAATTATGTCCCGAAAAATTTCGCTCCGATTATTTTCCGTCAACTGTCAACTAAAGTTGTTAAAAGTGTCAACTAAAAGTGTCAACTTTGGTTGACACTTTTGACGGAAACGGATTTTCCTGAGCCTTCTCGAAACGAATTTCCCTTGGATCACCAAAGTAAATTCCCAAAAGCAAAAACGCGGCACGATGCCAGCACGGAAATCCTTCATAAAACGCCTGACAGTAACCTAATTTATCAAGGCGACGGCAGGTTTCATCATTTGCCTGATAAAAGCGGCATCCAATTGCATCTTTTTTCTGGTTTGGAATCGAAAGAAGCGTCAATTTATCCGGCTGCCATGCAAAATATGGTTGCTCAAGCAATCGAACTTTCGCTTTTTCCAATGCCCGCGACCAGCGATGTTTCATAAAATCCGGCAACTCCTGATTTTCAAGCGTTTTCCGGACGAATAAAAAAGCCGATTCAAGTTGTATTAGGTCAAGTTTCATAATTTCAATCTGGGTTTTGCCGCGAAAAATCAAGTAGTAATCAACTAATCCCGAACGCCAATTTGGGCGAATTCTTCCCGGTCAGGCTCAATCAGCCATTGGCGCACGTCAATCGGTGCAACTTCGGCGCAGTCATCCTTTTTTGAAAAGTTATCGCTTTGCTGCTCAAATTTTTGGTCAATTTTGTGTAAATTCGCGTTTCCCGAACTTGGCGGAAACTGCACGAGCAGTTTTTGCACAAGCAGGGCGGCATCATCTTCATTGTTTGGTAAGAGAAATCGCTCGCGGCTGTTTTGCGTGATGCTTGTCAGACCAATGGCGCGAAACTTTTTCGGATGTTCCGCTCTTCCCGGCACAATTTCAACATAAAACGTCCCGAAGAACTTTGAACTTTTGAGGCGAATATTTTCTATTAGCTCCAGCGATTCTTTGCCGTCAATAAGGCTTTTATAAATATCCGAAGCGGTTTCCTCTTGCTCCCAGACACCGTTAAAAAGACGGACGATTTCCTTAACTTGTGTTTTCGGGATTTGCAGACCGACGAGTCTCACGCCTTCATCCGTTGTTGTCCGAACGATTTTGAACGCTGAATCCTTGACGTTTTTGACTAGCCGCCACACCGGAATCAATGCTCCGCTTAACAAAAAGACGGTTTTGTTGAGAACGGGCGGAATTTTTGCGACTTCGCCGTTCCACCAGTCTTTGGCTTTAGCTTTCGGCACGAGTCGGAAACGGGCGGCAAGTTCATTTTCGCCCAAATAAAACAGATTTTTGCCCGCCGGACGGCTGACGGCGTAAGTTTGATAACTTTCTCCCGTTTCCGGGTCAGTATGAATAAGTGACGGGCGTGCCGCGACGAATTCCGGC
>Ga0075154_10003102_pt1 | contig 10643 bp, 12 predicted proteins | sample JI71714BDNA_FD_70965 | JGI IMG/M metagenome (GOLD analysis project Ga0075154, IMG submission 70965) | Wastewater effluent complex algal communities from Wisconsin, to seasonally profile nutrient transformation and Carbon sequestration -... | ecosystem: Engineered > WWTP > Effluent > Algae...
ACTTCCTTATATCCAACCGACTTTAGCAAAGCTGAAATAAACCCTTCAACAATCCCGTACTCTCCCTTGTCTTTTAGTAAATACTTAATCGCATAGTCAAAGCTTATTAACTCACTCATAATTTAAAAAGTCTTAAAAATATCAGATTTTTACTCAAAACACCCATCCACTCAACCATAACATATATGTCACGCTCTGTATAGCTCTAAATAACCAAAGGTCTCTTAGCATTAATTGATTCACACAGAGGTTACCTTGCTTAGCGATACTGTTGTTACTTTGATGTCACCTAGTAATTCTTTTAATGATGTTTTAAAGCTTATAGCTAGCGAGTCTTATGCCTAAGTACTTGGAAAACGCAAATTAATGACATAGAATGTAGGAAGCAATAAACTAATTTCAAAAGAAGTCTGTTCAACAACAGAACTATAAAAATCCTATGATAGACGATAGCAAAGATAATGACGAACTAATTACTATCAATTTTGGCCCACAACATCCAGCTGCTCATGGCGTTTTACGTTTGATTTTACAAATGGATGGAGAGGTTGTTAATAAAGCCGATCCCCATATAGGTCTGCTACATCGAGGCACAGAAAAACTGATAGAACACAAAACTTATGCTCAAGCCCTCCCATATTTCGACAGGCTTGATTACGTATCTCCTATGTGTCAAGAACATGCTTACGCTTTAGCAGTAGAGAGTTTACTAAAATGTGAAGTTCCAAGAAGAGCTAGATTCATTAGGGTACTTTTTTCCGAGCTGACTAGAATTTTGAATCATACGATGAATATAGGAACTCAAGCAGTAGATCTTGGAGCTACAACACCTCTGTTATGGCTTTTTGAGGAGCGTGAAAAGATTATGGAATTTTATGAAAGAGTTTCTGGTTCTCGCATGCATTCCAATTATATAAGACCCGGAGGGGTTTCTGAAGATCTACCAGATGGTTTACTTGAGGATATCGCTGTTTTTGCCGAAAAATTTCCTAGCATTTTAGCTGATACAGAGACTTTGCTCAATAATAATCGCGTATGGAAACAGAGGCTAGTAGGAATAGGAATAGTAAGCCAAAAACAGGCAATGGACTGGGGGTTTTCAGGACCTATGCTTAGAGGATCAGGAATTGAATGGGATTTAAGAAAATCTAACCCTTATGAAATATATAATGAGTTGGATTTTGATGTGCCCATAGGGGCTTCGGGGGATTGTTACGATCGATACTTGATTAGGGTAGAGGAAATGTACCAGTCAATTAAGCTAGTACAGCAATGTATCGACAAAATACCACCCGGCCCTATTAAATCATCTGATTTAAAATTAAGCCCGCCTACTAGGGCTGAAATGAAGGAGTCGATGGAAGCGCTAATTCACCACTTTAAGTTATATACAGAAGGCTATAACGTGCCAGAAGGAGAAGCTTATGGTTATGTTGAAGCCCCTAAGGGTGAATTTGGGGTATATTTATACGCAGATGGAACAAACAAGCCTTACCGATGCAGAATAAAAGCACCAGGATTTGCTCATTTGCAAGGACTTGATTTTATGGCGCGCGGTCATCTAATGGCAGATGTTGTAGCAATAATTTCTAGTTTAGATATAGTATTTGGAGAAGTTGATAGATGACAAATAATACGAATAAAGATTTTAGCAAAAATTTTGGTAATAATGGTGTTAGCGGTTTTAGTTTTAACGAAGAAAATACCAAGAAAGCTCAAGATATTATAGCAAAATATCCAGCAGGGCGAGAGAGGAGCGCTTGCTTGCCATTGCTAGATCTCGCTCAAAGGCAAAATAACGGATACCTATCAACTGATGCAATTGAATATGTTGCTAACTACATATCAGAACCTTATATGAGGGTTTACGAAGTTGCATCTTTTTACAGTATGTTCTATCTAGACCCTGTTGGGACTCATCATATTCAGGTATGCGGAACTACCCCGTGCTACCTTAGAGGAGCTGGTGATATCTTAAAAACCTGTGAAAATGCGATTGGCATTAAGTGCGGAGAAACTTCGAAAGATGGCAAATTTACTCTTTCTGAAGTCGAATGTTTGGGAGCTTGCGTTGATGCACCTGTGGTGCAAATTAATGATGATTACTTTGAAAATATGACGCAAGAAAAAATAGCTTCTATAATCACAACACTATCATCAGATAAAAAACTAGATGATAAAAGTTAGTATATTTTTAAAAGTTAGTATAATTTTTATTAGCTACACTTAAAATTTCCTGATTTTAAAACTTAGTCTATGATAAGGAGTGTAGCCATATTTTTTTATCGCATCTAGATGTTGCTTTGTGCCGTAACCTGAATTATTAACCCACCCATAATTTGGAAATTCTTCATGTATTGCAGACATTATTCGATCTCTGGTAACTTTAGCAATAATTGAAGCTGCTGCGATTGACAACGACCTATCATCACCTTTTACATAACTGATAAATCTTGAATCGTTGAATTTCATATTACCATCCACAAGAACTATATGCGGTTGCATGGATAGTTTTGCTACCGCTTCAATACAAGCTTTTTTGGTAGCTTCAAGAATATTTATTGCATCTATTTCCTGCGCTTCTACCAAACCAACAGCCCAAAGATAGTTTTGAGTAATTTGATGGTAAAGTTCTTCTCTTTTAGCTTTAGAAAGTTTCTTGGAATCCTTTATACCAGGGATAATTTTTGACTGATCTACCATAACTGCTGCAGCTACTACTGGCCCTGCAAACGGCCCTCTTCCGGCTTCATCTACTCCCACTATCAAGCCTTTATAATTGGACTCGATTGATAAATCTGGCATTATTTAGCTCCTATTACAATTTACTCATCATTAATTTTATACAGGCTATCAAGGCGATAGCTGCCACTTCGCTTTTAAGCACTGTAGATCCAAGGGTAACAGATAAAATTTTATCATTTAAAGCAAGCATCTGTTTTTCTCTAGAAGAAAAACCACCTTCAGGACCGACAAGCAAGGCTGGATTTGGTTTTAATAGTTTTGGTTTTAACAGTTTTGGTTTTAATGGATTTGCAGCATTTTTATCTCCAAGCTCTAACATAGCCAAAATAGTGTTTCGATCACTTTCTTCTTCATTGGCGAAAATAATCTGGTCTATAGACTTGAAATTACAAAATTTATCAAGCTCCATCGGATTATGTAGCAACGGAGGAATAAAGCGTTCGCTTTGTTCTACAGACTCAATTATACATCTTTCCAATCTTGCATGATTGATGACTTTATTTTGCGTCCTTTCAGAAATTATTGGAATAATTTCTGAAACACCAAGCTGTACAGCAGCTTTAATAGCTTCAATAAACCTGTCAGCTTTAATAATGCAAAGAGCCAAAATTAGGGGATTATCACGGACTACATCTCTTAGCTTATCGACTACAATTATCTGTAAATTATGTTTATTTATTTCAACTATTTTAACTTTAAATTCGCCATCTATATGATTGAATAATCTAAACTCTTCTCCGATTTTCATCCTTAAAACGGTCCGGCAATAATAAAAAATGTCCATTTCATTTGAAATAAGTATCGTTTGATTTTTTGTAATTCTGTCGCTAGTATATATTCTGGTCAAATTAGAGAATTTCATGGGGCTTTTAATAATGTCTTCTGATGATAATGATTCACTGAACAAGAATATACCAGTTAACAAAACCATCTCAACTGAAAAAACTTCTGAGTATAAAAAAGAAGAAGAATTTGGTGGACCAAAAGGCTTGGAACCAACAAGATATGGGGATTGGGAAGTTGGCGGAAGGACTTCAGATTTTTAAATAAATAAATTATGCATGACTTAAACCATAAACAACAAGAAGCAGCGGAAACCACTGAAGGTCCTTTGCTAGTGCTAGCTGGCGCAGGCACTGGAAAAACTAAAGTTTTAACTAGCAGAATAGCCTATATTATTGGGAATAATCTTGCCTATCCAAGCCAAATATTGGCAGTTACTTTTACGAACAAAGCTGCTCGAGAAATGCAAGAGAGGGTAACTCGGCTTATTGCCGCAGATGGTTTAAATCTTGGAACATTCCATTCAATAGCTACTCGGATTTTGCGTTCGCATATCCACTTGTTTGATAATGGCATGAATAGAAACTTCACTATTATTGACCAAGATGAACAGATAAAGCTTATTAAAAACATTGCTTTGGGGAATAATATAGATATAAAAAAAATTACCCCTAAATTATTACATGTAATAATTTCAAAATGGAAGGACCAGGGAATATTACCAGAAAAATTAGGCAATAGTGATATTGTAAATTATGAAAGTCAAGTAGCTCGGGATATTTATCAAAAATATCAAAGGCTATTACGAGAGTCTAATGTAGCCGATTTTGGCGATTTGCTATTATACTGCAATCAGATATTTATAAATAATTCTGAGGTGTTAGAGCATTATCAAAATAAGTTTAAATATATTCTAATCGATGAATATCAGGACACTAACGCGGTTCAGTATATTTGGGCAAGAATGCTTGCTGGAATGCGCAAAAATATCTGCTGCGTGGGAGATGATGACCAGTCAATATATAGCTGGCGCGGTGCTGAAGTAAAAAACATACTCCGTTTTGAAAAAGATTTTCCTAATGCAAAAATCATTAAACTTGAGCAAAATTATCGTTCAAGTTCCCATATTTTAAAAGCAGCTTCTGGGATAATTAAACATAACAAAAATAGGCACGCAAAAACTTTATGGACCGAAAGGAGCGCTGAAGAAAAAATAAAAATAGTTTCATGTTGGAATGATAAAGAAGAAGCAAGATTTGTTGCTGAAAAAATAGGATCTCATCTTAGTAATAAAAAATATAAGGCACAGGAAATTGCTATTTTAGTAAGAGCTGGATTCCAAACCAGAGCATTTGAAGAAGTTTTTATTAGTAATGCTATACCTTATCAAATTGTTGGTGGCTTAAGATTTTACGAAAGAATGGAAATCAGAGATTTATTAGCTTACATAAGGCTTGCTTTGAATAAGAACGATAATTTAGCATTTGAAAGAATAATTAATGTTCCTAAACGCTCTATTGGCGATGCTACACTGAAAAAAATTAAAGACGCTGCTATTGGAGCTTCCGTTTCTGCTTTCAGTGCTTTAGAGATGATAATAAATTCCGGCAGCTTAAAAGGCAAAAGTAAAGATAATTTGGAGTATTTTGTTAATTTAATTAACCAAAGTTCGGAAAAATATCAAACAGATTCAGCCTTTGAAACAACTAAATTTATCCTGGAAGCATCTGGTTACTTATCTTCTTTGAAAGAAGAAAAAACCGAGGAAGCAAGAGGAAGGATCGAAAACATCAATGAAATGTTAAAGGCTGTTGATGAAGCAAATAATATTTATGACTTCATCGAGCACGTTGGTTTGGTTATGGATAACGAAACGATAGAACAGGATTTTGGTGGTAGGGTAAAAATAATGACTCTCCATGCAGCAAAGGGCCTTGAGTTTGACTTAGTGTTTCTTCCAGGCTGGGAAGAAGGGATATTCCCACATCAGAAAGCTCTGCTAGAACAAGCAGAAAAGGGCCTTGAGGAAGAAAGACGCATAGCTTATGTTGGTATTACAAGAGCAAAAAAGGAGCTGTTTATAACTTACGCTGAAAGTCGCAGGATTTTTGCAGAAATAATAAACTCTATACCTTCACGCTTTTTAAAAGAAATTCCTGAAGAAGCTTGTCAGAAAATTTCTAGCTCTAATCAATTAAATTACTCTGGATCGAAGCATAATTTTTACTTTCAAAACGAAAATTTTAATAATAACAATAAACCTATTCCTAAAAAGATTAATGAAAAAATTGTAGCAAAAACTCCTGGTAACAAAGTAATGCATATTAAATTTGGTAATGGCATAATAATTAAGAAAAATGGTGATAGCCTAGATATAGTCTTTGAAAATAATGGGTTAAAAACAATCAAAGAAGATTACGTAGAGTTGATTTAGTTTTTGTTGTATTATTGGTCAATTTATAGTATTCCTGTGAAGGTTAGTAGGCATGGTGTTATTCAACCTTATCTATTAACTTTAGATTTAATTTAATTAACCAAAAGGTAAGTTTTATGTCAAAATCAAGCGAAGATACTTCAGATGTCGGAACAATTACATTTAGCGGAACTATTCAAGTAAATCCTATTTTTTGCAAAAATGACGTGAAAATGATAACTAGCGATAGTAATGGTGGATCGTTTACAGTTCGTCCAACGGAAAGTTTATCAGGTCTGATTTCTTTTGATTCACCAACAGGATCTACCGGGGTAGTAATAACAGGTCAGGTATCAGAGGCAGATAGTACCGATGAAGGAAGTAGCGAAGGTTAATTATAGCCATAGTAAATTAAGTTGTACATTCATTATTTAAACAATAGTAAAAAATATTAATTACGTTTAATCAAGATTAACATTGACTTAACTATATAAACTATTGTTTACTTGTAATTACGGATATTTAAATTAAAAATCCTACAGATTTTAAATCTAAATATCTGTTCTTAGAATTGCACTTAAATTAAACATTTTTGGTTTTAGGATTTATGGGCTTACAATCCTTATCTTGGCTACTTTTTGGAGTTATAGTAGTTGTATTGCTAGTAATTGATTTGGGAATACTAAATAAAAAAGACGAAGTTATGAGCTTTAAGAAGAGCTTGTTAATTAGTCTTTTTTATATATTGATATCATGTTTATTTGGTCTTTTTATTTTTTACGAGTTTGGAGCCGATAGAGCAAACGAGTATTATACTGGATTCTTGCTCGAGAAGGCTATGTCATTGGATAATATTTTTGTTATCTCAATTATTTTCAAATTTTTTAAAATACCGCAAAAATATCAGCATAGAGTTTTGTTTTGGGGAATATTAGGAGTAATAATATTTAGAGCAATAATGATTTTCGCTGGTAGTGTAGTTTTAGCTAAATTTGAATGGGTGTTGTTTATTTTCGCTACGATTTTGGTTATTACTGGTATAAAAACATTATATATTGTTGGCCATAATAGCATAGATGTAAAAAACATGCTCATTTACAAATGGCTAAGTAGCCACATCAATATCCATCATGAAATTGAGGGTAATAAGTTCACTATCCGCAAAGATGGCAAAATATTCTTCACACCTTTATTCATTTCTCTGATAACTATTGAGTTTATGGATTTGATTTTTGCAATCGATAGTATACCAGCAATTTTTGCAATAACTCAAGACGTATTTGTTGTATATACTTCTAATATTTTTGCCATTCTTGGACTTAGAGCCCTGTTCTTCTGTTTAGAAGATGTTGTAGAGCGTTTTGCTTATGTTAAATACTCTCTTGCGATTATTTTAATATTAATAGGAGTTAAAATATTTGTTTCTCCTTTTATAGATATACCAAAATTAATTCCGCTAATTATTAGCTTATTTTTAATAGTTGTAGGTATAGTGATTTCGATAGCAAAAAATAAAAACGCTTCAAATTAATCAGCGTATTAGTTTCCTTCAGGTGACCTCTAAAGCAAAGAAAGCGCTTGGGTTAAACCATTCAAGAGCAGCGCTTCTTAGCTTGCTTTTGAAGTAGTTTTTTAGTCGCTACTTAGCTAACGTAAACTATGGATAAGGAATCTCGGTCTCGGTCATGGCGCGAGCAGGCATTGCTTCCGTAGACCTACAGGTCTTACAGTATAAGGCCTAGAAGTCGCGATTAGCGAGCGGGCCGCCCGGGAGCCCGGTCATTTTAGAAAAACTGAAAGCTACTCTACATAGCGCTCGCAATAAGAACCATTATAAAGATACTAAAAATTTTTACTTAAATAAAAATCAATAGCAGTTATTTTTTTACACCAAAAGACAAGCCAGCAAATTTTTTGTTAAAGTCACTAACATTTTTATTTGACTGATTAACTACATTTACTGCACTTTTATTCCAGGCGGGATGCTTACGAAAGTCAACATCCATAAGAATCTCCCCACTGTTTAAAGTCGAAGCAGTCAAGAACTCATCTTTACCAATTTTAATTTTCAAAGACTGATATTTTGGGTGAATATCTTTTTTCATGCTGATAACCCTTCCTTCATTTTTTTAATTGTATTTCTTATAGACTTGGCTTTTTCAGACATCTTACAAGTTTTAGCATTTAGGATGAAGTTATCAAACCCACCAGCTTTCTCTATACTACGCATGCACCTAGTTATTATTTTCAGCACATACTCCTGACCAGTAATTTCACTAGAGCACCTAACAACTTTAATATTAGGCTCAAATCTTCTTCTAGTTTTTCTTTGCGAGTGAGACACATTATTACCAAATTGCACACCAACACCCGTCAATTCACATCTACGAGACATATTTTGTATCCATTAAAATATTTTTAAAATCCCTCTGAAAATACATTGCTTCAAGAATTATGTCAATAAGATATACACAACTAAATGCAAAAACAGCCAATCTCCTATTTAAATTAGCAATTCTTAGGCACTGTTAACCGCCTCTTTTAACCACCTCATAGTCTTTTAATCGCCTCCAGAGTAGTTTCAAGAATCAAACTTGCAGCCAGCACGTCATCTATCTCATTACGCTTCTTGCGGTTAAAACCCATGTTTTTTAATAAATTATCAGCTAATTTTGAGGTCAAACGCTCATCTTGCAAATATAACGGCAATAATGTTTTCTTAGCAAGGTTAGTTGCAAAATTTTTAACTATTGTTGTTTGCTTGCTATCAGTACCATCCATATTAACCGGCAAACCGATAACGATACCGCATACTTTATTTTTTAGAATTACATCAAGAATCTTGGTAATCTTTTCGCTATCTTTAGCATTTGATATCACTAAATAAGGCATGGCTATAAGATAATCTGGACTAGAAATTGCTAAACCAATTTTTTTAGCACCATAATCTATAGCAATTATTGGTTTATTATTTTCAAAAAAGCTATAAAATTCTTGCAGGGATGATAATATCATGGTAGTTAACTTTTGAATATGTTAAGACAAAAAACACTTAATAAAACTCGACTAAAATTATGAAGGCACTAAAAAAACAATTCGATACCAAGTTAATATACACTTCTTTAGTTTTTGCCTTTATATATTGCGTTTTATTTAATTCTAGCGTCCTATTATACAAATATAGCCATTATAAAGCACCGTTTTTTTCAGTTTTATTTGATTTATCATTGCAGCTTATTGGTGCTTATTTTGTTGTTTTTATAGTGTTTTTAGGACTCGCCATTAATCGCTCAATATTCATAGTAGGGTCAGCTTTTCTTTTTTTAACAGGCGCCATCGCCAGTTATTACTTATTCCGTTTTGGTATAGCTCCAACTCTAAAAACTATGCCAACCATTTACAGCACCGCTACTAAAAACATCCCTAGTTGGTTGAATATAAAACTAGCTATATGGATGATATTCAGTCTGATAATTTGTTTTTTTAGTATAAAGCATTTTAACCCCCAACCGACTAAAAGTTTTGTTGCCAAAGTAGTGGCAGTACTGTGCCTATTTTTAACAGTTAATAACATTATTTCACCTCAGTTTAAAGCACTTCGCACCTACTTTCCTAATCAATATTTGAGTAATACTTATAGATACTTCTTTGCTACTCATAACTCATCTAAAAAAAATACTACTAAACAAAAAAGCACTAATAATAATCAAAAAAACATTACTAAAAATAGTAAAAACATCAACCATTGAAATATTGGACACGTATAAAGATTTATGAAAATCTATTTTATAGCGGGAGAAAGCTCTGGCGATCTGATTGGTGCAAAAATAATTAGCGCTATAAAAAAAATCATGACTGATAATGTTCATTTTTACGGCACTGGTGGCAATGAAATGTCTAGGGAAGGAATAGAGTCACTTTTTAACTTCCAGGAAATAAGTTTAATGGGATTTGTGGAAGTCTTACCTCATATATTTCATATTAAAAAACTCATTAACCAAACAGTAGCGGACATCATTAGCAAGAATGTAGATATACTCGTTACAATCGATTCACCAGGTTTCACATTTAGGGTCGCTCAGAAAATAAAATTACTAGCACCTAAAATAAAACTAGTACATATCGTAGCTCCCTCGGTTTGGGCGTACAAAGAAAATAGAGCTCAAAAATATGCTAAAATTTATGATAAATTACTCACCCTTCTTCCATTCGAACCACCTTATTTCACGAAATACGGTCTTGATAGCGAATATATAGGACACCCAGTTTTGGAACAAAATTTTTACAAAAACTCCAAAGAAATTCGTCAAGAATTTAACATTCCAAATAATCACAAAATAATAGCTATCACTCCAGGAAGCAGGAAGGGAGAAATCTCAACACATATGCCCATAATCAGAAAAGTCCTAGACACCTTCTCTTCAACTCAAACAATAACAGCCATATTTGTTCAACCTAACGACTCTTACATCAGCTACATCTCAAAATATCTAACCGAAGCTAATTTTAACTTTATCTTCAGCACAGAACGCCTAAAGAGTTTTGCAGTTTGTGATGCAGCTATTGCTAAATCAGGTACTAATACAATAGAAATTGCTGCTTCAGGCAAACCAATGATTGTAGGTTATAAACTACATCAGATAACTTCTTGGTTTTTAAGGTTAATGATAAAAGTTAAATATGTCAGCATTATAAACATCAT
>Ga0075154_10003104_pt1 | contig 10639 bp, 10 predicted proteins | sample JI71714BDNA_FD_70965 | JGI IMG/M metagenome (GOLD analysis project Ga0075154, IMG submission 70965) | Wastewater effluent complex algal communities from Wisconsin, to seasonally profile nutrient transformation and Carbon sequestration -... | ecosystem: Engineered > WWTP > Effluent > Algae...
GCGCAGTCGTTGGCGACGAAGGGTTGGCCCTCGCGCCGGAGGGCGCGTTCGACGACCGGATGGCGGCCTGCGGTGATCTGGAAGGCGCGATTGTCGTCGACTTCGGGGCGGCACCAGTTTTCCTCGGCTGAAAGATCGGCGAAGGCGGCGGCGAGGTCGATCTCGGCCAGGGCGCGGGCAGCGAGGGCGATGGGGGCGGAGGCGTCGAGAATCTGGGCTTTCAGGCCGGAATAGTGACGCTTTTCGATCTCGAGCGCGTGGTTGGCGGAGTTCAGGATCCTCGTTTCCAAGTCCGAGAGCGCGAGGGTGGTGAAGCGGACCTGACCGGCTGTGGTCTGGCGGTGGATGAACAGCTCGGGCATGGCGCGCATGCGGTCTTCGTGGGTGGTGGTGGTCTCGATGAAGTAGCCCAAGACGTTGTTGTGCTTGATCTTGAGGCTCTGGACCCCAGTAGCCTCGATGTACTCGGCCTGCATCCGGGCGATGACGCTGCGGCCTTCGTCCCGGAGGGCGCGGGTGTCGTCGAGTTCGGGGTCGTAGCCGGGGGCGATGTAGCCGCCGTCGCGGGTGAGGAGCGGGGGTTCGGCGACGAGGGCTTGGGTCAGGAGTTGAACGAGGGTGTCGTGGCCGGTGAGAGAATGGGCGGCTTCGGTCAGGAGGGGCGGGGCGTCGGTGAGGAGTTCGGCGATGCGGCCCGCCTGTTCCAGGCCCGCGCGGATGGCGGTCATGTCGCGGGGGCCGTCGCGGTCCAGCGCGAGGCGGGAGAGGGCGCGGTCGATGTCGGGGACGCGGCGGAGCGCCTCGCGCAGTTGGTCGCGGAGGGAGGGGGACTCAAGCAGGCGGTCGAGGGCGGCTTGGCGCGCGTGGATCACGTGGAGGTCGAGGGAGGGCGAGGAGAGGCGGCGTTCGAGGAGGCGGGCACCGCCAGCGGTGACGGTGCGGTCGATGGCGGCGAGGAGCGAGCCTTCGCGGCCGCCTGACAGGGCTTGCGTCAGTTCCAGGTTGCGGCGGGTTGCGGCGTCGATCTGCATCGTGCCGCCTGCAGGTTCCCGGACGGGCGGGCGGAGGAGGGGCATCTTTCCGCGCTGGGTGAGGTGGAGGTAGTCGACGAGGGCGCCCATTGCCGAGACCTCGGCGCGGTCGAAGCTGCCGAAGGCGTCGAGGGAGGCGACGTGGAAGAGGTCGCAGAGGCGTTTCTCGGCGTTGGTGGAATCGAAGCTGCCGCGTGAGAGGGGGGTGATGGCAAGGCCGGGGTCAAGGGCGGCGGCGATGTCGGTTTCGCGGGCCTCGGAGAGGAGAAGTTCGCGGGGGGCGATGCGGGCGAGGTCGGGGGAGAGGCGGGTGAGGGAGGAGGGCATCACCCGGAACTCGCCGGTCGAGATGTCGGCCCAGGCGAGGGCGGCCTGGTCGCGGACCTCCGAGTAGGCGGCGAGGAAGTTGTGGCGGCGGGCTTCGAGGAGCGAGTCCTCGGTCAGCGTGCCGGGGGTGACGAGGCGGACGACGTCGCGTTTGACGACGGATTTGGAGCCGCGCTTCTTGGCTTCGGCGGGGTCTTCCAGCTGTTCAGCGATGGCGACGCGGAAGCCTTTGCGGATCAGGGTGAGGAGGTAGCCTTCGGCGGAATGGACCGGGACGCCGCACATGGCGATGGGCTCACCCTGGTGGAACCCGCGTTTGGTGAGGGCGATGTCGAGGGCGGCGCTGGCGGCGACGGCGTCGTCGAAGAACATCTCGTAGAAGTCGCCCATCCGGTAGAAGAGGAGGGCGCCGGGGTTCTGGGCCTTGATCTCCAGATACTGCGCCATCATCGGCGTGACGGTGTCTTCGGTCACTTTGGTCTCCCCGGTGTGGGGGGAGAGTATCGGGTTGCGGGAGGTCGGGAAAGGGGGAGTGTCCACGGTGGACATTTCCGGATTTATGTTCCTTGTCAAAGGCTTGGTTGTGGGCGTTTACCGACTGTTCAGGAAGTTGCTTTGGCGGGCGCCGCCCACCGTCGGCCCCTCCCCACGGAGGGGGAGGGGAGGCGCTTGGCCGTAGCGGCGGACTGCTTCTGCCAAAGCGCGCCCGGCTTTGGGGGCGGATGCCTCCGGGGGGAGCATTTGGGAAAAGAACAAGGGGCTTGTCGAAAGAGAGTTGGGGTGAACCCCGACCTACAGGACGTATCTTGAGATGTCGGCGGAGCGGGACAGGGCGCCGATGTTGGTTTCGACAAAGGCGGCGTCCACGGTGACGCTTTGGCCGCCGCGGTCGGGGGCGTGGAAACTGAGTTCCTCGAACACACGTTCCATCACGGTGTAAAGGCGGCGGGCGCCGATGTTTTCGACGGAGCGGTTCACCTCGGCGGCGATGCGGGCGAGGGCGGCGATGCCGTCGGGGGTGAAGGTGACGGCAACATCCTCGGTCGCCATCAGGGCCTTGTATTGGCGGGTGAGAGCGTTGTCGGTTTCGGTCAGGATGGAGACGAAATCCTCTTCCGTCAGGGGGGCGAGTTCGACGCGGATGGGCAAGCGGCCCTGGAGTTCGGGGAGGAGGTCCGAGGGTTTGGCGATGTGGAAGGCCCCGGAAGCGATGAAGAGGATGTGGTCGGTCTTGACCGGGCCGTGCTTGGTGCTGACGGTGGTGCCTTCGATCAGCGGAAGCAGGTCGCGCTGGACGCCTTCGCGGCTGACATCGGCCCCGCGCGCGTCGCTGCGGGCGCAGATCTTGTCGATCTCATCCAGGAAGACGATGCCGTTTTCCTGCACAGCCTCCAATGCGGCGGCGCGGACGGCTTCGTCGTCGAGAAGCTTGTCGGCCTCTTGTCCGATCAGGATATCGTAGCTTTGCAAAACGGTCATCCGCTTGCGGGTCGAGCGGCCACCGAAGGCCTTGAAGAGGTCTTGCAACCCCTGCATCTGGGTTTCCATGCCGGGCATTCCGAGGCCCATCGGCATGGCGGGGGCGGCGTCGGCGACATCGATCTCGATCATCGTGTCGTCAAGCTCACCCCGTTTCAGCTTGCCGCGAAACAGCTCGCGGGTTTGCTCTCGCGCGTCCTTGCCGGCGAGGGCTTCGACGACGCGGTCCTCGGCCGCCTTGTGGGCGCGGGCCTTGACCTCTTCGCGCATTGCGGCGCGGGTGTCGTTCATGGCGACATCGACAAGATCGCGCACGATCGAATCCACGTCACGGCCCACGTAGCCGACTTCGGTGAACTTCGTCGCCTCGACCTTGAGGAACGGCGCTTTCGCCAGTTTTGCGAGGCGGCGGCTGATCTCGGTCTTACCCACACCCGTGGGGCCGATCATCAGGATGTTCTTCGGATAGACCTCGTCCCGCAGGTCGTCGCCGAGGCGTTTGCGGCGCCAGCGGTTGCGCAGCGCCACGGCGACGGCGCGCTTGGCTTCCTTCTGGCCAATGATGAAGCGGTCAAGCTCGGAGACGATTTCGCGGGGGGTCAGGTCGGTCATTCGGTCGATCCGTAAGGGGGAAGCCGGGATTTGCCGGGGAAATCGGGCAGGAGGTCCATGAGCCAGGCGCGTAGCTGGACCCACCAGGTGCCGATGGCGGTGATGAAGCCGCCGAGGACGAGGAGGACGAAGATCGGGGTGATGCCGCGGCCTTCGCCCATGACCCAGCTGATGACGATGGCAATGTAGACGATCGCGGCGGTGAGGAAGCTGCGGCGGTCGATGACGAGGGCGAGTGCGGTGATTAGGACAAGCGCCACGGCCAGAAAGCCGGTGCCGCCACCGTTGAGAAGCGTGATCGCGACGGTGTTGACGAGGGCGGGGGCGGCGAGGAGGTGGCACCAGAAGGCGGTGGCGGAGTGACGTCCAAGGCGATGCGGGTCGCGGGTGTCGAACCACATGCCGGTCAGGAAGGCTCCGATCCCGAAGATGAGGGTGGCGGTGGCGAAGGCCGGGCTTTCGCCAAGGTCGAAGAGCGCCTCGTAGCCATCGGCCCCGACGAGATCGACCAGGTTCGAGGAAGATGCGGTGATCGAGTAGATCACGCCGAGGACTGCGGCCCCGGTCAGGAAGGCAGAAAAAGGCAGGCGGAAGCGCCGATACCACAGCATCATGGCCAAGGCGGAAGCGCCGAATCCGACGACGCTGGTCATGCGCATGTCGGTCCCACCCTGGCCGAGAAGGGTGAAGACGAAGATCACGATCCCGATGCCGTAGGCGGTTGCCAGCACCATGGATGGCAGAGTCATCCGCCGTTTCAGGGTGAAGTAGCCGGCCCACCACCAGGCGATGGCGGCTGTTGCAAGCGGCACAAGGGTCAGGAGAGCGAAGCCGCCGAACGCCGTCAGAAGGGCGGTGGCCCCGATCAGCAGGATCACGAGGCCGATGGAAATGAAGATCTCGGAGAAGCCGCGGAAGAACTCGAATGGTTCGTCTTCTTGCGGGAGGGTGGCGCGTTTGCCGGCGCGGTCGTTGGCAAGGGCGGACAGCGAGGCCGCCTGCCCTTCGCTGAGGATTCCGGCAGCTACGGCAGCACGAAGGTCTTCGGGGGTCATATGATGGATGCCTCGGCGGGAAACTGTTCGTGCAGAGATAAGGGGTTTGTCGGGCCAAACCAAGTGAGGTAAATTGCAGGTGGCAGGAAGTATATACGGCTCAGGGTTGAATATATACAGCATGTATATATGAGGCTAGGATGCAAGTAGCTGAAAAGTCAAAAGAAAGTCACGGCGAGAACGCCGGGAAGTTGAGAGGGGCATGTGAATGGTGGACGACGTTCCGAAACGGCTGAGTATCGCGGAAAAGCGTGCCCTTGCCAGTCCGCTGGTGCTGAACCCGAATGACCGGGTGGCGGAATTGCCGGTTGAGGGGCTGTCGTCGGATGGCTGGGCCGATGTCGAACTGCCAGAGCAGACGCGGAAGAAGCTGATCTCGCTGCGGGTCGATCCCGAAGTGCTGGAATTCTTCAAGGCGCAGGGGCCGGGCTATCAGACGCGGATGAACGCGGTTCTGACGGCCTATATGCAGGTGAAGAAGGAGATGGGTCAGGCCTAGGTCGCGACCTGAGCCTTGATCCGCTCCACCGTCAGGTTGCCGTTGGTGTAGACGCAGATGTCGGCTGCGATGGCCATGGCCTTGCGGGCGATGTCCTCGGCCGGCAGGTCGGTGGCCATGAGGCCGCGGGCGGCGGCGAGGGCGAAGTTGCCGCCGGAACCGATGGCGGCGACGTCATGTTCAGGCTCCAGCACATCACCGGCGCCGGTGATGACGAAAAGGGCAGAGCCGTCGGTGACGATCAGCATGGCCTCCAGGTTGCGGAGGTACTTGTCCATCCGCCAGTCCTTGGCGAGGTCGACGCAGGCACGGGCCAGCTGCCCCGGGGCGGATTCAAGTTTCTTTTCCAGCCGTTCAAGCAGGGTGAAGGCGTCAGCGGTCGATCCCGCGAAGCCCGCAATGACGTCATGCCCGCCGGGAGAAAGGCGGCGGACCTTGCGAGCTGTACCCTTGATCACGGTCTGGCCGAGGGAAACCTGACCGTCACCCGCAACCACGACCTCACCGCCGCGGCGGACGGCGAGAATGGTGGTGCCGTGCCAGCCAGGGAATTTGTCTTCAGCCATGATGCCCTCCGTTTGGGCCTATATAGACATCCCGGAGGAGCAACGCAAAACGCCCGCGCCTTCGGAGCGCGGGCGTTTCGTAAGACTGTGGCCGGGATTAGCGGCGCAGGCCGAGACGGGCGATCAGCGAAGCATAGCGCGCTTCATCGGTCTTCTTCAGGTAGTCCAGCAGCTTGCGGCGCTTGGCAACCATCATCAGAAGGCCACGACGGGAGTGGTTGTCCTTCTTGTGGCCCTTGAAGTGCTCGGTCAGGGTGGCGATCCGCGACGACAGGATCGAGACCTGAACTTCCGGCGAGCCGGTGTCGTTCTCTTTGGTCGCGTATTCCTTGATCAGGCGGGCTTTTTCTTCAACGGTAATCGACATCGGGGTCTCCTTGGCTAAGGTGATGGCACAAGCCGGGATGTCGTCCAGCAGGGCCCTTGGAGGGTCCGTCCTTGCGGCGGATGCGGGCGTATAGGCGGAATCGACCGGCGAGGGAAGGGGATTCGGCGCAGGCGATGAACCCGCCGTTAACCGTGCTTCCAGATTCCCGGCGCCGAACCCACCCGGAGACTATGGAGCAGGCGGGAATCATGGTATGTTCCTGGAAAGTTCCTGTGTGTTACCAGATGGTTAACGCCATGATCCCTGGGGCTGCCAGGAATGCCCTGTGTTGGTAAGAGGTGCCGGTTTGTTTGCCATGCTTGGCCTGTTCGGCGTGATGATGGCGGGCCTTGCCGCCGATGCATTGATTTCTCACGGTAGTGAGGACCCGGATGAGACGAATGCCCGGCCGGATGAGGACGAACCCTCACTGGCTGACGGGAACCTTCTGGATGATCAGTACGCAGATCCGACAATTCCGGCCTCGGACGATAGTCCCGAGATTGAAGATCGCGCGGTGACGCTGGAAGGGACCAGCCACGCCGATCTTATGGACGGATCCGGTGCGGGCGACCTGATTCTTGGCGGCGACGGGGCCGATCTGATCAACAGCCGCAGCGGAGATGACGATATCGAGGCGGGCGCAGGGAATGACGCGGTCTGGGCGGGCGCAGGGGACGACAGTGTCTGGGCCGAAGACGGGAACGACAGCGTTTACGGCGATCTTGGCAACGACGCCCTGGACGGTGGTGCCGGAAACGACTCGCTTGCAGGATGTGACGGCGACGACACCCTGTCGGGTGGGTCCGGCAAGGACACTCTGCTGGGCGGCCTCGGCGATGACCAGTTGCAAGGCGATGAGGATGACGACTGGCTTCTGGGCGGTGAGGGCAACGACATCCTGTCTGGCGGACGCGGCGCGGATGATCTGGATGGCGGGCGCGGTGACGACACGATTTCCGGGGTTGAACGGGACGGGGATCAGGAGGCTGACTTCATCAATGGCGGGGACGGGGACGATCACATCGTCCTTGGCGCGGGCGACTATGGCTCCGGGGGGGCAGGCGAGGATGAGTTTGTCCTGCAGGAATGGCTGAACGAGGCATCAGTGATCCACATCACCGACTACGATCCAGGCGAGGATCAACTGGTCATCGTCTATGACGCGGCCGTCCATACCGACCCGACCCTGTCCATCGGCGCAAACGAGGGCGGTCCGGGGCAGGCGATCTACATAGACGGAGCGAAAGTGGCCGTGGTGAACGGGGCATCGGTCGGGCTGTCAGACATCAGGCTGGTGGCCGCGTGATGGGCTACCAGGGCTGGGGCTGTTGATCGTAGCCGACATAAAGCGGATGCCGGGGTTGGCCTTGGCCGGTCAGTCCAAGGTGGAACAGTGGTTTCCCGGACCTGCGGAGAAGGGAGGCGACCATGGTGCCCCGGTCAAGGTGGAGGCCATGGTTTCCCCAGGCGCAGACAACGCGATCGGCCCAATCCATGCTGTCAAGGATGGCGGCGTCATTGTCGGGGCCGACCGGATCGGCAACAGAGCGCATGACCTTCGGGTCGGTAGCGCGGTAGGCAAAGATGTTCGTCACCCGAAATGCACCGTAGCCCAGAGCCCGCGCGCGTCGTTCGCATCGCTCGACAGTCGGGTCGTTCTGAACTTCGGTGGCGGTCGATGGATTCAGCATGACAAACAGTGCTTTGGGCCCGGTGCCCCAGGTACGGGTCAGAAGATAGCGATACTGTTCACAGTCCGAATAGACCGCTTCGGAAGCCGCATCACCCTTGGTAAATCCACGCGTGATCATCCTGTCGACCCGTCTTCCACCCAGTCGCCACGGTGACTATCCGCAAGGAACGGCGGCGCAAAGCCCTTTCCCGACCAGGGCAAGGGGGAATCGGCCGCGATGCTGCCTTGGGCCCGTCGCGGCAGTCCGGGATTTCGGCCCGCACGACGGCATCCGCAGGCCCCGGACAAGGGACGGGTGATCACAGAAGGCGCTCCCACCTTGGGTCAGGCGACAAAAGCGGTTTCCACTTTTGGTGGACAGGCTCTAGATTGCCCTGAACCCCTGCGGCGGCGGAGTCCGTGACGTGTCCGATCTGATCCTTCTTGTCTATCGCAGCCAAAGCGCGGCTTTCGTCGCCGGAGAGGCGCTTGCCGTATTGCAGAGCCAGGCGGGTACCGAACCGGAAGATATTGTCGTGGTGACAAAGGATGAAACCGGGCGGGTGTCGCTCAACCAGTCGATAGATCTTGCGACGGGGCAACCCCTGGGCGGTGGGCGCTGGGGCATGCTGATCGGCATGCTGTTCCTGGACAACCGCAAACCGGCGCTGGAGGGCAAGGGGCTCGCGGCGCAGTTGCTGGCGACCGGCCTGGACGAGACGTTTCTGCGCGAGGCGGCCCGCTCCCTGCAAAAAGGGGGGGCGGCGATCGGGATGAGGGTGCGTCTTCTGGGTACTGGCCGGGTCCTGGACCGGGTAAAGACCTTGAAGGGCAATCCGAAAATCCTGCAGGCCCGACTGGGTGCGATGACGGAGGATGCGCTTTACGACATGCAGGCGCAGGTTCCCGAGCAGGTTCTGGACCACACCGCTCCCGATGGCATGTTCTAGGCGAAGTCGGGCTTGACGGCCCGGGTTGGTCGACGTCCTTGTAGCACGATGATCGAGAAGACAGCCGAAAAGCCGGCCGAAAAGGCAGGGACCGCCAAGCGCAAGCGCAAGGCAAAGCCGGACGCGCCGGCGCCGCGCCACTCGCGGCTGCGCATGGCCCTGAAATGGCTGGGCCGCGGACTTGGGGCCATTGCGGCGTTCTACGCCGTGCTGGTGCTGCTGTTCAGCTTCGTGCCGCCTCCGATCAACCTGTATCAGTTGAGTGAGGCCTGGCGCCTGGGCGGGGTCGAAAAGGACTGGGTCCCATGGGAGGAGATCGCTCCGGTGATGGGCCGCTCGGCCGTGGCGGCGGAAGATGCGAATTTCTGCAACCACTGGGGCTTTGACATGGCCGCGATCCGCGAGGCGATCGAGGCGGGCAGCAACCGGGGGGCCTCGACCATCAGCCAGCAAGTGGTGAAGAACGTCTTCCTCTGGCATGGCCGCAGCTGGGTACGCAAGGCGATGGAGGCCGTCTTGACCCCCGTTGTGGAACTTGTCTGGTCGAAGCAGCGGATCCTTGAGGTCTATCTGAATGTTGCCGAGTTTGGTGACGGCGTCTTCGGCGTTCAGGCTGCGGCGCAGCATCATTTCGGTGTGGACGCGAAGGACTTGACCGCGACACAGGCGGCGCGGCTGGCCGCCGTCTTGCCCAATCCCAAGGAGTACAATGCCGGAGAGCCCGGTCCTTTCGTGCGCAAGCGCTCGTCTGCCATCAGATCGGGGGCCGAGACCATTGCGGTGGACGGTCGATCCGCCTGTTTCGAGGATGGCAGCGGGACCGGGGATTGAAATCCTGTCCCCGGCGCGGCAATGAGGGGGAAGACCGGAGGCCGCCGCCCGATGAACCGCCCCTCGAACCGCTTGTATCATGTTCCGCTCTCGCCCTTCTGCCGCAAGGTGCGTCTGACGCTGGCGGAGAAGAAGATCGAGGTGGAGCTGGTGGAGGAGCGGTATTGGGAGCCTTCGCCGGATTTCCTGCGCCGGAATCCGGCGGGGAAAGTGCCGATCCTGAAGATGGGCAACCGGGTGATGAGCGAGAGCCAGGCAATCTGCGAGTTCATCGAAGAGCAGACACCGGAGCCGCCACTGATGCCGCGCGGGGCCGAGGGCCGGTATGAGGTGCGCCGCTTGTGCGCCTGGTTCGACGACAAGTTCCACAACGAGGTGACGTCGAAGCTGCTGTATGAGCGGGTGAACAAGAAGGTCACGGGTCAGGGATACCCGGATTCGAAGAACGTCAAGCTGGGCTCGACCAGGATCAAGTATCACCTGGACTACATGGCCTGGCTTCTGGACCAGCGGCGCTGGCTGGCCGGGGATGCGATGACGCTGGCGGATTTCACTGCGGCGGCGCATCTGAGCTGTCTGGACTACATCAGCGATGTGGATTGGAACCGGCACGCGGTGCTGAAGGACTGGTATGCGAAGATCAAGTCGCGGCCGTCGTTCCGGCCTTTGCTTGCCGATCAGATCTCGGGCTTCCCGCCATCGGCGCATTATGCCGACCTGGATTTCTGAGGCCGACCTCCGGGGGGGTTGCTCCCGGACGCCCAGGATATTTGTGGACAGATGAAAGGGCTGACGAAAGCGCAGCTGGTGGCACGGGCTCTGGACGAGGGGTTCGTCAGGGTTGGTGTCTGTCGTCCCGACGCTGTGCCAGAGGCGGCCGAACGGTTGCGGGTGTTTCTTGACGCCGGGCGACACGGGCAGATGGGCTGGATGGCCGAGCGGGAAGAATGGCGCGGGTCGGCTTCGGCGCTTTGGCCCGAGGCGCGGTCGGTGATCATGCTGGCGGAGTCCTATTCTCCGGACGGCGATCCAATGGCGGGATTGGCGGAGCGGGATCGGGGGGTGATCTCGGTATATGCGCAGGGGAAGGATTACCACGATCTGGTGAAACGGCGGCTGAAGCGGCTGGGGCGGTGGATGGTCGAGGTCTCGGGCTGCGAGATCAAGGTGTTCGTCGATACGGCCCCGGTGATGGAGAAGCCGCTGGCGCAGGCGGCGGGGCTGGGGTGGCAGGGCAAGCATACCAA
>Ga0075154_10003105_pt1 | contig 10638 bp, 5 predicted proteins | sample JI71714BDNA_FD_70965 | JGI IMG/M metagenome (GOLD analysis project Ga0075154, IMG submission 70965) | Wastewater effluent complex algal communities from Wisconsin, to seasonally profile nutrient transformation and Carbon sequestration -... | ecosystem: Engineered > WWTP > Effluent > Algae...
TTTCCAGTAAACAAGGATGTACCCTTATATTGCCCTAAGTACTTAGGATCTTCATCCTACCATTTATACTTATCAATTATACTTATTGAATGGCTGTTAGAGTTTGTTCAACAATTTAGTGAAGATAGTAAAAGAATTGGGATTATAAGTCCCTACCGGGCACAATCAGACTTAATTTTCAAACTAGTCAATGCAAATTTAGATAAATTCAAAAACAATGAGATTTTAGTGAGCACAGTTCATGGTTTTCAAGGTGATGAGTGTGACATTATAATATGTGCTTTTAACCCACCTAAAACCGTTGGGACCAAAGTCGCTATAAATGACAATAACATTCTGAACGTGGCCATTAGTAGAGCCAAGGATCATTTAATTATGTTCGTCCCTGATAATTTTAATCAGTTCACTGAGTTGAATAAATTAATCTCTCTAACGAATAGGGAAGATGATATAAAGGCTAAATTAATGGAAAAATCGTTATTTGGTAGTATGAATTATATCGAAGATATTATTTATACAACAGCCCATCACCCTATAAATGTATTTGGCAAATCAAAATATAAATATGAAATAAGAATAGAAGATGACACGCTAGATATACAAATAAACGAAAGTTAAAAATTGACTTTTGACTATAATTACTGTTTTATTAATCGCGAGTTGTTCTAATGGTTAGTTATAATTCTTTTAATTCTCATTTTTTGTACTTTTGTTCCATGAGTGCTAATAAGAAAGATATTTCAAAATGGGTACATTTATTAAAGAGTAATATAGTCAGTGCTATTGTGTATCCATTACTATTATTGTTCCTTCCAATTTATTCAATATTTTGGTGTACAAAAATAATTGTAAGTATAAGTACTGCTTATCAAGTTGCTGGTATTTTTCTTTTGTATTTTGAAGAAAAATATAAAATGGAGCACACGTCAATTAAATTTGGAAAACTGAATACTCAATTATTATATATTCTGAGATCATGGAAAATGTGTAAATTTGCTTTAAGAGAGATTTACAGAAACTTTACAAATTATTATAAGGATGATTGTGATATAAAAGTTAATGTTAGCAGTACAAAAATAAACCATTCTTATAAAGAAATTGAAGACCCAGCCGAAAGACTAAAACAACAGCTTATTTCTATAGAGAGTGACCTAGCTTCCATAAGGTATTTTTCCGAAGTAAGAAAGACGGGCTACATACTGATTGCAATTGGCTATATACTTCAATTTCTAATTTCACTTTGTTCTGTATTTTCTCTTAGTTTCTGTATTTCTTAGTTATTTTGTTGCCCACCCGTTGCCAAATCGCCTGAACCCCTTTATTTATAGGCATTTCAGGATAATGTATCGGGAAGTAGAATTATAAGATAATTTTGTAGTGTTAATTGTAGCATAAATACTAAAAAAGGGACTAAATTAATAAATCTAATTTAGCCCCTTTCTTTTGAATAATTATTATTCTCTTAGAATTCGAAATTATATCTGTAACCTATACCAATATTTAATGTTCCTACAGCTTTATCTTTAATTTGTGCTTCTTCAACAGTAAATTTAGTAGGTACTATGTATTGAGCATTTATAAAGAATGCTCCAAAACTCAAACCAATTTCTGGCATGATTCCAAAACCGCTACCATTGTTTTCAGGTACTACTTGTGTTTTGCCAGTATCATCAGTAATTGTTAATTCTGGCGTCAATAATTGAGCTAAGCCCAAGGTAAGGCTGGCATAAGGTGTAAAACCTTCTTCTTTTAAAGCATATCTTGCTTTCGCACCGATTAAACGCATACCGAAAACATCGATATCGCCATCACCACCACCAGCAAGGATAGAACCAGTATAACCTATACCTACTCCTATATTTGGTTTAATGTGATAAAGTACATCACCTGTGTAAGTCAAACCGCCATCTAAGTTTAAGTCTTCAGCTTTTTCACTAACTCCTGAACCTCCAGGTATCGCCCAACCTAAAGAACCACCAATCGATACAACTTTCTGACCTACTAGTGAAATTGAAGATAGCATTAGAAAGCTAATAAATAAGGAATAAATTTTTTTGTAATAGAACTAAATATCATCGTAAAAGTAGTAATACAGTGTTTTCTGTACAAATTTTTGTTAAAGAAATTATCAAAGTCCAGTTTTAAACTGGTAAATACAACGTTATAAAAGTTTATATTATTTAATATGAGTAATGTATTATTTTTTGATTATATGATAATCGTCTCTTTTGTTTCTAGTTAAAAAAAATATCGAAATATAAAATATTTGAGCTTTAATTGTATGTTTAATAGATGTGCTAATTTAAATACAACCATACTAAGTAGCAATATAGAACTAAAGAAATTCTATGATAAAGATTAAAATGCGTTTTATTTGAGAAGATGTATTAAAGAATTTATTTATTCTATTTTTTTTGTGTGCAATAGACATTAAATATGGAAGGTTTCGGAAAATAATTAAATCTTGAATTCAAGCGGCAATCGCAACTTTGATTAATAAAATACTTTCTTAAATAGTTTACGATACAGAGAATATACTTTTTGCATATATTCAAATAATGCAAAGAATCTAAAAAAATTCAACAATACTCCTTTAAGCAAAATAAATATACATTATTCTTAAATAATTGGAATAATATTTCTATTTTATTATTTAATATAGATTTATTTGTATAAAAAATACCACAATACAGAATAAATATTTACATTTGTTGCAACAATTAAATCATTAAAATCATTGAAAACATGAAAGACAAAATTCTTATGGGATTGTGTGGCCTAGTGGGTCTCGCAATGGTAGTCTTCGGACTCAACAAATTTCTTAACTTTATTCCAATGCCCGAAATGCCCCAAGCAGCTCAGGAGATGTTTGGACATTTTATGGCTATTGGTTGGCTGATGCCTTTAGTTGCTATAGTAGAGATTGTGGGCGGAGTTCTGCTTGCATTACCAAAAACTAGAGCCTTGGGAGCCATCGTGCTTTTACCGGTTATCACGGGTATTGTGGCCCACCATTTTCATATGGGGGACTTGATACAAGGTCCTGTTCCAGTTTTCTTTTTGGTAGTAATATGGGCAATTATTGATAGTAAAGATCAGTATATGCCCATGATTAAAAATTAAATCCAAAAAAAGAGGCATAAGGTTGCACTTGAGCCTCTTTTTTAAGATAATCTATTACTTTATTATAATCCCAATTCACTACTATGTCTCTTCTTTCTGTAGTATAGTAATCCTAAAATTACTATCAGCAATCCGCCTGCTTCTCTTACATATTCTATAAACGGACTTTCTGCTTTCATACTTCCGGTTATGGAAGGCATTCCTTCATCAAACCAGTTCATTAAGTTAGGTATGTATGATGAGAATGCTATCAGATACATAACTATAGCTATTTCGATCATATACTTAGGCAGTACATTTCGAAGAAGAATTAAAATCACCACTGCAAAATACGCTATAGCCCAAATCCATCCGTCAGGGTCATTAAACTGCAATACACCAAATAATACAAACACTGCTGCAATCAAATAATCGACTTTGGATAAAAAAAGCTTCATGGAAATTTTTAATTTGAAAGTAAAAGTAAAAAACAATGGTTATTAATTGAATAAAATCCTTACATATAAAGTTTGTGGTACGAAATTGTTGATTATATAATAGTAAATGTGATTTTATTAATTCAAATTCATAAAATTTTTAGCTGCGAAACAAGATATATTGAATGGAAAAACAAGCATTAAAAATACTTTTGGCTTTATTCTTTTCTTAAATAATTTTTATACTTCATAATAACATAATTTCGTTATCTTTGATGTCAAAATATTGTTTAAATCATAGCAAAACACCCATTAATGAAAAACCAAATCCTTCTTTTTGCGATTCTCTTATTTGTATTTTCATGCAAAAATAAACCTGGTGAAGAAACCTTGCTTGATGCATCCAAGGATCAAGAATTACTTGACCAATATTTTGGGGCTGCTACTGTAGGTGTGATCTCATCCACTGATGAGCTGAGATATATTTTAAAAGAGCCTCTTGACCAGGAAATACCAGAAGATATACTTCAAAAAGTTATCTCTTTAAGTCCTGCTGTACCGGGAAAGGTCACCTTGACAAACAATACCGTTTTGGCATTTACACCGAGTCAGGCACTTGCATCAGGACAATCATATGAAGTGACACTGGATTTAAAAGCACTAGACGCGAAGCGATATTCTGAAAAATTGACTTATATCATTAAGACATTTGCTCAGGATATGAGTATCATCAGAGAAGGTATTATCATCAATGAAGATGGCTCGGTATCCGTCATTTTGGGTGTGAAAACAGCGGACAAAGCCGATACTGAAAAACTGAAATCCTGTTTTACAACAGATGCTAACACGGTAGATATCATCGAGGTCAACCCTAATGATTATGACCTGGATTTTAAATGGAATAGTGGTATGAAAGAGAGCTCTTCTATATCATATGATGGAAAAAATATAGGGGCCGAGTCCAAAGGTGTGGTTGATTTATTTAAACTCAATCCTAAAGAGTTTGGCGTGGTGTACACACATCACCATGCAGATAAGAGAGAATTCAATATCTATTTTTCACAACGATTGGAGAAAAAAACTGACCTTAGCGGTCTTTTAAAAGTGCAAGGTCAAAACGCATCCTACACTATAAACAATAATGTACTGACTATCTTTTTGGCTGAGCTAAGAGATCAAAGTACCGTAAAAATAGAGCTAGACAAAAGCATCATGTCCGTGGATAGAAAGACATTACTTACCAACCAAAGTTTTGATGTCCAATTGCAAATAGACAATCCCGATATTCAGTTTGTCAGTGATGGTAATTATTTTCCGTCGGAAGGAGATTTTAAAATTCCAGTCAAAACTCGTGCGCTTCAAAAAATGCGTTTAACCGTTATAGAAATCAAGCAGGAAAACGTCATGCATTATTTAGCTTGGCAATCTTTACAATATGCAGATTTTTACAATTTACGTATGTATGGCAGACCCGTTTTTGACGAGATTGTGCATCTAAATCAGGGTATCAAAGACAATGAAGGATGGCTAGTACACGGTATAGACTTGAGTAACAGAATACGGAAAAACCCAGGTAGTGTTTATCATATCAGTATGGAGTTTGCTCCTGAACACACCACACTTTCGTGCAAAAAGGATTTGAATAAATATGAATTTAACACCAAAATACCTGATGCTGATTATTTCAAGATAAAGGACAATTATTATGACGATTACTATTACTACGGAGATGATTATGACTGGCAAGAATCTAGTAATCCCTGTAAATTGGCCTATTATGTAAACAAGCAACCGGTGCAGAGACTCTTTATCTGTTCTGACTACTCCGTGATAGCCAAAAAAGCGGGTAGTTCTTATCATATTGCACTAAACAAACTCATGGATTTGTCATCTGTTGCAGGTGCAGATGTCACACTCTACAATCTCCAGGCAGAAAAAATAGCCAATGGAATCACGGACTCGGATGGTTTTTTAGCTTTTCATCAAATCAAAGATGATGCAGCCGTCCTGAAGGTGGACAAAAACAGACAAGTTACCTATCTTTCTTTAGATCCAAATCAGAGCAATCCTTTGACAGAATTTGATATTGCAGGCGAAAGGTCAGAGACAGAAACGGAGTTCTTTAGCTATACAGATCGGGACGTATATCGGCCGGGAGACTCTATATTTGTAGATCTCATGATCAATAAATCTGTTTGCGACTTGCCCAAAGGTATTCCTATAGTAATGAAATTTTACAATGTAGATAACTTAGTTATCAATGAGCAAATCCAAAATTTGGATATAGATAAAAACCTGATTTACTCATATAAATTGTCTACACCGACCAATGCAAAAACCGGTACTTATCGTTGTCTATTCCGAGTAGGTTCTAAAAAAGTAAGTCATAACATAAGAATAGAAACCATCAAACCCAATACCGCTGAGGTAGTTTACAGTTTTGAAAATTATGAGGACAAGACTATTTATAGCGATCAGATCTCGGGAAGTCTTCAGGCAAAATATCTTACAGGTTTCGAGATTGCGGGTGCAAAAGTAGTGGCCAATGCCCGTGCCAGAAAAATGGTCAAACCTTTCACTAGTTATGGGGATTTTCATTTTGATGTATATGATAGCGAGATAAGTAATAACATAGAATTGCTAAATGTCATGACCAACTCCAATGGTGTGGCTAATTTTGCCAATGAAAACTCTTTAAAATATTTCAACACGCCCATAAAAGTGTCTATTGAGACCGTGACTGCTTTGCCTAATGGTGGTACCAATAAGGAGGGAAGTTCGGTGACAGTGTCTCCATTTACAAGTTATATCGGTGCATCAAGAAAAGAAGGAACAGGTTGGAATGGAAACCATACTTTTGCTGAAAATATTGAAGTCAATCTAGTCAATCTGACTAATCGTGGCAAATTAGTGTCTACGCCACATACCATTGAGTACACTATACAGCAACATATGGAATCTTGGTGGGTAGATAAATACAGACTGCGTTCTTCTGGAAACTTTGTAAATCAATCTTACTGGAAAGACGTCTCGTCTGCTTCGGTCAGTATCACAGGAAAAGGTAAAATCATATTCCCCAAAGGAAAACTAGGTAAAGGCGCTTACAAACTCACCATGACTGATGAAGCTTCTGGACACAAAACCCAAGTATACTTTACAGTCTATGATGGTAAGGAATCTATACCTGGTGCCCAGCCATACATCGTAGAGTTCCAAACCAATAAAGATGAATACAAAGCAGGAGAGCAGGTACAAATCAAATTGCCTGATATCGCGGATGCCAAAGCATTGATCAGTATAGAAAGAGGTAGTAAAGTAATAGAACAGAAATGGGTTAATCTGAGCAAAGATAAAAGTACCATTTCGTTGCCCACAAGTGAAAACTGGGCACCCAACGTATATGTCCACATATCAGTCGTTCAAAAATATGCACAGCAAAATAATGACTATCCGCTTCGTATGTACGGGCTCAAATACCTAAAAATGAACGGCGCCACTACACCATTAACACCCGTATCTAGTTTTGCTGATCAGTTGGAATCCAATAAGGCATACAATTTTACAGTGAGCGAAAAAGAAGGTAGACCTATGGAGTACACCATTGCGATAGTAGATGAAGGTTTGTTAAATCTGACTGGTTTTAGTACACCCGATCCCACCAAACACTTCAATGGTAAATTTTCACTTTTGGTCAAGACATGGGATATTTATCAATATTTATTAGCGTTTTTTAAAGGGAAATACGCGGGCATTATATCTATAGGTGGTGATGATGTTTACAATCCTGATGCTATTGCTGAGATCAACAGATTTAAACCTGTGGCTATGCATTTGGGACCTTTTAAAACAGCTACAAATGGCAAAAACAACCATAAAATTTATATACCTAACTATATAGGTAAGGTGCGTTTGATGGTCGTAGCTTGTAATGATAAAAATTTTGGAAAGCTCGAAAAACTGATTCCGGTCAAAAATCCGCTAATGGTTCAGACACAGTTGCCCAGAAGTCTCAATGTCACTGACAAGCTCAATCTTCCAGTGACTATCCTGAAAGATGACAAAACAATATCCAATGCCTCTTTGGTAGCTAAAGCAGATGCGACTATGGTCAAGGGGTTTTCTGGCAGTATTCCTTTGACATTTGGTGGTAAAAATCAATTATCACATGTATATGAAAATATTGAAGTACTCAATAAAACAGGTAAAATGGTTCTGGACTTAGCTGTAAACTCCGGAACTAAAGGCATGAAAGAGTCCACCAATATTTTGGTAAATTATCCCAACTCGTACGAATCATCTATAAAAAAAGATATCATTGAACCCAATCAGGCTATCAAAATGATGATTGAACCCAAAGGATACAAAGAAGTTTTCACGTCCAAAGTGATGATTAGTGGTTTGAAAGTACCCAATTTCACACAATATGCAGCTGAGTTAATCGAATATCCATATGGATGTTTAGAACAGACTACTTCAGGTGGCTTTGGCCAATTGTATCTTGATAAAATATTAAATCTAGATCCGACAGAAAATCGTAAGAGGTTGGAACACTTGCAATCTGCCATGCTGGCTTTGGGAAGATTTCAGGATGGTACTGGCAAATTCAAATATTGGGAAAATAGTTACTACCACGCTTGGTCTGATATTTATGCGGGTAATTTTCTGGTAGAAATGAAAAAGCAAAACCAGTTGGGCGGTTATCAGGAAATGCTGGAACGATGGTCCTCTGCCCATAATACGATAGCCAATAATTGGGCACTTGCTGAAGCGTCCAATGATTATACCTATGAATCAGAAACTATGGTTCAGGCATACCGTTTGTTTGTATTGGCGAAGGCTGGTAAATCTGCCAAGTCTGCGCTCAATAGGTTTGTTACTTCCAATAAATCTAAAAATCCATTGACATGGTGGCTTATAGCAGGCAGTTTTAAGCTGAGTGGATATGAAAGTAAAGCCGTAGAGTACGTCAAAAAGGCGGAAGGTTTACAAAAAGAGTATAAAGAATCGTATTCATATCAAAGTTTTGGTGATAGAGGCAGAGACTGGGCGCTCATTGTAGAGGTACTCAGTTACATCGAGAAGGATCAAAACAAACTGGAGGCATACTATGATCAAATGGTAGATATCCTCAATAATCAAAATTGGGCAAGTACGCAGACCAAAGGGTATGCTTTCATTGCAGCTTATCAGTATTTTGGAAAATCACTACAGATGGCCAAAGATGTAGAATATACTATAACTGGACTTAAAAGAGGTACTAAAAACTTTAAGCATAGCTCATACGAACCCAAAATGGTCTATATTCAGACTGCGGACTTTAACAAATCCATCTCGGTAAAAAACACGGGAAAAGGCAAACTCTATGTGTATCAGACATCAAGATTTATTGACAGTAACCCTAAAAAGGATGGCGCGTCTAGCAATTTGGGTATTTCAGTATCTTACAGCAATTCCACAAGAAAACAAAGCGGACTCAAGGGAACAAAGTTGGGAGATGACATCATCATCAATGTCATTATTTCTAATCCGTCAGCACTAGATATCACTGATTTGGCTCTGAACGTCAAAATGCCTTCAGGATGGGAACTGATCAATCCAAGACTATACGAAACCAATGTAGTACCCGATGCCGGCAACTTCAATTATCAAGATTATCGCGACGACAGAGTCTACACCTTTTTTGGTTTGAGACCCGGAGAGAAAAGAAATTTTAGTTTTAAGGCTAAAGCAGCATTTACGGGTGATTTCTTAATGCCAGCGATCAGTTGTGAGCATATGTACAAAGGCACGATTTATGCGAAGACGAGTACGGAGAGGGTGTTGGTGGGAAAATAATTTGGTATTGATAAATAATAAATTAAGTTCCATAAAAAAGCCATTGAATAAACAGGCAATAAATTTATGGGTCAAATAATTTCGAAGGGCTTTAAAAGTCCCTGCCTAGCCGGCAGGCAGGCTTCCATTTTAAGGGAAGGATTTAGCCTGCCTGCCGGCAAGGCAGGGATGGGTAAATTTAGAGGAAGAATTTTTCTTTTGACGTCAGGATGTTTTATGCTGCTTCTTTTATGCATACCCACTCCGGATTTCAAGCCAGCTTACAGCAATCAACTGTACAGTGCCGAAAATGTATTACTTGCAGCTACGGTCTCTAAAGAACAACAATGGTGCTTTCCTATGGATGAAGATATTCCTGAGGCGTTAAAAGAGGCCATTGTCACTTATGAAGACGAATACTTTGCTTATCATCCTGGATTAAACCCAGTATCCATACTCAAAGCGGCATATACCAATGTTAAATCCGGAAAAGTAAAAAGAGGAGCCAGTACTATTCCAATGCAAGTGATGCGTATGAAAAATAAAAACGCATCTCGAAATTGGTTCAATAAAATGCGGGAAGCCTTGGCCGCTGTAAAGTACAGTCTTTTCCACCGAGATGAAACCATACTCAAAGAATGGTGCGAAATGGCTCCATTTGGCGGGAATACGATAGGCGTCAAGGCAGCGGCACTTCGGTATTTTAACCGGCCATTGGATAAATTATCTTGGGCAGAATATGCTTTGCTAGCCGTTATGCCCAATGGACCATCTACGGCCAATCTGACTAAAAACAGGATGAAACTGCTTCAAAAAAGGAATTTCTTACTTCATAAACTGAATAAAAAAGGATATATCAATGACACTGACTTAGAACTATACTTAGGAGAAGATATACCTACACAAACTGCTGAAATACCCCAAAATGCGTATCACCTACTACTTTATCTATCCAAAAAATATCCTAATCAAAAGGTTTTTAAATCTACCGTCTCTCAAAACATACAACAAAAGACTGCTGAATTGCTGCAAACGGAAGCTACCTTTTTGCAAATGGACGATATCAACAATATGGCGGCAGTTGTTATAGATATTTCCAATAATAGTTTGGTAGCCTACCATGGAAATATCAAAAATAAAAATGGGAAGTTTTCTTACGTAGATATCGCACAGGCGCCTAGAAGTTATGGTAGCTTGCTCAAACCACTTTTGTATGCCCACGTATTGGAGTCGGGAATGCTGCTGCCCCATGAATTGGTCGCAGATATTCCTACATCCATTGGTG
>Ga0075154_10003108_pt1 | contig 10631 bp, 5 predicted proteins | sample JI71714BDNA_FD_70965 | JGI IMG/M metagenome (GOLD analysis project Ga0075154, IMG submission 70965) | Wastewater effluent complex algal communities from Wisconsin, to seasonally profile nutrient transformation and Carbon sequestration -... | ecosystem: Engineered > WWTP > Effluent > Algae...
TAGCTAAGCTTCCTGAAGCATATGCTCCATTCTCACCAATTGTTGACATTCTACCAGTAATCCCTGTTTTATTCATTCTTTTAGCGTTTGTTTGGCAAGCATCTGTAAGTTTTAGATAAATTTAATTTAAAATTAAATTTTCTGTTTTAATAGTTAGTTATATTAAATATAACTAACTATTAAAAAAGTACATAACAAATAATTATTTTTATCCAATAAACTCCCTTTTAAAAATAGATTAATTGACAAGGTTTCTTTTTTGTGATATTATAATAATAATTTTATATTCATTTTTAGATCATTTACTTTTAAAATAAAATATCTACTAAGAAAATAATAAAAAACGTCCTTAGTTCAGTCGGTAGAACGCTGGTTTCCAAAACCTGATGTCGTGGGTTCAAGTCCTACAGGGCGTGTTTTTAAGTAAATGAAGGGATTACGAAATCAATAATAATTGATTTCTTTTTTATTTAGTATTTATTAAAATACTAGATAAGAGAGATTGCGGATGTAACTCAATCGGTAGAGTGCGATCCTTCCAAGTTCGAGGTTGTGGGTTCGAGTCCCATCATCCGCTAAATAAATAAAAAACCCATTACCTTAATTTAGTTTAATTAATTATAAAAATTAGTTTAGTTTTTTTTGTATTAGTTATTTTTAAAAATTTATATTATAATTTTTCGGTGATAACTATTTCAATACTTATTGAATCTTTTATAAAACAAAATTTTGTTTTATAAAAAGTTCTTGTTAAAGGTTAAAATTAAAATTTAAGAAAATTTTATCCTTTTTAAAAAAATATTTTTTATTATGGCAATGCGTACGCCTGAAGAATTAAGCAATTTAATTAAAGATTTAATTACTGAATATACACCAGCAGTTAAAATGACTGATTTTGGTATTGTATTCCAAGTTGGTGACGGTATTGCTCGTATCTATGGTTTAGACCGAGCTATGTCGGGTGAACTTTTAGAATTTGAAGATGGTACTCTAGGTATCGCTTTAAACCTTGAAGCTAACAACGTTGGTTCTGTATTATTAGGTGATGGCTTAAAAATTAGTGAAGGTAGCCGTGTTCGTTGTACTGGTAAAATTGCTGAAATTCCAGTTGGCGAAGCTTACTTAGGTCGTGTAGTTAACGCTTTAGCTCAACCAGTTGATGGTAAAGGTGCTATTTCAACTTCAGACTCACGTGCTATTGAATCTCCAGCTCCTGGTATTATTGCTCGTCGTTCGGTTTATGAACCACTTCAAACTGGTTTAATTGCGGTTGACGCTATGATTCCTATTGGTCGTGGTCAACGTGAACTTATTATTGGTGACCGTCAAACAGGTAAAACATCAATTGCAGTTGACACTATTTTAAACCAAAAAGGTAAAGGTGTTATCTGTGTTTATGTTGCTATTGGTCAAAAAGCTTCATCTGTAGCACAAGTTTTAAATACTTTAAAAGAACGCGGTGCTTTAGATTACACTATCATCGTTATGGCTAACGCTAACGAACCAGCTACTTTACAATACTTAGCTCCTTACACAGGTGCTACGTTAGCAGAGTTTTTCATGTACACAGGTCGTCCTACTTTAACAATTTATGACGATTTATCTAAACAAGCACAAGCGTACCGTGAAATGTCATTACTATTACGCCGTCCACCAGGACGTGAAGCTTTCCCTGGGGACGTATTCTACTTACACTCTCGTTTATTAGAACGTGCTGCTAAATTAAGCAATGCATTAGGTGAAGGTAGTATGACAGCATTACCAATTGTAGAAACTCAAGAAGGTGACGTATCTGCTTACATCCCAACTAACGTTATTTCAATTACTGATGGTCAAATTTTCTTAGCTGCTAACTTATTTAACTCAGGTCTTCGTCCAGCTATTAACGTAGGTATTTCTGTATCTCGTGTAGGTTCTGCTGCTCAACCTAAAGCAATGAAACAAGTTGCTGGTACTTTAAAACTATCTTTAGCACAGTTTGCTGAATTAGAAGCTTTCTCTCAATTCGCTTCTGACTTAGACCAAGCTACACAAAACCAATTAGCTCGTGGTTCACGTTTAAGAGAAATTTTAAAACAAGCACAAAACTCTCCGTTATCATTAGCTGAACAAGTATCTTCTATTTACGTAGGTACAAACGGTTACTTAGACAGTTTAGCTGTTGAAAATGTACGTTCGTTCTTAGTAGGTTTCAGAGCATTTATTGCTTCTGATTACTCACGTTTCAACGCAATTCTTGCTGAAACTTTAACATTTACTCCTGAAGCTGAAGCTTTATTAAAAGAAGCGGTTGTTGCGTACAAAGCTTCTATCTAATAAAAAATTATATTAAGATTTAAATAGTTAAAATTTTAATTAATTAAAATTTTAACTATTTAAATCTTAATAACTCAAAACTTTGTATATATAGCAGACATTTGGTAATAAAAATTAAAAAAAAAATATTATGTTAACACTAAAAATTTTTGTTTATACTGTTGTAACGTTCTTTGTATGTTTATTTATTTTTGGTTTCCTATCTAACGACCCTGCGCGTAACCCAGGTAAAAGTAATCTTGATTAATATTTAAATTATTTATGTATTTTTAAACAGACTTTTATAAGAAGTCTGTTTAAAAATACATAAATACTATTTTGTTATTTTTAAAATCTAAACATTTATAAATTCTTTTGATTTTTTTTAGTTTGAAAATTGTTCTTGTAAAAAAGAACAATTATACAAAATATTGACAAAATTGATGTTAAAGTAATTTTTAAATAATGTACTAAATTAATTTTTATATAAAACTTATATTTGACTTTTCTATTTTTTAAATGTAGATTTAGTCTGAAATTTCATTTTTTGAATTTCGTAATTAAGTTTTTTTAAAAATTCAAAACTTTCCACTTATGGCTAAAGAAAATAAAAATCAAATATTTAATCGAACAGAATCTGCGAAAGAAGAAATTGTTTCAATTACATATGAAGAAATCGGTTTTTTTCCGCGTTCTTTCAGTCGTGTTTTAGATCGTTTTTTAAAACAAGTTTTTTCGGATGTTGAAAATTTAGTAATTCAAGAATATCGTTTTTATAGATATTTATTTTTGACTACTTTAAAATGTCTTTTAATTTTATTTTTTGTTCCTTTTTTAGTTAATTTTTTCGCTAAAACTTATTTAGTTCGACCTATTACTGAATATTTTTGGAATACTCAACAAACAGAAATTTTTTTAAATTCGTATCAACAAAAACGGGCTTTTGCTGAACTTAAAAACTTTGAAGAAAAATTATATTTTGAATCATTACTTGCTCCAGGTACTAAAATATCAGAAAACGCATATATTGATCAATCTCAGTATGTACCAGTTGTATCATCTAGTTCAAGCCCAACCAATGAGTTATCCTCACAAAAGACTTTTAATTTAACTTTAGCTAAAGAAAAAACTAGTGAAAAAATTGAAAAAGTGAAAAAAGAAAATTCAAAACGAGATGCCTTTGAACAAAGATTACAAGAAAAAACAATTGAATTAGCAAGTCGTTATAATAACCAAAGTGTGGAAGCAATTACAAATTTTTTTGCAGATTTACTTAGTTTTATAACTCTTTGTTATTTACTTTTTGCCTTAGAAATACAAATTAATATCACAAAATCTTTTTTATTAGAAGTTTTCTTTGGATTAGATGATAGTAAAAAATCTTTACTAATTTTATTAATTACTGATTTATTAGTAGGTTATCACTCTTCAAATCTTTGGGAATTATTTTTTGAGTTCATATTTAATCATTATGGTTTACCTGAAAGTCAAACAGGTATTTTCCTTTTAGTAGCAACATTACCCGTTTTATTAGATGTTTTATTTAAATATTTAATTTTCCGTCATTTAAATAGATCTTCACCGGCTACTGTAGCTACATATCATGCCATGATTGAATAACTTTTTTCCTTTTACTAGTTTTATTAAAAACCCTCTTTTACTTTTCCTTTTTTTACTTTTAAACATTCAGTAAAAATAAAGTCAATAGAATTTAAAGTTTTAATTTTAATTTTAGTTTTAATTTTAGTTTTAGTTTTAATTTTAGTTTTAATTTTAATTTTAGTTTTATTTTAAAGTGAATAGAATTTAAAGTTTTATTCACTTTAAAATAAAACTAAAGAGAATATAATTTAGTTTTATTTTTAGTTTTAATTTTATTTTTAGTTTTATTTTTAGTTTTATTTTTAGTTTTATTTTTAGTTTTATTTTTAGTTTTATTTTTAGTTTAAAGTGAATATAATTTAAAAGGTTATTATAGGAATAAACAATATGGTCGCCGAAGGCATTGCAATGATATTGACAAAAAGATTGAAATTTGATACATTTAAATACAAGAGAATGTTCAAAAAAGGAATTTAACTTTAATAAAGATTATTAATGTTGAAAGAAAAATTAAAATAAAATTATCCATGGAGAGTTTGATCCTGGCTCAGGATGAACGCTGGCGGCATGCTTAACACATGCAAGTCGAACGAATTAATGGGTAACTATTAGTTAGTGGCGGACGGGTGCGTAACGCGTAAGAATCTACCTTTTGGAGGGGGATAACATTGGGAAACTGATGCTAATACCCCATAATACTGAGGAGTTAAATCAGAGAAATCTGGCCAAAAGAGGAGCTTGCGTCTGATTAGCTAGTTGGTGGGGGTAAAAGCCTCCCAAGGCCACGATCAGTAGCTGGTTTGAGAGGATGATCAGCCACACTGGAACTGAGACACGGTCCAGACTCCTACGGGAGGCAGCAGTGAGGAATTTTCCACAATGGGCGAAAGCCTGATGGAGCAATGCCGCGTGAGGGAAGAAGGCCTGTGGGTCGTAAACCTCTTTTCTCAGAGAAGAATCAATGACGGTATCTGAGGAATAAGCTCCGGCTAACTCCTGTGCCAGCAGCCGCGGTAATACAGGGGGAGCAAGCGTTATCCGGAATGATTGGGCGTAAAGCGTCTGTAGGTGGCCTAGAAAGTCTACTGTCAAATACCAAGGCTCAACCTTGGCCAGGCAGTAGAGTACTTTTAGGCTTGAGTGTGGTAGAGGTAGAGGGAATCCCTAGCGTAACAGTGAAATGTGTAGATTTTAGGGAGAACACCAGCGGCGAAGGCGCTCTACTGGGCCGAGACTGACACTGAGAGACGAAAGCTAAGGGAGCGAATAGGATTAGATACCCTAGTAGTCTTAGCTGTAAACGATGGAAACTAAGTGCTGCCGAATGCAGTGCTGTAGCTAACGCGTTAAGTTTCCCGCCTGGGGAGTATGCTCGCAAGAGTGAAACTCAAAGGAATTGACGGGGGCCCGCACAAGCAGTGGATTATGTGGTTTAATTCGATGCAACGCGAAGAACCTTACCAGGGTTTGACATGCTCAGAATTTTTCAGAGATGGAAAAGTGCCAGAAATGGAGCTGAGTCACAGGTGGTGCATGGCTGTCGTCAGCTCGTGCGTTGACGTGTATGGTTAAGTCCTGCAACGAGCGCAACCCTCGTCTTTAGTTAAATTCTCTAAAGAGACTGCCAGTGCAAACTGGAGGAAGGTGAGGATGACGTCAAGTCAGCATGCCCCTTACACCCTGGGCGACACACGTAATACAATGGTTGGGACAATCAGAAGCGATCCTGCGAAGGCTAGCGAATCTGTTAAACTCAACCTCAGTTCGGATTGTAGGCTGCAACTCGCCTGCATGAAGTCGGAATTGCTAGTAATCGCCAATCAGCCATGTGGCGGTGAATACGTTCCCGGGCCTTGTACACACCGCCCGTCACATGCCTAAAGTAGAATTGGGTTTAAGTTGTTAGTCTAACCGGGTAACCGGAGGGCGGCACCCACACTTGATTTTGTGATTAGTATGAAGTCGTAACAAGGTAGGGCTACTGGAAGGTGGCCCTGGATCACCTCCTTCTCATTAAAATATAAGTTCCAAGCTTTGCTTGGAACACTATAAATTCTTCAAGCTTAAGCTTGATAAATCTTATCTAGTTTCTTTCTTATTTTATATTCTTTAGTAATATAAAATAAGAAAAAACATAGATATTATTTAACTTATTTAGTTTATCATTGCACATCTTCAGCTTTGCTTTTTATTTTTTTTAGTTAAAAAAAATAAGGTGATATTCAATAATAAACTAAATAAGTTACCAATTTCTATTTAGAAAAAGGGGCTATTAGCTCAGTTGGTTAGAGCGCACCCCTGATAAGGGTGAGGTCGGAAGTTCAAATCTTCCATAGCCCACCAACTTTATTTATTTTTTAACTAAAAAAAATAAAAAGCAAATAACCAAATCTAAAAAATTAGTCCGTAGCTAATATAAGGGTGCGTAGCTCAGTTGGTAGAGCATTGCCTTTGCAAGGCAGTGGTCGCAGGTTCGAATCCTGTCGCATCCACCCTACTTTGTAGGCTATAATTTTTTTTATTTTAAATAATAAAAAAAGAAGTTTTAATAATAAAAAAAAGGTCAAATGAATTAAGGCTTACGGCGGAGACCTAGGCACCCAGAGACGATGAAGGGCGCAGATACCGGCGATACGCTTCGGGGAGCTGGTAACAAGCTTTGATCCGAAGATCCCCGAATAGGGCAACCTCTAGAATTTCCTATGAATTCATATGTAGGATAAAGACAACCCGGTGAATTGAAACATCTTAGTAGCTGGAGGAAAAGAAAGCAAACGCGATTCCCGTAGTAGCGGCGAGCGAACCGGGAACAGCCTAAACCTGTAAAAAGGGGTAGTGGGAAGACAAGAAAATTTTTTTAGAATGTAAACGAAGCAGCTGAATCCTGCACCATAGACGGTGAAAGTCCCGTAGTTATAAACATTTCCTAAAAAAAAAGTCATATCCCGAGTAGCATGGGACACGTGGAATCCCGTGTGAATCAGCGAGGACCACCTCGTAAGGCTAAATACTCCTGGGTGACCGATAGTGCAAAGTACCGCGAGGGAATGGTGATAAGAACCCCTGTAGGGGAGTGAAATAGAACATGAAACCGTAAGCTGACAAGCAGCGGGAGGAGCAGCTTTGCTGCCTGACCACGTGCCTGTTGAAGAATGAGCCGGCGACTTATAGGGAGTGGCAAGGTTAAGGAGTAAAACCCGGAGCCTTAGCGAAAGCGAGTCTTAATAGGGCGCAAAAGTCACTTTTTATGGACCCGAACCTAGGTGATCTAATCATGACCAGGTTGAAGCTTGGGTAACACCAAGTGGAGGACCCGACGGACCAATGTTGAAAAATTGGCCGATGAGTTGTGATTAGGGGAGAAATTCCAATCGAACCTAGAGCTAGCTGGATCTCCCCGAAATGCGTTGAGGCGCAGCGGTGACTATGAGCTATCTAGAGGTAAAGCTACTGTTTTGATGCGGGCTGCGAAAGCGGTACCAAGTCGTGGCAAACTCAGAATACTAGATATTGCCTTCAGTCAACCAGTGAGATTAGTTGGGAGAAGCTAATTAATCAAGAGGGAAACAGCCCAGATCACTATCTAAGGTCCTTAAGTGGTTACTAAGTGGAGAAGGATGTGAGGACGCTTAAACAACCAGGAGGTTTGCTCAACTAGGGCTAGCTCACGTGTGAACGTGGGTGAAAATAAACTGGGTGAATTGTCAAGAACGCTAAAACAAAATTTTAGTTTTGTCATGCCAACTTGCAGCCAAGCTTATTGAATGATAACAAAAGGTAAATAAGAAGGTTCAACGACTAGAAAGTGAGGATAATCTACCAATAATCTTTCCAAGAGCGCCCAGCGACTTAAAAAAAAAACTAAGATAGTTATTAAGTTGAAGACATAGTCTGAACTACGTGGAAACACGTAGAGTAAGAGATAAAGAACTCTTACACGTTTTATTAAAAAAATTAAGAAAAAAAAAATTATGGTTTTAAAAAAACAAACAACAACGGATATTTTAAACGAAGAAGAATTTAGAGGATTTTTTGAAAATTTATGTTTACCCGAATACATTTATAATAAAGTTGTTGACTTTCAAGAGCTTATAGCTTATTGGAATAGCGCAGATCGTTATAAAAACGCGACCGAATATCGAAACTTTATAAAAAAAGCTTACTTTTTAAACGAAAAAAATAGCACGCGTACTCCAAAGGATTTTGAAGAAAAAATTAAACCTCTTATGGAAGCTTTTATTAAAAGTAAAAACATGACCGATCCTTAGTTTAAAAAAATCGTAAAAATGACTCATAATAAATATTTCTTGGTAAAATTAAAACGTTTAACAAAATGTAGAAGCAGCCACCCTTGAAAGAGTGCGTAATAGCTCACTGGTAAAGCGTCCTTGCGCCGAAAATGGCCAGGACTAAGTAATCCGCCGAAGCTGTGATATTTGATTTATAATTTTTAAAATTTATAAAAAACAAATAGGTAGGGGAGCGTTCCATTATCGGGTGAAGTTTTCACGGAAGTGGGGATGGACGAAATGGAAGTGAGAATGTCGGCTTGAGTAACGAAAATATTGGTGAGAATCCAATACCCCGTAAACCTAAGGGTTTCTTCACTAGGCTCGTCCATGAAGAGTTAGTCAGGTCCTAAGACGAGTTAAGTTTACTTAAATAGTTGATGGCAAACAGGTTAATATTCCTGTACTGTTTTTATTGGGAACCAAGGGACGAAGGAGACTAAACTGAAACTGCTACTGGATTTCAGTGGAAGCATTTAGGTGTTGAGAGCTAGAATAAAAACTATGCTTGAGCTGATATGTGATCCCTATGCTGTACATTGTATAGTGTAGTCAGTGATGTCAAACTTCCAAGAAAAGCTTGAACACCATAACAATAAAAGCACCTGTACCTGAAACCGACACAGGTAGGTTGGTAGAGTATACCAAGGGGCGCGAGAGAACTCTCTCTAAGGAACTCGGCAATCTAGCCCCGTAACTTCGGAAGAAGGGGCACCCTAATTAAACAAAGGGTCGCAGTATAAAGGTTCCGGTGACTGTTTATCAAAAACACAGGTCTCCGCAAAGTCGCAAGACGATATATGGGGGCTGACACCTGCCCAGTGCCGGAAGGTTAAAGAAGTCTGTTATTAAGTAATTAAGAAGCTCACGACTGAAGCCCCGGTGAACGGCGGTCGTAACTATAACGATCCTAAGGTTTGCAAGACACGCTAGCCTTAGTAAAACTAAACTATATGCTGGAAACTCCTCATTTGTATAAAAAAAACAAATCTTACTCTAGTAAATCTAGGTAAGAACAGCTACAACGTACTAATTAGTTCTAATAACTCAAAAAAAACTAGATTAAATCTAGATATATTGCAACTTGAGTTTACATAAAAGACTAGCAGTGAAAATCGTTGAGACACGGGGACAATCAGCAGGGAAGGCCCTTGTTTATAAATTTATTTTATAAACAAAATTTATAAACAAGGGAACCCTCAGAGACTATACGTTTGGAAATTTTTATAAAAAACAAAAAACTTAACAACACCACATTATGACAACAAATTTAGAAGTACAATGGGTTGTTGGCTTTGTAGACGGTGAAGGCTGCTTTAATTTAGACACTCATGTGAAAGCTGATATGCGCTGGGGCATTCAAATGCAACCAGAATTTACTGTAGTACAGCACGAAAGAGATGTTCAAATTCTATATGCTCTAAAAGAATTGTTTGGGTGTGGGAGTGTGGGGGTTAATCGAAAAGATAGCACCAGCACACGTATGCATTATAGATGTAAAAGTGTAAAGGATTTGCAGGAAAAAGTTATTCCTTTTTTTGAAAAACATCGTTTAAAAACAAAAAAAGGTATAGAATTCGACAAATTCCGCGACATTGTTCGACTAATGTATGCTAATTATCACAACGAATCTCTCAAAAAATTTTTAGAAATTATAGAAAAAGGTGAAGAACTAAGATTTCGTGATACTACTAAACCAATAACCGCTAATCCGAAAAGAACAAAGGTGAATACTATTTTAGCAGATCTACGTCAACGTTCAGCAGCAGACCCATCTTTATAAGATATAGTTTTATTAAATAAAACTATATCTTATATAATAAAGATTAAAAGTTTTGAAGATTTATAAAGATTTAAGATAGAGTCCAGCTTTAATTGAAAGATTAGAGGATAACTGAGCGAAATTCATTGCCAAGTAAGTTTTGGCCTGCACGAAAGGTGTAACAATCGGAACGCTGTCTTGGAGAGAGACTCGGTGAAATAGACTTGTCCCGTGAAGATGCGGACTACCTATACCTGGACAGAAAGACCCTATGAAGCTTGACTGTATTCTGGAATTGGGTTCGGGCTTTTCTTGCGCAGAATAGGTGGGAGGCTATGAAGGTTCCCTTCCGGGGGGACTAGAGCCATCAGTGAGATACCACTCTGGAAGAGCTAGAATCCTAATGGTGATCTTTGAATCAAGACACTTAACAGTTCCAGAAGGGCAGTTTATCTGGGGCGGATACCTCATAAAGTGTAACTGAGGTGTGCAAAGGTTCTCTCAGTCTGGACGGAAATCAGACATTGAGTGCAAAGGCAAAAGAGAGCTTGACTGCAAGACCAACAAGTCGAGCAGGGGCGAAAGCCGGCCTTAGTGATCCGACGGTGCCGTGTGGAAGGGCCGTCGCTCAACGGATAAAAGTTACTCTAGGGATAACAGGCTGATCTTCCCCAAGAGTTCAC
>Ga0075154_10003110_pt1 | contig 10617 bp, 8 predicted proteins | sample JI71714BDNA_FD_70965 | JGI IMG/M metagenome (GOLD analysis project Ga0075154, IMG submission 70965) | Wastewater effluent complex algal communities from Wisconsin, to seasonally profile nutrient transformation and Carbon sequestration -... | ecosystem: Engineered > WWTP > Effluent > Algae...
AAGGAAGAAGGAAGAAGGAAGAAGGAAGAAGGAAGAAGGAAGAAGGAAGAAGGAAGAAGGAAGAAGGAAGAAGGAAGAAGGAAGAAGGAAGAAGGAAGAAGGAAGAAGAAAACTTTCCGATCTCCCCAATCCCGAATCCCCAATCCCCAAGCCCGAATCCCCAATCCCCAATCAAGAATCCCCAATCCCCAAGCCCGAATCCCCAAGCCCGAATCCCCAATCCCCAATCCCCAAGCCCCAAGCCCCAATCCCCAATCCCCAATCCCCAATCAAGAATCCCCAATCCCCAAGCCCCAAGCCCCAATCCCCAATCAAGAATCAAGAATCAAGAATCAATTATCAATTATCACAAAGCAAAATAAGGAGAAAAAACATGGCAATGGTTCCGTTACCCGGACTCAAAGAAATGATTGAAGGTATTAGCAAAGAGCGCTCCTTACCGAAACAAGCCGTACAAACCGCGTTGCGAGAAGCCTTACTCAAAGGATATGAACGCTACCGACGGGCCCAAAATCTCGATCACTTTGGAGAAGACTACTTCGAGAACTTTGAAGTCGAACTCGACATCGAAGAAGAAGGATTTCGCGTACTCGCGACTAAAACCATCGTGGATGACGTCTCTAATCAGGATCATCAAATTGGCCTGATCGAAGTCCGAGAAGTTGCCGCAGAAGCCCAACTCGGCGGAGATGTACTCCAAGATGTCACCCCCGATCAACGGGAATTTGGACGCATGGCCGCGATACAAACCAAACAAGTCCTTGCCCAAAAACTGCGCGATCAACAGCGCAAAATGATCCAAGACGAATTTAAAGACTTAGAAGAAACAGTCTTACAGGGAAGAATCCTACGCTTTGAACGGCAATCGGTCATTTTAGCCGTAAATAGCAGTTTTGGGCAGCCAGAAGTCGAAGCCGAATTACCCAAACGGGAACAACTGCCCAATGACACCTATCGAGCCAATGCCACTTTCAAGGTATATCTCAAAAAAGTAGGAGAAGGTTCCACACGCGGGCCTCAACTGCTGGTATCGAGAGCCGACGCGGGGTTAGTCGTTTACTTATTTGCCAACGAAGTCCCCGAAATAGAAGATGGAATCGTCCGCATTGTTGCCGTAGCGCGAGAAGCCAATCCCCCTACCCGACACGTTGGGCCGCGCACCAAAATCGCGGTCGATACCCTCGATCGCGACGTTGATCCCGTAGGCGCGTGTATTGGCGCGAGAGGCTCTCGCATTCAAGTAGTAGTCAACGAACTGCGGGGCGAAAAAATCGACGTAATCCGGTGGTCGCCCGATCCCGCGACCTATATAGCCAATGCCCTTAGTCCCGCGAGAGTCGATGAAGTGCGTTTAATCGCGCCAGAAGCACGACGGGCTCATATCCTCGTTGGGGAAGATCAACTGAGTTTAGCCATTGGAAAAGAAGGACAAAATGTGCGATTAGCCGCCCGTTTAACAGGTTGGAAAATCGACATTAAAGACATAGCTAAATACGATCACGTCGCCGAAGATCGTAAAATCCGAGAAGAGATGAGTCAGCAACCCTTAATCCCAGAATACGAAGAAGAAGCTGATTTGGCATTCCCCGAAATAGGCGAAGATTAACGAAAAATGCACAAGTAGGTAAAGAAAATCCGCTTCCACAGGTTAGGATAAAGAAACAAGCCTACTTTCTATCGCACTCAAATAAGGTCAAAGGTCAAAGGTCAAAGGTCAAAGAGGACTGGCGAGATGGCGGAGATGGGGAAGACGGGGGAGAGGGGATATGGGTTTTCACCTAGCACCTAAAACCTAGCACCTAAAACCTAGCACCTAAAACCTAAAACCTAAAACTAATCCCCAATCCCCAATCCCCAATTCCCAATCCCCAATGCCCAATTCCCACCTTGCTGAAAATGAAGAACTACCGTCGGTGTATTAGCTGTCGGAAATTCGAGCCAAAAGAAGCATTTTGGCGAATCGTGAGGGTCTATCCCACGAATCAGGTACAATTAGATAAGGGCATGGGTCGTTCTGCCTACCTTTGTCCTGAAGCAGATTGCTTGAAAGCCGCGCAAAAGAAAAATCGACTTGAGCGCGTGCTGAGAGTATCTGTACCTCAAAACCTGTACAAAACACTTTGGCAACGTTTAGCCACATCTCCCTCAAAGACTCTCGTTGTTTGTTGTGATAATATCCCTCTGGGAGATATTAACACTCCTCAATAAACAAAAAAGTCACACCCCAAGTGACACAGAGAGTTCGCTACCCAGGCGGTTATCCACCAGTCTTGAAGGATTTGTGTCAGATTAGAGAAGGGCGAGGTACTGAAAATGATTGGCAAAAGGAATAAAGAGGTGCGATTGACACTTCATCATTCCCACCGTCATCGCCAATCAAGGAAAGGCAGATATCAATCTTTCCCATCATCCTAACAGATGACAAAATTAAAGATTGATAGAGTGCGTGAGCGTACCCTGCGCGTAGCGCGTATCGCCCCTAACCCTGAGACAACTTGAGACCAATCTCATGGAATGTTGTTAATAAAACCATAAACCAAAAAACAAGCTGGTTGAGAAGAGGGCAGAGTGGATGAACAACGGCAAAGTCAGAATTTACGAGTTATCACGGGAACTAAATTTGGATAATAAAGACATCTTGGCAGTTTGCGAACGGCTCAACATATCAGTGAAGAGCCACAGCAGTACCATTACAGAATCCGAGGCTGAACGCATTCGCAAAACAGCCGAAAAATACATTGACCGCAACCTTACTTCAGGAAAAACTGCCGCGTCTGATCGCGGGAGTTTACTGGGGAAAGAGGGCAGCCATTCACCTAATGAACCCAAAAAACAAGAAATTTTAGAAATTCGCAGACCCAAGGTGCGTCCTGGTGGCAATGGCAAGCATTCGGGAAATGATACGAACACAACACTCACGCCACCTCCTATCGCTACCCCCCCTAAATCGCCTGTGACTCAACAGAATCAGCCCCCAGCAAAGCCGATGCTCAATCGACCTGTCCTCTCAAAGCCCAATAATAATCCGCCATCCGCATCTTCGGAGAGTTTTACTGACCGGTTATCTGATCAGGACGCGGAGCCAGAAACTCCAGTCCAAGCGGAAGAAACCCCCGTGCAGCCGAGTCCCCTAGAGACGGATATCCCAGAGGCAACCCAGGCTCCGGCGACGGCTTCCGTAACCTCGGAAGCTCCGGTTTCGACAGTCCGAACCCCCAAAGCGGGTGGCAATGGTCCAAAAGCCGCGAAACCAACACCTGCGCCCACAAAACCTCTCGCGTCACCTCCGAGTCGTCCTCAGGCATCCTCATCGGCTCCTAATAAACCGGTTCTCAAAGGCTCCAAATCAGACGCGACGACTTCAGAACAACCAGTCAAAGAATTTTCGCGTCAAAACTCGAAACCGAATCGACCCCCCAAGGATCAACCCAGAACTATAGATCCCGACAATAAACCATCGCGTCGAGATAGCTCATCTTCGGGTAAATCTCTTGATGCTCCGCGCTCTGCGCCACCGGGTGTGAGAAAACAACGTCCCGTTGGTACCGCGATTCCCCCTAAGAGTATTTCCTCACAAGATGTCGATTCGGAATTAGAAGAAGAAGGGGATGATCTGGAAGTTGAAGCCCCCGAAATTTCCCTACTTCAGCGCCCTACTCTCCCCCGACCAACGAAGAAAGGACCCGTTTGGGAAGAGGATGACGAAGAAGGCGGTGATTTCCCCGGTAAGGTAAAAGCGGCGACAAAGGTCAAAGCCCGTCGTCTCAAACCTACTGTGGATGAAGATGATGAGGATCTCGAAGAGGTTTTAGACATCGCGGCGACCATGGTGGTGAGTTTATCCCTCGCCCGTCCCGCGAAGCCCAAAGCCGCGATGACCAGACCTTCCTCTCCTCAAACGGTCTCGATTCAGGCCAAAGCGAAGAAACCTACTCAGCCTGGTCAATCAAGCAGTCAAAGCAATCAACGCACCCGTCGTTCTACCACGGAAACACAACAGGAACGTCCGACTCGCTTATTATTATCCGGTTCTATGACGGTTCAGGAACTCGCAGATGTATTAATGGTTTCGGAAACCGAAATTATTAAACGTCTCTTTGGCAAAGGGATCGCGGTCAATATTACCCAAACCCTTGACCCTAGTATTATCACAATGGTCGCGGGAGAACTGGAAGTAGAAGTCGTTACCCAAGAGAAGGAAGCTGAAGCCCGTAAACTGATCGAAATGTTGGACGAGGCAGATATGCAAAAACTGCAACGTCGTCCTCCCGTTGTGACAATTATGGGTCACGTGGATCATGGTAAAACCACACTCCTTGACTCTATTCGGAAAACGAAGGTGGCCCAAGGGGAAGCGGGTGGGATCACGCAGCATATTGGTGCTTACCACGTTGATGTGGAACATGAAGGCAAAATTCAACAAGTCGTATTCTTGGATACGCCAGGCCACGAAGCTTTTACCGCGATGCGAGCCCGGGGCGCGAGAGTCACCGATATCGCGATTCTAGTCGTCGCGGCTGATGATGGAGTCCAACCCCAAACGATTGAGGCGATTAGTCACGCGAAGGCCGCGAAAGTACCCATTGTGATCGCGATTAATAAAATTGATAAGGAAGGGGCCCAACCCGATCGCGTTAAACAAGAATTAACTGAATATGGTCTGGTCGCGGAAGAATGGGGCGGTGATACGATCATGGTTCCTGTGAGTGCCATGAAGGGTGAAAATCTCGATAGTCTCTTAGAAATGATCTGTCTAGTGGCAGAAGTAGAAGACCTCTACGCGAATCCCGATCGCGCTGCTAAAGGTACTGTAATTGAAGCCCACTTAGATAAGGCCAGGGGTCCAGTGGCAACTCTATTAGTGCAGAATGGTACTCTGCGAGTGGGTGATATCGTCGTCGCGGGTTCCGCCCTGGGTAAGGTACGCGCCATGATAGACGATCACGGCGATCGAGTCGATGACGCGACACCTTCCTTCGCGGTGGAAGTTCTCGGTCTACGGGAAGTCCCCAAAGCCGGAGACGAGTTTGATGTCTTCTCTAATGAAAAAGAAGCCAGCGCGATCGCGGATAATCGTGCCCAACAAGCAAGAGCCGCCCGCTTATTACAAGGTCGTATCAGCTTAAGTGGTTTCTCGCAACAAGCGAAAGAAGGCGAACTCAAGGAACTGAATTTGATCCTCAAGGGAGATGTTCAAGGTTCCGTAGAAGCTATTGTGGGCGCGTTGCGTCAATTACCACAAAAAGAAGTGCAATTACGACTACTCTTAGCCGCCCCTGGAGAAGTTACGGAAACTGACATTGATTTAGCCGCCGCCAGTAACGCGGTAATTCTCGGATTTAATACCACCTTTGCTAGTGGCGCCCGTCAAGCCGCGGATCAATTGGGCGTGGATGTACGGGAATACAACATCATTTATAAATTACTAGATGATGTCCAAGGCGCGATGGAAGGATTACTGGAACCGGAGTTAGTAGAAGAACCCTTGGGCCAAGTGGAAGTGCGCGCCATCTTCCCTGTGGGCAAATCTAGTGTCGCGGGGTGTTATATCCTCTCTGGTAAGGCGATACGAAATTGTAAAGTGCGTATCCGTCGCGGTAATCAAGTGGTTTATGAAGGTGTTCTCGACTCCTTGAAGCGGATGAAGGATGATGTCAAGGAAGTTAATGCTGGCTATGAGTGCGGTATTATGCTTGACAACTTCAGCGACTGGCGTGAAGGGGATATTATTGAAGCCTATCGCATGGTAACAAAACGTCGCACTCTTTCTAGTTAGGTGACTCTTGACTGGGGGCTGGGGACTCTTGACTGGGGGCTGGGGACTTGGGATTGGGGACTTGGGACTTGGGACTTGGGATTGGGGACTTGGGACTTGGGATTGGGGACTTGGGACTTGGGACTTGGGATTGGGGACTTGGGACTTGGGATTAAAAGTTTATTTCCCTCTTCCTTCTTCCCTCTTCCTTCTTCCTTCTTCCCTCTTCCTTCTTCCTTCTTCCCTCTTCCTTCTTCCCTCTTCCTTCTTCCTTCTTCCCTCTTCCTTCTTCCCTCTTCCTTCTTCCTTCTTCCTTCTTTGAAACTATGCGCTTATTTTGGTCTGATCCTTATTTATGGTTCCACGCGGCAGGTTTAGCCGCGGTTCCTTTATTTTTGGGACTATGCTTGTTAGGATTCGCGGTAGGTTCTCCTTTTCTGCCTTTGTGGTTGGAAGTCGGAGGTGTCGCGATTCTCGGTATCGTCCCGATTTTTTTGATGCAGTGGTTTCGCCCTTTCTATATATTTAGTGTTTTAGTGGTCGCGATCCGACCGGAAAAATTAACGCCCATCCAATTACGTCTCCTCACTCGCTTTAAGAAACCGATTAATAAAGGATTGACGTTGATTGTCCCTGTTTTATTAGGGGTAATTTTATGGCAAATTTACCGTATTTCTCCCTTGGCATCGGAAGTGGCGCCTTTTCCCCCACAATGGCGCATATTAGGGTTATTTTTGGCGGGGTTAGGGTTTTTGGGGGCTAATTTATTTACTCAAGTACCTATGAGTGTTTTAGGGGTATTATTGACCGGTGAGGCTAGGTTTCAAGGCACTGAAGCTTATCCTGTGGAGAAAGTTCGTGCAGATTTTACGGTTTTTGGGTTACAAGTTAGTAAAATTTTACCCCCTGTCTCGGATATAGCTGTTTCCCCTCTCTCTTCCCCCACGATGTCATCTTCTTCTGATACAGGTGATACAACTGATACAGGTGATACAACTTCTGTGGTGGAGTAATGTTAAGTTAAGTTATGGTATAAGTGAGATTATCTCAGAGGTTATGATACTATGGCTAATTCTGCACCAGCACCAGCTTTAGAAGACGACGCGGAAATTTGGGGAAGTTTGAAGGACGCGATCGCGTCTAGTTCTGGTTTTCAACGCTGGAAGTTAGAGCGCGACTTTCAACAAGATAAGTCCGAAGAGATGAGTTTAGATTTCTATGTACGTCGTTATCTACGCGAAACTTTGGAAACTTTAGCTTATTAATTAATGCTAATTTGGGAGGTTTTGAAAGCATTGTGGATATTGTTATCAGGGGCGATCGCTCTTTTTTCCGAAGGGCGATCGCCCATTATTATACTCCACCAGAGAAAAATACAAAAAGCCAGACATCCTTATTGTATCATATATTTTGGTGAAAGGGGATTAATCTCTATTATTTCAGGTTTGGTATCCCTGGGTTTCGCTTCAGCAAAAATTTGACAGATACAGAATCTTAAACAAGGGAAAAAACTCTATCTCTAAGAATCTCAATCAACCTTTATCTTACCTTAGAAAAAAAAGCGATTTACCCTCGTTTTACCTCTTTCTTTGTCTCCTAGTCGGCCTTTGTGGTTCATATTAAAATTAATCTAAGACAATGCACGATTTGGCTACGCCGATGCTGCGCGATGCCCGAAGGGCTCAGGGAAGCTATCGCGTCCTGATCTGGTTTTTTCCCTTAAAATTATACGAAAACGATAGTCAAGAAAAAAACTAATTTATGGATTGGCAAGAATTGTCTGGTAATTGGGTATTAATTCCCCCACGTCCGATCGCGATTATTCATTTTCTCGGAGGTGCGTTTGTCGCGACAGCACCACAATTAACTTATCGCGGGTTGTTGGAACAATTTGCCCGTCAAGGTTATGCCGTGATTACGACTCCTTTTCTTAATACTTTAGATCATATCGCGATCGCGCAGGATGTCCTCAATAAATTTGAGAATACTTTAGAGCGGTTATACAAATCTCAATTACTGCGATCGCGTAATCTTCCCATCTATGGAATGGGCCATAGTATGGGATGTAAATTACATCTGCTCATCGGTAGTATTTTTGAAGTGGAAAGGGCGGGAAATGTCTTAATATCTTTTAATAATTTTACCGCGAGTGAAGCTATCCCCGTTGTGGAACAAATTTCGACAGTTGTTAATGTCGAATTTACTCCTTCTCCCCAAGAAACGAATCGTATTATAGCAGAAAATTATCAATTTAGACGTAATCTTTTGATTAAGTTTAAAGATGATACCCTCGATCAAACGGTGGGATTAAATAAGATATTACAAGGGCGTTTTCCGGGGATGATTACATTACAAACTCTGGCGGGAAATCATCAAACTCCTTTAGGGCAAGATGTCACTTGGCCCATAGGACAGGTTTTTTCCCCCATAGACGCGATCGGACAATGGTTTAAACAGGAGATTTATCGTGATTTGAATGAGTTAAAAAAGACGATTCTTTTATGGTTAAATCCTCTTGCCACCTACAAATAATATCTATTTTGGTTAAATAGAGCGAATGACTGTAGGGGCGGGTTCACCAACCAATTTGGCCACCCACAGATCACCCTCATAAACCCGCCCCCACCCCACCGATCACTGGGGGCGAGGAGGCGAGGGAAAAATGAAGAACTGCATAGCACAAAATGGCAAAAATGTCAAGGGCGATTAAGTCCACGCGATCGCGTCTCTAGGGTAGGTTGGGTTGAGCGCAGTGAAACCCAACACAAAATCCCCCGAAGCCTCCCCAAACGCGATCGCGTCTCTAGGGTAGGTTGGGTTGAGCGCTGCGAAACCCAACACCAAACTTTGATAAAACTACATCTTGATTAAATTTTCATTCCTGCGTTGGGTTTCGTACCTCAACCCAACCTACTATTACTTCATCATTTGTTTAACTTGCGATGGCAAAACAGGCATGATATTTTTTTGCCAAAATTGATCAAAACTAGCTGGTTGTAAAGCTCGCCAAATTATCCCCCCGACAAAAGTAAAAGACACTATTGCTGTCACCATAGACATCGCGATCGAAAAAGCTCCGGGTTTTCTCATCTTTGTATGGGGACTTCTGCGAACTTCTACCGAATCAAAGACGATCTCATTATTGGGGCGTTTTGGCGTTTTTCCGTTTCCAGATGTTTTCCCAGACGTACTCCGTCGATTTCCAGACATAATTTTACTCTCCCTATTCCAAGCATTTTTACTTATAATAAAATTAAACTTGATCTCCTAAGAATTTATCACCCGGGCAATAAGACTTTAATTTCTCTCAAGGATATCTCTAAGATAGATTAGTTATCGCGGATAATCTTAGTTTTTGATCCTATCATTTCCTATTATAACAGCCTTGTGCTAACAAGGCTAAAGAAATTTACAGAATAATCCCAGAAAAGCTACTCCTCTCCAACCTCCAGCAGGAGGGGGACGGCTGAAGGATAAAGGATTGCCCATGAGTGGACTGTGAAGATTTGTAAAAAATTGATAATTTTTGCCTAAATCAAGGCATTTAAAAATTAATCCACACCCAATATTTATGTTAACACTCGAAGCGAAATTAAAAGGAAAGGATTGGCGGTATCAGTGGCAGGAAGTGGCAATTCTGTGTACTGTCAATTTTATACCGCCTGGGGCGACGCTCCCATACTCAACACAACGATGCACCCTAGGATTGGTAAAAACCCCTATTAATTACCTCAAATGATAAGCCATCTTTACCAAAACGTAGGGTTTCTACCTTGACTCCATCCTCAACTTTTTGCTCTAGAAACTCAATTTTATACTCGAAAATAGGAGCCACTGCACATAACATTCCTGTAATTTGATTTGAGGTGACTTCAACGCGAAAACAAATCGGGATATCTAAACTATTTTCTAAACGCAAATCTTTATATCCATAGACAACTGTTGCATCTGAACCCAAGGGAGCAAAGCGGGTTTCATTTGTGTAAATATCTAGGGAATGTGAGGCTCTTTCCATAATTTTTAATCCCGCTTTTATGGCTAAAAAATATAACAATCCCGATAACTGACACAAGCCACCTCCATAATTTGCTTGGAGTTCATTTTCGATTAAACTTCTGCCTATTAAATAGCCCTGGGCTTGGTTGGGTTGTCCGACTAAATGCCAAAATGAGAAAATTTCACCCTGTTGGATAATCTGGTTTTCTATTGTCTGAATCGCGAGTTTAAGATTGTGAATTTTGTTCTCGGAAAACGTGGTGGTGTAAATCGGTTGTGATATGATAATTTCAGGACTCAATTCTAACCCCTGTTTTTTTCTATCCTCAGAAAAATTAACCAACTTTGAGCCTGTACCTGTGGTGATGTCTTTGAGGTGTCTTTGACTAACTCTAATGGCAAGTCGCACACTGGGGGAGAGTATTTTTTTTAGGGCCGTTTTTATCATGGGTTGATGTGGGGTTAGGATTGGTTTTTTGTGATTTTATCTTAATCTGGGTTTCGGTTTTTTTTCTGGAAAGATAAGTTGGCTAACAAAAAAACATCTGATGGCGAGTGAAACGCGGTAAATAGTTAATCTGGGAGATAGGTTAATCTTGGTTTTGGGTGCTGGTGTGCGTTGTTTATGGGAATTATTTTGTTTTTTGTATTTGATCAATTATTTCAGAAGTTTAATGAAAATCGTGGTGATTAAAATCAGCAAATTCTGTGATCGAAATTACTGCGATGGTAATTATCTAATGAATCACCAATAAGGAATTTCCTGTAGGGGCAGTGCCCCCGTGCCTGCCCCAATCCTTTATCGGGCAACCACGCGCGGGCAACCACGGGGGGCAACCACGGGGGGACAGGGCAACCACGGGGGG
>Ga0075154_10003111_pt1 | contig 10616 bp, 7 predicted proteins | sample JI71714BDNA_FD_70965 | JGI IMG/M metagenome (GOLD analysis project Ga0075154, IMG submission 70965) | Wastewater effluent complex algal communities from Wisconsin, to seasonally profile nutrient transformation and Carbon sequestration -... | ecosystem: Engineered > WWTP > Effluent > Algae...
TGCCCTATGGAGTCATATACGATTAAGACACAGCATTTTGAAGGCCCGTTTGACCTGCTTTTATTCTTTATAGAAAGGGATGAGTTAGATATCAATGATATACCGATAGCTCAGATTACCAACGATTTTCTGGACTATATCAGACATCTGGAGACGTTGGACATTGATGTGGCTAGTGAATTTATCCTGGTAGCGGCTACGCTGATGCGCATAAAAGCCAAGATGCTCATCCCACGCAAAGAAATAGATGAAGAAGGTAACGAAATAGACCCCAGAGCAGAACTGGCGCAAAAACTCATCGAGTACAGAAAATATAAATCTATTCTGGATGATATGAGCGCACTGGAAGACAACAGACTCTTCAGACATACTCGGGGGAATGTCACCACAGAGCTGAGGCAAATCGCAGAAAAAGCACTCGTAGATGTAGAGTTGGAGTCATTAAGTTTGTTTAAGTTGCTCCAAACTTTTCAGCTACTGATGAGCAGGTATGAAGCCGAAAAAAATAAGCCTAAACACCAGATCGTCAAGTTTGAATATAGCATAGAAGATCAGCAATCTTATATCTACGCCAAGCTACCCAAAGGCAAGAAAGTCAAGTTTGAAGATGTTTTTTTGGCCTTGGAAAACAGAATTCATGCTATAGTGACGTTTATTGCACTTCTTGAACTGCTCAATCTTCAAACCGTAGAGCTGATACAAGGTGATGGTGTCAATAACTTTTGGCTGATGGCGTTGTAAATTGTTTTCTTTGGATACAATTCCTTACTTTTGTGCCAAATTTCAAATAAATATGTTAGACAAGCTGGAAGCCATACAAGATAGATACTACTATCTCGAAGAAAAACTCTCCGATCCGGAAGTGCTGGGAGATATGAAGCAGTTTGCAAAAATCAATAAAGAATATAAAGATCTTACTGAAATCGTAGAAGCTTTCAAAGCATATAAAACCACTGCTGCCAATATAGAGAGTGCCAAAGAAGCCATGAAGGATACTGATCCAGAAATGAAGGAAATGGCTCAGGCAGAACTGGACGAACTGGAACCGATACTGACAGAACTAGACGAAAAGATCAACTACCTCCTGATACCCAAAGATCCCGAAGACAGTAAAGATGTTATTTTTGAAATCAGGTCAGGTACCGGTGGTGACGAAGCCAGCATTTTTGCCGGTGATTTGTACAAAATGTACTCCAAATACTTCGAAAATCAAGGCTGGAAAATGGAAGTACTGGACGAAAATCCGGGTTCCGTAGGCGGATATAATAAAATTGTGATGGAAGTATATGGCGCGGATGTATATGGCAAACTCAAATTTGAATCGGGAGCTCACCGGGTACAACGGGTACCCAAAACCGAATCCCAAGGCCGGGTACACACATCTGCTGCCACCGTGGTGGTGATGCCAAAATTTGAAGAAGAAGAGATCGACATCCGCAAAGACGAACTCAAAACGGACACCTTCCGTGCACAGGGCGCTGGAGGTCAGCACGTCAACAAAACCGAATCGGGTGTCCGATTTACACACATACCCACAGGCATCGTAGCAGAAAGTACAGACTCACGATCGCAACACAAAAACCGAGAGATCGCCCTCCAAAGACTTTTTGTAAAAATACAAGATGCGGCCCGCGAAAGATCATATCTAGAGCAAAAGGACAAGAGAAAATCTCTAGTAGGTACCGGAGACCGCTCAGACAAAATACGCACTTACAACTATCCACAAAATAGAGTGACAGATCATAGGATCAATCTCACGCTATACAACCTGGATACCATCGTACTGGGAGATCTGGAAGAAGTCATCGTTTCGTTGCAAAAAGCAGAAAATGCCGAGAAGATGAAAGGGAGTGATGAGTGATGTAGTAAATAAATTAATGGATTTTTTTTTATCATTATTACGAAAAGTCCTATCAATTAACAATTAGGATTTTGCATCGAGACCAGCAATTACTCATCTTTAGTAAGCTATGGAAAGTATTATCTATTATGATCGTTTGTATTTATAATTTCAATGTTTCCATTTATCCTGTGCATTATCATACTTTAGATAAAATTTAGTACTCGCTGCTTCTTTTATCGCGAAAGAGACTGTATTACTTTTTTGGCCGCAGATTTCCAAATTAACAGCTTTTAAAACCTCGTTAGCTGGGTAATTAGTAATTTCCGAAACATAAAATTCATTTTCTATTGTTGTCTGTGATGTTGTACTGTTTACTGAATATGAAATTCTGTTACTAAAGATGTACGGGCTTTTATTATCTTTAAAGTACTTTGTAATTATTTGCTTTTTCCTTGGATATTTATATAAGTCACAGTCTCTATACAATTGACTAGTGATATTATATTCGGTTATGATTTTGGCTGCATACGGTGGTATGTAAACTTTCTTTTCTTCGCTAAAGGTTACTAAACTTTCAGCCGATGCAAATGTTCTACTTCTAAAATAATTGTAAGCAATACCATTTAATATGAAAAAGCTCTTTTCCAAATCTAAAATTATATCCTTGTCTGTTTTGTTATAAAATTTAAATCCAGCATTACCTCCTTCAGACCAAAAATCATAAATTACTTTGCAATTATTGTCTTCAAAGAAAAATGAGTCTTTATTTATGATTACGTTATCCTTTACGCTTGGTGATATCTTACAAATCTGATAAAAACCACTGGTTGTACAAGAAGTTAGATAAAGTGTTGTGAAGATTAATAAAACTTTACTCGCTAAGTTTTTCATTTTCATTAAATTTATGATTTATTTAGAATAGTAAAAAAACTATACCTACTGAAGGATAATTTTCTTTGTTTCAATGGTGATACCTACTTGATTTCTGATTCTTAAGAAATATATTCCTTTACCCCCAAATGTGTTTAAGTCTAAATAATATTCCTTTTTGTCAATTGGAGTAAAGTAAATTGGTTGCCCAAGATTGTTTAATATTTGTAATTCATAATTATTTAATAAGGTATGAGAACCCATATCAATATACAGATGTGTTGAAGCAGGATTTGGGTAAACCTTTAAAGTATTAATACTAATTGCACCACTTGAATTAGGTATATTTAAATTAATTTTTAATGTATCTGCTACAGCTACGAAAGTTGTAATAGTATCATAAACTTTCAATGTATCTATGTGTATACAATTCCCATCATAAGGATAGTCAAGCATTGTATTGGCCACTATCGGAACGTTGTAAGAACTTTCATAATACCATCCATGAACTATTATATCACCATTATTAGTAAGTGTGTAATCGATATACCCATATATATAACCCAATGCACTTGTTAATGGATTTGTTTTTAACAATCTGAACCCTTGTTTGTGACTTCCAAATCCAATGTTATCACAATATGCGTTAGACAAAGGAAAACCATTGTAAATTCTTGATGTGGTAGCCCATGTATCGTTCAAATTTAATGTATCATTAGTACAATCAATTCCAACTAAACCAAATGTGGAAGAAGCATTTATCTTATTACTGCCGTATTTATTTTCTAAAGCATTGTAAGTACATCTGGTCCAGCCCGGCCCACCAACGTTAGAACCCACACCATTTGGGCAACTTATTGAAGTACTTGTCGAATTTTTTCTAATTTCTAAAGTAATATCATTTTCGCCATCTGAATTTATGTCAAATAACTGAATTAAAGTACCTGTTGAAGGTTGTTCATAAACCATATCAAACTTATCCACATAAACTATCTGGTTGTATGAGTATGAAGACAAAAGCATAAAAAGTAAAAATGCAAGGTTTCTCATGTTTATAAATTTTAAAAAGTAGATGTATAGGTGTAAAGGTAATAAATGAATTGTTTAGCTTATCCTATTTTCTATTTTATTTGTCATTTCTTGAAAGATTTTAAAGTATTCTGATAACCTTCGAATGCTTTACCAAAATCTTCTGTATATTGGTAATTACTGAACTGATATTCTTCATTCAACCCTCTTTTCGTTTTTAGTTTAATTCCACCATATTCTACTAATGGAATTTGATAATTACCTTTAAACCGTCTATCAGGTGACCCATTTTTATTAACTTTAGCCCACGTGTACCCAATTATTTTAGTATCTCCAGGAACAATTTTAGTTTCTGAGTAAACAATAGGGCTGTGAATTAATTCAACATCTTCTAAACTTATAAGAGCAAATTTTTTTTCATTGGAATAAAGTACTACAAAACTTGGATAAATATATATATCACCGCCATTTATGTTTTGCATATATAACGCATGATATTCTGATTTTATATTTTCAAGTGATCTTAAAGAAAATTTAACTTTTTCTTGTTTTACGATTGTACTTGCCGAAGATCGGGCAGCCACTCGATCCTGATAAATTTCACCTAAAATATCCCATATTTGATGACATTTACAAAGCTGTTTAAATGAATCTACCAGTTTATTATACTTTTCTTTTATATTTTTGTCGAATTCGATGTCAAGTTTGACATAACATTGCTCAATTTGTTCTTTTGTTTGTATTATCGCATCTTCTTGTAAATTTATGTCTAATTTAATCTTATTTGTAATTGACTTTTTTAAAAGTCCATAGATCAAAATATAAGAGATATATAATTTGATTTTTGATAGTAATAAAGACAATTTGATTTTTTTCAAATCATTTTTCAACTCACTTCTCTGCTGACTGGCTAAAACAATGGCTTCCTTTATACCTACCATATCTTGACTAGTAATTTCTGAAGTTTCTAAGCTAAAAATATTATTCGGCAAATCAAAGTCAGACTGAAATCCAGAATTATCATTCTGAGCGATTGATTTTTCTGTTGATACTTTTTGGCGACTATATAAGTTTAAAGGAGATATACTTGTATTTAAATAAGTCCCTGACTTTCCTACAGTCATACTTGCTCCTTTTACTCCAACCGAAGTTGAGATACCTCCTTTACTCAAATTTAAATGGACCCCCTGGTATTATCTTAATCCGTTTTCTAAAATTCCATGCCATAGTTTATACTAAAATTTTGATAATGTTGTCTTATAGATTACTATTTGTCGTTAATAATGTTTACAATTTGGTTTATAAATGCTTTTGTGTTTTGTTTATTGATGATGTAATTGTTAAATTTTGAAATTAATATTACTTGTATTTCTTCATTGGAAACATCGATTACATTACAGTCCTTCGGTACATTCAATTCACTATCGTTACCATATGGAAATTTTGAATTTATACTTCGTAAAAAATCCACTTTATAATCATCATGTTTGATTGGATATATGTATTCGCCTCCTTCAATTTCCCCATTTAGACAAAAGTTTCCATCACCACATTCTTGAATCATTTGTATTCCTCCCTCATCATGGGAATCTCCAATTATTATGCCACCGTCTCTTGCATCATATATATTAATATTATTTCTTAAAATTTCAAATTCATCATATGTAAAATTAGTAAATATTTTACTCTCTTTAATAAATGTTCTACCTATTTTTTCAGCTTCGCAAATAGAAATTATGTATTTTTCTGACTTGGACATAAAGCTTTAATTTGGTTAGGAAATATTTAATAGTAAATTTGAATTTTCAGCTTATTACTGATTTGTTTTAAATTTACGAATTCAGACATACAAATATAAGTGAGTTTTTCAAAAGTTAGACTAAGTTGGCATAAAATTGAAGAAATATTCAAATTAATAACCTTAAACCCTAGCTTTAAACTGAATCATCATTGACTGCCTAATTTTCTTAATTTATCTTATTTCAGCTTAATTAAATATTTTAGTCATTTTTACATAAATCATTGATAAACAGCCATAAAATAAAAAAATCCCTAATCAGTTAAGATTAAGGATTCTTTATATGGGTGGGCCCACCAGGACTTGAACCTGGGACCACCTGATTATGAGTCAGGTGCTCTAACCAACTGAGCTATAGGCCCATTTATTTTTTCCTTATTAGGAATTTCTTTATCCGCTCCTGCGACCATCTCGCTACGAGCGTGATGCTCTAACCAACCGAGTTATAGGCCCTGCTTTTGGAAGCGACTGCAAAAGTAAGAACTTTTATGAATTTACAAATTATTTTTTCTAAAATTATTCTTTAAACCAGCCGGAATACATTACATAGTTGGCTGCGATGCGGTCTATTTCTCCAGAAATCAACTCTTGACTGATATCTTTTACTTTTTTGGCTGGCACGCCTGCATAAATACATCCTGATGCTACGTGGGTATTTTGGGTGACTACAGCTCCGGCGGCTATGATGGAGTTGGACTCTACGACGCAGTTGTCCATCACTATGGCTCCCATACCGATGAGCACATTATCATGGATGGTACAGCCATGTACGATAGCATTATGACCTATGGAAACATTGTCTCCGATATTTGTTGGATGTTTTTGGTAAGTGCAGTGGATGACTGCCCCATCTTGTATATTGACTCTATTGCCCATTTTGATGAAATTTACATCACCACGTATGACGGCATTAAACCATACACTACACTCGTCTCCGAGCATGACATCACCTACAATAGTGGCATTTTCGGCTACAAAGCAATTGTCTCCCATTTGTGGCTCTTTGCCATTTACAGCTTTGATGATTGGCATATTCTTTATTTATGGTAGGATTTTTATGATACTTTTCACGATGACGTCTCCTATATTGGGTCGGATATTGAGCAGAGATATCTTATTATTATTTCTGGTTGGGTACACCCTATTGGACAGGAAAACATAGGAGATGCCGCTAGCCGGATCAGCCCATGCGTAAGTACCCGTGTAGCCAGAATGCCCAAAACTCTGATCTGAAAACAAAGAAGGCGCATTTTGTACACTCGGGTCAAAATCTTTTTTGTCAAAACCAATACCCCTACGATTTTTTTCTAAAGGAAATTGGTATTGGGTACACTCTTGAATGATTTCGGGTTTTATGATTTGCTTATTGCCATAGTTTCCCTTTTCTAAATACAGCTGCATGATTTTCATAACGTCATTGGAAGTACCAAATAGTCCTGCATGCCCAGAAATGCCACCCAGCATGGCAGCGCCTTCGTCATGCACATAACCGTGTATCATCTGCGCTCTGAATGTACTATCGAACTCAGTAGGTACGATGTTTATCTTGGAAATAGTTTGAGTTGGGTTGTACTTTAAGCTGTTGCATCCCATTTCACGATAGGTTTTGTAAAGATAGTTTTCAAGACTTGACCCTGTCAAATGTTGCACCATTTCTGTATAAAAGTAATAATGCAAATCACTGTAAACATACTTTCCTGGAGCAGTCACTGGCGAGTCGAGAATTTGTTTTTGGACAGTAGTTATATAATCGGCGTTTAAAAAAAGGTTATTAGCCACAGTTATCGTAAATGGCACTTTACTTTGATCTGAAAAAATATTGGTTTTCCACACTCTCGTATCAGGTTTCAAGACTTGGCTCCACAAAGACTGATTTTGTATCAATGACTTTTCATAATCTATGGTCTTGGTTGATTTTTTTCCAAATAACCTTTGGAAGAAATTAGGTCTTTTTATGTGTACCAAACATTGTTTTTCCAAATCAGGATACAATACCAAGGCTTTTTTTAAAGTAGCCACCGTATCTACAGCGTCTTTCCAAAATGGAATCCATGCCTTCAGCCCTGCCCTGTGCGTTAGTAAATCTCTTAAGATCAGATTTTCTTTATTGCTTCCTTTTACAGAAGGCACATATTGACCCAAGTTGTCATCCAAAGACAGCTTTTGTTCATTCATCAGCTTCATAATGGCCAAAGTGGCTCCCATGATTTTGGTTACGGAAGCTAAGTCAAAAACATCGCTTTTTTGAGTAATACCGACTATCGAATGGTTGGAATTTGATTTTGGGCCATCACTTTTTAGTCCTTCCACGTTGTCCATCGCATCATCTACAAAACCTGCATATGCTTTGTTCTGCGACACCATATCCACTTTTTCCGCTGCTTCGTAGGTGTGAAAACCGTATGCTTTGTGATAAATGACTTTACCATCTTTAGCTACCTGCAGTACACAACCTGGATAAGCTCGCTGCACTAATCCTACTTGTACCAATGAGTCCAAACCTTTTTGCAACAGTATTCTGTCGATTCCAGCCAATTCCGGAATGGTATATTGAAGTCGTTGTATAGATGCTTTTTTTAGTCCACGGCCTTGCTTCAAATCTGAACTTATATCAAATGGAAAGGTGCCCGACATTGGAAGAGCACCAAATAGCATTTGCGGCAGTATCATCTCCGTGTAGCTACTTTGCTGATACGCCGTAACTAATGTGTTTACCTTCAATAACTCAGGTATTTTAGTCAAAATAAAAGGATTTCCCAATATACAGATAATAGCATTGGGCAATGTAGAAAGATCTTTTAGCACGGCTGTATTTTCAGGATTTAATCCATATTTTTTACTGGCTCTGATATCTACAAAATGGCCGGCAACAATCACATGTTCATATTTTGATATCGTGCTCAAAACTGAGTCTGCCTTTATCTTGGTCATCTCATGTGGTACTGCAAAATAATCTGCCTGTGTATAATTTTGCACCATTCTGTAAAAGTCAGATTCAGTTTGATAACCTAAAGAAACTACTGCTATTTTTTTAGTCAGGTCTTTGATGGGCAAAACATTGGTTTTATCCTGAATACAAGTGATACTATTTTGAGTGATTTGGTGATTGATGATGTCTGCTTCTATGGTATTGAGGTCAGCGATGAGTGATTCGATTTTTATGGGCTGATACCTGTCCAATCCTACCCAAGATTTGGCCATCAATATTTTTTTGACTTTATGGTTGATGACATTCATGCTTAATTTTCCAGAACTTATAGCGTCCTTTATGGCTTGTACAGCGGTGGGTACATCCATAAAAGTCTCAAGTATATCATTGCCTGCTAATAATGCCTTCACCATAGACTCGCCTTTAGGAAAATTTTTTACAGCACCCTTCATTTCCATAGCATCTGTAAAAGTAAGTCCTTCGAACTTGAGATCTTCTCTCAAAAGTTTAAATACAATGTTTTTTGAGAATGTAGAAGCCAGTCCCTTTTGAGATTCTAATGCCGGTACTTCCAAGTGAGCCGTCATCACGCCAGATAAACCTTGTTCGATCAATTTTTTAAATGGATATAACTCTACTTCATTGAGCCGTTTTTTGTCATGTGCTATTATAGGCAAATCGTGGTGTGAGTCTACCTCTGTATCTCCGTGTCCCGGAAAATGTTTTGCCGTACACAACACTCCTTGGCTTTGCATACCTTTCATCATAGCCAACCCATTGGTAGCAACTACCTCCTTGTCTGAACTAAATGACCTAAAGTTGATCACCGGATTATTGGGGTTATTATTTACATCTACTACGGGTGCATAATTGATATGTACCCCAATACGTTTGCATTGTTTGCCTATTTCCTTGCCCATGCGCTCGATCAGCTCAGGGTTTAATTGCATGGCTCCTATGGTAGCGGCATAAGGAAATCTATCTGTGCTATCCAACCTCATCCCTAAGCCCCACTCAAAGTCCTGTCCAATGAGCAATGGAACATCCGAAAGCTCCTGCAATTCATTGGTAATTTGTGCCTGAATCGTCGGATTGCCTGCAAAAAATACAATCCCGCCTATTTTATACTGACTGACCCATTCCTTAAGTTGCAGTATGTTGTGAGGCTGGCCAGAATAGTTACCCCGAGGCATGAGCAGTTGGCCTATTTTCTGATCCAAGGTCAAACTTTTAAAAACAGAATCCACCCAAACTTTATTATAATCCGAAAGGAATGCAGGTTTTTGCTGACCTGCAGCTAAAAAGGAAAAACCAATGCCAAAAAACAGAGAAAGTAAAAGCCTGTATTTATGGAAAGTCATATTATTTTGCGATTGCCATTATGAAATCAAATATCCACCATCTACATTAAAGGCTACACCTGTGGTATATGACGATGCGTCTGAGGCTAAGTACAGTACTAATCCTGCGATTTCATCGGGTTGAGCCATTCTTCCCAAAGGTATTCTTTCATTCCATTCATTCAGTATAGGCTCATTTTTCCAAAGAGCTGAACTGAATTTTGTTTGAACCAATCCGGGACAAATCACATTGCTTCTGATGCCGTACTTTCCCCATTCTGTTGCCTGACTTTTAGACAACATCGCCAGTGCTGCTTTGCTCATACTGTAGACAGACAATCCCGGGCTGGGACGAATTCCTTCCACTGAACCGATATGGATTATGGAACCAGAACCCTGGGCTTTCATCAATGGAAAACAAAAATTGGAAAGGAGTAGTCCTGCTTTAACATTGACTTGCATGATTTTGTCAAAAACAGCACCATCCATATCTTCCATAGGTCCAAAAACAGGATTGGTTGCAGCATTATTGACTAAGATATCTATTGTTTTATATTTTTCAACAGTATATTCTACAAGCTTCTTAAGTTGGACTTCATCTCCTGAGTGACAGGCCATGCCATCTACTTTTAAACCATAAGTATCAAAAGTACCAATAGCATCAGCAACATTTTGGTCTTGACGACCTGTAATAACTACATGAGCACCACGAGATGCCAAAATCTGAGCTATACTAAAGCCAATACCACGAGTACCGCCTGTAACAAGAGCTACTTTTCCATTGAGATCAAAAGAAAGATGATTTTT
>Ga0075154_10003112_pt1 | contig 10616 bp, 10 predicted proteins | sample JI71714BDNA_FD_70965 | JGI IMG/M metagenome (GOLD analysis project Ga0075154, IMG submission 70965) | Wastewater effluent complex algal communities from Wisconsin, to seasonally profile nutrient transformation and Carbon sequestration -... | ecosystem: Engineered > WWTP > Effluent > Algae...
CGCTGGTCGCCGTCACCCTGGCCGGTGTGCGGCTGGGCCAGGGCCGCGGCTATTATGATCGCGCCCTGGCCCGGCTGCGGCAGCGCCGGCCGGTGACGGCCATCGGGCTGGCATGGGAATGTCAGATCGCGCCCGCCCTCCCCGCCGACGATTGGGACATGCCGCTGGATTATATCGCGACACCAGGGCGTCTGGTGGATTGCCGCAAATATCGCTAAGGCGCGCGCCATGGCCATATCCCCCCACCGCATTCCGCCTGAACCCAGTTGGCGCAAGCCGGTGGGCGTGCTGGGCATCATCTTCTATATCATCATCTATGCGCTGATCATCGCCGTGCTGTCCGATTGGCTGGCCGGCGTGCCGCGGCTGGTGGAACTGTTGGTCTATGCGGTGGCCGGCCTGGTGTGGATCCTGCCGCTGAAGCCGTTCCTGCTCTGGATGAACACTGGCCTGTGGAGGGTGAAATGAGCGTGAAGCCGCCCGAAACCTGCCAGACCATGATCGACGTGCGCGCCGGCGTGGATGCGCTGGATCAGGAACTTGTCGCCCTGCTCGCCCGCCGCTTCGGCTATATGAACGCCGCAGCCCGCATCAAGCCGGCGCGCAGCGCCGTGCGCGATGAAGCCCGCAAGGCCCAGGTGATCGCCAATGCCGCCGCCGGGGCCGCCGCCGCCGGCCTGCCCGCCGGTTTGGCCGAAACCCTGTGGGAAGCGCTGGTCGAAGCCTCGATCGCGCACGAACTGCAGGAATGGGACCGGCTGCGCCAGCAGCCAGAGGTGGCCAAGCCCGACGCGGCCTGAACCCGGGACACCAGAACCGAAAAGCCCCGCTGCCATCTCTGGCAGCGGGGCTTTTTCGTGCAACCACTTGGAACAAGTGGCGCGAGTGACGGGGCTCGAACCCGCGACCTTCGGCGTGACAGGCCGACGCTCTAACCGACTGAGCTACACCCGCATATCTTGCGGAAGCGCGCAGATATGGGGGCGGCGCTGTCCTGTCAAGCATCGTTTCATATCATGGTGTGGACAAGTGGTTTTCGGCTAGAGCGGAACCATGACCACCGACTCTCCCGAAACCGTCGCCGCCCGCGCCGTCGCCCGCCTGCTCAGACTGCTCGAACTCGAAGAGGTTGAAACCGATCTGTTCCGCAGCCAATCCACCGATGAAGGCTGGATTCGCGTCTATGGCGGCCAGGTGGTGGCCCAGGCGCTGATGGCCGCCAGCCGCACGGTGGAAGCAGCGCGGCTGTGCCACAGCCTGCACAGCTATTTCATCCGCCCCGGCGATCCCAAGCTGCCGATCGTTTACAAGGTGGAACGCGACCGTGATGGCGCCAGCTTCACCACCCGCCGGGTGATCGCCATCCAGAAAGGCCGGCCGATCTTCAACATGGCGGCCAGTTTCCAGATCCCGGAAACCGGGCTTGAACATGATGTCAGCCCGCCGGCCGATGTGCCCCACCCCGAAACGCTGGAAAGCGATTCGGAATGGGCCAAGCGCAACGCCCCCAAGGCGCCCGAACCCTGGCGCACCATCTGGCTCACCCGTGAACGCCCGCTGGATGTGCGCCAGGTCGAATCGGATGATTTCTTCAATCCGCAGGCACGTGCGCCGCAGCAGCGCACCTGGATCCGGCTGGCCAGCCCGATCCCGGCCGATGTGGCTGCCGATCCCGTGCTGCAACGCTGCCTGTTTGCCTATGCCAGCGACATGTCGCTGCTCGATACCTGCCTGGCCCCGCACGCCATCAGCTGGGCCAATCCCAAATTGCAGACCGCCAGCCTGGATCACGCCATCTGGTTCAACCAGACGCCCGACATGAACCAGTGGCAGTTGTTTGATCAGGATTCGCCGATGGCCGCCGGCGGCCGCGGCATGAACCGCGCCATTGTGCACGACATCACTGGCCAGCCGGTGGCCTGCGTGATGCAGGAAGGCCTGATCCGCTATCGCCCCTGAGCGTGCGGTCAGCGCGGCTGAAAGCGATCGGCAGCCAGATTGGCCGATATGGTGCGCTCCAGATCGGCCACTTCGGCCATCAAGCGCTTGTGGATGATCGCGGCTTCGGCATGGGCGGCGCGCAGCTGGACATGGCGTTTGCGCGTCGCGGCATCATGGCCCTGGCTCACCACCTTGTGATCATGCTGGCGCAATTCCAGGCCATGGCGGTCAAAGCTGGTGTCGTGCCTGCGCAGGGCGGCCACCACCGCCTCCAGCCGCCGCGCCGCGGTCATGTGCTGGCTGTTCCAGCGCGCATGATCATCCACCCAGGCCAGATGTTCGCGCGCCAGCCTGGGATCAACCGGCGGCGTTTCAACGGCGGCCGCTGGCATGGCCAGCAGGCCGAACAGCAGCAAACTGAGCGGACGGATCACGGGGCGTCTCCAATGGCCGACGATGACATTACATCATCGTAATATATTTGGGCCAAACAGCAAGGGTGACAGGCTTGCGCTGCCACCACGCTGGCATATTCTGCCACCAACCGCCCTTTGTGGAGACAAACATGGCCACGCTCACCCGTCCCGAAGGCACCGAAGCGGACGATCTGGCACTTTCGCGCCGCGCCGTGCTGATTGCGGCCGGCTATGCCGCCTTTGACGTGGCGGCCAGCGCCGAACCGATCACCACCCCGGCCGACGGCCTGATCACCGGCTGGGAAACCCTGGCCGGCGGCCTGCCCGCCTTCGTCGCCCGGCCGGCAGCCAAGGGCAAACACCCGGCCGTGATCGTGGTGAACGAGATTTTCGGTGTGCATGAATGGATCAAGGATGTCTGCCGCCGCTTTGCCAAGGCCGGCTATGTCGCTGTGGCACCTGAATATTTCCATCGCGGCGATCCTGAAAAAACGCTGCCCACGCTGAAGGATTTCACCGCCATCCGCGCCATCGTCGCCAAGGCCGGGCTGGAACAGGTGATGGGCGACACCAAGACCACGCTGGATTGGTTGGCAAGCCAAGGCTTTGCAAACAAGAAGAAACTGGCCATCACCGGCTTCTGCTGGGGCGGCGGCATCACCTGGATGGCCGCCGCGCGCTTCCCGGAACTGAAGGCCGGCGGCGCCTGGTATGGCGGCCTGAAAGGCACCCCCGGCCCCGACGGCCGCAAATTCCCGATGGACGTGGTCGCCGAACTGAAGGCCCCGGTCCTCGGCCTCTATGGCGCGCTCGACAAGGGCATCCCGGTGGCCGACGTGGAAGCCATGCAGGCCAAGCTGAAGGGCAGCAAAAGCAGCATCATCCTCTACCCGCAAGCCGATCACGGCTTCCTCGCCGATTATCGCCCCAGCTATAACGCGGCCGCCGGCGCCGATGCCTGGGCCAAGCTGCTGACGCACTTCAAGGCCAACGGGGTGTGATGGGTCATGGGACGAGCGCCGATGCCGGATAGGTGGCAATCAGCACCAGCAAAGCGGCGATGATGATCCGGCGGTCCTTGGCCAGGATGGCCAGCAGCGCCAGCGGGAAGAAGGACCAGGTGAAGACCAGGCTGCGCAGGCTGAAGATCGGATAGCCAGGAAACAGCGCGACCGTCACCGTCAGCAGCGCGGCATTGCACAACATGATGCCGCCCAGCACCTTGCGGCGGTTGCGCTCGAAATGTCCGTCCAGATCGTCAAACCCGGCCTCATCATCCGGGAAGATCAGCGAGGCACAGATATAATAGACCCCGGTGAGCAGAAAGCCGCCGAACATCACCGCCCAGTTGATCGGCAGCTTGTCGCGCAGCGCCCAGCCATACATCCAGAACGACACGACATCACACGACACGAAAATGCCCAGCAACGCCGTCGGCCAACCGATGCGCACCCTGTGGCTGGCCTTCAACGCCCGCGACAGCCCGCCCAGCCCTTCGGCCAGCGCCAGGCCCAAGAGCAGGCCAACCAGCGAAAAGATGAATTCGAAACCGCTCATGCCCCGATGCCCCAGCTCGCCCTCTGACCATCGCCACCGCCCGGTGCAATGGCCAAAATGTCGCGAAACCGTCCGATGGCAAACGTTCAGCGCCCGATCGACGGGCAACCAGGGCCCTTCACCGCCACCTGGAACAGGCTGGGCCAGCGTTTGCCGGTGATGAACAGCCGGCCGCCCCTGGCATCCCAGGCAATGCCGTTGAGCACGTCGTCGGGATCACTGGTGCCGGCCTGACGGCTGATCGCTGCCGCGTCCAGCCAGGCAGTCACCCGGCCGCTGGCCGGATCGATGCGGGCAATCAGATTGGTCTGCCAGACATTGGCCAGGATCGCGCCGTCCACCCATTCCAGCTCGTTCAACTGCGGCACCGGCACCCCGCCATCGCCCGTCACCAGCAAAGTGCGCATCGGCGCGAAACTGGCGGGATCATGAAATTTCAGGATCGGGCTGCCATCGCTCAGGATCAGATGGCGGCCATCATTGGCCAGGCCCCAGCCCTCGCCGCGATAGGAAAACTGCCCGCGCGGCGCCAGTGTCGCCAGATCCCAGCGGAAGCCGGCCTGATTCTGCCAGGTCAGGCTGATCAGCTGCTGCCGCCACAAGGTGAGGCCTTCGCCAAAATAGGATTGCGCAATCGGGGCCTGTTTCAGCACCCGCCCGCTGGCCAGATCCACCTTGCGAATGCTCGACGCCCCGAACAGGCCGGTGCTTTCATACAGATGGCCATCATGGAACAGCAGGCCCTGGGTGAAGGCACCGCGATCATGGGGAAAGCGCTTGACGATGCTCAGCTTGCACACCGGTACCGCCGCAGCCGCCGGCAGGCCGCCCAACGACAGTGCCGCCATGGCCAAGCTGATCAAGACACGCTTCATGGCCAATCCATGTGCCGCCGCAACGGCGGCGTCAACCATGTGCGCCGTCCCTCAAAACCCCACGAACCGCGCTGCTTCCTCGACACTCTTGCGCTCCGACACCACGGCGTTGGCCGGGAAGCTCTCATCCGGCCAGCCGATGGCGATCGCCTTCATGATCACCTGATCATCGGCAATACCGGCATGTTCGCGCACCACGGGGGACTGCATGATGCCCTGGCTGTTGATCACCGCGCCCAAGCCCCGCGACCAGGCAGCATTGACCAGCGCGGTCGACACCGCGCCGCAATCGAATGGCGTGTCGTCGCTGCCGGAAAGTATCTTGTCATAGGTGATGATCACGCACACCGGCGCATCAAACTGGCGGAAACCGCGCAGCACCCAATCCATCCGGGCCGGCGCGTCATCGCGCGCAATGCCCATGGCGCTGAACAATTGCTTGGCAACGCCGATCTGGCGCTCGCGGTGGACGCCCTCGAACGCCGTGCCGGTGCGGAATTCACGGCTGTGCGGAATGCCGGCCAGATTGCGTTCCGTATTGCCGGCGCGGATGCGGTCCAGCGGCTCGCCGGTCACCACCGTGAAATTCCACGGCTGGGTGTTCATCGATGATGGCGACCGCATCGCCATGGCCAGGATTTCCTTGATAAGGTCCAGCGGCACCGGATCGGGCTTGAACCCGCGAATGGAGCGGCGGCCCAGCACAACCTCGTCATATGTCATCATGCGTGCACCCTCTCCGCTATTGCTTGCCCGGCGGCATATCCGCTGGCCCAGGCCCATTGGAAATTATAGCCACCCAGCCAGCCTGTCACATCCACGGCCTCGCCGATGGCGAACAGCCCTCCAATGTGATTGGCCGCCATGCTGCGCGACGACAGGCCCGCCGTGTCGATCCCGCCGGCGGTCACTTCGGCCTTGGCAAAGCCTTCAGTGCCATCGGGGCGGAAGGCCCAGGCCTTGAGGCGCTGCATCGCGGCGGCAAGATTGGCATCCTTCTGGCTGGCCATGTCGCCCGGCAATGCGAGTGTATCGGCAAGGGCGGTGGCAAGACGTTCGGGCAATGCGCTTCCCAGCACAGACTTCAGGCCCGCCTTGGGCCGCGTCCGCTTGGCAGTCACCAGCCAATCGGGCGCCGCGTCGGGCAGGAAATCCACCGCAATCGCCTCGCCGTGCCGCCAATAGCTCGACACCTGCAGCATCGCCGGGCCCGACAAGCCCTTGTGGGTGAACAGCGCTGCCTCGCGGAAGGCCGTCTTGCCGGCGGTGGCGACAACCTCGGCGGCAACGCCAGCCAGTTCGCGGAACAGGCTTTCGGTGCCCGGCAAGGTGAACGGCACCAGCGCCGGGCGCGGCGGGATGATCTTCAGCCCGAACTGCTTGGCCACTTGGTAGGCAAAGCCGGTCGCGCCGAGCTTGGGGATCGCCGGCCCGCCGGTGGCCAGCACCAGATTGGACGCGGTGAACACGCCCGCCGTGGTGGTGACGGTGAAAACGCCGTCGGCATGGCTCACATTGGTGATGGCCGTGCCCAGCGAGAAATCCACGCCGCCGGCCGCACATTCATCCATCAGCATGGCCACAATCTGTTTCGCCGATCCATCGCAAAACAACTGCCCCAGCGTCTTTTCGTGAAAGGCGATATTGTGGCGGCGCACCAGATCAACGAAATCCGCCGGCGTGTAACGCGACAGCGCCGATCGCGCGAAATGCCGGTTCTCGCTCAGATACCGCTCCGGCACGGCGCCAATGTTGGTGAAATTGCAGCGCCCGCCGCCGGAAATCAGGATCTTCTGCCCCGGCTGCTGGTTGTGATCAATCACCAGCGCCCTCACGCCCATCTGCCCGGCCGTGGCGGCACAGAACAGGCCGGCGCCACCGGCGCCCAGGATGATCACATCATGCATGGCGGCCGGCGTAGCCGGTGGCAGGCCACAAGGGAAGCGGCCAATGCGAGCTCGCACCCAGAGGGGTGCGTCGTGAAATAGGCCGTTGCAAAGCCCGTCCGGCGCGCTATACGAACGCCTCCCGCCATGCGGGGGCCAGAACTGGTGCGGGGTAGTAGCTCAGATGGGAGAGCGCAGCAATCGCACTGCTGAGGTCAGGGGTTCGATCCCCCTCTACTCCACCAGTTTTCCGAAAATCTGCTGATCAGTCAGCACGTTCCGGAGATATCCTCAAGCGGCGTGCCAACCGTAACTGGCGTTTAACAGGCCAGCGCCAGCTCGGTTGCCTCCGCAATGGCGCGCTTGGCATCCAGCTCCGCCGCCTCATTGGCGCCGCCGATCAGATGCACCACCGCGCCGCGCCGGGCCAGTTCATCATGGAGCGCCCGTTCCGGTAACTGGCCGGCACAGACAATCACCGTATCCACGGCAAACAACTGCGGCACGCCATTGACCAGGCAATGCAGCCCGTCGTCATCGATCTTGAGATAGGTGACGCCGCCGATCATCTTCACGCCGCGCCGCACCAGGCTCAACCGGTGCGTCCAGCCTGTGGTGCGGCCCAGCGTCTTGCCCGGCGCCCCGTCGCGCCGCTGCAATATGACCACCTCACGGTCGGCCTTTTCGATCTGGATCGGCACGCCGGTCACGCCGCCGCGCGGATGGCCGGCAAAATCCACCCCCCATTCACGGCAGAAGGTGGCAATATCCACCGCCGCCGACGGCCCGGCATGGGTGATCAGGGTTGCGACATCAAAACCGATGCCGCCCGCGCCCATGATCGCCACGCGCCGCCCCACCGGCTTGCGGCCCAATATGGCATCGATATAGCCAACCGCCTTGGGATGATCGATGCCGGGCAGATCGGGCACGCGCGGCCTGATCCCGGTGGCCATCACCACCTCATCATGCCCGGCCGCCATCAACATATCGGCATCCACCCGCGTGTTCAGTTTCAGCGCGATGCCAAGTTTCTCGATCATCCGGTTGAAATAACGGATGGTTTCGTGAAATTCCTCCTTGCCTGGCACGCGCTTGGCCAGGTTGAACTGGCCGCCAATCTCGCTGGCCGCCTCATAGATGGTGATCTTATGCCCACGCTGGGCCGCCTCCACGGCAAAGGCCAGGCCCGCCGGCCCTGCCCCCACCACGGCAATATCCCGGGCGGTCGCAGCGGGCTTGGCCACCAGCAACGTCTCATGACAGGCCTTGGGGTTGACCAGGCAGGATGTCAGCCGCCCGGTGAAGGTGTGATCCAGACAGGCCTGGTTGCAGGCGATGCAGGTGTTGATCTCGTCTTCCCGGCCTTCGAAGGCCTTGTTCACCAGATCGGCATCGGCCAGCATCGGCCGCGCCATCGACACCAGATCGGCATGGCCGGCGGCCAGCACCTGTTCCGCCACATCGGGCATGTTGATGCGGTTGGATGTGATCATCGGCACCCGCACATGCTGGCGGATGCGCCCGGTCACTTCGGCAAAGGCGGCGCGCGGCACCATGGTGGCAATGGTGGGCACCTGGGCTTCGTGCCAGGTGAAATGGGTGGAAATGATGGTGGCGCCGGCAGCCTCCACCGCCTGGGCCAACTGGATCACCTCATCGCCCGACATGCCGCCTTCCAGCATGTCCATCGCCGGGATGCGGAAGATGATGATGAAATCATCGCCCACCGCCGCGCGGCAACGGCGGATCACCTCCACCGGAAAGCGCATGCGGTTCTCGAAGCTGCCGCCCCATTCATCGCTTCGCTGATTGGTTTTCTCCACCAGGAAGGTGGACAGAAGATAGCCCGCAGACCCGATGATCTCGACCCCGTCATAGCCAGCAGCCTTGGCCTGGGCCGTGCAATTGGCGAAATCGGCCAGCTGCTTCTCGATCCCGTCGGCATCCAGCTCGTTCGGCACAAAGCGGCCGATGCGGGACCGGATGGCCGATGGCGCCACGCAAGCCGGCGTTTGCGCCAAGGGCCCGGCGTGCAGGATTTGCAGCACGATCTTCACGTCTGCGGCCACCGCGTGAACCGCTTCGGTCACGATCCGGTGCTGTGCGGCCTCCTCCGGCGTCGAAAGCTTGCCACCGCCGCTGCCTTCGTGATTGGGGGCGATGCCGCCGGTGATGATCATCCCCACCCCGCCGCGGGCGCGGGCGGCGAAATATTCGGCCATCCGTTCAAAGCCGCCCTCGATATCCTCCAGCCCGGTATGCATCGATCCCATCAGGATGCGGTTGCGGATCTGGGTGAACCCCAGATCAAGCGGGGAAAAAACCCGCGGATAGCGCGGGTGCGGAGCGGATTGCGTGGCCATGGACCTATGGCTATCAGCGCTGCCGGCCGCCGTCATCCTGCGATAAGCGCGCGGGCGGCCCGGCCCAGGCTGGATTTGCCACATTGCCATGGCCAGCAATGAAGATCATGAATTAATGTGAAATTCATGGCCAATGCCGGATTGCCCCACCGGCACAACATTGTTCGGAGTGATTATAATGCTGCCCCTGCTCTGCCGACTGCTGGTCGGCCTGGCTGCGCTGATTGCGCTGCCCACATGGGCGGTCACCCACGAACTGGTGGTAGAACGCGCCACCAAACAGATTGTGCCGGGGCGTAGCGACCGGGTGATCACCATCAATGGCAGCGTCCCTGGCCCCGTCCTGCGCTTCCGCGAAGGCGAAGAAGCGGTGGTGAAGGTTACCAACCGGCTCGACAAGCCCACCTCCATCCATTGGCACGGCCTTCTGGTGGACGGGCCCTTCGATGGCGCGCCCGGCTTCAACGGCTTTGCCGGCATCATGCCTGGCGAAACCTACACCTATCGCATCCGCATCCGGCAGAGCGGCACCTATTGGTATCACGCCCACAGCGAGGGGCAGGAACAGGCCGGCCAATATGGCGCGCTGCTGATCGCGCCCAAGGGTGAAGACCCGATCAAGGCGACCCGCGAGCATGTCGTGCTGCTTTCCGACCACACGCGCGAAGACCCGGCCAAGGTGCTGCTCAACCTCAAGCGCGACAGCGGCTATTACAACTGGAACAAGCGCAGCGCACCGGAACTGCTGCGCGATGCCGGCAAGTTCGGCTTGAAGGCCACGCTGGCCGAACGCCGCGCCTGGGGCAGCATGCGTATGGATGCCACTGATATTGCAGATGTTTCTGGCTATACCATCCTCGCCAACGGCCAGCCGACCACGGCGAAACCGCTGTTCGCCTTCACGCCTGGCGAACGCGTGCGGCTGCGGATCATCAACGGCTCAGCCATGAGTTTCATGGATGTGCGCATCCCCGGCCTCCCCATGACCATCGTTGCCGCCGATGGCCGCCCGGTGCAGCCGGTGACGGTGGACGAATTCCGCATCGGCGTGGCCGAAACCTGGGACGTGATCGTGGAGCCGCCGGCCGGCGCCCACGCGCTGTGGGTGGAAACGCTGGACCGGCGCGCCACGCTGCTGGCCGCCCTCACCAGCGATCCGGCCTTGCCGGTGGCAGCGCCGGCGCAGCGGCCGAAACAGGTGCTGCTGCTGGCCGAAATGGGCCACAGCATGCCAGCGCCCGGTGAAGCCTGCAGCGCCGAACATGCCGCCATGGGCCATTGCCAGCCAGCCGGCGCCCCAATCATGCCGTCCGCTGGAGACCCGGATTGCCCGCCGGAACATGCCGCCATGGGCCACTGCACCCCCAAGGCCCCCGTGGCCACTTCCGCTGTCGATCCCGATTGCCCGCCCGAACATGCCGCGATGGGCCATTGCACACCCAAGTCGAGCGGCCCACGCGTCGGCACGGCCGTGGCACTGGCCACCAGGCCCACGGGCGGCACACCCTATCCGGTGGTGGATTATGGCTATGGCCGCGATCCGATGGCCGGGATGCCGCCGATGCCGGGCATGCC
>Ga0075154_10003114_pt1 | contig 10611 bp, 8 predicted proteins | sample JI71714BDNA_FD_70965 | JGI IMG/M metagenome (GOLD analysis project Ga0075154, IMG submission 70965) | Wastewater effluent complex algal communities from Wisconsin, to seasonally profile nutrient transformation and Carbon sequestration -... | ecosystem: Engineered > WWTP > Effluent > Algae...
GAGCGTTTTTCCGTTGTGGACGGCGTCGCACGATTACAACTGGGTGGTGAGCGCCGATATGCCATGCGGATTTGGCTCAATAAAGACGCGATGGCATCCCGTAACGTCACTGTCGCTGATGTTGAGAATGTCCTGCGCAATGAAAACGTCGAGTTACCGGCCGGCAACGTTAAATCCAATGATCGTGATTTCATAGTCAGGGTGATCCGCACTTACAAAACCGAGGATGACTACCGCCGGCTCGTCGTGAAAAAAGGTGAAAACAATTATCTGGTGCGGCTTGGCGAAATCGCTGATGTCACTTTGGCTTCTGAAAACGAAGAAAGCGAATTTCGCAGTGACGGCAAAAACGTGCTTGGGATCGGCATTATTAAACAGTCGAAAGCCAACACTCTGGATGTCGTAAGAAATGTTAGGGCTGAAGTTGAACGGATCTCCGCCAGCCTGCCGCCAGGAACCACCATTATCCCTGGTTATGATTCATCATTGTTTATCGCCGAATCGATTCGCGAAGTTTACATTACGCTAGGCATCGCGATGGTCTTGGTGGTCCTAGTCATCTTTGCGTTTCTCGGCAGTGTCCGTGCCACATTCATCCCAGCCGTCACAGTCCCTGTTGCATTGATAGCTGCTGTTACGGTGCTTTACGCCCTTGATTTCTCGATTAACTTATTGACTCTGCTGGCAATGGTGCTTGCGATAGGTTTGGTCGTAGACGACTCAATCGTCGTGTTAGAAAACATCTATCGCCGGATTGAACAAGGCCAACCGCCATTGCTGGCCGCTTATCATGGCAGCCGCGAAGTCGGCTTTGCCGTCGTAGCAACCACGCTGGTGTTGATAGCAGTCTTTGTTCCGCTAGTGTTTATGCAGGGCGATCTTGGCAAACTCTTTACCGAATTTGCCCTCGCTGTGGCTGCTGCGGTCGCGTTTTCGGCCATTACCGCTCTGACCTTGTCACCGATGCTCTGTAGTAAAATGCTCAAAGTCCAGCACGAAAAACGTGGCTTTAGTTTGTTTGTCCACAATGCGATGGAAAGAGTCGAAGCTGGCTATTTAAAGCAGCTGCAGGTGGTCACCCGGGTACGCTGGCCTAGTTGGCTGCTGTTGCTGTGCTGTTTGCTGATCAGTGGATTACTGGTGATGAAATTACCTTCCGAATTATCACCACAGGAAGACCGCGGAACCTTTTTTGTCATGATGAGTCCGGCGGAGGGTGCCAGTTATAAATCAAATCAGCAGAACATGCGGTTGATTGAAGACATCCTGCTGCCCTACTACGAAAAAGGCGAGCTGAATCGCTTGCTGATCCGGGTGCCGGGTTTTGGTAACAGCGGGGGTATGGCGATTGTCGGCAGTGAAAACTGGCACAACGGCGAGCGTCGTACGCCGGAGTTGATGCAGGAAATTGGGCAAAAACTCAACAACCTGACGGATGTACGGGCCTTTACCAATATGCGCAGCGGCTTGACGGCGGGCCGTGGTGGTGGCGGCGGTGGTCGCCCGGTCCAGTTTGTTCTCCAAGGGAACACGTATGAAGAATTGGCTAAGTGGCGTGACATTGTGCTGGCCAAAGCGCGGGAAAACCCAAACCTGCAAATGTTGGATCACGATTACAAAGAAACGGTGCCACAAATCTTGGTGGAAATTGATACCGAACGGGCGGCTGATTTAGGCATCTCGGTCGGCGTGGTTGGCCGCGCATTAGAAGCAATGCTCGGCGGCCGGCGCGTCACGACATTCCTCGACCGCGGCAAAGAATACGATTTAATCATCGAAGGCGCCGATACTGATTTTAGTGACCCCACCAGCATCACCGGTGTGTATGTCCGTTCCAGCGGGTCTAACCAACTGATCCCGCTGGATAATCTGGTCACTTTAAAAGAAGAAGCGACCTCTTCCACCCTCAATCGCTACAACCGGATGCGGGCTATTACCATTATGGCCAATTTGGCGCCCGGCTATAGCCTCGGCGAAGCATTAGAGTATCTCGAAGGCGTGGTACGGACTGAAATTAAAGATGTTGGCGGTATTGATTACAAAGGCGAGTCTCTGCTGTACAAAAACAGCGGTGAGTCGACACTGCTGATCTTCGCGCTGGCCTTGATTATCACCTATCTGGTACTTGCTGCGCAGTTCGAAAGCTTTATTCATCCTTTTGTCATTATGCTCACAGTGCCGCTGGGGATGGCGGGAGCGCTAGGCGGTCTGTATCTCGCGGATATGACGCTCAATATTTACAGTCAAATTGGCTTGGTGATGATTATCGGACTGGTGGCAAAAAACGGCATCCTGATCGTCGAATTCGCTAATCAGCTACGGGACGCCGGGATTGAGTTTACCCAGGCGATCCACCAGGCGGCTGTGCAACGGCTTCGTCCCATTACCATGACCGCCTTTACCACGGTGATGAGCAGTATTCCGCTCATTATCACTTCCGGCCCAGGCTCTGAAAGCCGGATGGTGATTGGCATGGTGATTTGCAGCGGGGTGGCTATGGCTACCCTGCTGACGGTGTATATTGTTCCGATGGCTTATGTGGCGCTGGCGCGCAACACCGGCTCACCTCATGATATTGCCAGACAACTGGAAAGCCTGGACCCGGACGCAAAATAATCTCTTGCTTCAGGCGGTGCATCCGACCCAAGGTGATGCGCCGCCCTGCCTGCAGCTGGGCGGAACATCGAATTTTTGTTAGTATCCGCATAATTTCAGCATAAGGCTGCAGTCCAGCCTGGTTCTCCGGTATCCAAACGAATGTCAGACCTGTTGTTGCACTGTGAACAGCTCGAGCTGCGCCAGCCCGGTGGTTTTGTGCTGGGACCGTTGAACCTCCGGCTCAAATCCGGCAGGCTCTATGGTCTGCTGGGTGCAAACGGTGCCGGTAAATCGACCTTGTTACAGCTGTTAGCCGGCTTAAAAATCCCCCAGCAGGGTCAGATCTTCCTCAACCAACAGTTGTTGCAACACTATAGCCCGACGGCCAGAGCGCAAAAATTGGCGTATCTGAGTCAGCAACAAACGCCGACCGAGCTGACAGTCCGACGATTACTGGCGCTCGGATTGTTACCGCATAAAACGCTATGGCAACAGGACACCGCTGCAGATAAAGCAGCAATCACTCAGGCGCTGGCTGATACCGGGTTAGCACAACAAGCGGATGTCTTGTTAAGCAGCCTTTCCGGCGGCGAACAGCAACGGGCACATCTGGCCCGGGTACTGGTCCAGCAGGCCAGATTATTGCTGCTTGATGAACCGGTCAATCATCTGGATATCCGCTATCAGCATCAGCTGCTGGCAACCCTTCGCCGCTCCGGCCTCTGTGTACTGGCCAGTTTTCACGACATTAACCTCGCTGCCGCCTACTGCGATGAATTAATTTTGCTGCAGCACGGTCAGCTGGCCGGCGCGGGCACTCCGGCCGAGGTTTTACAACCTGAACTGCTCCAGCGAGTGTTTGGCCGCCCCTGCCTCGTCGACACTAGTCCTTTTGGCGGCTCTTATCGGGTCACCTTCGAGCCGGAGAGAGCATGAAGTCAATAGTCCGGCTCAGTGGCGGCCTGCTCCTGCTGCTTTTCAGTATCGTGGTGGCGCTGCAACTGGGCGCAGTTCAACTGCATTGGCCGGAAATTTTCAGCACTACACCGGGCACTGGCGTTCCCGCCGAAATCTTCTGGCAATTGCGCTTACCGCGCGTGCTGCTGGCTGGTCTTGCCGGTGCAGCCCTTGGCGTCTGTGGCGCTTTGTTGCAACTGCTCAGCCGCAATGCGCTGGCCGATCCTTATCTGTTTGGGGTAGTGTCAGGCGCCGCGCTTGGCGCGACCGCCAGCAGCGTCTGGCTGCCGCAGCTCGCGCTGCCGGTCGCAGCTTTTGCCGGTGCGCTGCTCGCCATCGGCTTAGTGCTGGTGTTGGCGCGCCACGCCGCCCGCCATGGTATGCAAAGCATCAGCACTTTGCTGCTGACCGGTCTCGCCGTGTCATTTTTTTGCAGCGCGCTGGCCAGTTTGCTGCTATATCAGGCCGATAGCTTTGCGGCGAACCGGATCATGTTCTGGCTGATGGGCAGCCTAAGCCATGCCGCCTGGCCTGCAGTGCAACTTCTGGCGATAACCCTGCTGGTCACTTTGGTCGTCTGTGCGCTCGGCAGGCGTCAGTTAGCGGCGCTGCATTGGTCCGATGATATGGCACAAAGCCTCGGGGTTGCGGTCAGACGCTGGCGTTTTCTGCTGTTAATGCTGTGCGCATTGTTAACGGCCGTTGTCGTCGCCTATTGCGGCGGTATTGGTTTTGTTGGCTTAATGGTGCCACATCTGGTTCGTCTGTTATTCGGCGGTCATATCTTAACGTTGTTATTTGGCAGCGCTGTCTGTGGCGCGATATTTCTGATCTGGGTCGATAGTGCGGCCCGTACTGTGCTGGCCCCGCAGGAATTACCGCTGGGAATTCTGACCGCGCTGTGCGGCAGTGTTTTCTTTTTATTGTTATTAAGCCGCCGGAGTCGACATGACTAATGCATACAATCCGCAAAATGACCAGCAAGGTCATCAGAAACGTCAACAAAAACTTAAAACACAGGTCGATGCGCGGATCGCCGCTGCAACCGAAGATAAAGGCTTGCTATTGGTGATCACCGGCAACGGCAAAGGCAAGTCGACTGCAGGGTTTGGCATGGTGAGTCGGGCAACCGGTCATGGTCAAAAGGCGGCAGTTGTCCAGTTTATCAAAGGCGGTTGGGCATGCGGCGAACGGAATTTATTGCAGCAACACGGCGTCCCTTTCGCGGTCATGGCCACCGGTTTTACCTGGGAAACACAAAACCGTGAACTCGATCAATCAGCGGCACAGCAGGTTTGGCAGCAAGCGAAGCAATTTCTGCAAGACCCCACTATCCAGCTGGTTTTACTGGATGAACTGACCTACATGGTCGCCTACGACTATCTGGAATTAGAGGATGTGCTGGCGACGCTCAAAGCTAGGCCCCCATTGCAACATGTCGTGATCACCGGCCGGGGTTGTCACCGGGCTATCCTGGAACTGGCCGACACTGTGAGCGAAGTCCAAAACGTCAAACACGCCTTTGACGCCGGGATCCGGGCGCAACAGGGGATTGACTGGTGAAACGGCTGCAGGCGCTGATACTTGCTGTGCTTTCAGTCACGGCCTGCAATGCTTTTGCTGAACAAGGTCCGCCCCGGCTGGTTGTGTTGGCGCCCCATCTGGTTGAGCAGTTATACAATATCGGGGCTGGTGACTTGATTGTCGGCACCGTTGAACACGCCGACTACCCGGCAGCAGCGACCAAAATCCCCCGAGTTGGCAATTATGCCGGATTGCAACTCGAGGTCGTACTCGCGTTAAAACCCGATATTGTGTTGTATTGGCAAAGTGGCAGCTCCGGCGCAGAGATCAGCAAACTGCAGCAGTTGGGCATCCGGACCGAAGGTTTTGAAGCGAGAACTCTTGATGATATCGCGACCGACTTAAACCGGCTCGGCGCCCTTACTCAGCGTGTAACCGAGGCGCAACAGCAAGCCGAGAACTTTCGTCAACGGCTGCAACACTTACGTCAGCAGTATCAGCAACAGCGCCCAATCTCAGTATTCTATGAATTGTGGGATGAGCCTTTATCGACCATAGGCCCTGATGCATGGCCAATGCAGGCTTTGGCATTATGCGGAGCAAAGAATATTTTTGCTGATGCCAAAAGTGCCTACCCACAGGTGAGCGCTGAAGCCTTACTACAGCGCCAGCCTCAGCTGATCTTGCAACCTGTATCAACGACCGAACAGCGCCGTCTGACCAATTATGCTGACCGTTTCGCCACACTGCAGGCTGTGCAGCAACAGCAATTCGCCCAGCCCAACGCAGATCTATTACATCGGGCAACACTTCGGACTCTTGATGGCGTTGCGCAGCTTTGCCAAATGATTGCAACCAGCCGCGCCTTTTATCAAAAGACCCGCGCTGAACACTAACCGGCTTTAACGGCAGGCATAAGTTGCCAGCGCTTTTTGCACTGCGACGATGTTGCCGTCTTTGCTGAAGGTTTTACGCACCGGTTCTGCCGTACTGCTCAGCCAAATCAATAGTTCAGACTCCAGGTCAAAATGCCCTTTCGTCTCGGCAGAAAAACGCACGATAGAGCGGTAAGGAATCGACATATACTCTTTTTTCGAGCCGGTAATGCCTTGTTTATCAATCAAAATCAGGCGCTTGTTAGTAAAGACAATAATGTCGCGAAGGACTTTAAAGGCTTGTTCGGCCTGTTCGCCGTCAGCCAGAAATGCAGCCAGCTCTGCTTCAACTTCAGCCACGTCGACCGCGCCGGCATTGCCTAATAAACCACTGAACAATCCCATAGCAACTCCTGTCCTTTTTGCCAGCCCCGATGGCGGCATTAATGTTGCGGCCCCAGCATAGAGTCTGCCACTGCCGCTGACAAGTCCGGTGCCGCCACCTGTTCAGGCAGCAGCTGATGGGCCGCCATCACACCTGCCAGCCAGGCATTCTCCACCCGACCGCCCAGGCTCCAGTCTCCGGCCAAAATGAGTCGTTGCTGAGGATCAGACATCAGACCCGGCGGCTGCTGCGCGCCGTTGTAGCTGGCATACAACCACCGATGGCAGACCGCCGATTCGACCTGAAGCGCCTGACCAATGATCTGACTGAATTGCTGTTGCGCGACTGCTGCAACCTGCTCAGGCGTCGCTTCCAACAATTCCTGGCTGCTGTTGGCACTCAGATGCAGGATCCAATGTTCCGGACTGCCACGTCGCGCCGGCTTGGCATTATTGCGGGCACACCAGCTCAACCAGCCGTCTTTGACAAAAATCCCTTCGGCCGGATGCTGCACGGCTGCGGCGAGCTGTAACGCAACAGCCCAGCAAGGTAACAACAAAGTCTGAGGGATCTGCGCCGCCAACGGATGGGCAGCCAATAACTGCCGGCTCTGCTCTGGCGGGCAAGTCAGGATCACCGCATCAAATCCTGCATAGCTGGCACCGTCTTCAGAGCTTAAAGTCCATTCACCGGCATGCTGGCTACTGAAACCACTCTGGCTAAAACTGAGTTCATTAATGCGGCAGTTGTAGAACTGTTTGACGGTACCCAGCGCGGTCCGCACTAGCTGATGCATCGCCGGAGTGCCAACGAATCTGCGCTGCCCGTCATCAGAAGGCAGTAGCAAGCCATGCTGCCAAACGTGAGGTTCAAACTCCCAACGCTGCACAACGCCTTGTTGTTGCCACTGCTGAACCGCTTGATAGAACCACGGATGGCGGGCAGTAAAATACTGCGCTCCCAAATCAAGCTGAATATAGTCAGCTGACTCGCTTTGGCTGAGCTGCACGCGTTTGGAAGACATCCGTCCGCCAGGCCCACGGCCTTTATCAAACACCACCACTTCAGCGCCCGCCGCAGTCAGTGCGTTGGCGGCGCTGGCGCCGGTCATCCCTGCCCCGATGATGGCAATTCGCATATTTTTCTCCCAGGTTGTCATCTGTTGGCTTGCTTTTACGTATTAGACTACGCTATCCGGCTACAGACAGATCGGTCAAAGGAGGAAAGATGACGGCACAGGCAACCTTTGCGGGCGGATGTTTTTGGTGTATTGAAGCAGCTTTTGCCCGTCTCTCGGGGGTATCCGAAGTCATCAGCGGCTACATGGGAGGCAGCAACGCCACCGCCAACTACCGGGCGGTCTGTACCGGTACCACCGGCCATGCCGAAGTGGTTCAGTTACGTTTTGACCCGGCGATCATCAGTTATGAGGTGCTGTTGCAGATGTTTTTCGCGCTGCATGATCCAACGACATTAAACCGGCAAGGCAATGATGTCGGCACCCAATACCGCTCAGAGATATTTGTACACGACGAGTCGCAGCTATTGGCAGCACAACAGTTCATCAGAAATGTACAACCGGAATTCACTGCACCTATCGTCACGGCAATCAGCCGCGCCAGTACTTTTTATCCGGCAGAAGCCTATCACCAGGATTATTTCAACCAGAATCCGCAACAACCTTATTGTGCGTATTTGATAGCGCCTAAACTGGCAAAATTTTCGCAGTTGTTTCGGCAGTATCTGCCAGCCCAAAGCCCCGCTCAATCAGGCTAACCTTGGCCCGGCAACATCCTGCGCCAGGGACGATCGCTACAGCAAGACGATCGCCACGGTAAATAGTACAAAAGAAAAAGCCACCTGCATTGAGGTGGCTTTGTTCAATCAGCCAGCGGATTAAAACTGCGCGACCTGAATGCCAAACATCAGCTCAAGGCCGGCTTGCCGGTAGCCGTAATCCGTTTGATAAGTGCGATTAAGCATGTTATCGACTTTGAGCTGCAGGCGGATCTGTGAGTCCCACTGATAGGTTGTGCCAATACCAAACAACACCACCGAGGCTAAGTCCGGAACTTTGCTGCCAAAGTTATCGCCAGAGAAGGTGCGGGAGCGGAAATGCGTGTTAAAGCCTAAAGTCCAGCGGTCCAATTGACGGTCGAGCTGTAAGTTGGCCTGATGCCGTGGTCGTTTGCTCAGTTGCTGCTTTTTCACTACGTCGCGGCTATTGAGCCAGCTGTAGTTAAATGCGACATCAATGTCGGAAAAACGCAAGCTTTGGCTAAATTCCACGCCTTCAAACTGCGCCAACTCGACGTTTTCCAATAGCTGGTTCTTGCGTTGGATCAGGTTGGTCAGATCGCGCTTAAACAGCACCAGGCTGCTTTGCACACTACCGTCGATATAATCAAGACCAATTTCGCGCGACAGCGACTCTTCCGGTTTTAATGCCGGATTACTAAAGCCAGGCCAATACAGCTCATTAAACGAAGGCACTTTAAAACCAGTGCCCTGACTGGCGCGAACCTGCAACGCCTTGGTCAGCTGATAACCGGCACTGAGTGCGTAGCTGTTTTCACCACCATAGCCACTGATCTGGTCACGCCGGCCTGTGCCATCGAATAACCAGTCACCAAACTGTGCACTCAACCCGGCAAATCCGCTCTGATTGGTGCGGCTGTCGCTGACATATTGGCGACCGCTTTTACGCACTTCTTCCTGATACCAGTTGCCGCCAACTAATGCGCTGATTTGTTCAGTCAGCATATACTGGCTTTGTATATCAGCCTCGTCACGTTGGGTCCGGAATAGGCTTTCTGCCGCTTTGTTGCCGTAGTTCAGGTCATCATCAAGCGTATGCGCCAGTTTCACCTGATGCGAACCACCGAGGCCAGCGCCCTGCCATTGCAACTGATGCAGGTCCTGACGCATCTCTGCTTCATCGCCGCCCCAGCTATTGTCGTATTCATAAACACCATCGTTCACCTGCGACTGCCATTGCCACAAGCCAAACTGATTATCCAGTTCTGCCCCGGCCTTGACATAAGTTTGCTCAAAACCGTCGCGGTCCGGGTCGCCAGTGAGCGTCGCGTTGAAACCTTCCGCCATTGCAGTGCCGATAGCACCGAACACCTTGACGTTTTCCAGCTGCTTGCTTCCAGCCAGATTGGCTTCCGTGTGTTTATGGCTACCGGCTTTGGCATTAAAAGTCAGATGGTCACTTCGGCGACTAGTTATAGCGATCACACCGCCTAAGGCATCAGAACCATACAGCGCCGCTTTTGGACCCCGAATGATTTCAATTTCTTCAATTTGTTCCAGCGGCACCATCGCTAATGACTGGTAGCCTAAAGTCGCGGCGCCAATCCGCACACCATCTAACAGCACCAGCGTATGACCACTTTTACCGCCGCGAATAAAAATACTGCTGGTTTGACCGCGCCCGCCCTGACGCACCACGGTCACACCCGGAACTTGTTGCAACAAAGCAGGCAAATCACGCACTTGCGCCGCTTCAATCGCCACGCGATCGAGCACTGTCACGCTGGTTAAAGTCTCTGTGACCGGCTTGGCCTGACGGCTGGCATAGACAGAGATATGTTCCAGGTTTGATTCTGTAGGTTGCGCCAAAGCGCCTGCATAAGAACTAGCGCTGGCCACAGCAAGGGCCAGTAAGGAAAATTTCGACATGTTGACTCCACTGCACATGCCCGCCGCATGTGGTTGGTTGATGAAATTTTCAGGCCGGTCTCCGGGCTGAACCTGTTGTCAAAGTCGACAGCGACACGTCCCTTCCCATCGATTGACAGTGGTGGCGTGACGCGGCATCGCGTTTCGTGTGGACACGAAAGCAAGGCCACAAAATTTACCGTTGCGGGGGCAGCGCTGGATTGGGTCAGAATGACGGACACCAGCTTCCCGTTTCACTGCGAACTAACGCAGCACCTGAAAATGCGCGACCAGTTTAGCCGGACAACACAGAAAGTCAACGAATTCGGAAATCCAGACGTCTGAAGCTACAGAAAAGAAAAAGCCTGTTTTGGCGCACAAAACAGGCTAAAACAGGCCAATAGATTAATCGCGGAAGTTTTGATATTGCAGAGGCTGGCCTAAATCAGTCGCACGCAACAGCGCAATGGCTTCTTGTAAATCGTCGCGTTTTTTGCCGGTGATCCGTACTTCATCACCCTGAATAGAGGCTTGTACTTTCAGTTTGCTGTCTTTAATCAGACTGACAATTTTTTTCGCCAGATCTTTTTCCACGCCTTGTTTCAC
>Ga0075154_10003115_pt1 | contig 10608 bp, 9 predicted proteins | sample JI71714BDNA_FD_70965 | JGI IMG/M metagenome (GOLD analysis project Ga0075154, IMG submission 70965) | Wastewater effluent complex algal communities from Wisconsin, to seasonally profile nutrient transformation and Carbon sequestration -... | ecosystem: Engineered > WWTP > Effluent > Algae...
ATATTCTAGATGATCGTTCCTGACTACAGCCAAATAATTTGCTGTTAAAGGATAAAATTCTGGAGAAAAATCTTGCGCCCCTATTTGCATTAAGTAAAAACCTTGATTCGTAACACCCAAAGCAGTTTTTGCCTCATCTAGGTCAATAGTGAACCACACGCTGTTTTTCGAATCATTACTTGGCATCAAAAAATTCTTTTTTTCACCAGGCATTACAAAAGCTGTAATCATCTCTTCCCGGTCAGAAGGAATTATTAAATCAGCAATTTTATTTTTAGTACTTTGAGCAAGCCAAGCCCTTGAAACTAAATACACATTACCAAAATTATCCTTAAATGCCGATAAAAGATAATAACCATCTTTTTCTGGATAGGCTGATCTCCTCCCATATAAAAATAGCTTTTCCTTTAAAAAAGATCCCTTTAACTCTACTTTATCATAAAGTGCTATCGTATCATCCTTAGTTATTTTTCTTGGGGAATTAGCAGCATTTGACTGAATTTTTGTAATAAATTCTTCTTTTTCTTTCAAGCGTTTTAGTTGCCAGTTGCCAAGAGAAACTAGCAATAATACAGCCGACAACACAATCAAAAATCTTAAATTCAATAGGTTTTTTAAATTTTGCACATTAACTCCAAAAAAATAAGTGAGCGCACGATGGGGGCTAGCTTAAGCTATATAACTATCATTAGTTTAATTATTAGTTTAGAATTTTGCCATAAGATCTCAACAAAAAAACTAATCTACACATCAAGATTAGCAACACTTAAAGCATTGGCATTAATAAAGTCCCTTCTTGGCTCAACAACACTGCCCATAAGAGTTGAAATTAACTCCTCAGCATTATCTATATCACTAACTTTCACTTGCAACAAAGTTCTTTTAGTATGGTCCAGAGTTGTTTCCCATAATTGCTCGGCATTCATCTCTCCAAGACCTTTGAATCTTTGGATCGACAACCCTTTTTTACCGTTTTCTACTATAAGCTCTAACATTTTACTTGGAAGAGATATATTATAATCAGCATTTTTAATCCTTAATACCGAAGAATTAGCAAAAATCTTACACAAAACTTCGCCAATCTTAGCCAAATTAACAAATTCTTGAGACTCAGTTTGCTGTTTATACAGTATTTTAGTGTTTTTCACCCCCCTGACAAACCGATAAAATTCTATCGATTCTGCAAAAATATTCACCCCCCAATCTGTTTTATCTGGCTCCATAGCTCCAGGATTCAAATTAGCAATGGCAGCTAAAATAGCATCTTTTTTCAAATTGTTAAAACTATCAGAATTAAGAAGCTTATTCACTGCTAAACATTCACTAATCGATGGCTCAAATTTTTTGGAAATCTGATTCAAAGCAGAACCAAATTTTACCACCTGATCTACCACTTCTTCGAGCTCCTTGGCTAATATCTCTTGGCCGTTTTGCATGATTAATTTTGCATCATTAATAGCGCTGTTAACCAGATAGTCCTGCAAAGCTTGCTCGTTCTTTAGATAACTCTCAAAATTCCCCTTTTTTACCTTATATAAAGGAGGTTGAGCAATATATAAATAACCTTTGTCTATTACACTACGCATATGCCTATAGAAAAAAGTAAGTAACAATGTCCTTATATGAGACCCATCAACATCAGCGTCAGTCATAATAACAATCTTGTGGTAACGCAATTTCTCAACGTCAAAATCTTGGCTACCAATGCTTGTTCCAAGGGCCGTAATTAACGTACCTACTTGCTCAGAGCCAAGCATTTTATCAAACCTTGCTCTTTCAACATTTAATATCTTGCCTCTAAGTGGCAATATAGCCTGAGTTTTACGATCCCTTCCTTGCTTTGCAGTACCGCCTGCAGAATCTCCCTCGACGATAAATAGCTCAGACAAAGCAGGATCTTTTTCTTGACAATCAGCTAATTTTCCAGGCAAATTGGAAATATCTAAAGCAGATTTCCTCCTCGTCAACTCCCTGGCCTTTCTAGCAGCTTCACGCGCTGTTGCAGCCTCAACTACCTTATTAACAACCAATTTTGCTTCATTTGGATGCTCCTCAAACCACTCTAGTAACTTAGTATAAATAGCATTTTCTACAACAGGCCTTACCTCTGAAGAAACCAGTTTATCTTTCGTCTGAGAAGAAAATTTAGGATCAGGCACTTTAATTGACAGCACACAAGAAAGCCCTTCTCTTGCATCGTCCCCAGTAAATGTTACCTTTATTTTCTTGTTAATACCACTTTGCTCAATATAAGCATTAATCATCCGTGTTAAAGCAGCCTTAAAAGCAGCTAAATGAGTGCCTCCATCACGCTGACGAATATTGTTGGTAAAACATAAAATATTTTCATGATAAGAGTCGTTCCATTGCATTGAACACTCAACACCGATCCCTTTTTCCTCATTATGCGAATTAATTGAAATAGTCTGATTAAGAGCTATCTTGGCCCGATCTATATATTTTACGTACGCCTCCACTCCGCCAATGAAGTGAAACTCCAACTCCTTTATTTCATCATATCTATTATCAATTAAGACTATCCTAACTCCAGAGTTTAAAAAAGCCAACTCCCTAAGCCTGTGTTCAAGAGTGGCAAAGTTAAATTCTATAGCAGTGAAAATGCTCACCGAAGGCATAAAAGTAACTTCCGTACCCTTTTTGCCAATAGCCTCACCAACAACAGCCAAAGGCGCTTCCGAGTCACCATTTCTGAACCTAATAAAATGCTCTTTTTGATTACGCCAAATTCTTAACTCTAACCAGTCTGACAAAGCATTTACTACCGAAATTCCAACACCGTGTAAACCACCTGAAATTTTATAGGAATTTTGGTCAAACTTACCACCAGCATGAAGTTGCGTCATAATAACTTCTGCTGCTGATATCCCTTCTCCTTCATGTATATCAACAGGAATACCACGCCCATTATCCCTCACAGTAATGGAACCGTTTTTATTGATTATCACCTGCACAAGATCGCAATAACCAGCTAAAGACTCATCAATGGCATTATCAACCGCCTCATAAACCATATGATGCAAACCTGAACCATCATCAGTATCGCCAATATACATACCAGGTCTTTTTCTTACTGCTTCCAGACCCTTCAAGACTTTGATTGAATCTGCTGCATAATCTTCTTCAGCAGCTGTTTGATTTAAGTTTGTCGACATACAAGTAAAATTTTCAAATGCAAATTAATTAGCGATAACACTAACAGACCCAGAATAATAATACAATATCCTTTATTTTAAAAGCAAAACTTAGCCCAACAGCAAGATCTTTAAAAACCTAATTTTTATCAAGTTTAGTCTTAAGATAAAGACTTTAGAAACTTACTCTTTTACTTGAAATTAAATGCATCGCACCATTGCAACAGGATATCCAGTAGTATTTTATATCTTTTCCTATATTGGAAATTACTGGATCATTGGATAATTTTCCCTCTGATGGTTTTTTACTGTCATCAGTTTTAAATTGATATAGCTGACCATTTAAAGATATGACATTTACTATGTAATTATCGCCATTTTTTACCACGAAAGGTTTCAAGAAAAAAGCTGGCTTTAACTTCTTAGCGCTACGTTCTTTAACAGAACTAAGATTACCTATCCAATTTACCCTACCGTTACTAGTCGATAATATCGCTACTTGTCGGGCATTGTTTGTTACGATCAAATTTTGGTCATGCATAGCCATGGACTGGATATCTTGAGCATTTTTAACCCACAATTCCTTGCCATCTTTTAGATCAAGCTTCACTATCTTGCCGTTACTCGTTGCAAAATAAACAAAGTTCCCATCAATAATAGGAGCAGTTACAATAACAGCCGGATCAAAACTCGGCGTACCTATATCGATGGTATTTGTTAAACTATAACGCCACAACTCTTCACCTTTAGTAGCATTTAAATAAACAACTTCACCAGAACTATAGCTTACAAGAACATTGCCATTATTTATAGTAGGACTAACATGATTTTTTGACGAAATAATTTCAAGCCCACCTTCATGCATCCAAACTAACTTAGACGCTTTGGTATCATAAGCAACGAGCTGATTACTCACCGTTTGAGCTAACAATAACCTATCGTTAACCATAACTGGCTTGGTTCTTAATATGTCAGGAAATTCCTTGCGTATAACTTCATTGCCATTAGCAGCATCTAATATCACTAAATTACGCGTTCCATAAGTAACATAAAGCAACCCATCGCTAAATAATATACCACCGCTGCTAAAAACCCTATTTAAACCAGGACCAACTATGTTCTTAGTCCACAATAATTTCTTTTCCTCTAAAGAAAAAGCACTAACGTAACCTTCCTTATCAACATTATACATTACTTTCTTGGCAATGGCCGGCTGAGCTATTATAGACCTTTTCGAAACATTATAAGAACTACCTTGATAATCCTTTAACGGATCTTCTTTACCTGTAGAAAAAAATCGATTTTTTGGCTCTTCAACCTCTAATTTTTTGGTAAAATCAACTAAATTCTTTATTTTTGTACTTCCTAAATTATCACAACTGGAAACAACAATCATAAACAAGAACAACAAGCCCTTCTTGCAATTTGCAAAAGATACCAAAAATCTTTTCATATGTTTCATCACTCGCTTTAAATTAATTACTAAACTTAAGTTTAAATACAAATCTCAAAACTTATTCTAACCTAACTACCCACCAACTCTCATATCAATATTAGAGATTATAGCTTTGGCTTGATCTTTGACTATAGCAGAAGCCCTAGAGAGTTTTAAAATTTCTAGCGCATGTTCTTTTGATAGATCAAATTGCTGATTCTTAAAGTAGAACAAAGCTTTTAGCAAAGTAGCAGTTGGGTAAAATAATTGACTCTCTTTCGTAAAATACTGCAAATATTCTCTCGTTTTATTTTCTTGATCACTAGTTAATTTTTCAACATCTAATACAATAGTTATATACAAAATCCTTGCATAAGACTTTGCTATTTCGGAATAATCACCACTACCAACTATTTCTTCCAACGAATTCATAGCTTTGACAACATCACCGCTCTGAATTTGTTTGCTAACAATTTCAATCGTAGCTAACTCAAATAACTTACTATCCCTATTATTTTTTAATTCTTGAAGAATATTGTTGACTATTTTTTTATTTTTATTTGCATTTTCAGAAACGAATGATTGGATGAATAAGTCTCCCAATTCCTTATGCTGGTTAGTTTTTGACGCAGAAAACCAACCATACCCAGCTATAGCGCAAGCAACAATCACTGTAGAAATTATAATAGCAGGAAGAACTTTTCTAAAAGTATTCACTCTTTTAGAGTCCCTGTCTTCGTTTAATATTTCCTCTAAAATGTCGGACATTGTTATTTATAATTTGTTATGCTCATCTATAATATTTAGCCAATTTTGCCTTCGCACCTAAGCTACCCTCACGTCAGGTAAAATCAATGCTTATTCTTCATCAACGCTTACTCTTCATCAATGCTTATTCTTCATCAATGCTTACTTTTTTTACAAAGAAACTTGCTTTTAGCTTCATTAGTCCTTTTTATTGCGCTATCAGATCTTTTTGGAAATTCTGTTTCTAACTTATCTATTATACTACAAGCTTCTTTCAACTTATTCATACTGCCTAAAGATAGCGACAATTTCAACAAAGAATCAGCTGCTTTAGAACCTTTCGGATATTCTTTGTAACTTTTTAGATAATGAATCGCTGCTTGATTAAAATCTTCTCTCCTAAAAAAACTTTCCGCATACCAAAACACCGCATTTTCCTTAAGACTACTTTTAGGATAATGCTCAATAAATTTTGCAAACTTCTCCTCAGCTTCAGCAAATTGGTCGTTCTTTAACAATGCTAAAGCCGCATCGTAACGATCTTTTTCGCTTTCTGCGCCACTGTCAGCAAAAGAAGCTCCATGACCCTCGCCACCACCCCCTGCTATTGCAGATCCTTGATTGACGAGATTCACCTTCGAATTTAAAGAGTCTAAAGTCTTCTCAAGAACTTCTATACGTTTCTTTAGTTCTTCTATTTGGTCTGTTTGGCTTTGAGCCAACTGCTTTTGAGTTACAACTCCTTGAACCCCCTGAGCTTGAGAGACTTGGGATTGAGGTTGAGGCTGAGGCTGAGGCTGAGGCTGAGGCTGAGGCTGAGGCTGAGGCACTTGACCCTGAACTGCATTTCCCAGAGACATCTGAGCTTGAGAAACCTGGCCTTGGCTCAGCTTAGTCTGAACAAGCCGCTCTTGAGCCACCCGCTCCTGGATCGCCCCTTCTCTCCCCTCTTGATTTTGAAACAGTTCAGTTTGAGCTATTTTTCCTTGAAGCTGCCCCTCTCTACTTGCCCCCAACTCTTCTCTGCTCACATCTTCTTGAACAAAGAGCGTCTTTTCTTGAGCGGAAACCATATTTTTCCCGCTTCTATCCAGAACACGAGTTTTAACCGCGTCCTCAGCAAAAGCAAAGTTTGTAAGAAAAATAGCAGAAGCTGTAACCGCAACAACAAAAGATCTAAGCATAGTTTATTGAGTATTATTTACAAATTTCCCACAAAAACACTAAACTCAAAGTTAATTAACTCTAAATTTAAAACTTCTCTAGTTACCTAAAGCTTTTTTAGCCTGATCCACTATATGAGCAAACCCTTCCGAATTATGCACAGCAAGCTCAGCTAACATCTTGCGATCTATTGCAATTCCAGCCTTATTTAAGCCATTTATGAATAAAGAATAAATCATCCCATGCTCACGCACAGCCGCATTTATCCGCTGAATCCACAACCCTCTAAAGTCACGCTTACGAACCCTACGATCACGATAAGCATATTGCAATCCTTTTTCTACTTTTTCTATTGCTATACTAAAACAATTCTTCGCTCTTCCCCTGTAACCTTTGGCAAGCTTAATTATTTTTTTATGGCGATTTTTTGATATTTTACCTGATTTTGCACGTGTCATAATAAACCTCTACTTAGTAATTATAAGTTCTTTAAACTGGAAATTTTTTAATTTGTTCCATTCGGAAGGAATGTTTTCAACAACCTTTTTGCATCTTGATCGCAAAGTACGGTCGTCCCTCTCTGATTACGAAGCTGAGCTTTAGTACGACGTCTCATAAAATGCTGCTTACCAGCCTGGCCTGACTTTATTTTACCAGTCGCAGTGAGTTTGAAGCGTTTTTTTGCTCCAGAATGAGTTTTTATTTTCGGCATAATATTTTCCTTAACTTTTAGAGTTGGTATTTTTAAAAAATCATTTCAAGGTAAATAAAGCAAATTAGGCATACCACGGCCACGCTGCCACCACATACATTGAAATTTATATTATCTAGCTACAAAAACTTCGCAGTAAATTATTAAGAACTCACAGAAGCTAAATAACTAAAGAAGGTCGCAGTATATAAAAATTACAAAAATTTTTCAAGTACTAAATATTAGTTCATTAAAGTTTATAAAAAATTCTAATCATAAACTTTAAAATAATAGCGATAACAACAAAAGATAAGCTCATCACTTAAGAAATAAAAAAAGCTTTACGAAGATTAGCAATATTTAATCGGTTAAAATTAAACGGCTAAACTTCGTAAAGCAATTAAGTCTAAAGAAAAATAAACTTTCAAAAACTACTTTTTAGTAGCGTCTTTTTTTACAACTTCTTTTCCTTCTTTAACTTCTTCTTCCATTTCTTTTTTTGCACCTTCTTTATCAGCTGCTGCATCTTTTACAGCTTCAGTAGCAGTAGCAGGCTTTTTGTGCGCATCATGAGCATCATTAGCGAAAGTAACATTAGAAAAAGCAAAAACAGTAGCTAAAATAACAAGTAATCTAAACATTTTCGAAACTCCTTTAATGAAATTAAAATTAAATTGTAGATACATGATATCACCTTAAATCCAAAAAATACAATGCATTTTCATTTTTGACCTAGAAACAAAATTACAAATTTCGCAAACAACTAAGTTTAGTATAAAAAATATGACATTTTTGTTACATAATTATCTTCTAGGAAACCAACCACAGTTAAAAATCATCAAAACAAGGGCTTCGAATAATTAAAAAAACTTTTTTATTCAAAATTTTTCTTAATTTAGGTTAATACATTATGTTTTACTAGCAATCATCTTGTCATTCTGCTATTATTTGTGATATGTATTATCTGATTTGTTAACAGTGCCTAAGATTTTGCGTGCATAAAACACAAAAAATTGCTTTATTTTTTATTACACTGAAAAAACTATGAATATAAAAAAATTTCTTGTAACTTTAATTACTTTTTTATCAATTTTTAGCTTAAACTCTTGCGATTCAATAAAAAACCAAGCTACTAATAAAAACTTGGCAGAAGTAGCGGTCTTGATGCCATTATCTGGTGAAAACGAGGCAGTAGGCAAGCAATATGCTAATTTAGTGAAAATTGGTATTGCAAATGGAGCTCAAATCCCTATTAAAGTCACTCTTTACGACTCTGCTAATGAAACAGCATTAAAGGAATCTATCAAGCAAATTTTAGAACAAAAAATCAAGATTATCATCGGTCCTATATATTCCGCAGAAACAAAATTGCTAGCTTTGCAAATTAAAGATCACCAAGATATAGCGGCTATATCGCTTTCTAATGATCCAACTGTAGCGGATAGTAATATCTTTGTCTTTGGTCACGCTCCTATGAAACAAGTAGAGCAAATGACTAGCTACTTGATAGATAGTGGTTACAAAAATTATATTACTCTGCTTCCATCTGGTAGACATTCCCAAACTGTTAGTAAAATAGTTCAAAGCATGATCGCAAACAGAGGCGGAACTTTGAACAAGATAGAATTTTACGAAAATAACGAAGAAGGAATCGCAAGGTCAGTTAAAACAGTTTCCGATATAGTAGATGGCCTAAATGAAGAAGAAGAAAATCTAAAACAACCAGTAATAATAATAGGGGACGAGTCGGCAACCTTGAAAAAACTATATAAGATTGCCAAAAACTTTAAACTTGATAAAAAAGCAGTTATAGCTGGTGATAATAGACTAGATTCAGACTCAAATGAACAAATCAGTATCATTTTTACTGGTTCAATAAAAATCGACAGCAGCAATCTAAAACAAAAAGCATTAGCTTTTGGTGTCAGCGATTTTTCTTTTATTCATGCACTGGCTTACGATGCTGGAAAGATTGTTGCCACCTATATCGGGCAGCAATATAATAAGGACATATTCTTAAATAGTCTTAAGAATACAGAAAATTTCGAAGGAGTATCGGGCAGGATAAGTTTTGTTGATTCTATAGCAAAAAGACGATACGAAATTATAAAAAAACAAAATGGTACTTATCAAATACAAAACAATTAAAATTAACAATGAGCAAAAATTTAAATTGTATTTGAAAGAAAAACGGTTTATCGTTAACTTATTATAGCGAATTTGTTGTGTTGTTTGATATAACAGATTTTTTTTATTGGTAGATTTATCTCAATTGGTTCATAGTTTTTAGTACTTAATTAAATCGTGAAATGGTTTATGTAGCTAAAGATGAGTAGGTTGGGATTTGTTGTTTTGATGAAGCAAAATATAATTTAGGTGGAAGTTGATGGCTGGCAGTTTAAATGAAGTTACATTGATTGGTAATCTGGGAAGAGATCCAGAAATACGCACTACTCGCGATGGTAAAGAAATAGCAAATTTTAGCCTCGCAACAAGCGAGGTTTGGAAGGATAAAGCCACTGGCGAAAAAAAGGAAAAAACCGAGTGGCATAATATCGTCATATTTAGCGAGGGTCTTACTCGTATTGCTAAAACCTATCTAAAAAAAGGCTCAAAAATATATTTAAAGGGGCAGTTACAAACGAGAAAATGGGCTGATAATACTGGGCAAGATAGGTATACTACGGAAGTGGTATTACAAAACTTTAATGCCACTTTGATTTTACTTGATAGTAAAACTGGAGCTGGTGAGTCTATGTCTTCGTTTGAATCGTCTGGCGATCACAAGAATAACTTTGATAGTATTGGTCTAAATGATGAAATACCTTTCTAGAATTTTTAAAATCTTATATTTAACTACTTTATCTTTTATAGTTGTATCTTGTAACTCCCATTACAAATCAGTTAATGTTGAGTCTATTGGACAGGTATACGGTTTTGAAAAAGTTTTATTTAAAGGTGGGGATTTTTGGATTACAACTTACCAAAAAATTCAGGACAAAAATAAGCCGTACGTATTTTATATAGAAGGTGATGGCGCCGCTTTTGATGGAAAGTACAAAATTTCTGCTAACCCCACTCCTCGTAGGCAGGTTCTTATAAAACTAGCATCTATGGATACAAGACCTAATGTGATATATATTGCAAGACCATGCCAATATACTCCGATGGATTTAAACCCTAAATGCAGCAAATCATATTGGACTGACAAAAGGCTTTCGGATGATTCAGTAGCCGCTATGAACGAAGTGATAAATAAGACCAATAATGGACAAAAATTTAGCTTGGTTGGTTATTCTGGAGGTGGCGGGGTAGCAATTTTAATTGCAGCTCGTAATCCAATGGTAAAAGATATAATAACTGTTGCTGGTAATCTTGATCACAGAAGCTTCACTAGCTACCACAACGTTACACCAATG
>Ga0075154_10003116_pt1 | contig 10604 bp, 9 predicted proteins | sample JI71714BDNA_FD_70965 | JGI IMG/M metagenome (GOLD analysis project Ga0075154, IMG submission 70965) | Wastewater effluent complex algal communities from Wisconsin, to seasonally profile nutrient transformation and Carbon sequestration -... | ecosystem: Engineered > WWTP > Effluent > Algae...
TCGCCAACAGCCTTAAAGCTTGCAAATAGGTTCTATAAACCCGCCCGACCCCACGAAAAATCCTCTTATTGATATTGCTGCAAGATGTCAGTCGTAAGGAATGCAAGTTGTAATATCTTTATGAGGACTTCCGTTGTCAATACAAACCAAGGGCTAAGGTGCGCGGTGCACACCTACCCAATACAAAGATGGGGGGTACGCACTCTACCAACTCATGTCGATTGTTTACTTAGGAATGAGAATTAAATAACTTGCATTTTTTGTAGGTTGGGCCCGTGGAACGAACCCTCCGTTTCACTCCACCCAACGCCACGCTTGATTGTTGGGTTTCGTTCCTCAACCCAACCTACGGAAGTTATTTAATCCACGATCCTTAGCAAATTCTCGCAATGTTGGAATTAAATACTGTGTCAAAGTAAAGGCATCTACTCCTAATTCCGTCCGTTCTTTAGCAGCCATGATTCCGGCTTGAGCGTGCCACCAAGCTGCTGTTACAGCAACTGATTTGGGGGGGGATTTGCGGGCGATCGCACTTGCTAATAGTCCCCCTAACAAGCCTGTGAGAACGTCGCCGCTGCCGCCTCTGGCGAGGGCTGGAGTGCTTTCGGGATTGAGGTAGGTGATGGTACGTGAAGCGTAGCTATCCCGTAGGGAATCGCCCTCATCCTTCCAACTTATGCACACTCTGGCTCCTTTGAGCAATATCGTTGCACCGCAAAGCTGAGCTGCTGCTTGACTTGCGGCAATTCGATCGTCGCCGGTTTCGTCGGCTAATTCGGGAAATAAACGCTTGAATTCGCCCGGATGAGGCGTGATAATTGTCAGTGCTGAGCGTTCGGACAAAATCGGGACTGTGCCGAGTTGAGCGAGGATATTTAAACCGTCAGCATCTAAAACCAGAGGTCGATCGCTCTCCAGTACAGATTCTACAGCTATTGCCGCTTCCAATGTCAGACCTGGCCCTGCGGCGATCGCATCATAAGAACTCAAATCAATTGCTACTGGTAACTCGCTAATTGCACCGCTTTGGGTTTCGGGACATCCTATAACTAATGCCTCTGGCAACTGACAGCTCAACATCGGTTTAAGCGACTCAGGAACAGCAATGGATAGCATTCCGATGCCGCTTGCTCTTGCTCCCAAGGCTGCCAAAATTGCTGCTCCGCTGTAGCGGCGGGAACCTGCAATAATTAGTATGTTACCGTTGGTATATTTGTGCGAAATTGGCGATCGGGGTAACGGCAAATGCTGAGTTGCCGAGGCTTTTGTAATGCGTTGTATTGCTGGCGTTTCGCCCAATATTGCTGCAATATCTGCTGTGGGAATATCAAAATCAATTAATTCGGAAATGCCGATATATTCTAACGCTCTGTCTTGCAGAAATGCCATTTTCCACAATCCCAAACATAATGTATGTTTTGCCCTAATTGCCGTTCCCAAAACTTCTCCTGTATCTGTATGAATTCCCGAAGGAATGTCTATACTTAAAATTGGTATATTTAAATTATTTATTTCGTCAATAGCTGCTGCGCTAGCGTTAGTAATTTCTCGTTCTAATCCAAATCCAAATAAACCATCTACGAGCAACTCACAGTTTTTCAGCCCTTCAACTTTATCAATAAATGGAATATTTAAAGAACGCGCATAATCAGCGTGAGTTTTCGTGAGTTCCTTAAGTTTAGAAAACGGGCAGTAAATAACTACTTGGAACCCTTGAAAGTGCAATTCGCGGGCAACAACCAAAGCATCGCCGCCGTTGTGTCCGGGCCCAACCAATACGCCGATAACTGGCAATAGAGAATTAACAAGCTTTTTCCCTTCTTCCCTTTTCCTTCTATCCGTTAAATCCCGTACACTGCTAGTTGCCGAACTTCCTTCCGCTTTCAAAAGCTGCTGAATGCGTCTAGCAATCAGTCCCGCGACTTTTTCCATTAAAGCTGCGACTGGCATTCCCGCAGCAAAAATTCTCGTTTCTATTTGCCGCATTTGGTCGGCGGTGACAACAAATTTTTGAATGGTCATATTAATGCTAAAATTTCAGCTAACAGCAGCAGTGGCAATTTGTAGTATACTTGTGGTATAATAAATTAGCTTGATCGAACAAAGTAACAGTAAAATAGCAATTTCTCCCCAACCATGAACAAGATTGTTGTAGGCCTCTCCGGCGGGGTCGATAGTTCCGCAGCAGCCGCAATTTTACACCATCAGGGATATGAAGTGGTGGGTTTAACGCTGTGGTTGATGAAGGGCAAAGGCCAGTGCTGCTCTGAGGGAATGGTCGATGCCGCTAAAATTTGCGAAGATTTGGGCGTTCCCCACCACATTGTTGACAGCCGCGAGGTCTTTCAGGCAAGTATTATTGATTATTTGGTGGAGGGTTACAGTGCAGGAGTTACACCTCTGCCTTGTTCGCAGTGCAATAAAACTGTGAAGTTCGGGCCGATGCTTAAGTTTGCTCGCGAAGAACTCGGAATTGAAAAAATCGCTACAGGCCACTACGCTAGGATTACTTACGATGCTGCTACTGGTCGCTATCAGTTGCTGCGGGCGATCGACCCTGCGAAAGATCAGTCTTATTTCCTGTACGATCTAACACAGGATTTGTTGGCGGGTACGGAGTTTCCTTTGGGGGAAATTACCAAGACAGAAACTCGCAGAATCGCGGCAGAATTTGGCTTGACAACTGCGGATAAGCCGGAAAGTCAGGATTTGTGCTTGGTGGAAAGTAACGGTTCGATGCGGGCTTTTCTGGATAAGTACATTGCGCCACAAAAGGGTGACATTGTGGACAAGTCAGGGCGGGTGCTCGGACAGCATGACGGTGTTCACCACTACACCATCGGCCAGCGGAAAGGACTTGGGATTGCTGCACCGGAACCGCTGTATGTGATTGAACTTGATGCTGCTGGCAATCGGGTAATTGTGGGCGATCGACAGTTGGCAGTAGAATCTGAATGTACAGTCCAGAAAGTGAATTGGGTTTCTGTAGCTGCACCGACGACTCCGATTCGGGCTCAGGTACAGATTCGATATCGATCGCGCCCCGTCCCCGCTACAATTATTCCTGTGGAACCATCCCAAGCAGAGGAAAAAGTCGGCGGTACAAGAGTTAAGTTGATTTTTGACGAACCGCAGTTGAGCATTACCCCCGGACAAGCGGCTGTTTGGTATGACGGCGATGTGCTGTTGGGCGGTGGCATTATCGAAAGAAACCAAGTCCCAAATTAAGGCAAGGGGCGGGCTAGAAGCCCAACCCCTACTCCCCACAAGAAACTTCCCACAAGAAAATTCACTCTTTGTGGAACAGGCCGAAAAGCCTGTTCCCAGAAGCCCACAAGAAACTTCACTCTTTGTGGAACAGGCCGAAAAGCCTGCTTGTGATACCCACCTACAAAAAAACTCACTCTTTGTGGAACAGGCCGAAAAGCCTGTTCCCAGAAGCCCACAAGAAAATTCACTCTTTGTGGAACAGGCCGAAAAGCCTGTTCCAAAAGGAAACTTATATTTCCTTTCACGTACATTTACCTAGGTAACTTTTTTTCCAAACGCAACACATTTCCCCTAACATTAGTGCGGTAAACCCAAGTTTGCCTACCATCAGAAACCACAACCCGCCAACCTTCGACAATCATTTGACCGCAAATTTCATCCGCTTTCGCGAGTCCTAAACAAGTATTCGGCCAACTTTGTCCGCTTGATTCAGTTACTTTCAACTTGTCAGCAGCAATGCCAGTGGAGTCCGACAACTCTCGGCGAACTGCTTCTGCTACGGTTGCGGGCAATTGCTTCGGGGGATTTTTGCGCGTACCCTCGGCAAAATTCCCCGGTTCGGAAGTGAGAGTATCGAGTGCCAATACCGAATAGCTGATGTTTTGGGGCACTGCGGCTGAGGAAAATTGCTGCGCGGTTTGCTGCTGTTGCCTTTCCAACTGGGCAAGGGAATCTTTGATGGCGTCCGCGTTAGCTGCTGCGGTGTGTCTTAGTGCCGGATACATTTCCCATACCAGAATTCCTGTGAGCACCAAAGCCAAGATTACTGGATTGGGCTGCTTTTGGTCTCGGTTTTTATTTTTTTGAAATTTATTTTGGGAGATTCTTTTCATAATATGCCCTCTGCCTCACTTTACACAATGCGCGATCGCTCCTGAACACTCAACTGCAGATACTTATTTAGACACTATTGCTGGTGCTATTGGTTCCTTTGTGCAGAACCGATTTGACTGCTGGTGCGTGGGGGGCAAGTATTTTCTACTCGCTGTCGGCAGTTGTGTTTCAGGAAACTTGCACTACCCAGTTATTACTTAATTTTTACTTGTTGTCTCCGGGTATTAAGAAAAATTTATGCTTAAGTAAATATTCTTAAAAGCCTCTACTCCTGCCCCCGAATCTCAGTACAAATTACTATTCTTCGTTCCAAAACTGCTAAACGTGTTTTAGACTGGGGGAGGCGAGCTCAGCCAAGGATATCACAGGGATGCCACAAAAATTGTTGCCACTGGACGAAAACGCATTAGAAATTAAATCAGCTAAGCTGTTCGGCATTTAAAAGAGGATAGTAGGGTGCGTCATTACAGAATTGTTTCTCGCATAAGCGCGTAAGTGTTTACTCCTGACGCACCTACAAGCCTCGTTACTGGTTTAAATGATCCACAGCTTATCGCTGATTAATTATATTAGCATTCGGGTTTTCTAGAGCGATCGTCCCCGCAACTACTTTAGTAGCGATCGCTACTTTTTTAGTACAATATTCTTAAAATCTATCGATTATGAACAGAAAATCCCTGGGAATCCATTTAATGAATCGGCTGAGCTATCCTCAAAAATTTACCTTAATTGGTTTTCTATTTGCAATACCGTTAACCTTGGTCATGTACCTGCTAATTTCCGAAATTAACAGCAGAGTTGATTTTGCCCAAAAAGAAATCTACGGAAATGAATACCTGCGGCGACTGCGCCAGTTGAGGGAATATATACCGAAACTTCAACTCTTAAATTATCCGAATCAGAGGTTAAATCCTAGTTTAAGCAATTCAGAATTCAGAACAGATTTAAAAGCCAAGATAGATCATAAATTTCAAGCGATAGCTAATACAGATAGCCAGCTTGGAAACACATTAATTTCCAGTAAAAATTTTAATAATATTTATCAAGATTGGCACAATTTCAAACTTCGCCACAGCCATTGGAGTTTAGAAACTTACGATTTTTTCTATCAACGTTTAGCTACAGACATTGATAGACTGAGCGCTCGCGTCGGCGATACTTCTAATCTAATTTTAGACCCGGATCTAGATACCTATTATTTGATGGATGCTACTTTGCTGAAACTTCCAGAAATCCAAAAAATATTGTCAGAGATTAGGCTGATCTCTCAAATAAAAAACTTGCGTTCCGATGCCACACCTGAAGAAAGAGCGAAACTGATTACTTTGGCAGGCAAATTGAGAGAAATTAATCAGGATTTAGCTATCAATATGGAGGTAGGATTTAGCAATAATCCTCACGGGAATCTGATCCCGAAATTAAGGGAGTATTTAACAAACTTTAACTCGGTAGTAGAGCAGCTAACTGAGCAACTAGATAAACTGATTAAGCCCACAGCATTAGTGGAATATTCTGCCTATCTTGATGGGAGCGATCGAGTTCTGAATTATAGTTTTGAACTGTGGGATAAAACTATCAAGGAATTAGACTTTCTCCTGCAAAAACGCATTGATAGTTTCGTTGCCAAGAAACGCATAATTTCTATTGTTGTGTTAATAACCTTAGCCATAGTTATTTATTTATTTGTAAGTTTTTATAGAAGCGTTATGCAAACTGTGTTTGTCCTTGACGAAGCTGCAAAAAAGATGGCAAGCGGCAATCTTGACCACAAAATTATTTTGGATAACAGAGATGAACTGGGGCAAGTTGTGGGTGCTTTTAACAAAATTGCCGATGCCTTAGTTGGTGCAAATCAAGAAATTACTGTTCTCAACGATCGCCTAAAAGCAGAAAATATGCGAATGAGCGCTGAACTAGACGTTACTCGCAAGATTCAGCAGATGCTGCTGCCCAAAGACTTAGAACTCAATGAAGTTGTGGGGTTAGATATTGCGGGATTTATGGAAGCTGCTGAGGAAGTAGGGGGCGACTATTACGACGTACTCCAACACAAAGGTAGAGTAAAAATTGGCATTGGAGATGTGACGGGACACGGATTGGAGAGCGGTGTTTTAATGATTATGGTGCAAACGGCAGTAAGAACTTTGCTCGCCTACAATGAACCAGACCCAGTAAGATTTTTAAGTGCTATTAACAGTGTAATTTATGATAACGTGCAGCGGATGAAATGCGACAAAAATGCTAGCCTTGCCTTGCTAGACTATGAGGAGGGGATGCTGAAGTTGAGCGGCCAGCACGAAGAAATGATTGTTGTGCGGTGTAACGGTTGTGTAGAGCGGTTTGATACAATCGATTTGGGTTTCCCGATCGGGCTGGATGTAGATATTGCTGAATTTGTTGCTGAGAAAATTGTGCATTTGCATTCAGGAGATGTGGTTGTGCTTTACACTGACGGGATTACGGAAGCTAAAAATATGGATAAACTGCTTTATGGTTTAGATAGGTTAATTGAGGTAATAAAAATTCATTGGCAGCGTTCTGCTGCCGAAATTAGGCACGCTGTAATTAAGGACGTGCGATCGCACATCGGCGAACAAAAAGTTTTTGATGACATCACATTGCTGGTACTCAAACAAAAATAACTACTTGAATATCCCTCCTAAAGTTTAAAATATATTCAGTGATCCCCTCATCTCAAACTTTAGCTCTCACATCGATATGACTCAGATTTTCGGAGATTTCATCGAGCAGCCCGCTAGCCAAGAATACTTAATAATTGGATTTTCTCCGAGTTCGGTTCCTCTCAAGCAGCGGTGGCGGAACAACGGTTTGTCTGCTGATTTTCTGGCTGATTACCTGACGACTTTTTTTCCGGGCAACCAAGATGAACCCTCGACAATTGAAAGACAAGCTGAAATAAAAAGTGCTGTTAGCTACATTGCCAACGAGTTATTGGAAAATGCCATGAAGTTTAATGATGAAACCTCCGACTACCCGATCGATATTAAACTGCAATTAGAGAGCGAGGGAGTGATTGTCTCAGTGGCTAACAGCATCTCTCCGCAAGCGGTGGACAAGTTTCAGGCTTATATTCAGGAGTTGCTGGCCTCGGAGCCAAGCGAACTTTACCTTCAGCGGTTGGAAAAAAATGCTGCTGACGACAACAGTACCAATTCGGGATTGGGTTTGTTGACCATGCTCACCGATTATACCGCCAAACTTGGCTGGAAATTCCAGACCGTGCACAAAGACCCGGAAGTAATTGCGGTGACAACTATGGTGCAATTAACAGTATAAGCAACGCTGGCGATCGATAATATCTAAGGGACTTTTTTTTGTGGCTATGGAAATTAATACAGAAGATTACCAGATCTGTTACGATCCAGCAACGGCAACCGTGAGTTTTATTGGATCTCTAAGGCTGAGCGGGCCTGCTGAGTACGCGCCGATAGGGCAGTTGCTGGCCCAGGTTGCCGACTTGGAACCGACGAAAATTACCCTCAATTTGCAGCAGTTAGAATTTTTGAACAGTTCTGGCATCAATATGCTATCGAAGTTTATTATCGAGATCCGCAAAACAGCCAGGGTGCAAATGGCGGTACAAGGCTCTCAAAGCATAGCTTGGCATGGTAAATCTTTGAGGAATTTCCAGCGCCTGATGCCTGGTTTGCAGTTGGATTTTCTATAAAAACACGATTACTTTTAGGGTGCGAAATGTTAAGTAATTTTTTGTTAGTCGAGGCGCAAATTCTCGAGTTATGCTGGAAGAACAACCATCTAGAGAACAGCTACTTTTAGAGATAGAAAGATTGCGCCAGCAAGTGGAAGACTTGAAGGAGGAAAAAGCGGATCTGGAAATCTTGCTGGAAACTACTGCTGAACATTCCGATACGGTTGAAACTGAGTTACGCTCTCGCGCATTCGAGGCGGTGCGCGAAGGCGAAATCAAGCTGGCTCAATTTCTCGAAGCGATTCCGGTAGGCGTGGTAGTGCTCGATTCTCAAGGCAAACCTTACTACGTAAATCACGCCGGACAGCAGTTACTCGGTCAAGGAGTTTTGCCCTTAAATTCTGTTGAGGATTTGTCAGAAAGTTATCAAATTTATATCGCGGGAACGGAGACAATTTATCCTTTCGAGAATTTGCCGCTCGTCCGAGCTTTAAGGGGCGAAAACGCGACTGCTGACGATCTGGAAATTCATCGAACCGACAAGAAAGTTCCCCTAGAAATTTGGGGAAGGCCAATTTTTGACGATGGTGGCAAAGTTGCTTTTGCGATCGCAGTTTTTCAAGATGTCACGGAACGCAAAGAAGCTGAAGCAGATCGCCATTTATTTATTAAGAAATTATTTGACCTCAACCAAAATTTAGAAAAATCCCTGGATGCCGAATCAGACTTAACTGATGCCTACGGTAGATTTGTGCCGCACCAGTTTCTAAATTTGTTGGGATATGAAAGTATTATAGATGTCCATTTAGGCGACCAAGTGCAGCAGGAAATGTCGGTGCTATTTGCGGATATTCGCGATTTCACGACGCTTTCAGAAACTATGACTCCCCAAGAAAATTTTAAATTTATCAATGCTTACCTTTCGCGGATGGAGCCTGCGATTACTAGCAATAACGGGTTTATTGACAAATACATCGGCGATGCAATTATGGCTTTGTTTAGTGACTTTGCAGATGATGCAGTGAAAGCTGGTATTGCAATGCTAAATATCCTCAAAACTTACAACGAATACCGTCAAGGTGTCGGCTACGTCCCGATTCAAATTGGTATTGGCATCAATTCGGGTTCTTTGATGCTGGGGACAGTCGGGGGTAAAAACCGAATGGACAGCACTGTGATTAGCGATGCTGTTAATTTAGCATCTCGCATTGAAGGATTGACCAAAGATTACGGCGTACCTCTGTTAATTTCTCAGCAGACTTTGGAACGGTTGCGAAATCCCACCGATTATGCAATTAGAATTGTGGATAAAGTACAGGTAAAAGGAAAATCTCAATATGTCGTAGTCTATGAGGTATTTGATGCAGACCCGCCCGAAAGTTTGTCGGCAAAGCTAGCAAATTTGTCTGTATATAATGAAGCTATGTTACTGTGCGAGCGGAAAGAATTCCGAGAAGCAGGAAAATTATTTGAAGAGTGTTTGCGAACAAATCCCAGCGATCATGTAGCTCGCATTTACCTGAAACGCTGTCGGGATTGGCGATCGCTCCTCAAAGGAATTTAAAGCAGCTTACTCGATTTTAGATTTTAGATTGACTCCATATAGCAATTCTCGCATCACTTGTGAATTTCTTACTTTCTCCCCGCAGGTTCGGGGAGGGTTGGGGTGGGATAAAAAATTTACGACTCCTGTAAGGATTGATATATATCTTAAGAGTGATGACTGACCTCTGGAATCTGTCAAAGGTTTGACATACTCCCCAGCTATCAAGGCGAGGGGATTCTAAGCTCAAACAGCAATTGCAGGCACAGCCTGTCTAACATCGCCTAACTTAACGGTTGACGCCCCACCAAGGAAAACAAGCAAGTTATTTATTGCAGCGTTCTCGTCTCTGCTGTTCACCTTCTGGCAGGACGGACATCGCCATTCACGAACTGATAAATCCAATTCTTTCAGAACGTGTCCACAGTGGGAACAAGTTTTACTAGATGGATACCAGCGGTCGATAAAAACTAATTGTTTTCCTTTCTTTTTGGCAACCCATTTGAGAATTTGGAGGAAATCGCCAAATGCAAGGTCTGAGATTTTACGTCCCCAAAGCCGTTGCATTCCTTTTAGATTCAACGTTTCAAAACACAGCACGTCAAACTTATCAGTTAATTCGTGAGCCAATTTCCAGAACCAATCAGAGCGACGATTTACTACGTCAGGAGTGCTTGCGAACTAGATTGAGTCTTGCTCTTTCCCGGTTAGCTGAGCCTTTCCGTTTTTTGGAATGTTGACGATTCGCTTTCTTAATAGCGCCGAGGGATTGTTTCAGGAATTGTGGTGATTCGATTTTCGTTCCATCTGAGCAGGTGAGAAACGTTTTCAAGCCGAAATCTTGCGCCAGCGATTCTACTCGTCTCGACTTTGGTTTCAGGTTGTTCAACGCTGTCAACGACCACAACCATGAATAACTCTCCCAATGGAGTGCGCTTAATGGTTAAGGTTTTGACCTTCCCCGCTATCTCTCTGGAATTCCAATACTGATAAACGCGATTCCCAATTTTAATTAGATTACCACCTAAAAATTTATAGCCAGCTTGCTTGAGAGTGAACGATTTGTATTTGCGAACTTTCTTGAAACCGGGAGGTCTAACTCCTTTCTGGTGATGCTTAAAAAACAGTTGGTAGGCTTTCTCGATTCGCTGGCAGATATCCTGTACAGCCTGAGATCCAACCTGCTGCCAGAACGCTTTACGCTTTCTGATTTTAGCAATATGACTTTGAAGCTTGCTGCAATTCAAATGCTTGCCCCACATCCGGTAGTACCGTTTATGGAGTGCA
>Ga0075154_10003120_pt1 | contig 10593 bp, 9 predicted proteins | sample JI71714BDNA_FD_70965 | JGI IMG/M metagenome (GOLD analysis project Ga0075154, IMG submission 70965) | Wastewater effluent complex algal communities from Wisconsin, to seasonally profile nutrient transformation and Carbon sequestration -... | ecosystem: Engineered > WWTP > Effluent > Algae...
CAGCGGGTGCTGGACCGGGCGCTGGGCATCGTCGGCGATGTGCGGGCTTTGAAGGACGAGATGCGGGTGGTGCGCTCGGGTCTGTCAGGCAACCTGCGGATTGGGGTGATCCCCACGGCGCTGCCGATGGTCGCCGACCTGACCGGGCCTTTCACCCAGAAGCACCCGAATGTCCGCGTATCGATCCTGTCGCGGACGAGTGTGGAGATCCTGACCGGGATCGAGGCCCTGGATCTGGAGGCCGGGATAACCTACCTCGACAACGAGCCGCTTGGCCGGGTGGCGCAGGTGCCATTGTATACGGAATTCTACCGTTTGCTGATCGCCCCGGGGTCCGAGATGGCCTCGCGGCGTCATGTCAGCTGGGGGGAGCTTTCGACGGTGCCGCTATGTCTGCTGACTTCGGACATGCAGAACCGGCGGATCGTGAACCAGCATCTGGGCGAGGCCGGCGTTGATGCTGCACCGATGATCGAATCGAATTCGACAATGGCGCTCGTCTCGCACGTTCTGACCGGGCGCTGGGCGTCGGTGGTGCCAAAGAAGCTGGCCGACATGTTCGTGGCGGACGGGCGTTTGCACTCGATCCCGATTGTCGAGCCGGAGGCAGAGCATACGGTGGGCCTGATCGCGGCGCGGCGCGACCCGCAGACGCCGGTGTTGCAAGCCCTGGTGGATGAGGCGGTCAGGCTGTTTCGATAGGCTACGTCTATCGACTGACGGTATATCGACATTGAAATGCCTATCAACCCAGGGGTATACCTTCGCATGCTAGCCAGAGGTTTGCCCGCATGCTCGATTCCCACGTCCATTCCGACCGGATCGCCGAGATCCTTGAGGCCCATCGCGGGCTTGAGGGTCCGCTGCTTCCCATCCTGCACGCGATCCAGGAGGCGTTCGGGCATGTGCCCGACAGCGCCGTTCCGCAGATTGCAGCGGCGCTGACGCTGTCGAAGGCGGAAGTGCATGGGGTGATCAGCTTCTACCACGATTTCCGCGCGGCGCCTGCCGGGCGGCATGTGCTGAAGCTGTGCCGGGCCGAAGCCTGTCAGACCATGGGCGCCGATGCGGTGGCGGAGCGGATCAAGAAAGCGCTGGGGATCGACTGGCACGAGACGACGGCAGATGGCCGCGTGACGCTGGAGCCGGTGTTCTGCCTCGGCCTTTGCGCCTGCGGACCGGCGGCGATGGTCGACGGGCGGCTGGTTGGCCGCTGTGACGAAAGCGTGCTGGCAGAGGTGGCGAAATGAAGATCTACGTTCCGCTGGACAGCGCAGCCGTTGCTTTGGGGGCCGACAAGCTGGCCGAGACGATTGTGGCTGAGGGCGCGGCGCGCGGGGTTGCCGTGCAGATCGTCCGCAACGGCTCGCGCGGGATGGTCTGGCTGGAGCCGCTGGTCGAAGTTGCGACGGAAGCAGGGCGGGTGGGCTTTGGCCCGATGACCGTGGCCGATGTGCCGGGGCTGTTCGGCGATCTGGGGTCTCATCCGAAGGCTCTGGGCCTGGTTGAGGACCTGCCGTGGATGAAGGGCCAGACCCGGCTGACCTTTGCCCGGGTTGGGGTGATCGACCCCTTGTCGCTGGAGGACTACCGCGCGCATGGCGGGCTGGTGGGGCTGGACCGCGCCAAAGGCATGACCAAGGCGCAGATCGTGGCCGAGGTGACGGACTCGGGCTTGCGGGGCCGTGGCGGTGCTGGCTTCCCGACGGGGATCAAGTGGAAGACCGTCTCCGAAGCTGCGGGCGACCAGAAATACATCGTCTGCAACGCGGATGAGGGCGACAGCGCCACCTTCGCCGACCGGATGCTGATGGAGGGCGACCCTTTCACGCTGATCGAGGGCATGGCGATTGCCGGGTTGGCCTGCGGGTCGACCAAGGGCTACGTGTATATCCGGTCCGAATATCCGGTGGCGATCCGGGTGATGGACGCCGCCGTGAAGATCGCGCGCGACGCCAAGGTGCTGGGCCCGGCCTTTGACATGGAAATCCGCGTCGGCGCGGGGGCCTATGTCTGCGGCGAAGAGACATCGCTGCTGAACAGCCTTGAGGGCAAGCGCGGCGTGGTTCGCGCCAAGCCGCCGCTGCCGGCGTTGCAGGGCTTCATGGGCCGCCCGACGGTGGTGAACAACGTGATCTCGCTGGCTTCGGTGCCAGTGATCATGGCCAAGGGCGCAGCGTACTACAAAGACTTTGGGCTGGGCCGGTCGCGCGGAACGATCCCGCTGCAGATCGCCGGGAACGTGAAGCATGGCGGGCTGTATGAGGTGGCCTTCGGCCTGACCCTGGGCCAGATCGTGAATGAAATCGGCGGCGGCACTGCCTCCGGTCGCCCGGTCAAGGCGGTGCAGGTGGGCGGCCCCTTGGGCGCCTGGTTCCCGCCCTCGCTGTTCGACACGCCCTTCGGGTACGAGGAGTTCGGCGCGAAGGACGGGTTGATCGGCCATGCCGGTCTGACCATCGCCGACGACTCGATCGACATGCTGCAGATGGCCCGCTTCGCGATGGAGTTCTGCGCCATCGAATCCTGCGGCAAGTGCACCCCATGCCGCATCGGCGCGGTGCGCGGCGTCGAAACGCTGGACCGTCTGGCCGCGGGCGATGCCAGCGCGATCCCGCTGATCACCGACCTTTGCAACACGATGAAATCCGGGTCGCTGTGTGCGCTGGGCGGGTTCACGCCCTATCCAGTGATGTCCGCGATCACCCATTTCCCCGATGACTTCGCCCGCGCGAAAGAGGCTGCAGAATGAAAGACTTCATCATCCCCGACCGCGATTTCGGCACCCCTGCCGCCAAGTCCAGGACCATGGTCACGCTGACCATCGACGGTTTCGACGTGACCGTGCCGGAAGGCACCAGCATCATGCGGGCGGCGGCGGAGGCTGGCATTCAGGTGCCCAAGCTGTGCGCCACCGACAGCATCGACGCCTTCGGGTCCTGCCGGTTGTGCCTGGTGGAGATCGAGGGGCGGAATGGCACCCCGGCGTCCTGCACCACTCCGGTTGCCGCTGGCCTGAAGGTCCATACCCAGAACGCCAAACTGAAGCAGCTGCGGCGCGGGGTGATGGAGCTGTATATATCGGACCACCCGCTGGACTGTCTGACGTGCAGCGCCAATGGCGACTGCGAGTTGCAGGATATGGCGGGGGCCGTGGGCCTGCGCGATGTGCGGTATGAGGCTGTCGATACACACTTCAAGGTCAAGAACACCTCGGGCGAGGCGAACCCGCTGTATATACCGCGCGACGATTCCAACCCGTATTTCTCCTACGACCCGCAGAAATGCATCGTCTGCTCGCGCTGCGTGCGGGCTTGCGAGGAAGTGCAGGGCACTTTCGCGCTGACCATCGAAGGGCGGGGCTTTGACAGCCGGGTGTCCTTCGGGGCCAAGACTGACAACGCCCTTGCCAGCGATTGCGTCAGCTGTGGCGCTTGCGTGCAGGCCTGCCCGACCGCGACCTTGCAGGAAAAGTCGATCATTGAGATCGGCACCCCGTCGCATTCGGTGATCACCACCTGCGCCTATTGCGGTGTGGGCTGTTCGTTCAAGGCCGAGATGCGCGGCGATGAGCTGGTGCGCATGACCCCCTACAAGCACGGCAAGGCCAACCGGGGCCATTCCTGCGTCAAGGGCCGGTTCGCCTATGGGTACGCCACGCACCAGGACCGCATCCTGAAGCCGATGATCCGCGAGACGATCTCAGAGCCCTGGCGGGAGGTGTCCTGGGCCGAGGCGATGGAGTTTTCCGCCGCCAAGATGAAGGGCATCCAGGCGAAGTACGGGCGGAATTCGGTTGGCGTGATCACCTCCAGCCGCTGCACGAACGAGGAGACCTACCTTGTTCAGAAGCTGACCCGTGCGGTGTTCATGAACAACAACACCGACACCTGCGCCCGCGTCTGCCATTCGCCCACCGGCTATGGGCTGGGCCAGACCTTCGGGACCAGTGCCGGGACGCAGGACTTTGATTCTGTGGAAGAGTCGGACGTGATCATGGTGATCGGCGCGAACCCGTCGGCTGCTCATCCGGTCTTTGCCAGCCGGATGAAGAAGCGCCTGCGCAAGGGCGCGAAGCTGATCGTCGTCGACCCGCGCCGGACGGAAACTGTGGAAGGCCCACACTACAAGGCGGCGCATCACCTGGCGCTGACGCCCGGCACCAACGTGGCAGTCGTCTCGGCGCTGGCGCATGTGATTGTCACCGAAAAGCTGTACGACGAAGAGTTCATCCGCACCCGCTGCGATTGGGACGAATTCCAGGACTATGCCGAGTTCATCGGCGCTCCGAACCACTCGCCCGAGGCGGTGGAGCTGGTGACGGGTGTCCCGGCCGAGGAAATCCGTCAGGCGGCCCGGCTGTACGCGACCGGCGGCAATGCGGCGATCTACTACGGCTTGGGCGTGACCGAGCACAGCCAAGGTTCCACCACCGTGATCGGCATCGCAAACCTTGCCATGCTGACCGGGAATATCGGCCGCAAGGGCGTGGGCGTGAACCCGCTGCGGGGGCAGAACAACGTGCAGGGCTCGTGCGACATGGGGTCGTTCCCGCACGAGTTGCCAGGCTACCGGCACGTGAAGAACCCGGAAGTCCGGGCGATCTATGAAAAAGCCTGGGGCGTGACCATCGACCCCGAGCCGGGCCTGCGCATCCCCAACATGCTGGATGCCGCAGTCGAGGGCACGTTCAAGGGCCTGTATTGCCAGGGTGAGGACATCCTGCAATCCGACCCCGACACCCACCACGTCGCGGCGGGTCTGGCGGCGATGGAATGCGTGATTGTCCACGACCTCTTCCTGAACGAAACCGCGAACTACGCGCATGTGTTCTTCCCCGGGTCTTCGTTCCTGGAAAAGGACGGCACCTTCACCAACGCCGAGCGGCGGATCAACATGGTGCGCAAGGTGATGGCGCCGAAGCAGGGCTATGCCGACTGGGAAGTGACCCAGCTGTTTGCGAACGCGATGGGCGCTGGGTGGAACTACACTCACCCGTCGCAGATCATGGAAGAGATCGCCATGACCACGCCTTCGTTTGCGGGCGTGACCTACGAGAAGATCGAGACGATGGGCTCGGTCCAGTGGCCATGCAACGAGAAGGCGCCCGAGGGCACTCCGCTGATGCACATCGACGGCTTCGTGCGCGGCAAGGGCAAGTTCATCCGCACCGAATATGTGGCGACGGACGAAAAGACCGGCCCGCGCTTCCCGCTTCTGCTGACGACCGGGCGTATCCTGTCGCAGTACAACGTCGGCGCGCAGACGCGGCGGACGGAGAATGTGGTCTGGCATGACGAGGACGTGCTGGAGATTCACCCGCATGACGCCGAAAACCGGGGGGTGCATGAGGGCGATTGGGTCCGCCTGGCCTCGCGGTCAGGGGAAACCACGCTGCGGGCGACGATCACCGACAAAGTCTCGCCCGGGGTGGTCTACACGACCTTCCACCATCCGGACACGCAGGCCAACGTCATCACCACCGACTATTCGGACTGGGCGACCAACTGCCCGGAATACAAGGTGACAGCGGTACAAGTGGCTCCCTCCAACGGTCCGTCCGAATGGCAGGAGGAGTACGCAGCACAGGCGGCCCTGTCACGGCGGATTCTGGCTGCGGAATGAAGGGCGCTCGGGCTACACCTCGGCTGGTGTTCGGACCCTCGGTTCAGCCCGGGGAACGGGTGCTGCCCGAGGAGGTGGCCGTGGCCCTGTCGTTCAACGGGACGACGCAGGCGGTGATGATGGCGACCCCGGCAGACCTGGAGGATTTCGGGGTGGGCTTCGCATTGACAGAGGGGATCGCGCAGCCCGACGAAATCCTGTCCGTGGATGTCGTCGAGCTCCCCCGGGGCCGTGATGTGCAGGTCTGGCTGAAACCGACCGCCGAGGCGCGGCTCTCCGCGCGCCGCCGCACCATGTCCGGCCCGGTGGGCTGCGGGCTGTGCGGCATCGACAGCATCGACCAGGCGCTGCGCGAGGTGCCGGTGGTGGCGCCGTCACGATTCGGGCTGACGCCTGCCCAAATTCGTGAGGCGGTCGCGGCGCTGCCCGGTGAACAGCGCCTGCATGACGCGACGCGGGCGGTGCATGGCGCGGCGTTCTGGAACGGGCGGATGCTGCTCGCGCGGGAAGACGTGGGGCGGCACAACGCGCTGGACAAGCTTGTCGGCGGGATGCTGCGGCAGGGGATCACACCACAGGGCGCGGTGGTGCTGACCAGCCGCGTGTCCACGGACATGGTCCAGAAGGTTGCCATGCTGGGCGCGCCGATGATCATCGCGGTCTCGGCCCCGACGGCAGAGGCGGTGGAACTGGCGGAGCGGGCGGGGATCACGCTGGTCGCGCTAGCACGGGGGGACCGGTTCGAGGTCTTCTCGCATACGGATCTTTTGAAGACGGAGGGGGCCCATGTCGGCTGAAAAGATCACGCGGATGGCGAACCAGATCGCGCAATTCATGGAATCGAAGCCGCATGACGAGGGGGTGGCCCTGCTCGCCTCGCATATCAACGACTTCTGGGATCCTCGGATGCGGCGTCAGCTGTTCGAGCTGCTGGATGCCGGTGGTGCCGGGTTCCGACCCCTGGTGAAAGACGCGGCGGGGGCGATACGGCGGCCGGCCGCGGAGCAGGCGGCCTGATCTGTCCACGGTGGACAAGATCTGATCACTGTTTGAAATCAATATCTTGATCGCGGGCGTTCAGGAAATCTTAACGGATTGCCGGACGACTGATCTGGTACCGCCGACGCGCCGAGGGCGCCTCCGGCAGGAAAATCTGGTTGGCGGGCAAGACGCTTGCAGGAGATCTTGGGTCCGGAGCCGCCCCGTTGGCCGACTACTCCTTCAGCACGCCCGAAAGATGCATGCCGTAGCTGGACTTGCCGAACACCTGCGCCTGCTTTTCCATCCCCGCCTGATCGATCCAGCCAGCGCGGAAGGCGATTTCGTCGGGAGAGCCGACCTGCATCCCCTGCCGGTCCTGAAGGGTACGGACGAAGTTGCCGGCGTCGAGAAGGCTGCCCGGGGTGCCGGTATCCAGCCAGGCGAAGCCGCGGCCCATGCGTTCGACCTGAAGGCTGCCTTCGGCGCGGTAGTGTTCGAGGACATCGACGATCTCAAGCTCTCCGCGCGGCGAGGGTTTGATCGTCGCGGCGATGTCGGGGGCGCGACCGTCCAGGAAGTAAAGGCCGGTGATGGCAAAGCTGGAGGGCGGGTTCTTCGGCTTTTCGATGATCTGGGTGACACGGCCATCGGCGTCGAAAGCGGCGACGCCGTAGCGCTCGGGGTCCGAGACGTGGTAGCCGAAAACCGTGCCGCCTGAGGGTTGCGCATTGGCGCGGTGCAGGATTTCCGGCAGGCCATGGCCGAAGAAGATGTTGTCGCCCAGGACCATCGCCGAAGGCGCGCCGTTCAGGAAATCGCGGGTCAGGAGGTAGGCTTGGGCCAGACCTTCCGGCTTGTCCTGGATGACCCAGGTGAAGCTGACGCCCCACTGGCTGCCATCGCCCAGGAGGCGCTGGAACTGGGGCTGGTCTTCGGGAGTGGTGATGATGGCAATCTCACGGATGCCAGCCAGCATCAGGACCGAGATCGGGTAGTAGATCATCGGCTTGTCGTAGATCGGCAGCAGTTGTTTCGAGGTGCCAAGGGTGATCGGCCAGAGGCGCGAGCCGGTGCCCCCGGCGAGGAGAATGCCTTTGCGGGTCATGGGCGAAGCTCCTTCACGATCACTTTCAGGTCCTGCCGCCAGTCGGGCCGGGAAATACCGAATGCTGTGGCTAATGTACTGCAATCAAGGCGAGAATTCAGCGGGCGTCGGGCCGGAGTGGGGTATTCGCTGGTCGGGATATCATTGATCCGGCAGGACAGGTTGGCCTCGGCCATGATGGCGCGGGCGAAACCGGCCCAGTTGGTGTCCGGTGTGCCAGAGAAGTGATGGGTGCCGCCGGGCGCACCTTGGGTCATGGCCTTGGCGGCGGTGAGGAGCGCCTGGGCGATGGCGGCGGCGGGGGTCGGGCCACCGATCTGGTCGGCGACAATGTTCAGGCTTTCCCGATCGGCGCCGAGGCGGAGCATGGTCTTCACGAAGTTCGCGCCGTGGGCGGAGACCACCCAGGAGGTGCGCAGGATGAGGTGTTTGCCACCCGCTGCGCGGACGCCCTGTTCTCCGGCGAGTTTGGAGCGGCCGTAGGCGCCGAGGGGGGCGGTGGGATGGTCGGGGGTGAAGGGCTGGTCGCCGGTGCCGTCGAAGACGTAATCGGTGGAGATGTGGAGGAAGGGCACGCCCCTTGCGGCGGCGGCACGCGCCATGGCGGTGGGGGCGTCGCCGTTGACTATGGTGGCGGCGGCTTCCTCGGTTTCGGCCTTGTCGACGGCGGTCCAGGCAGCGGCATTGATCACGGCGTCGGCCTTGTGGGCCATGATGGCGGCGGCACAGGCGGTGGGGTGCATCAGGTCGGCTTCCTCGCGCCCGAGGTAGGTCGCGTCGGGGCCGAGGCGTTGCAGTTCGCGGGCAACCTGGCCGGTCTTGCCGAAGACGAGGAGTTTCATTTGCCGGTGATCCGATAGACGAGGGTGCCGAGGTATTCCTTCAGCGCAAGGTTCACGCCGAGGAGGTTGCGGTCAAGCCGCCAGATGCCGCGCAGGCCCGCCAGGTCTCCTGACCGGAAGTCGACGGGCCAGGGGGTGATCTGGTCCCAGCCGTTGCGGGTGAAGGTCTGGTAGGCGCGGGGCATGTGGAAGGCGGAGGTGACAAGGACCCAGGTCTCGCCCGGTTTCGGGGCGACGAGGTCGTGGGTCAGGCGGGCGTTTTCGGCGGTGTTGCGGGAGTTTTGTTCAAGGGTGATGCGGGCTGGGTCGATGCCGAGGGCGATCCAGGTGTCGCGAACCATGGTGGAGGGGTCGGTGGTGTCTTCTTCGCGCCCCACTGTGGCCGAGCCGCCGGTGAAGATCAGTTTCGCCTGCGGGAAGCGTTGGGCGAGCATGGCGGCTTCAATCAGACGCTCCCCTGCCTCGTTCAGTTGCGGGCCGCCCCAGAGGCGATAGGCCCCGGTGGTTTCAGCCCCGCCGAGGACGATGATGCCGTCGACTTGTGGCAGGTCGGGGCGGGCGGGGTATTGGCTTTCGAGGGGCTTGAGGAGGAGGTCGCCGAGGGGGAGAAGGGTGAGCGCGAGGGTGCCGGTGAAAAGGATCGCCAGCGACCAGCCCGTCAGCCGGGTGCGCCCGCGCCAGAGGCCGAAGAGGGCCAGCGCCATGAGGAGCAGCGCCCAGGTTTCGACCCTTGCGGCCATGCCGAGGGTCTTGGAGGCGATGAAGAAGAGGGTCTCCATCAGGCCTTGCCGAGGCGTTCGCCCACCCCTTTGCGGTCGAGGAGGGGCTGCCACCAGTCGCGGTTGTCCAAGTACCAGCGGACGGTGCGGCGCAGGCCTTCTTCGACGGTCACGGAGGGCCGCCAGCCAAGCTCGTCGCGGATGCGGGTGGGGTCGATGGCGTAGCGGGCGTCGTGGCCGGGGCGGTCGGAGACGAAGGTGATCTGGTCGGCGTAGGGGGTGGCTTTGGGGGCCATCTCGTCGAGGAGGGCGCAGATGGTGCGGACAAGGTCGATGTTGCGCCGCTCATTCTCGCCGCCGATGTTGTAGCTGCGGTTGAGTTGGCCTTTCTCCAGGACGAGGAGGAGGGCGTCGGCGTGGTCTTCGACATACAGCCAGTCGCGGATGTTTTCGCCGTTGCCGTAGACCGGGATCGGTTTGCCGTGCAGGGCGTTCAGGATGGTGACGGGGATCAGCTTTTCGGGGAAGTGGTAGGGGCCGTAGTTGTTGGAGCAGTTGGTCAGGACCGTGGGCAGGCCGTAGGTTTCGGCCCAGGCGCGGACGAGGTGGTCTGAGGCGGCCTTGGAGGCGGAGTAGGGCGAGCGGGGGTCGTAGGGGGTGTGTTCGGTGAACTGGCCTTCCGCGCCGAGAGAGCCGAAGACCTCATCGGTGGAGATGTGGTGGAAGCGGAAGGTTTGGGGCTTTCCGGCGCGGGCCCAGTGGGTGCGGGCGGCTTCAAGCATGTTGAAGGTGCCGGTGATGTTCGTCTCGATGAAATCGGCGGGGCCGTCGATGGAGCGGTCGACATGGCTTTCGGCGGCGAGGTGCATCACCGCGTCGGGGTGATGCAGCGCGAAGATGCGGTCCAGCGCGGCGCGGTCGCGGATGTCGGCTTTCTCGAAGCTGTAGAGGTTGGACCCGGCGACAGAGGCGACGTTGGCCTCGTTCGCGGCATAGGTCATGGCGTCGAGGTTCACGACCTCATGCCCCCGGGCGACGGCCAGGCGGACGACGGCGGACCCGATGAACCCGGCCCCGCCGGTGACGAGAAGCTTCATTCGGCGGCTCCGTGGCGGAAGGGCTGGCCAATGTCGGCAAGCAGCGGTGCGCGGGCGTCCTTGTCGGACAGGATGGGCGCGGTCAGGCCCCAGTCGATCCCGAGGGCGGGATCGTCCCAGCGGACCGCGTGATCATGGTCAGGGGCGTAAAGGTCGGTGCATTTGTATTGCACCTCGGTCGCGTCGGTCAGCGTGACGAAGCCGTGCAGGAAGCCCTTGGGGAC
>Ga0075154_10003121_pt1 | contig 10592 bp, 8 predicted proteins | sample JI71714BDNA_FD_70965 | JGI IMG/M metagenome (GOLD analysis project Ga0075154, IMG submission 70965) | Wastewater effluent complex algal communities from Wisconsin, to seasonally profile nutrient transformation and Carbon sequestration -... | ecosystem: Engineered > WWTP > Effluent > Algae...
GAAATTCATGAACTTTTACTATTAGCTCAACAGTCGGCTCTGAGACTAGATAGGCTGACGAAAAAGTTTTTGATCTATATCAAGCTAGAACTGATGACTAGCCAAATGCCTATGGATAAAATTTCGACTAATAATGAAGTCACTTCTACTAAATCAGTCATAGAAAATTGTGCGAGGGAACAGGCCAAAAAAGTCGATCGCCAAAATGACTTGATTTGCGAGCTAGAAGATATAGATATCCCCGTGTCTGAGGAAAATTTGAAGTGGATGGTAGATGAATTGTTAGAAAATGCTTTGAAATTTTCTACACCTTTAACACCGGTGAAGGTAAGTAGTCAATTAATTAAGGGAGCATTTCATCTATCCATATCCGATCGCGGCCGGGGAATGACAGAGGAACAGATTTCCAAAATCGGAGCGTTTATGCAATTTGAACGCCGTACCTATGAGCAACAAGGTTTAGGACTAGGATTAAAAATAGTCAAAAAAATCATAGATATATCCGGGGGACAATTTTATCTTTCCAGTGTATACCATGAAGAGACCACAGCTCATATTAAATTGCCTAGCATTTCTGAATAGTTTTGTTTGGTGATGATATAGCAACCGCCAAACATTTAAGTTCTCAACTTTTTTGCTGGGTCCATCTTTTCTACACTAATCTTACAAATTTTGCGACTGCCAAAACTTTATACTTTACGCAAAAAGTTGATCGTCTCCTTTTTAATAGTGGCGCTAATTCCACTAATGTTGCTAGCGGCGATCGACAAACACGCCACTGAACAAATATTAACCAAGAATGCGGAACAATCTCTATTTGCGATCGCCTCCCAAACCGCTGTCACCATCGACACTTTTATCACCGTCAATCTCAACGATGTCCGCGTCGCAGCCCTGTTACCAGGACTCTCAAAATACTTGAGTTTACCCCCAGAGTCTAGGGCTGAAAGTGAGGAAAAAAAAGTAGTTGAAGAGACTTTACATAGTCTCAGCCGTCGAGATACTGTGAATATATTTTCCTATGCACTGCTAGACATCAAAGGTCAAAATGTATTAGACACTTATACTGAGGATATCGGGAAAGATGAATCGAACCGCGATTACTTTCAACAACCCTTGAACACCGGTTTACCCTATGTTTCAAATTTGCGACTTTCCGCCAAAAAACCAGGTTTAGTTAACATTTATTTTAGCAATTTAGTTCGCAACAGCCAAGGAGTTGCGGTGGGGTTGTTGCGAGTATCATATAATGCGACTGTGTTGGATCAGTCCATCGCCCGACAAACTGGTTTAGCCGGTCAAAAATCCTTTGCTATTTTACTAGACGAAAATTATATTCGGTTAGCCCACGGTACGGAACCGGAATTAATTTTCAAATCCGTAGTTCCTCTCCCACCGGATTTGGTGAAAAAATTGCAAGCCGAGAGAAGGTTGCCGGAGTTACCTCTGGACGAATTGTCCACTAATTTGCCCGAATTAAAACAGGGTTTAGACAGTGCTGTCGATCGACCTTTTTTAAGGTTGCGATTAACATCCACAGACAATCAACTGAGTGCAGTGGCGATCGCACCTTTACACAATCTCCCCTGGTACGTCCTATTTGTACAGCCACAGTCAGTATTTCTCGCCCCCATAGAAGCCCAAACCCGCACCGCACTCATATTATCTCTAATTATTGCTAGCATTGTCACCCTCGTCGGGATTATTTTAGCACGAATCTTAGCTAAACCGATTATTGTTTTGACTCAAAGAATTGCCCAATTCAAAGCAGGAAACTTAAATATTAGAGTTCCCATAGAATCGAGAGATGAACTGGGAAATTTGGCAGATACTTTCAATAAAATGATTGAAAGAATCCAAAATTATACCGATAGCTTGGAAGTGAAAAATGCCGCTTTGTTGCAAGTGGAATCCCAGTTACGTGAAAGCGAAAGCCGACTCTCCCAATTGCTAGAAGCAATGCCTGTCGGCGTGTTTGTCACCGATGCCAACGGTCAACCCTACTACGCCAATCAGGTAGCCCAACAGTTACTTGGTCAAGGAGTTTTAGCCGGAGATACAATTGAGGAATTAGTCCAAAATTATCAAATTTATATTGCAGGAACTAAGCAAAATTATAACTTAGAAATTTTTACGATTCCGAAACTATTGAGGGGAGAATATGCTAACGCTGACAATATAGAAATTCACCGCGCCGACAAGGTGATTCCCATCGAAGCTTGGGGAACTCCGATTTTTGACAACCAAGGCAATATCTCCTATACAATTATCGCATTTCAGGACATTTCGGAACGGCGAAAAATTGAAGCAGAGCGAGAAAAGTTTACTTCTGAACTATCGCAACTGAATCGCAACTTAAAAAAAGCCCTGGATGCGGAATTTGAACTAACCGATGCCTACGGTAGGTTTGTGCCGCATCAATTTTTACATTTACTGGGATACGAAAGTATTGTTGATGTGAAATTGGGGGACAACGTACAGCAAAAAATGTCGGTGCTTTTTGCGGATATTCGGGACTTCACAGCGCTGTCGGAGAGCATGACACCTCAAGATAATTTTAAGTTTATCAATGATTATTTGATTCGGATGGAGCCTTGTATTACTGCGAGTAATGGGTTTATTGATAAATATATTGGTGATGGGATTATGGCTTTGTTTAGCGGTAGTGCGGATGATGCGGTGAAAGCAGGAATTGCAATGCTAGAAAGTGTGGGAGAATACAATTTAATCAGGAAAGAAGGAGGTTATGCGCCGATTAAAATTGGGATTGGAATTAATACTGGTTCTTTGATGTTGGGTACTGTGGGCGGGGAAAATCGGATGGATGGAACTGTGATTAGTGATGCTGTGAATTTGGCATCTCGTCTGGAAGGATTGACCAAAAATTATGGAGTTTCGCTGTTAATTAGTCATCATACTTTTTCAGCGTTGACAATTCCTAGTAATTATGATATTCGGCTAATCGATCGAGTTCAGGTGAAAGGTAAGTCGGAGTTGGTGACTGTGTATGAGGTGTTTAATGCGGATTTACCGGAGGTGCGGGAGGCTAAGGCGATCGCCAAAACCGCTTTTGAAAGAGCCTGGATCTTGTACAATCAGGAAAGGTTTACTGAGGCGGCACAACTGTTTGAGGATTGTGTGCTGCGAAATCCGGCGGATGGGGTGGCTGCAATTTATCTCGATCGCTGCCAACAACAATTCTGAGAATTTTCCTGTCTTGCTCATAGCAAGAAGGGGGGGCTTATTGCCCACCCCTCGGTTGCTTGATATCGTTTTGATATCGGAGTTAGATTTTCAATACCCCCAGGGGAATTCGAATCCCCGTCGCATCCGTGAAAGGGATGTGTCCTAGGCCTCTAGACGATGGGGGCGCGTTGTTTGCTTGTGTTCCGCACCTTTATTACCTTAACTAATCTTCCTCGATTTGTCAACCACTTTCAGAAAGTTTTTTTTAAACTTGTGGGTCAATCGTCGGAAAGCTCGTCACAGTACGCTTTCAGAATCCGAGCACAATTGTCGATCGCCCCCAGATGAGCAATCTCAAAGCCGTGGGTGTTCTGGGTAGGGAAGGCCAAACAAGCGGCACGGGCCACATGGCCGAACTTCATGGCGATGGAAGCATCACTACCAAAACCGCTAATCGCTGCCAACTGCACCTGGACACCAGCCCGATCTGCCGCCACGCGCAATTCCCCATTCAACCCTTCATCATAAATCCCATAGCCGTCCTGAACCAGCAACACTGGATTTTCGCCGTCGGCGATCGGGTATTCTGGAGCCAGCGGGCAAATTTCCAAAGCAATCAGCGCATCCAAGGGCTGCCGCTGCGAGAAATACAAAGCCCCGATCGCCCCAACCTCCTCCTTCGCCGAAGCCACCAAATAAACATTCACCGCAGGCTCGGTCAAACATTCCGCCAAACCCAGCAAAATCGCCACAGAAGCCTTGTTATCCAGGGTATAACTCCCGATCCAATCCTTCAAGCGGATCGGCTGTTTGCGGTGCTTGGACACCACCATCCGCGTTCCGGGCCGAACTCCCGCCTCCGCTAATTCCTCAGTAGTACACTTAGTTTCGATCCACGCATCTTCCCACTTGAGGGAAACATCCTCCTGTTGAGCTTTTTGAGGGGATTCGTGGGAGACGTGACGGCTTCCGAAGCTGAGAATGCCGCTAATTGTTTGGTTGTCGCCCAACAAATCGACAACGCCTTCGCCGTAAACCCACGGAAACGCGCCCCCTAATTTGCGAACTTCCACTCGCCCCTGGCTACCGATGGTTTTGACAATCGCCCCAATTTCGTCTTTGTGGGCGGTAATGGCGATCGACTTTTGCCGGTTGCGCCCCGGAATTAGGGCGATGACATTATCGGCGCGATCGATCCAAGCATTCACTCCCAGGGCTGCAAATTTTGCCATTAACCCCTGATTAATTTCTGATTCCACGCCGCTGGGGGAGTATAGCATCACTAATTCTGCGATGGTTTGAAAAAGTCGATCGAACTGTAGCATTGTTGATTTTCTGGTTGGCTAGCGCAGGTTAATATACAATAATGCTAGGTGCACTTATCTAGATTCTAGTTTTTAATTTAAGTTTATTAGTATCGAAGCAGCAATCAACAATCAGCCAGCACCAAGCAGCACTAACATCAATGATTTCAGCCATTAATAATGTCCTCAACATCTTCAAGGTCGCTCTACTACCCACCCCTACAGGTCGCTATCCCTTGATTATGCTATTCACTAAAATTGTGCAACTCCTGAAACGGAAAATTAGAGCCAAAAAATTGGGAATAAAGTTCCCTAGAGTTGCGAAGTTTAATTTACCCGATAGTTTAATTGTACAAGGCAAGACTAAACCCCTTAAATTGCCTTCCGAAAAAGGCATGGACGGAGAATTTATCGAAGTGCTTTTAGACGACTGCTATGGCTTAGAGCAATTACCTCCATCCCTACTAAAAATTATAGATGTGGGAGCCAATGTGGGATTGTTTTCTCTTGCCGCCCGCAACCGATTTCCCAAAGCATTGATTCACGCCTATGAAGCTAATCCTAACTTGGAAAAGTATCTCCAAAATCAGTCTCAAATTGCCAGTTTTGCCTATTTCATGGAAGCCATCGGCGCTAGAGATGGTAAAGTAGTGCTGGATATCCGGGAAGTATCGGGAAAAACGCGATCGACTGTCACGGAAAACGGCGATATACCGATGGTATCCTTCAAAAGGGCGATCGATCGCATTGGTGGTAAAGTAGATTTAGCTAAAATAGACTGTGAAGGTGCAGAATGGCCTTTATTTGAAGATAAAGAAATTTGGCAATTTGTGGAAAATCTTTCTTTAGAATATCACTTGTGGTCTGGACATACCCACGCCGAAACTAGACAAGTTATTGAAAGTTTAGGATTTCAAATAAAAAAACAAGTACCCATAGATAAATGGTACGGTTTAATCCTAGCTTCCCGTACTTAAATAGCCCCTTTAACTCTAAGTCTGCTTAGTCAGTGTCCGCCGACTACCTTAGACAATAATTTGCAAATATATTCCTAGGGGCTGTCACCTTGGGGCAGACAATTTATTAATGATAACCAGAGATTTACAGCTCATGCTATAGCCATTACCAAATCGGGATGCTCCCCCATTTTTTCACAAAGCTTGTTTATGTCGTTCTTCAACTTTCTCCTTTAATTTTCCTATAATCGATTGCAAACGACTCGCGTGTCTGAGCATTTCGTCTTGATAAAAATCCAGCACATGACTCAAGCCGATCAGTTGACTTGCTTCCAGTATTTCCCTAGGAACAATCTTGTTATTAGCCATAACTATCGGGGTGTTTGGGGAGTTATTAAAAACTACTTCCCCATCAAAAGGCAACAGTGCCGTTTTCACTGCAACGGCTAAAACATTTAACTTTTCAGCTAGATTTAAGGGAATTTCTATGTTGAATAAAATCTCTACCATAAATAAACTTCCCGAAGGCAGCAGTCCACCTATTCCTAGCACCGATTTGAGTTGATAGGGAATAATTAATGAATTTTGTTCAGCAATAAACTGGCTATTTTGGGCAGAGGGTATATAAAAAATATTTAATAACTTTGGCTCCATTTTTAACATTTTTTCATCAGCAATGCCCAAAACGGTAGGAATATCCAAACCTAACTGTAGAATCCGTTCGGAAATTGGTGGCATTTGAGCTACCAACTCTTCATTCACTAAGGGAATGACGATATTCGGAGCTTCGTCAACATAATTACACTGAGGTTCTTTTCCTGCGGAAGCTAACAGCGTCCAGCATTTCATTTCATAGGGGGGAAAATTATTGTGCATCAAGCTACGAGCAGACGCTTGCAATGAATCGTCTAATTCTCCGTAGGGATGGGTTTTGAAAAGACGTACTAAAACACAGGAATTTTGGGATCTGTCCGAGTCATAAAAATGTTGATAAATATAATCAGTAATTTTTTGACTGGTCTCTTGCATACTAGCAGAATTTCTAGCGAACTGGCGCAGGACTAAGCTACATTTTGCCAAATTTTTCAAGGTAAACGGGGTCTGATTATACATCAAAAAACGCTCTCCCAGAAATTGAATACTCTTTTCTATTTATTCTTGTCACTAGGGCCAGATCCGGAATAATATTGAGAGTTTTCCGAGGGAATGTGAGTGAAAATAGATAGAATTTTGGCTAATCAAATAAATTATGTAAAAAAAATACTATAGCCAGATAGCCGACTTCTGAAAGAAATCGGCTATCTAACAGATATCGGCTTTTAGCTGTGGCTATTGAGTAGGTTGAGACTTGGCTTCCCCGGCATCTTTTGCAGATAATCCCTGATCTTGAACGCCAAAATACCACAAACTAGCCGCGGCTTCGGCGCGAGTCACGGATTTTTTTGGTTGAAACAATGTTGTGAAACCAAACACCCGGCGAATATTGGCTAAATCTCCATTATTAAAATCTGCTAAAACTGCTCGCGATGCTTGGGAATCAATTTTAGAAGCATCTTGAAAACCCCACTTTTCTTTCACTGCATCAATGTTAGCTGTGGGTAAAACTTGACGAGTATCTAAAGGTACTTTCCACAGAATCATTGCTTCGCGAGTTAAAGGTGCATCGGGACGAAATTTAATATCTTTAGTTTCTCCTGAAATGCTACTGGGAATTAAACCTGCTTCTGCTAAACCTTGAATGGCTGCAAAATCTGGGTCGGTTTTGGGTATGTCAGCAAAAGCTGGTTCGCTGGATGCTACTGCTAATCTAATTTGTTTGGCTTGACGGCTGGCATAAATTTGATTGTTAGCAGCTACTAACCAGCGGGCATATTCCCGACGGGTGGCTATTTTGTTTGGTTCGGGTAAGGTGTTTTCTGTTTCTAAATTTGCACCGGATTTCGATCGCACTTTCAGCACTTCCAATGAGGCTAAATCTGCTACATACTGCCGCAATTGTTGAGGAATTTGGCTATCTAGTTGGCTGACTTTTTTGGTTTGTGACTCTGGAGATGATGTGGCCGTTGGTGCTTCGGAATTAGACGGGGTTGGGGCGGCTGTAGGAGATTGGGTAGCATCGGAATTCTGAGGTTGGGGATTGCTGGCAATTTCCCCACTTGCTTTGTCGTATGCAATCACAAATTCTGTCGCACCTCCTACTTTTTGGGTAGGAGACAGTGACACTGTTACTCGCAATTTATCTTGCTGGGCTACCACAGAACCTTGTCCGTCGGGGGTTGGGGGAGTGACTATTTTCCAGTTGCGACGCCCAAACTCATTCTGATAAAAATTCTGAATGGAATTAATCGGATCGGTGCTTTCGTAGCGCAGTCGTATATTTTGTTCTGAGGGGGTGCTTGGCCCTGTAACTTCTACCAACTGAGCATTAGGATAGAGGGGTATCTCTGTTGGGAAATCGGGAGGGAGTTTGGCGTTGGTGCTGGTGTCCACTGGTGTCGCTGGCTGGGGGGAAGCCAAAGCCACGGGATTTTCTTTTAATTGGGGATCGGCGGCGAAGGATTCTTCCATCACCTTGCTGTTGGGGCTGTTGGCACAGCCTGTGACAGCGCCAAGCAGACAGATTGCTAGCAAAGCATTTACAGTTGCGAGTATATGGGTTTTACTGGTTTTAGTTGGCGATCGCCCTGTCAAGTGGCCTCGCCGTTGAGCAAATATAATATTCAACATAAATCCCCCGTTTGCGGATATAGTTCTAGGCTAGCGCAAATCCATCGGGCTAATCTAATTATTCCCAAAATGAACTTCCTACATTTATTCCTAGTTACTGCTACATTATTTGTCTCTGTTGTCAAGTTTGCTAGTCCCCTCCAGGCTGAATCTGCTCCCAGGACGGCCGTACTTGCTCAACCGGATTGGCAGCCCTTTTGTTCCGCTGAGGGTTTGTTTGCGATCGACATACCAGGAACTACCAAAATTAATGCAGAAACTTTTTCAAATCAGATTATTGTTCATACCTACAGATCGATCTTAAAAAACGAAGAAACTTATTTACTGCAATACTTCGACTTAGATTTAGCCCTAACTAATAATAACATTAAAATCACTTTAAATAATGCCGTTGATTTATTTGTGGTCGCATCTAATGCCAAATTGCTGCAAGTGCGCGATATTTCCTTGGGTAGTTATCCGGGAAAAGAATTTGAGTTTCAGTCCCTTTCCCCTAGTACGCCTGTAGGTGTAGGTCAGGTATTTTTGGTGGACAGACGTCTTTACGGCTTAGTCGCCATTACCCCAAAACCGGAAAATGCTCAAAAGTTTCTGGCATCTTTTCGTTTATTTTAAATCAAAACATGGAAGGTTCCCAAGCCTGTACTTGGGAACGAGAAATGCACAGGTTGTGCCTGCTACTTCTGATGGGATACCTCAATTACGGTGTGCACGTTCCCTCGTGGCGAAAAATCGCCTTTAATGGTGGCTGAATGTGGCGCGCAAGCGGCGACGAAATCGTCTAGAATTTGGTTGATCGATTCTTCGTGAGAAATGTAGCGATCGCGATAACTGTTAATGTACAGCTTGAGCGCCTTCAATTCCACTACTCGTTCGTCGGGTACGTAGGTGACGTGAATTGTCGCAAAATCGGGATAGCCGGAAAACGGACACTTGCAGGTATACTCCGGTAAAGTAATGTTAATGGAGTAACGTCGCCCGACTCGCGGATTCGGGAAGGTAATTAACTCTCCTTCTAAAATCTGGCGTTCGCCGTATTTCATTGCCTCGGTACTTGACTTTTGTGACATACTTTCTTCTGTTTGGTAGTTGTTCATAGCGAGCCTGTGGAAACTGCTAACATTTAATTAAACTTCACTATCAATATCTGTAACAAATATCTTGACGAATTGTGTGGCGATCGATCTAATTGCAAATACTCTCAGGCTAAACTAAAAAAAGCTCACCCTCGCCATCTACAAATTATGCAAAATACTACCTTACCTGACCATAACTCCTCCGCCAACTCAAATAACTACTCTCCATCAGTACCTATTTCCCTTTACCGAGAAGTCACTGCCGAGTTGCAATCGGCTCAAGCTTTGCTTGACTCTCTCAAAACTCATAATCAGCAATTAGTCCAACAAAATCAACAACTGCGGCGAGAAGTAGAAACAGTAGTTCAAGCATCCATATATCTACAGCAAGCGGTCAATTCAGCTCAAAGTGTTAGCCAGACAGGGATGCCTCAAATGACTCCGGTCAAAAAATTCAATCTTACCGTGGAATCGCCTCGCCTCGCATCTTTACCATTCTCGGCTGACTATTCCGTACCCAACGACACCTCTACCCCAAATCCAGCCCCTCCCCCTCCCACTGTAAATTTCCCCTTCCCCATGGCAGCAGCCGAACCAACAAGTCCTTCCCTAGATGAAAAACTGCCCGATAAATTTCCCGATAAATTATTTACCGAAGTACCCGAAACTCCTTACCGTTTGCGCTCTCAACCAAAAAAAACCTCTGACTTGAGCGGATTGTGGTTAGCCATCGCCATTTTTCTGATTGTGATTGCTGCTTTCGGCGCTGGTTATATAGTGGTTCGGCCTTTATTAATGAAAAAGTAAATTTCCAAAACAATAATCCCACGGTTAGAACCGTGGGATTTTCAGCAAGAGATAGCATAAAATAGTTAAAGTTACGCTAATTGGCTGATTATACTCTAGTGGCACCCGTCTCTATCAAACGAGGCGCATACTGTTCTTCAGAAGCAGAACCTAAGATGCCCACCCCTGGCTCGAAACCGCGCGTGAACTCAGTGAGTTTTACCTGTTTAGCTTCCAAAGCTGTCTGTAGCACCTTCATGGCCTTGTGAGGGTCGCCGGCACCGCAGAAAAATAAATCCGCAGCAAAATAACCGTGTTCAGGCCAAGTATGGATTGCTATATGAGACTCAGCCAAAGTAGCAGTAGCCGTCACTCCGTGAGGACTAAACTGGTGTACGCACAAATCGATGAGAGTAGCTCCTCCGGCTTCGATCGCATCGAGAATAGCGCGGCGGATACGTTCAGGATCGTTGAGCAGGTCTCCAGGAGACTGCCAAGCATCAGCGACCAGATGGGTTCCCAATTGTTTCATTCTGCGGGGTTTTACCTCTATTGAT
>Ga0075154_10003123_pt1 | contig 10584 bp, 7 predicted proteins | sample JI71714BDNA_FD_70965 | JGI IMG/M metagenome (GOLD analysis project Ga0075154, IMG submission 70965) | Wastewater effluent complex algal communities from Wisconsin, to seasonally profile nutrient transformation and Carbon sequestration -... | ecosystem: Engineered > WWTP > Effluent > Algae...
TCTAATACTTTGATATATCTACTCGCAGTATTTAAAGTGTAACAGTATTCAACATATGAATTAGTTGAAAATGTTTTTGACGCAATTACGTCTGTATAACCTGAAGTAGCAGAAGTTGATCTTTGAATCTTTGCATCCGATTGATTAGAATTTGAATTCTGACAATGTTCTAATTTCATACGCACGCAGATAACAGTACCTACGGGTACAGTCGTTCCAAAATCTACAGTCAAAGATGATGTACCTTGACCAGATTTTGTCCAAAGTTTTGCACCTGCATTATCTCCACAAACGCCTGCACTTGCAGAACCTTCTATCCAACCTGTTGTACCTTGGATTACGTGATTACAATCACTTGTTCCCGATTGACCACATGAAGGCACATTTGTGACAACAGAATTTATGATTTCCTCATCAAGTGTACATAAATTGATATCTGGTCCTACATTGACTGTAGGTGCAGGATTGACAGTAACTAAAACTGCATCTGTTGCTTCACAACCATTTTTTGTTACTTTTAATATATAAGAAGTGGCAATTGTAGGTGAAACTGAAACGGTTCTGGTAGTCGCAATGACATTACCATTAAGTTCTGTACGCCATTCATAACTTGCACCAACTACTTCTGTTGCTGATAAGGTGATACTTTGACCAGCACAAACAATCTGATCAGGACCGGCATTTGCAATGACATTTCCATTACCAGTTACTATAACCTGATCACTTGCAGTACACCCACCACAGTCCGTAACCACCAAGGTATAAGTTCCACTTTGATTTACAATTATAGTTGCACCAGTTGTAGAACCTACAATACCTGGACCAGACCATGCATAGGTAATACTGTTGTTATAAGTATCAGGTGTTGTATATTTAACATAATCTACTCTGAATGCACATTTACCATTATCAAGTACTTTTATATATCTTGATGCAGCTGTCAAAGTATAACAATACTCTGTGTAAGTAGTAGTTGTAAATGTTTTGGAAGCTATAATATCTGTATAACCTGTTGTTGCAGATGTAGATCTCTGAATTTTTGCATCAGCTAAACTAGAATTTGTATTTTGACAATGTTCCAATTTCATTCTGACACATATTACTGTTCCAATAGGAACGGTCGTACCAAAATCAAGTGTCACAGATGATGTACCTTGACCTGACTGAGTCCAAAGTTTAGACCCGGCATTATCTCCACAAATACCTGCACTTGCAGAACCTTCTATCCAACCTGTTGTCCCTTGGACCACATGGTTACAATCGCTAGTTCCTGACTGACCGCAAGATGGGACATTGCTTATTGTAGAATTAATGATTTCTTCATCCATGGTACACAAATTAATGTCTGGACCTACATTGACTGTAGGTCCTCCACCTATTGTTACAGTAGCTGTAGCTGTTTTTGTGCAACTATTACCATCTTCTACAGTGACGGTATATGTTGTGTTGACTGTAGGGTTTACTGTTTTTGTGGCTCCTGTGCCTAATCCATTACTCCAATAATATGTGTAAGGAGCTACACCACCACTAGCTGAAGCCGATATAGTCCCTGAACCTCCCAAACATATTGTCGTACCAGTAGCAGTTAAAGTCGGCGATGCTCCAATATTTACTGTCACGTTATCAGTTGCTGAACAACCATTAGCATCAGTAACTGTAACTATATATGTGGTATTGCTTGTAGGACTTACTGTTTTACTTGCTCCTGCGCCTAACCCATTATTCCATATATATGTATATGGACTGAGTCCTCCAGAACCACTAGCTGTGAGTATTATTGAAGATCCTGTGCAAATAGTTGCATCAGCACCGGCATTGACAGTAGGTGAGTTTGTTATATTAATGGTAACTGCATCCAAAGATGTACAGCCTGCATTATCAGTTATTGTTACTGTATAAGTTGTAGTTCCTGTAGGGTTTACAGTTTTAGTTTGACCTGCTCCTAAATTATTACTCCAGTTGTAAGTATAATTTGGTTTTCCACCCACAGCATTTGCATTTAAAACGACTGGGGAACCTGCACAAACTTTGCCACACTCAGCAGCTTGAGTTGAAGTAAGGTTACCGCCAGACAAAAACAAATTAATGTCCGCACCGCAATCCTCTTTAAAATTTAAACCAGTAGGATGAGAAAGAATATCATACATAAACCAACCACTCGCTCCGAAAGTACCACTTGTACCATAAAGACTTGCATTAGTTCCTATCTGAAATGCAGACATTTTTCTATCAAATGAAATATTCCCACCTGCAAGACCTGCTTGTCCAATCAATGAACCTTTCATTTCAGTGTAATAATACCAATTTGATGATGATGCTGTTGTACATCCATCTAAATGAGGGCTACCACTTGGTGCTGTAAAAGTTCTTCCAGAAAAGGAAATAGCAACATCAAATCTATAATTTGCATTAACAACATTTTGAATAGTCATTTCTACATATGCGGTACCATCACAATACTCTTTGAATGTACCACCACTAACTATTTTCCAAAATTTCAAATTTCCTGAAGTTCCTCCTGTAGTATTATCTAAAAGACAATCTATCCAAAGGACACGATCTGGTTGCGTTACACAAGTAATTTCATTTGAAACTTGCCTAGTCTTTACTAAATTTAATTCAGAACTAGCCAAACTTTTAAAATGATTGCAAGGCAAAGATGATTTTAAACACAATTCATCAGCCTTGAGATAATCACCATTTATTTTACCAATTACCCTTACCTTCGTTGTATTGGATGGTACTATTGCCGTAACTGTATAAAATTGCATACTTGGTGATCCACCTAATATTTTGTCTATTTGAACAGTTGATTCAGACAAATAAGTCGATCCATTGTAAAACTCAAGACCAAATAGTGAATTTACGGAATTATTATGAACACCTGCCCAAAAAGTTAATGTAACTTGATTACCTACAGGAATATTGGTGACATCCTGATAGAATCCAGCCCATCCTGTCGTATGAATAATTTCAGCGTGTGCTGCTGTACCACATTGGGGATACGCAGTACTTTTAAAAAAATTACCATTGTAGGAGGCCCAGTTATTGACATTAACATCAAAGCCGGGATTAATAAGTAAATTGCCTGTACACGTAGTACAAGTTGCACTCAATGACCCACTAAAAACTAAAATTAATAGTAAACTGTGCAACCATATACCCACTCGGGAAGTGTGTGGCAATAGCACGAAAGATGCATTGTCAGTCTTCTTATACAAAAGACTGACAATGAAAAAGTAAAGGTTTTTCATTCTCAAATTTTTAGGTTCAAATAAAGCCAAAGGAAAGGGTCGGAAACCTTTCAATCGGTGGAAAATATTAATATACTCAACAACTTAATAGACGACAGATAAACATAAAGTCACATAAATTGCAAATTACTTAATGCAAAAAACAAAAAAATTATGAAAGTTTGTTTGAAAAAAATCAAACGGAATACACAGCGGTATTAAAGTGAAGGATAATGTACTAAAAAATATCAAACATTAGCGCACATCGAATGACTAACTTTGATACAAATTTACTCTCAAAAATAGGTACATAATCCGAATCGACTCTAAAGGCGGTGCAAGCCTCTCGATAATCCTTCCGAATTTCAACCACGAAAGTAGTATATTTTCTACATATCATGTGACAAAAATAAGAAGAAATGTCAGAAATTTTACATTAATAGAACTTTTTGCAACTATAGAATTATTGAAGGTTTTTTACAGTATATATATGTACAATTTATAATACAACTATATGATTAGCAAATAAGTACAAATATAATTTAAGAAATACAAAAGAATAAAAGTTAACGTTCCTCCTCTTTAGTACTGTATCTCAAATATAAATATATAACCATTATTGCTAATAATACTTTAACTACTGCCCCTACCCAAAATGGCTTCAAACCAAATGCAATGGCTCTCTGAAAACCTAAGTCAAAACTTAATCGCATTATACCAATAATTAATATAATCCCAGTAACAAATAAAAATGTTTGAAAAGTGTGTAGTAAATCATTACGTTTAGCATACTCCCATTTCGACACTAAAACAACTGCTGGCAAAAATCCAACAAGATAACCACCGCTTAGACCTGTTATGACATCTATACCGCTTTTGCCTTCAGCAAATATAGGCACTCCTATCGCGCCCAAAATCAAATAGATAAAAACTGAAACAAATGAAAGTCTCCAATCTAAAAAATAACCAATCAGCAAAATAGCAAAAGACTGTCCCGTAATGGGAATTCCGCTACCAATAGGTACATCAAAACTGACTTGCGCGGCTAGTGACAAACTTAATATCGCTATTGATATGGTAGAAACTACTTTCAAAAAACTATTATTCTTCATACCAAACCTTCTTTTATCATATCATGAATATGAATCATTCCTACATATCTGTTGTCATCTTTTACCACTAGCTGACTGATGCTAAACTTCCTTAGTACCGTTAAAGCATCTATCGCCAAACTAGATTTCTGAATAGTTTTGGGATTTCCATTCATGATATCATTAGCTATCAAATGTCCCACATTTCCTTCAGTTTCAAGCATGCGTCTCAAATCTCCATCTGTAATCATACCTACTAAATTCTCATTATCATCAAGTACTGCCGTAGCACCTAGTCTTTTGGAAGAAATTTCCATAATGACCTGTCTTATATTGTCGGAAGTATATACTTTGGGTTTATCATGTAGGCTTAGCAGATCGCCCACTTTAAGGTATAACTGTTTGCCAAGGCTTCCACCAGGATGAAACTTAGCAAAATGCTCATGAGAAAACCCGCGAAGAGACAATAAAGCAACTGCTATCGCATCACCCATCGCCATTTGAAGGGTGGTACTAGTAGTAGGAGCAAGGTTATTTGGATCTGCTTCAGCGTCTACAGGTATTAAGATTTTGTAATCCGCATTGGTCGCTAGATATGACAACCCATTGCTCACCATAGCAATCAATGTATTTCCAAAGCCCTTGATCAGTGGCACTAACACTTTGACTTCAGGAGTGTCTCCACTTTTTGATATACACATGACAATATCGTCCTCGCTGATCATCCCTAAATCACCATGAATAGCATCCGCAGCGTGCATAAATACGGCAGAAGTTCCAGTAGAATTGAGTGTCGCTACGATCTTTTGACCAACGATGGCACTTTTTCCAATCCCTGTGACGATCAACCTTCCTTTGTTTTCGAAAATAACTTCTACAGCTTTACATATTTCATCAGAGACATTTACGGACATGTCCAAAAGCGCCTTTCCTTCTATGTGTAAAGTATTTTCAATTTTTTCTTTGATTTGTGTATGGATATTTGAATTCAAAATCGTAATTTTGGCTGCTAATTAAAAAAGTGAGTTAAAAAGAAGGTCAAATTTACGATAAAGTAGGCATTTTACACCTATGACTTGCGGTAGAAATGATATTAATTTTCAATAATTGTAAACTTTTAAGACAAACAATTTGCACTTTTTAATTTATTTTTATAGATTGCACTTCTTTGGAAGTTATTGTTAAATTGACATCTTAAGAAGGTAGCATTCAAGTACTAAATTCATTATGATGGAGCGTTTAAACTTTATCTTTTTTTCTCAAAAGAGTAAAACTAGATAGACTTTTTAGTTTCTAAATCATGTAGCGTACTTGCTTATTTTTCTATTATATACAAAACTGAACGTATTATATTATTATGGTTTTTACAAACGCAGATATCACATCATCGCTAAAGAAGTATTTTGGATTCGAATCATTTAAAGGAGAACAAAGAGATATAGTCAAAAGTGTATTGGACAAAAAAAATACTTTCGTCATTATGCCTACAGGTGGCGGTAAGTCTTTATGCTATCAGTTGCCTGCCATGATGATGGAAGGTACAGCTATCATCATTTCTCCACTGATCGCATTGATGAAAAATCAAGTAGATTCCATCAGAGGATATAGCCAAGAAGATAATATAGCAAGTTTCTTAAACTCTTCACTCAATAAATCTCAAATGGCTGAAGTCAAAAACGAGATTGCAAGTGGCAAAACAAAAATGCTCTTTATTGCTCCAGAAACACTCACCAAAGATGAAAATATAGAATTCTTTCAAAAAAGCAACATTTCTTTTGTAGCCGTAGATGAAGCACACTGTATCTCAGAATGGGGACATGACTTCAGACCTGAATATAGAAGGATCAGAACAATGATATCTGCCATTAGTGATAATATTCCAATTATAGCACTTACTGCAACTGCAACACCAAAGGTCCAAACTGATATTGTAAAAAGTTTGGAAATGGAAGACCCTAATATTTTTATATCGTCATTCAATAGAGATAATCTTTATTATGAAATAAGACCTAAAGTCAATAAGGACCATACGATCAAAAGTATTATCCAATTTATAAAAACTTCCAAAGGTAAGTCGGGTATCATTTATGTACAATCTAGAAAATCAACAGAAGAGATTGCCAAAGTTCTTAATGTAAACGGAATCAAAGCAGCAGCATACCACGCAGGTCTCGATGCCAAGACTAGAACGAATGTCCAAGATGATTTCTTGATGGAAGAGGTGGAAGTAATCGTGGCAACCATTGCATTTGGGATGGGTATAGACAAGCCCGATGTGCGATTTGTAATTCATTATGACATACCGAAAAGTATAGAAAACTACTACCAAGAGACTGGTAGAGGTGGTAGAGACGGTTTGAGTGGCAATTGTCTGGCATTTTATTCCTATAAGGACATCTTAAAATTAGAAAAATTCCTACGTGACAAACCCGTTGCTGAGCGTGAACTAAGTGCACAGCTGATGGAAGAAGTCATTGCATATGCAGAAACAAGCACTTGCCGACGAAAATTCCTACTCCATTACTTCGGAGAAGAATATAGTGATGAGCAATGTTCGAATATGTGTGACAATTGCAAATATCCAAAACAAAAAGAAGAAGTTAAGGACCAAATGCAACTAGCATTAAAAGTAGTGGCACAGCTTAATGAAAACTATACGGTCAAAATCCTTGTAGAGTTCATCACAGGTAAGATGTCAAAAGAAATGAAAGATTTCAAATTTGACAAATTGCCATTATTTGGTTCTGGCGCAGAAAAAGGAGAGTTGTTTTGGCACACTATATTCAGACAGGCAATCCTGTTCAACCTATTATATAAGGAGATAGAACAATACGGCATACTCAAACTGACAGATGATGGGCACAAGTTTATCAAAAAGTCGGAATCTATCATGATTCCACTAAATAGAGATTTCACTGTGAAGGATGATGGTGATTTGGATATAGGTGGTGGACAAGGAGCTGCTCTAGATGCAGTGTTGGTAGAAATGCTCAAAGACCTCAGAAAGACAGAAGCCAGAAAACTAAAAGTGCAACCGTGGGTAATATTCTCTGAACCTGCACTCCAAGATATGGCGACCTTCTACCCTATTAGCATGGAAGATATGATGCAAATATCAGGGGTGAGTCAAGGCAAAGCACAAAAATTTGCAAAACCATTCATTGAACTCATCAGAAAATATGTTGACGAAAATGAAATAGATCGCCCGACAGAAGTAGTAATCAAACAAGTTGCCAATAAATCGAGAAATAAAGTCACGATCATCCAGTCAGTAGATAGAAAAATGCCATTCGAAGACATCGCAAAAAATGTAGAGATGACCCACGATGAGTTGCTTTATGAGATGAATGGTATTGCAGATGCTGGTACAAAACTGAATATCAATTATTACATTAAAGATAAAGTGGACGAAGACATCATCGAAGAAATCTTTGATTACTTTAGAAATGCACCGACCGACTCAATAGATACGGCCATAAGAAAACTTCAGGAAGATGATATCACTGAGGAAGAAGTCTTGCTCACAAGGATAAAATTTATGTCAGACATAGCAAATTAATAGCATGACACAGATTATTATTATAAATGGACCAAATCTAAATCTGCTTGGCAAACGACAGCCAGAGATTTATGGCAATATATCGTTTGAAGAGTATTTTATAACTTTAGAAAAAGAGTTTGAAAATATTAATCTGCATTACTACCAATCAAACCATGAAGGCGATATTATAGACAAACTTCATGCAGTAGGATTTAGATTTGATGGTATTATCTTGAACGCAGCAGGATTCACACATACATCGATTGCTATTGCTGATGCATTAAGAGCCATCACAACACCTGTAGTAGAAGTACACCTTACTAATATATATGAACGCGAAGCCTATCGACATACTAACTATGTAAAAGAATCTGCCGTCCACAGTATAGTCGGAAATGGTTTGAAAGGCTATCACGAAGCCATTATTTATTTACAGAATAATATTCTCAAGAAATAATGTTACATGGCGTTTGATAGTGAGTTCGAGTTTAAGAAGTTTTATTTAGAATGTTTTACGGGATTAAGAATCTTTATCTTCGCAAAATGCAATAATATAGAACTTGCAGAAGACATAGCTCAAGAATCATTCGTGAGATTGTGGAGAAATTCAGAAAAAATAGAAAAAGATAAAGCTCGTTCTTATGTCTTTACAGTTGCTAATAATCTATTTCTGGATCACATTAGGCATGAAAAAGTTAAAACTAACTACAAGTCTGCTTTCACTGTTCACCATGATATTAAAGATCCACAATACTTGATAGAAATGGAAGAGTTTAGGATAAAATTGGAAAGTACTATAAACAATATGCCAGAAAACTCTAAAGTAGTTTTTCTAATGAATAGAATGGAAAAAATGACTTACCAACAGATTGCAGACAGTCTTAACTTAAGTGTCAAAGCTATAGAAAAAAGAATGCAAAAAGCATTAGAAATCATGGCAACTTTAAAACTTTAGAAGTCCAAAATCTTCAATAATTCTTACAATAATTGTGCGAATTAACTAGAATACAGACCCAATTTGTTAAAATTTTATTAATTTTCAATATTTCAAGCAAATTTACTAGGGTATTCCATGAATTATCCGTCTAAGGGTATACATTGAGAATAATAAAAAATAAAGTTATGTTTGAAGTCATAGATCGCACCATAGACACAGCATCAAAAAGTTTAAATGAAACTATAGAAGTTAATTTAGAAAGGAACCTAAACATCCTTGATCAAATTAAAATTAAAGCCGATAATGCCGAAAAAAGTTGGAAAAAAATAGAACAGATTATTAATATGCCTAAATTAAAATAGATCTAGAAATCTATGATTAAAGAACACATCTTTGATGTTTAAAAATCTATAGATTTCTAAAACTATGCTATTTTATTGCTAGGCCGTGATCAATTCTGCTCTCCATTCCAATATTTCATTAATGCCGTATTGTTTGTAAAGTTTTTCTTTTATGGAGTTGATATCATTAGTTATGATTTCTATTTCTTTTACCGTAAAGCCATGAATAGCTTGGGCAATCTTATCGACTAATTTAAATCTTACAAAAACTTTGATGGTTTGCATTATCTAGGATTTAATTGAAAAATAAGAACGTGATTATTATAAATGATAACTAATATTAAAACCAACAAATTGTATATTCAGCACACAATATGGTTTCCTTAACTTTTGGTTTTCAAAAAGACTTTTACGTATTCCTTATAAAAGAATAACAATATATAATGAATTTGAAACAAGATTTATTGGATAAGGATCACTCGTTTTTGAACTTTAACATTTCCCTAAGAACACAAAAATCATCTCTAAAAAACGCTTACCAAATTTGTAATAAGTGAGTCTTAAAAAGACCAACATATTATAACATTTCATATTTCCAAAAGTAGAAATACTTGGTTATAATTTGGTTTAGCTAGAAGAAATAAAATTAAAATAAATTTGACTAACTCAACAAACTTTTGATCACTTGACTCACTTTTTCATTTTCCGTAAGGAAGCCATCATGCCCTAAATCTGAATGAATTACTTCGAGCCGTGCATCAGGAATATGCCTGTACAGAAACTTCTGTTCTTCTAGCGGAAATAAAATATCCGTTTCTATACCCAAAATGGTAGTCTTGGCCTTTATTTGTGTCAAAGCAGACAATACACCACCACGATTCCTACCCAAATTATGACTATCCATTGCCTTAGACAAGGTTACGTAAGAAAATGCATTAAACCTTTTGACAAGTTTTTCTCCTTGATATCGTTGATAAGACTGAACCCTAAAATTATCCAATTTGTCTTCGCTATCAGCTTGGGTATTATTATATCCTTGCGAAGACCGATAGCTGAGTAATGCAATAGATCTTGCTGCCAATAAACCTGCTTTGCCTGCGTCATCATGTTTTTCTTTCCAAGTTTGATCTGCTTCTATAGCTAGACGCTGACTTTCGTTAAAACCAATTCCCCAAGGTGAATGCTTAGCATTGGTAGCAATTAATAATAGTTGTTCAAATTTTTTGGGTGCAATAACCGACCACTCTAACGCTTGCTGACCACCAAGTGAAGCTCCTGCTAACAGCTTGATGTGATCAATTCCTAAATGGATACTCAATAATTCAAAACTGCGGGCGATGTCTCTATTAGTAATCAAAGGGAAGTTATGGTAATACGGCACATTCTTACGTGGATCAATAGAAAGCGGACAAGTAGAACCATATGGAGATCCAAGGCTATT
>Ga0075154_10003126_pt1 | contig 10582 bp, 12 predicted proteins | sample JI71714BDNA_FD_70965 | JGI IMG/M metagenome (GOLD analysis project Ga0075154, IMG submission 70965) | Wastewater effluent complex algal communities from Wisconsin, to seasonally profile nutrient transformation and Carbon sequestration -... | ecosystem: Engineered > WWTP > Effluent > Algae...
AGGGAGGTCCAAGCCGGCAACTGGACCACCGTTGAGCGCAGCCACGCTATCTGGGCCTTGTATGAATATTTCGACGACGGTGTCACAGTCCTCACCGATTACTTTGCCTACACGGATGAGGATCTTCACGACGAACTTTGCGAGGTTCTGGATCTCGACGATGATGATATCGATTATCTGGAGATCATCGACGATGAAGCAGCGTATCCGGCTCCCTATGATTTACCAGTTCCGCAGCCGGCTCCCATGGCTCCACCACCTCCCCCGCAGCGACCCGCCCCTCAGAGGGGCCCTGCTGCAATGAATGCTCGTGCGGGTAGCTTTGCTCCTGTGCAGGGCGTTCCGCAAGCTGTGGCCCCTCCTCCCCCGCCTCCGGGCAATGCTGAAGCTCGCATCAAGGCCGACAGCGGAGATCAGTGGGCTGACTTCTGCAAGGAAGTCTGGGAAACTTACGAACTCAACAAGGCCAATCTTCCCTTGGATCTGGTCTGGTATGACCGCTATCGTCCGCGGGAAGCTCAGATTACTGGGCTGGGCTTCAAGTTCGTTCGACGGGACTTCACGGGTATCAGGATCCTGATGGGGTATCTGGACCGTGACGGCGAGCTGATCGAGAACATCGACCTACCCAGCGCCATGCTGGAGGACCTCATGGAGACGTGGGGTGGCGACTGGAACGTCGAGGACATCACTCACGATGTCTTCAAGCGGAAAGGCGAAGATCCCGAGACCGGCTTCAGCTATTCCAGCGAAGGCACCTGGGATGAAGTCAAGGCGCACCTCGAAGCACAGGGTTGGAAGGAAGTCTGATGCAGATACTGGTGGTTACTACCACTCCTGACACGGGGGACCGTGAGGATTACAGCATCATCTATGCTGGCTATATTCTCGTCAGTAGTGATACTTTGAAATTTGACGAACCAGAGTTCGAGGACGGCAAGTTTTCGCATGAGGACTTAGTCATTGCTTTGCGGAGCATTGGCTATACCGTGGAGGAACCCAAGTCGACAATCGTCGAGATTATCTAAGGCTCGAGTCATCAAAAGGACAGGACAACAGCTTCTTTGAAAATAGACTAACAGAATCAGCGATGCTAAGGAATGGTTAAGGAGGATTTTATGAACATTCTTTTGACCATTCTGGGTATTGCGGTTTTCATTGGCCTCATTTGCCTGATCTTTTATCTTCAGCCCCGAAAGGATACGCCCTCTAGTCCATTTGAGCTGGATCTGAGGGATATCTGGGAGCCTGAGAATACCAAGCAACCGCCCGCTCCTGTGGAAAGGCCAGTAAGCAAACCAACGGCTCAGCCGCCGGCCTCTAACTCATCGAGTCGAGGCTACTCCAGGACTCGTCCGGTTCAGAAGCGTGATTATGCTCCTGACTCCAGCTACCGATCATCCTCAAGTCTCAACAGTGATGGATGGTCAACGTGGTCATCTTCGGACTATGGATCAAGCTCATCGAGTTCTGATTCTTGTTCATCCAGCGGCGGGGACGGTGGTGGGGGCGGCTGTGACTGATGTTACAGCACATCAATACCATTGAACCACTTGAGGAAAGTGATGATACCTGGGTGTTCTATGAGGGCACCCAGGTAGAACTCGAGGCGGTCAGGGCTTGGCTTTTTGATTCGTCGCTCAGTAATTATTCGATCGACGCCTTTAACCTGGTTGAGACCATGGACCTGGATCCAACTTATCGGCAGGGTTTTGGTTTTCAACACAGAAATGATGCGTTGATGTTCAGGATGTCTTGGTAATGAAATTCATCGACACTATCAAGACAGATATTACCTGGCTTGTGGTCCAGGGTACTGATGCTGAACTAAACGATCTATCCAAGTGGATAGATCAGAATCGGACCATGTATGTTATCCACGGTAAGCGGGAGAAGACCATGATGGTCGTGGATCACGACATGAAGCCCAGTCATAGAATTGCCATTGGTATCGTGGGTCAATTCAAGAATGGAATCCTACAGCAACGCTTTGGCTTCAAGTCAACGAGTGACGCCCTGCGGTGTCGGCTCACAGTCCTGTGATACTCAAGCACTTCCATGACTTTGAGGGAGACCCAGCTTACCCTCTTCCCTACATCCTAGTTTATAGTGGCAGAGAGAGTGAACTAATGGATATTAGCATCCATTGTCGTCTCTACTGCAAAGACAGATACCAGGTCGGTCCCTTTATAGAAATAGAGAGACGAGCCTGGGTTCAGAGTTTTCACTTCTCCAGCAAAGCTGATGCAATGTTCTGTAAACTTCGACATGACGTTTGAGCTCTACTATACCCTGCACCTCGATGACGAGGATTATCCCTACTGGGTTGGCGTAGCGGGATATGAGTCCGCTCATCGTCCTCTGGAAATCTGGTGCGAAGAGTTTGCAGGCAGTGGTTATGACTACCGAACCCATCACGACTCGGTGAATGGACGACATCAGGTCTATCAATTCTTCAGTCGAGTTGATGCGATGAGATTTTGCCTACAAGAAATAATGACGAACGCCATCGTCACCTACTAAAAGGTGATATGGATTTTGACGCTTATCTAATCACTGCCAATGAACTTGATGCCTGGGAACCAGCCTACCCAGGTGATCCTATGATTCGCCAGGCCGGAATCTATATTACGATGGAAACCAGTCATCCAGAAGAACTGGATCAGTGGTTCAAGAATTCATTAGGAAGCAGAGCAGTTCGGACTCACCCAGAAGACGATCATTTGTTGTATCAGCCCTTTGTTAGGGATTTCAAGATGATCTATAGAGTCCAGGACAAAAACTGTGTGATGCAGATCAAGTTGGCCTTTCCAATGGCCGACTCAAGGTGAGCAGCATTACCAAATATCTCACCAATAGTGATAATGGTCTTCTGGAACATCATTTTTGGTTGGATCTATCAACCCTTGAAGAACATGAGGAGTTGCGAAACTGGATTGATCATAACTTGGAATTGGGAGAATTTTCCTATTGGCCAGAACTGGTTTCCACTGGCCCAGCAACCTCCACGATGAGCTTTCATGTGATCCTACGAAAAGATCGAGCAGCCAAGCTATTTAGGCTTCGCTGGTAGGAGCGTGAAATGAAAGAACTGGTTACTCGTAAGATTTACTACAAAAAGTATAACCATCGTCTTGCCATCAAGACGCGTAAAAACCAATACAAGAACACTGATCCAACCCCTGAGATCATTGAATGGCTTCTGGCCAAAAAGTTTGGCAAGAGCTGGCGTGGTATCGCTTCGACTTCCTATGAGGGCCACTGGTCGTGGCATCGTGGACCTTCAATGAAGCTCTATACGGTATTCTTCCGCGACCCCAAGATCTTTGAATATTTGGAAAGCGTCATTGGGCGCGACGCTTTCTTGGAATATGAGAAGCCACTCGATGACGCGCATACTGAGCAGATGGAACGTGAAAAGATCGTTACCAGAACTCAATTGTTCTACAAAAAGTATAGGATCGCGTTCCGGGTTCCTGCCAAGACGATCAAGAATAAACAGGGATCATCAACAGCACATTTCAAGGAAATGATCGCTTGGTGTGAGGACCAGTTTGGTTCACGATCTGACAACCGCGAAAAGTATTGTGTCCAGTATTACACCAACGGTACCTTCTATTTCGCCGATACCAAAGACGCAATGTTCTTCAAGATGACATGGAGCGACAATATCGGCTCAACGGAGCGCGTCGTTCTAGTGAGCGAGCTTGAAGCAGCCAGGCAAGCAGAAAACGCTAACTGACCCTCAGAGGACGTCTGTGAAGCAATGAGCCGGGGTCTAGACCCCGGCTCATTTCGTTAGACATTGTCTGAAAAAGACTTAACCCATGATGGCGGCATCAGTGTAACCGGTTAAATTGGTGGTGCCCGTTGATGTTAGGGGGAAAGAGGCGGCCCAAGTCAGACCACCATCAACTGAATATCGAACACCCGGGCCGGAAACAGTAGTCGTCTGAGTTGTGTCAGTTCCAGTAATAACATTGATGGTACCCAATAGGACTCCGTTTCTATACTGCCAAGAGGGATTAGATCCGGCTGAATTAAGAGCCGCCGAGTTTAGGTTTTTGATACGATTGAGATCAATTTCCCAACCCGTGCCGTTTACTGAACGTGTTTGTAAATGTCCAATGCCAGAAGTATTGGCACCAGTTCTACCTCCTAATACTACCAATTGACCATTTACATAATAACACACTGAAGTTGGGTGACGATTGAAATCAGCTAGACTGCCCGCATTACCAGTATTCAGAGTGGAATTAATCCAGTTGCTACCATCTGTTGAGTAGGAGTAAGTCATTGAAGTTCCTGCGTATGGGTTACCACCAGGATTTTGTGGTTGAGTTGAGAAGGCATAATAGACGCCATTGAATCGCGTTAGATAGGACGAACATTGAGATGCGGTTGTAGCTAGATCATTTCTCCTCAAACCAGCCCAGGTTACTCCGTTGTCTGTTGAAATATATCCAATCACACTCAAAGCTGGCACCGAGGAAATTGTGGTGTTACTGTTATAAAGGAGCGTTCCACCTCCAACATCTACTACTGATCTTTTGGAATATTGTATAAATTGTGACGTTAGGTTCCAGGAGCCACTTGGTGGTAAGACTATCTGTCGTCTCCAATTGATTCCGTCAGCAGAAGAAAATAGTTCGTGTCCAACATTGGTTTCAGTTCTGCTAAACCAAAAACGACCTCCGGCAAAATTCAAAGAAGTAGAAGTACCTGAATCAAAGGCGCTGGTTGGAGAGACCCAAGTTGCGGCATCACCATTTGGTCGAGTAACAACCAAGTTGGCCGTTGGGGTAAAGGTCCAGTTGATACCATCGGCTGATGTCCTGATACCAGTGCCGGCGATGACCATCCACATACCATTACCATAGGCACAATGGGTTCCACCCTGTCCCAATCGAATGGTCCAGTTGACTAGATCATTACTGGTCCAAGCATTGGTAGAGTCAATTATCAGGTAGCGTTCTACTCGGGTATTGCGAACATTGATAGAAAATTGTCGATCCGAGAAAGCGTTTTCACTGTCAATGGCTCGGACGGTAAATGGAAATACTGCCATAGTTTAATTCCTTTTTAGTTGATTCGCTCAACGCGAACATAGTCTACAGTTGCGGTTAATGTTTGCCCTGCGGCAGCTTGGAACCAAATTACTACTTCTGTCCTAACCCCAACGCCTGCTCCTGATTCAGTGAATGTCGCGGTATAGATCTGAGGTCCGGACGTTGGTGAAATTGCGAATACTGGTCTCAAGAGAGTGGCGGCCACACTATTATTGGAATTTATTCGATAAACTCCAAATGGTGCCTCACTGGCGCTGGTATTACCCGGACCTTGATTTCTATACTGAACAGTTAGACGATAAGTTGCCCCAGGAACCGTATCTATATTGGGAAAGAGTATAAAGGCCCTAGTTAGAGCTGTATTTCCTGCCGTGAACTGAACACCACCATTACTCCAAGTAAAGTTTTCTCCGGTCCAACCTGTGGCATTAGTATCAAACTCTGAATTTGAGATCGCACTCTGAATGAACGTGGTTATCGAGAAATTCCTACTCGAAAAGTTTCTCACGTTGTCATATGCGGTGACTGTGAAATTATAAGTTCCTGGAAGAGCGGTTGGATCAGTAGCCAAAGTTCCAGTTATTGCACCCGTTGTCGCGTTAAGAGTTAAGCCCAGTGGCATCTGTCCTGATGTAATCGCATAACGAGTGATAGAACGCCCTGCAACGGCGGACGCGGAAAGGGAAGTCGAGACTACTGAGCCTCTAGCAGCTGACGCGAGTGACCCTTCTGCGGTGTTCCACACTGGGTCTTCTGCTGTTAGATAGACAGGTGGTTCAGTGATTAAGAGCTCTGCCCCTGGGCCTTGAAGTCTACCGGTGGCTTGATTCAGAGAATAGCCAGGTGGTAGAACACCACTAATCAACCAATATCGAGTAATCGTTCGACCAGCCGCTGGTGTTGCGGCCAAGGTGAGGTCAATGGCTTGAAATTCATCTACGGTTGATATTACTCCACCAGTAGTAACCCAAACGGGCTCTGGAAGGAACGGCACTTCAACGGTGAATCCAGGAGCATAGAGATCAAATATCGTTCCACTGATCTCACCAGTCTTCATTCCCAGTTCCAGACCAAACGGTAATCCACCGCTTACTACAAAATAGTAATCAATCGTTCTTCCAAATTGAGGAGTCGCGGTTAGTTGAAGATCATACTCCTGACCCTCACTCAGTTCGGCCAATCGTCCAGGTGAAGTTCCCCAAATTGGTGCGCTTCTGTTCAAGTTCTCCTGGAAGTCAGGAGAAATTGGCACGATTCCAACGGTCCCACTGATGACTCCAGTATTGGCATCGAGGACCAGTCCGGGAGGAAGAGTTCCAGTTGAAAGGTTGAACCAAGACTGTTCAAGTGAATTCACTACCAAGGGATCCAGCGACACGACTTCATCAGTATCAAAGGATCCAAGATTTCCGCTTGGTGGGCTCACCCAAGCAGGCCCCAATCCCAAGTTAGTGAAATCAATATCACCGGAGATCTTACCAGTGTCGGGGTCTAGGGTTAGACCAGCGGGGAGCGTTCCGCTCAGAAGTTCATATCTAACGGTCATGGCTGGCTCGTTGCGCTAAGTTGTTGATCCACATTTCCTCCAATACCCACATCTGCGATTTCACCTGGTGGAGTATTCCAGACCACAACCGATGAAACATTTTGAACTTGCATGGAAAATTCTGCTTCTGCGAATAATCCAGTCGTATCAGTTGCCCTGAGTGTAAAATTATAGTTGGTAGTTTCTGGAACATTCTCCAGCGTTCCACTAATCAGACCAGTTGCATCAACCGTTAGTCCAGCTGGCATAATACCTGACATCACTGTTACTTCATCAATATTGTTGTCCGGGTCATCAATTTCCAATTGAATGTTCACTGGATCAAATTCCAAGAAACTTCCCAGATAACCTGCCGAGTTCCAAACTGGTGGATTGAATAGCTGAGGATTGACGCTGATAGTAACAGGTTGTGAAACCGCTTGTGCCGTTCCACCAATACCACTGAGCGTTACTCTATAGGTAAGCTGGCCGATACGATCCGAAACATAAACTGAACTGGTTTGTCCCGGGATGGGCTCTCCACCAATCCACCATTGACGAGATTGAACAGTTCCATCTTGGAACTCTCCATCATTGCCAGTAAAGGTGTCACCCATTATTCCGCTGTTGGGACTGATACTGGGGTCAACTGTCCATACAGGTGGATCAGCATCAGTTACTAGCACTGGACCGGAAGACGCGGTAGTCGTTCCATCTGGCCCAGTGATCGTCACCCTGAAAAACATTCTTCCCGGTTGAGTTGGAGTATAGGTGGAAAGAGTTCCTACGACCTGTCCATCTAGAACCCATTCTCTAGAAGTAACACTTCCGTATTGGAATTCACCATCATTACCAGTGAACTCTGTGAAAGCCGTGAAGCCTGAAGTTGGGTTGATCGAGGGAGATACAGTAAAGACGGGAGGAAATATTGTAGGAGGTGGCGCCGAATAGCCAAACTTGACTATCCCTCGGGGTGAAATTCGACCCTTGACCCTAATGCCCATGATATTCTCCAACTTTGCGTCAGTATTTAGCCGCTTGGGTGTCGCTAAATATGAGCACAGGAGGATCTCCATGACTATTACTTGGATTGCGCCAGCGGCAGGCGACTTGCTGAATCCCAGCACCGCCCAACCATGGCGTCGAGGTGATGTTGTACAATTGCAATTGCAATTGGGTGGATCCAGTATTGGAAGTCTAGATCGAGTTGAATTAATTGGAGGACAACTTCCGCCAGGTCTTTTCTTCAACTCTGCCTTGAATAGAGTTCAAGGCACCGTTGCTCCCCTACCCAAGAATATCACCGAGTATCCAGTAATATTCAGAGCCTTTTTGGAAAACTCCAGTCGAACCTACGATCGAAGTGTTCGTTGGTTAGTTGCTCCAATTGACGAAGAGCAGCGATGGGACAATCCATTCAACCCCATTGATCCCAATAATCCCACCCAACCAGTAGCGGCATTTTTGGGTCAAGTAAATCGCGGCTCCAATGTGATAATTCAGCTTGATGTTATCAATCCAGATGGTGACCCACTGGATTACAAGGCAGTTGGTTACCAGGGTCCTCCAGGTTCCAAATCTGGTTTGCCTTTCGGCCTTGAAGTTGATCCGTTTGGGCGAATCGTTGGATCACCCACAATTACCAATAATGAGCCTGGTGATTATTATTTCAGGATTTACGTCAGAGACCCCGATGGTCTCTTGAGCAATCCCAGAGGAGAAGGTTCACCCAGGACTTCAGAGAAGATCTATCGCATCAATGTTACGTCAGACATTGTCTTGGATGCCCGATTAAGCGATGTGGTTCGCTGGGAAACGTCTGAGGGTTCTCTGGGCTCCTGTTGGGAGACCTATCCCAGTCACTTTGCTGTCAAGGCTGTTCCACAGTTTCAGGTCTCACAGGGAAACGCCACTGAAGATCAACAGATTCGCTATACCCTGGTGGCCAATAGAGGATCGCTCCCCAGTGGGCTTCTATTGGATCAAAAGTCTGGTTTGATTATTGGGCGATGTCCTTACGTCGCGGTATCGAGGACTTTTGAATTCACTGTTGAAGCCCGTGTGGTTTTCGTCAATCGTCTAACGGATCAGGAACGCCCATCCAGTATTGCGAGCCAAAGAACCTTCAGCATTACTGTTCTGTCACGATTCAATATTGATTCAGTGACCAGTCTCCAGATGAATGTGCCTGGACCTGCTCGAGAAAAAATTGCCAAATGGATTTGGGGAAATCTTCCAGAATCGCGAGCCAATTATCAGTCAAGTCAGCGCGTTCATACTGCCAATGGATCAGAGACCACCTTTGAAATTCCCAGTGGGATAAGTCGAGACACTATTGATGTCATGGTGGATGAGGTTCTGGTTCGAAACTATACGAGAATTTTCCAAGGCGATCGAGAATTCATTGTATTTTCTACTCCACCAGTCAGTGGCTCCACTGTAAAGATTCTCAGATTTACTAACACAACCAATAGTATTGGAACTGATCAGCTTACTATTCTGGGTAGAAACCAAATATATCGTGAAATTGATCCGTTCTTTGGAAAGCTTCGCGAGTATAGAATCACTCTAGTGAGCGGTCTCAATTATAGAACTGGTGAATTGATTGAAGAATTAAAGGATTATCACCGTCCATTCGATTTACGAATTGGTGGCATCGCGAGCGCGCGAGCTGAAAGTCCTGACGGACAGCACATCTATGATGTGATCTATCTTGGGTTGATCGATCCATTGGAAGGGGCTGGTGGTTTCAATACTATCAACCAAGAAGAAAACCTGACTCGTTACAATAATGGACAGCGTCCAATTGCTATCCCCGCTTGGAACTTGACCGCTGGTAATACCAATTATTATCCCACCAGTATCAAGAATCTACGAGCCGATCTAGTGAATAGAACCGGAAGGCTGACTCGAACTGAATCCATTCGTGTCAGTTCTATTGAGCATTTTGCCAGTAACCAGTCAATCAGAGTATCCAATACTTCAGTCTCCAGAAGTCAAGGTTATGGCTTTGCGGGTCTTGAAGGTTTGAGCCTCTGGCAGATGACTGAACAGACTCGGAATCGTCCAGAGACAATACCGGGTTATCAGAGCGTGATTGAATTGGCTTATGTTCGAGCCGGAGCAGGACCTGCGATTGTGCGGGCGCTCACGACTGCTGGAATAAACGAGGATCTACAGGGCACCACTATTCGGGTTGATCGCTATCTCTTGTTGAGTGATGGTTTCCTTTCACTTACCTTTGATGGTCCTGATACTCAGGTGGTATCCGATCCTATCCGGGTCAGCTCTATTGAGTATTTTGCCAGTGATGAAATCACCACTGTTGGTCAATTACCAACAGTAATCACACTCACAGATTTCACTACTTTTGACGGACCCAATAACCCAAGCACCCCCACTCAAGAGTTCACATCTTTTGATACCTTTCTCCAATCGGAGAGTAAATACTACAAGTTTCCACCTGGAGACAAAATATAGGGAGATCGCATGAGCGACGTTCGCAATAGAGCAAATAGTCTAGATGTCAGCTTTCCAATCCCCGGCGTCAACAATTCTTCACAGGGATTCAGGGATAACACCTCTGTGACTCAACAGGCGCTCTTTAGCGCCAGTGATGAAATTACCAAACTTCAAAATACTCAATTGAGATTTGTTGGTGATGCACAGGGAACAAGCGGACGATTGGATTCTGCTGTAGTCGTGGGAGCAAATGATCCCACGCTGGAGATCCCCTTTGTTCTCTCCAATACTCTATTGGCTTCTCAGACCTTCAACAGCAATACTTCTGATGCAGTGTTGACCTTTGACATCAAGGGTCGCTTGACTGGTTATCAGACGGTAAATCACACAATCAATTTTGCTCCTGGTCACACGATTGGACAGTTGGTTCCAATCAGTGGTAATATTGGTTCTGGTTCTGGAACTATCAATCTACCAGTATTTGGTTTCAATGCGCTGGGTCGACTGATCACCACTGGAATTCAGG
>Ga0075154_10003127_pt1 | contig 10579 bp, 11 predicted proteins | sample JI71714BDNA_FD_70965 | JGI IMG/M metagenome (GOLD analysis project Ga0075154, IMG submission 70965) | Wastewater effluent complex algal communities from Wisconsin, to seasonally profile nutrient transformation and Carbon sequestration -... | ecosystem: Engineered > WWTP > Effluent > Algae...
GAGGGGAACGTGGTGAACGGGGACCGCGACGGAACATGGTACTACTTCAACAAGGACGGTAGCCTGCAGCTCCAAGTGCTTTATGAAAAGGGCCAGCTGATCAAGGAACGCAAGGAGAATGGCACCTTCAAGGAGTATTACGACGACGAGCAGCTGATGTCCGAGGTCACCTACAAGAAGGGCAAACGTGAAGGACCCTTCGCCGAGTACTACAACAACGGCAAGTGGGAGGCTCGTGCATTGGAACCCGATCCGGTGTTAGGTACGCCTGGTGATCTGGAGCGTGTATTGAAAGGACAGACAAAGAAGAAGGAAGGCACCTACGTGAACGATCTGCTGGAAGGAGAGGTTAAGGAGTATGATGAGAAAGGGAAGGTCGTGAAGGTGACGAAGTATGTGGGAGGAGTGGAACGGTGAGGGAGTGGACAGTCGTTAGTGGTTAGTCGTTAGTGGACAGTGGGACAGTGGACAGTGAGATAGTGGACGGTGGATAGCGATCAGTGGAGCAGGGAGGTATAGCGAGGACTGTAGCGTAGAGCCCGTATCAGGGAGTCCAGAACTTCAGGTCTGGAGCGCGATGTTTGGATGTGGACCGGTAGGAATAAGGAACGAACAGTGAGCAAACACGGACGGATACTGGTGGCCATGAGCGGTGGTGTGGATAGCTCCGTGACCGCCTTGATGCTGCATGAGGAAGGGTACGAGGTGATCGGTGTGACCATGAAGACATGGGACTACGCCGACGCCAGTGGCGGAAAACGCATCACCGGGTGCTGCGACCTGGATAGCATCAACGATGCGCGCACGATGGCCGTGAGCCGTGGGTTCCACCACATGATCATCGATATCCGCGAGGAGTTCGGTGATGCCATCATTGGCAATTTCACCAGCGAGTACATGGCGGGGCGCACCCCCAATCCCTGTGTGTTGTGCAACACCTTCATCAAATGGGAAGCCCTGCTGAAAAGGGCCGACATGATGGACTGTGAGCTGATCGCCACGGGCCATTACGCCCAAGTGGGGCAGCTACCCGAGACCGGCCGCTGGGTGGTGAGCAAGGGCCTTGATCCAGGGAAGGACCAGAGCTACGTATTGTGGGGGCTGGAGCAGAAGAACCTGGCCCGCACCCGTTTCCCGATCGGTGGCTTCCACAAGAGCGACATCCGGAAAATGGCCTTGGATAGTGGTTTCCCCGAACTCGCTAGCAAAAGCGAGAGCTACGAGATCTGCTTCATCCCGGATAATGATTATCGCGGATTCCTGAAACGCAAGGAACCGGAAGCGACTTCGAAACTCGCTCATGGTCAATTAGTTAGCGTGGGTGGCGAGGTGTTGGGCGAGCACGATGGCTACCCCTTCTTCACCATCGGCCAGCGGAAAGGCTTGGGCATCGCCACGGGAGAGCCGTTGTATGTGACGGATATCCGACCGGAGACCAATACCGTGGTGCTGGGCCGCAAGGACGATCTCCAGAAGACCACGATGTGGGTGCGCAGGCCGAACTTCCAACTGATCGATACGTTGAACGGGGAACTCGAAGCCGTGACCAAGATCCGCTACAAGGACAAAGGCACCCCCAGCACGCTCAGCTTCGTTCGCACTTCTGCGGGCGATGAACGTGTGAAAGTTGATTTCCATGCACCGGTGGCAGGCATCGCACCTGGGCAGAGTGCCGTCTTCTATGCGGGTAACGACGTGATCGGTGGCGGCTTCATCGATCGCGAACGCTGAAGACCATGGAAACCAAGTTCCTCCTCGCTGCCTTCATGACCGTAGGGCTGCTCAGTTCCTGCAAGAAGGATGAGCCGGCCGCTGAACCCGACCTCGGCTTGGGGTATTTCCCGACGGCCACGGGTACTTGGGTGGAGTATCAAGTGGACTCGCTTTGGCGCGATGACCCGAGCAATGTGCTGGATAGTGTGAGCTATCGGCTGCGGGAGCGCATCGTTGAACAATACACCGACCTCGAAGGCCGCGCCTGCCAGATGATCCACCGCTTCGTGAAGAATGATGCCGGTGAATGGGTCATTCGCGATGTGTGGAGCGCGACCACCGACGCCTATGCGGCCGAGCGTACGGAAGAGAACTACCGCAAACTGAAACTCTCCTTCCCGGTGCGTCTTGATCGGCGGTGGGACATCAATGCCCTGGGTACTTCTGCGGTGGACGACCCCGAGGAGGACGATGAATTGGAAGTGGAATATGCCGAGGTGGATGAACCTTGGAGCAATACCGCCCTTTCCTTCGAGCGTACCCTGCTGGTGAAGAACACCGTGCCGGCCAATTTCGTGGAGAAGCGCAACTTCGAGGAACGCTACGCGCATGGCGTGGGTATGGTGGAGAAGTATCAGGAAGAGACGAACACCCAATTGTTCTATCCGCCATCAGGTCCCCCCGTTCAACAAGTGCGCGGATGGCGCCTTCGGATGACCGCAGTAGCCTATGGAACCGAGTAAGTCATTGGTTGGAACGCTAGGCCTGGCACTTACCGTCGCATGTGGGCTGGCCTTTGCCGCTGGTGCCCGAGCACAAACCGCACCTGATACCTATTGGGTCGCCTTCACCGACAAGGCTTCCACGCCGTATACCCTTAACCAGCCCGAAGCTTTCCTTTCCGCGCGGGCCATCCAACGGAGAGCGGCCCAGAACATCGCCTACGATGAACTGGACCTGCCTGTGGATCCCGCTTACGTGGCGGCTGTGGATGAGCTCCCCGGTGTGGCGGTGCTGAATCGGAGCAAATGGTTCAACGGAGTGACCGTGCGGGTGGAAAGCAGTGATGCACTAGCCCCCGTGCAAGCACTGCCCTTCGTGGCCAACGTGGACTTCTCCGGCGGTGGTGAAGGCATGCGCCCCACCTCCGATAAATTCCGCCCTCTAGTGGCTGCCGCGGCGCGGGATGTGGATGAGGCCCTTTACGGCTCGTCGTTCCTTCAGATCAGCATGTTGAACGGGCAAGCACTCCATGGCATCGGCGCACAAGGGCAGGGCATGCTCATCGGCGTGCTCGATTCCGGCTTCGAAGGTGTTGATGTTTCCATGGCCTTCGAGGCAGTTCGGCAACGTGGTGGCATCGTGGCCACCCGTGACCTTGTGACGCATGATGGCGATGTGTACGCTGATCACTGGCATGGTCGCGGTGTGCTTTCGTGCATGGCGGCGCGGCTTGACAGTCAGTTGATCGGTACGGCACCTGAAGCGAACTACGTGTTGCTACGTACCGAGGACGTGGCCACGGAATACCCTGTGGAAGAGGACAATTGGATCGCCGGTGCCGAATTGGCGGACAGCTTGGGTTGCGATGTGCTGAACACCTCCCTCGGCTACACCACGTTCGATGACAGCACGATGGATCATACCTATGCGCAATTGGACGGTATGACCTTGCGGATCAGCATCGCGGCGAACATCGCTTCGCGGAAGGGCATGGTGCCGGTGAACAGTGCAGGCAACAGTGGCAGCAGCAGTTGGTTCTACATCAGCGCCCCCGCCGATGCCATCGATGTGCTCACCGTTGGAGCCGTGGGCGATGTGGAGAACCACGCGCCCTTCAGTTCCCATGGGCCGAGCGCCGATGGTCGCGTGAAGCCGGATGTCTGCGCCATGGGGTGGGGCACCCGTGTGCTCAACGTGGGTCAGGATAGTGCGGTGTCCGCCAATGGCACTTCGTTCGCTTCGCCCGTGCTCGCTGGGTTGGTGGCTTGTCTGTGGCAGCTTCACCCCGGGCGCACCTCCACCGAGATCATGGATGCCGTGCGCCGGAGCGCCTCGCTCTTCACGGATCCGAACGACTCGTTGGGCTATGGCATACCGGACTTCGGCGCCGCACATGCCTGGCTTACCATGACCATCGGGATCGACGAACCGGTCACGTCCCAAGCCCTCGTATTTCCTTCCCCCTTCGTGGACCATTTCCTGATCCGATCACCCGAACTCCAGGCCACACCCGCCCATGTCGTGCTTTTCGATGCACAGGGCCGAGCGGTGCTCTTCAACCGATCGAACGTTGGTGAGGGGGGGCAACTCTTGATCGACGACCGTCGGCTGGCGGATCTTCCCCCCGGCACCTATTTGATGGTGGTTGAACAAGGGGGCGCTGTATTACGTCAGCGTATCGTTCGAGCGCCGTGAGCGGACTTCCTCCTGTGGCCACCATTCCCATCGCGGAGCTGGTGCTCGCGTACAGCGAAGGCCGCTTTCCCATGTGCCACGATGATGGCGAACTCTATTGGCACGACCCCGACCCGCGGGCCATATTCCCACTGGACAGGATCCGTCCGAATGCCCGTGCGCAGCGAGCCTTTCGGCAGGCGGGATTCACCTATTCGCGGGACCATGCTTTCGAACAGGTGATCAGGGCCTGCGCCGACCGCGAAGAGTCGTGGATCGACGAGCGCATCATCGCGACCTTCGTGAACATGCACAGCGCGGGATACGCGCATTCCGTGGAGACCTGGCACGGCGAGGAACTCGTAGGAGGTCTCTACGGAGTGGCGTTGAAAGGAGCCTTCTTCGGGGAGAGCATGTTCAGTAGGGTGCCGAATGCGGGGAAGGCGGCGTTCTACGTTTTGGTCGCACATTTGCAGAAGAAAGGCCATGTGCTTTTCGATACGCAATACATCAATGGCTTCACCCAGCAACTCGGTGCCATCGAGCTTCCGCGCCATGCTTTCAGGAAGCAGCTTGAACACGCGCTCCTCTTGGATCCAGCGTTCTAGCTACGTGGTGATCCTTGCATCGATGTTGTGCGCAATGTTCCCATTCAACGGGACTTACGGGCAATCTGCGCTCACCGTCGAGGTCATCCTCAACGAACCCGAGGCCGGTGGCCTTCTCCGGCTCGCCCTCTGCCCCAGCAAGGAGGCGTACGACACGGAGAAGGGTTGCGAGACCCTTAGCGTACCGGCCAATGGGCGCACCGTGCGGTGTTCCTTCGGAAGCGTGAAGCCCGGGACCTACGCCGTGAAGGTCTTCCACGACATCAACAGCGATGGGGAACTGAACACCTCCTGGATCGGGTGGCCGCAAGAACCTTATGGATTCAGCAACGATGCCCCGGTGAACATGGGGCCGCCATCGTTCAAGCTGGCCGCGATCGCGGTGGGCGAGAAGCCGCTGACCACGCGGATCCAGATGCGTTGATCAGCGCGGGTTACGCACCATCACGTGCTCGACCGCCTGCCTTTCGCCGAGGTAGCGCTGGTAGGTATCCGAGTATTTCACACGGTGATCGATCACCTCGGCGCCGTTGGCCAGCAGTGCGATCACCGCATCCGTGGCCTCGCGGAGTCCGTTGTTGCCGCCGCTATTGGCCGTGACGAGATCAACCTCGCCCCGCGCGATGGCCTGCTCCACGAGCCACGCGGTCACCGGGCTGCCGATCATCACCCGCAGGCCGCAGCGGGCCGCTACGGGAAGGTCTAGCACATCGTCGAAGAAGAAGGCGACCTCATCGGCGTGCAGGCCATGCTTCGCTAGGAAGGCATCGAAGGCCTCGGGCTTGTTGGTGAAGCCCATGTACACGCCGTGCAGGCGCTCACGCTGTGCGAAGCGCTCCGCGTAGGGGTTGTGCTGGCCGGTGATCACCGCGGCCTTGGGCAGTGATCCGTTGCGCAGCCATAGGGCGAAGCGCAGCAGGTTCACGCCCATGCTGCCCACCTCGCTGAATGGACTGCCGCCTTCGGCATCTTTGAAGCCATCGTTGAACACGCCGTCCCAGTCGAAGAGTACGGCCTTGGTTCGCGCCAGGCGGCGCAACAGCTCCTTCTCGGAGCCGATGACGCGGAGGCCGTGTTCAGTGAAGGGCTTCAGGACGCTCATTGTTCCATGGACTTCCTATCTCCTTTCCTCCTGTCGCCGTTCTTCATTTCGATCCACTTTCCTGGGGATCCGTTCCAATGTTGCTGCAAGAGATAGGACTGTGGCAAGTCAGTTGGGAGGTCCCCTGATCGAGCGAGGATCTCCACTTCAACAACAACGCCGTTCATCATGTGAACCATGGCATCTGCGCCACTCGGAAGCTCCGGACAACTGATGACCGCTGCATCCCACATACCATCAGGGCCATTGTACTTTCGGTCACTTCCGACCGCCACGCCAACAAAAATCCCGACGCCCGTATGACGCCTTGACTTTTCACAAAGGTCATCGAGTTGCTCACGTAGTGCGGGAGGTAGATCATCAGCATCGAGCGCCAACTCAACAAGGTCTTTGATGAGTTGGGGCAGTGCTACCATGATTCGTCTGCTGTGTCTCTACCCCGCGATCGCCTTCATCAGGTCCTGGATGTCGAGCATGCCGAGCGGCTTGCCGTTCTCGCTCACGCTCAACGTGTCCACCTTGTGCTCCTTGAACGCCTTCTGGGCCTCATCGAGCAGGGCTTCCGGGCTGATGGTGAATGGTGCGTTGAACTTCAGCGTGCTGAGCTTCTTCGCGAGGAACTTGTTGCCGTCCTTCTCCAGGCCGCGGCGCAGGCCGCCGTCGGTGAACACACCCACGTTCTTGCCTTTGGCATCCACCACCATCACAGCACCGAAGCCATGTTTGGTCATTTCTACCAGTGCTTCGCTGACCGTGGCGCTGTCCTTCACAACCGGATTGCTGCGTGAGAGCACGTCCTTCACCTTCTTGGTGATCAGGTAGGTGTCCTTGTAGAACTGCTGTGTTCCGATCGCTGTGAAGTGGTTGTCGGTGAGCTGCTTCATCAGCTTCCAAGGCACGGTGATCGTGTGTACGCCGAGGTCCACGGCATTGCGCACGTGCTCCACGGTACGCACGCTGCTGAACATGATCTTGGTATCGTAGCCGTAGTAATTCACAGCGCGTACGCACTGCTCCACGAGGGCGAGGGCGTCATGGCCTTGGTCCTGCAGACGACCGACGAGGGGGCACACGTAGCTCGCACCGGCCTGCATGGCCATGTAGGCCTGCTGGATGGTGTACACCAGGTGCACATTCACCATGATGCCTTCGTTGCGGAGCATGCGGCAAGCGCGAAGGCCTTCGAGGCTCACGGGGATCTTAAAGACGGTGGTCTCTTTCTTGAGGCCCATCTTCAGCTGGCGCTTGGCCTCCTTCACCACCTCCTCAGCGGTCTCGCCCAAAGCCTCCACCTGCAGGATGGGGACCTTCTTGGCGAGGTCCAGGATCATCTTGTCGATGTTGGTGACACCGCCCCGGTGCATGAAGGTGGGCGTGGTGGTGAGGCCGGTGAGGAAGCCGAGTTTGAAGGCTTCGTCGATCTCCTTGATGTCGGCACTGTCGAGGTAGAGTTCCATGGTGTTGGTTTGGCCGCAGAGGCGCAGAGGCGCGGAGAATGCGGCGGATTTATATTGATCTTCTCAGCGACTTTGCGTCTCTGCGGCTAATTGGCGGTGCTTCACTTCCACGGCGTGAAGATCCAGCAGAGGCTTGAGGAATTCCTCCAGGTCGTACACGCAGAGCTGGCTGGCGGCGTCGCAGAGGGCCTTGCTGGGATCGGGGTGGGTCTCGATGAACACACCGTCCACGCCAGCGGCAACACCGGCGCGGGCGATGGTGGGCATCACGTCGCGGTTGCCGCCGCGCGGGTCGGCGCTGGGGATGCCGTACTTGCGGATGCTGTGCGTGATGTCGAATACCACGGGGTATCCGGTTTTCCGCATGTGGTAGAAGGCCCGTGGGTCCACCACCAGGTCGTTGTAGCCGAAGGTGTAGCCACGCTCGGTGAGGATGATCTTGTCATTGCCCACGCTCACGCACTTCTCGGCCGGCTTGATCATGTTGTCCGGCGCCAGGTACTGCGCGTGCTTCAGGTTGATCACGGCGCCGGTCTTCGCGGCTTCGGTGACCAAGGTGGTCTGCATCACCAGATAGGCAGGGATCTGCAGCACGTCCACCACCTCAGCGGCGGGCTTGGCCTGGCTGGGGTAGTGAATGTCCGTGAGGATGGGGAAGCCGAAGTCCTTCTTGATGCGGGCGAGGATCTTCAGGCCTTCGTCCAGGCCAGGGCCTTGGTAGAAATCCACGCTGCTGCGGTTGTCCTTGGTGAAGCTGCTCTTGTAGATGACGGGCACTTTCATGCGCTCGCTCACCTCCTTGAGCTTCTCGGCGGTGCGCAGCATCACGTCCTCGGTCTCGATCACGCAGGGACCGGAGATAAGGAAGAGCTGGTCGCTGCCGCAGGCGATGTTACCGACTTGGACGATCTTGGTCATGCGTTCACGAGGAATGGCTGCAAAGGTATCCTAGCCAGCGGATGACGCGGCCTCCACGGCCAGATCGAACAGCAATTCTCCCAATAGGTATCCTTCCAGCCGGTCACCGGGCGCTAATCGCCCAACGCCCGATGGCGTTCCGGTGAATAGTAGATCACCGGCATCCAGCCTCATGTAGCGTTCCACATGGGCGATCAGGCTGTCCACATCGAAGAGCATTTGGGCACTGTGACCGCCCTGCACCACGTGTCCGTTCTTCTTCAAGAGGAACTCGATGTGGTGCCCTTTCGGGAATGAGTCCATCGCCGGCCGGAGTTCCGCCACGTACACCGAACCGTCGAACGCTTTGGCCTTCTCCCATGGAAGCCCTTTGGCCTTTAGTTCTTGTTGTACGTCGCGCGCCGTCAGATCAAGTCCTAGCGTCACTTTGTCGGCGATGGCCTTGCCTCCCTTCCTGCCGATCTCATAGACCAGCTCGACCTCGTGGTGTACATCGTCGCTGAAGGAAGGCAGCGTGATGGGGCCAGGTAACGGGATCATCGCACTGGGTGGTTTCATGAACACGACCGGCTCTTCAGGAATGGCGTTGCCGAGTTCTTTGGCGTGCTCGCCGTAGTTGCGTCCGATGCAGATGATCTTCATGGTTCAGGGTTGCAAGGTGCAGGGGTAGGGGTAGGCGCGTTCGATCAATGGGAGGTAAATGCCTTGTCGCATGATCACGCACTCGCCAATACATCGCGCATGATGGAGAGGGTGCTGCCGGGTAATTCCGCCTTGGTCATCAGCCATTGCAGGTAGCCAGGGTCGTTGCGGCCAATGGTTTCCAAGGGCCAGCCCGCGTACTTGCCGAAGGAAAGGCAGATGGCGCCCTTTTCATCGAACTTCAACTTGCCTGCGGCATCCGGGCTGCGCTGTCGATCACCGCTGAATTCACCGAGGAAGCCTACATCGCCCTGCAAGGCATCCGGGTATCTTTCGAGTTGAGCCAGCAGTACATCCGCGGTCGCCTCCACATCGGCCAGTGCATCATGCGCGCCCGCGTGTTCCTTCCCACAATAGAACCGCAACGCGGCGCTAAGGTCGCGTGGTTCCATCTTGTGGAAGATCCGCTGCACATCCACCACACGCAGGCTGGCCGTGTTCCATTCGTAGCCAACCCGGTGCAGTTCCTCGGTCAGGAAGGGGATGTCGAAACGCATGACGTTGAAGCCGCTGAGGTCGCACCCGGCGAGTTCGTCGAGCACATCGCGGGCTACGACTTCGAGCGTCGGTGCATCGGCCACCGCTGCATCGGTGATGCCATGTACCGCGGTGGCTTCCGGGGGAATGGCCATCTCCGGGTTCACCAAGGTCTGGTAGTTCTCCCGTGTGCCATCGGGCTGGAGCCTCACGATGCCGATCTGCACGATGCGGTCCTTGCCGATGCGCGTGCCGGTGGTCTCCAGATCGAAGAAGGCGAGGGGGCGTGAAAGGGTAATGGGCATCGGCGAAAAGTAGAATGAAAGAGCCCCGGATGATGATCCAGGGCTCCTTGAACTTTGAACGATCCGTTGACCTAGCGCACCTTCAACTTGGCGTACTGGAACTTGCCGTACTTCTCCGTGTTCTGGTAGTCTCCAGCGTAGCGCGGGCCTTGCACCAAACTGTTCACGGCTTCGAGGTACAATTTGGTCTCGTCCTTGCCTCGTGCCTTCACCGCCTCGAGCAGGCGTGCGCGGGCATCCTCCATGCGCTTGCGGCTGAGCACCTCGTTGGTGCCGTAGGTCTTCGTGGGGACCTTGGAGGCACTGGCCTCGATCACCACATTGGCCTTTCCGTTCTTGTCGATCAGGCCGACCACCACATCCACGAACTCCTTCCACCGCTGGTCGTTCTGGTCAATGTCCTTGGCGTTGTACACGTAGAACTTGGTGAACTCATCCGCGTAGCTCGCATCCGGTGTGGTACGCTTGGTGCCTTTCTCCTTCACCTCGGCATCGGTCAACGCCTTCTCCTTGCCGGAAGGATCGAGCTCCTTGCCTGCGATCGGCTTCACCGTTTCGCCCTTCTCCTTCTTTCCGGGAGGCGCACCCTTCGGCAGGTCCACGATGCTTGCAGGGCCGGCCAGTGATACAGGGCTCAGGTAGATCTCCTTGTTGATCTCCTGGTAGCTGCTCTCGCATTCCACGAAGATGTCTTCCGTGTGAACGGTCTTGTCGTTCACCCGGTAGTCCAGGTTGTACTCTTTGCACGGCGGCAGGATGGCCACATAGACACCATCGCGTTGGCGTGGCTTGTAGCTCTTCACTTCGCCGGTGGCCTTGTCCGTAACGTATAGGATGGTTGAAGGAGGAAGTTCCTCGCCAGCAGCAGGGATGATATAGCCCTTCAATACGGTGAGGCCT
>Ga0075154_10003128_pt1 | contig 10578 bp, 6 predicted proteins | sample JI71714BDNA_FD_70965 | JGI IMG/M metagenome (GOLD analysis project Ga0075154, IMG submission 70965) | Wastewater effluent complex algal communities from Wisconsin, to seasonally profile nutrient transformation and Carbon sequestration -... | ecosystem: Engineered > WWTP > Effluent > Algae...
ATTGCCTGTTCTAGCACAACTAAATCTTTTTTGTTGGCTTTCGAGTGGTCTATTCTAAGCTTTCGGATTCCGTTCCACGCTTCTGGGCATGAGAGCGCCACAATCAAAGTTGGGGAAGCATTGTCCATTTCATTTGAAATAGCCGCCACTAGCATTTGGACGCGGACTGAGCATCGTAGTGTTTGAAACCACCTTGTTGCGTACGGACGAACGTAAACAAAAAGTTTACATCTGAAAAAAATTTATGATTCTGCATGTACTGAATTACAAAGATTTAAATAGCTTTTGAGACTACAAAAAAATTCAATCTAGACTTGCATTGGAGGATTTAGGTTACTTTATTTCACAAAATTGTAATTAAAAGATCAACTTTAAAATCAAGCATAAATCTTGTCTGGATCCAAGGCTGCCAATTCTTGTTCAACTGTACATTGAACTCCTCCATCATCATCTGGATCATAGTAGTGGAGATCATGTCTGGTGATGTTCATGCAAGTTGCTGCCAATTCGACACTCCGAGCAACGTGTGCCACTGAATACCGATTATCCAGTCCCAAAATGTACTGGAGCAATTCTAGTCGTAAGCAAGGACTATTCATTTCACTTAGCATATCGTGAAGCAATTTCAAAAAGCTCGTTTGTGTAAAATCTAGAGTTTCCATGGCTCGTTTGAGTCGAGTGCAAAAGTGTTTGCGATTCACAAGAGCATGCTTTCCTACAAATGCAGTCCAATCCGACTGGTGTTGCATTGCAATCTTGAGATCGGCCTGTGCAGCACGCTGGTCGCGCCAAGCCGCCAATCTAAATGCCACGCCCTGCTCTTCACCCGTAGCGACCCACTCTTGTAATGCTTCAATGCATTCCTTGGTCTTTGTTCGTGCACTGCCATCTTGCATGGATTTCAAAACTTGGGCTGCACCCAATACTGCTAAAAGACCATCACTATTGGTAGCTGATCGTAATCGATTCGTATCTAGTGGAGGTGGGACAACGTTGGGAATACGAGGGACGCGTTTGACAGCCTCCATCCAGTGTTCTTCACTCTCTTGGCGAGTTAGCGTTTTGCACTCTTGAGGAACAAGTTGATCTTGGTCATCACTACTTGAAGTTTTGGGAATATCCGCTTTGATCGGTATCTTTGGTTCAGCTTCAACGGCCGTGGACTTGAGTGCAGGCAACTCAGCAATGACTGGACTCTCTGGCTCGGCTTTAATATCTCGTTTAGTATCCAACATCATGGTTGTTGGTTTGCGGCGACTTGACGAGCAAGATGAGTCTGATGCATAACCACTACTTCCGGTTGTGTCCTGAACATGATTGGATCGCTTTTCCAAAGTCAAACCAACACTGCTTCTACTACTACTACTGCTTGCACTAGATAGACTGTCCACACTATTGTTTCGACCACGTCGACTCGCAGCATCGCGCTCTCCTCGAGATGCAACCAGAGTGTACAGGATAAGCAATTGACGAGAAGTGTGATAATCACCCGATCTAACTGCGGCCACCAATCCTTCATTAACTACATCTTGTAGCTCGTGGCCTTCATGCAAACGACCGTCTTTGTAGCTAAATGAAGTCAAATGCTCACGATATAATTGATCCTCATGCAAGGCATCCATTAAGAGTTGGGCTACAGAGTCGTCAGTGGCACCAAACCCTCCAGCAATTCGAGCACACTCTTCCGCTGTCAATTTAGATCGCCACTCTCCATCATTCAAATCAAACAACTCCTCAAGCTTTTGCTGCATTTGATCCCCGTGAGTAGCGTAATCGTCCACGCCTGTCTTGTACAATATAGGATTCTGGAAGGGATTGAGGTTGCGTGCCAAATTTGCAAACAAGTGGCCCTGCATTTGCTTGGTCAAGACTCGAGCGCCTTGCTCTGGAGTTATGCAAAGCAAAGGAATATCGCGATTGATTTCCAGTACGGCAATGGCGCGTGCTCTAGTACGCAGCATGGCCACCAAGTTACCATAAGTGGCTGTCCGCACAAAAAGAGCCACTGGATATCCAAGGCCGTCTTCAAAGGATCGTTTGATTCGAGGCACGCCATCAATTGTTGCCACTGTAGGCGGAGTACCTCCCACTGCTGGCATGATCTCGTTATAGGGAACGTGTGTGAGTCCACCTTCAATAATTCGACCGCCAATCATGTAGTCTTGTTTGTTGAGGTAGGTATCGTTGAATTGTCGCAGTTCCTCAAGAGTAACCAATGCCTCCTTACGACCATTAATTAAGTTTCCATAAGGATCAACATTGAATTCCGTCTTGGCTGCATATCCTGATGGCCACGCCCAAGTATTGGTGGCCTCCATGTGAGCCTGAAGTTCACCTGAAGATTTATAAGCGTCCCATTCACGATCGCCTGCAGTGGGCAAGGCAAAAACGCATCCCACTGTAAATTCCTTTGTGGAACCAAAGCATCGCATTTTGAGGCCTCTACAAGGCAGAAGTGAAGTAGACGTTTTGAATGGCGGATGCGAGTACTCTGCGTGTGGAAATTTGAGGAAGAACTGTGTCCAATCTGAATTGCGCAGAGTTTTGACTACTGCTTGCTCTGTTTCGAGTAGTTCCACAACATGCGATTCCAATGGCGTCAATTCTTCATGCTGCTCAAGGTCCTCGACAACCAAGGGCTCAAATGTGGAATATTGAGATAATTCAAGTGGAGCAAGTGGCTCAAACTGGACAGTTGGTGGTTGAGTTGAAGGAGGGGTAGGCGGAAGAGGGGGAGTAGGAGGACGAGGAGGAACAACTTCACGGCCTCGAGGCTTTTCAGACTTTAATCCGGCCCCTACACCTCCAGGCCTGACACGAGGCGGAGTACGACTGGATGCTCGACTGTTTGGTCGACTAACACCTCCTGGTCTACGCGTAGTTACAGGACTACTGGCTCGACTACTTGATCGACTACTAGATATTCCACCAGGTCTGGATTTAGGGGGACTGTTGTATCGACTAGGGCTTGCACTGGAACTATAAGATGCTTCTTCTACACTGGCTCGACGCTGGACACGACGAATTTGATCTCGAAAAACAATGTGTCGAGCGCTCTCATGATACAAAAGAGTCGGCGGATCCAGTGCTTGCTCTGAGTCATCAGACGACCCGGAAACTTGTTTCGACATGGTCAGAGCTATTGTTGTTACCCACAAAAAAGCAATCAAAAACCAACAAAACGTGTACTCATCAAAAAGATCAATGCTCATATTTTAATAATACGACTTGTGACTTTCAAGTCTGTTGTACCTTTTGTATATTCGTACTACAACTCCAGTAGACCATCACTTTATAGTCGGAGTTCTGTTTATTTAGATTCTACTGATTTTACACTTCTATAGTTCTTATCCAATAAAACTCAGGGGCTTACAGCTGTGATTGTCACGATACCAGCTGGCGATTGGCCCAAACACTTTTATTCTGGATTCTAAAAAATGGATAGGAGGCTTGTTCATCTGCAACATCCCAAAACCTCTGCCGTTACACCCATACATTGATTTACCATGATTACACCTTATTAACTTACAAGTGCTTTACGCGAAGCCATCATCCCAGGCCTTGACAATTATGGCCCTGTCCCAAAGTAACATTTCTTTCTAATCTCTCAGTGCCATGGTGCCATGTCCATGCTATGTGCCGGCATTGACTCTGATCGCATCCAAGCTCTCTTTTGTTGATAAATGCTGGACACAATCTTAACTATAATGATGTTGCAGCTAATCTGCTGACCGATTAATCCCATTAATAAGTTCAAGAATGTATGTCTTGAATTCGATATTGCCAAAGAGCATGACTAAATGATAACAAAGGTGGCAATCTAGAGTTTATTTGTACATCCAACATCATTTTTTGGTTCGATACAAAGCGGCTTAGCTATAATGCTCAATGCATTTGACTATAGGATTTTTTCAAAATATACAGGTGGTGGATAATAAATTACAGAGTGAGATAAAAGTGCGTTCATCACAATCTTAAGCGATAGCAAACGCTCAATTCCACGGCATTGCCAAGCTAGGATTTTTCAGATATAGCTGAAAAGATTTTTTTTAAATAATATTCTAGATTGCGCCTCTATTGAGGAAGATACTAGACTAGAAAATTGCAAGCAGTCGCAACAGAAAGCATCGATTTATTTCATTCATTCGGTTCTAGCATTTCAGATCAAACATAAGAGCCTGGTTTTTGTCTTTATTTAAGACTAGTCCTACTGCTTCTATATTTCAAACCATACAATTATTAGACGCTCATGAATTGTGCAGGCATTTGTAGGTAATTGGCAACAGATACCAGCTCTCCAAGCATACAAAATGAAGTAACACCCCTACAAACTGGACGAATTTAAACTAAGATAAATTCAATCGCCCCAGATGAGTTGCAAAGCCGTATAAAAAGCCCCCACATCTTGTTAAAAGAATTAAAAAAGCCCCTGCTTAGTGTGTTCAGTACTGTATTATAGCTTTAAGCCTAAGAACGAACCGAAAAGAACTGTTCGTATTGAACATATGATGCTTTACAAAGTTTCTTACCAACAGTGTTTATAATGATTAGCACATCAACAACAGCAAATTATGTGATATCCCTGAATTTATTATACGAAAATGAGATGACTTGAGAGCACCAATGTTAAGCATTTATATGTGGATTCGAAGAACCCAAGTCGTCAATCTTATATATATATATATATATATATATATATAACAATTTCCTCCCATAGAACATGAAATTGAGTGTTGTTTGCCATGAGCCTTTAAGAATCAAACAATCTGGAATTAAGGGCGCTTCATATAACTATAAAAAAAGTTGGAATTACTCGCTATTTTTAAGAAAAAGGACACAGCAGACCAACTCAATTGAGGTTCCTTTAAGTTGTTGGTAAGCTTAAGGATAATTTTATCCATCAATTTGATAAATGACGCGTGACCGTTGATATAAATCTTGGGATGGATTTTGCAATTACACATTCTTGGCGCATATTCCATTGAAAAGCTTTTTATTTGGCAAAATAAACCTTGAAATGAAACTTGTTATCATCTATCACCAACTTCTGTCAATCTTATCAGTGGCTTTCATTTCGACATGCGCGGAAGGAGATGTGACTTCTGTGAAAAAGGAAAACAGGCTTAAAAAATCTCCCTGGTACCGCGCCTTGAGACAAATCAAGACGCTTCGTTCTGAGAGTCATGAGGACAATCAACGTAGAGAGTTGTCTTTGCTTTTGACTGATCCGCGTACTGAAGAAGTGAAATCAGATGAAGCTCGGGGATGTGACCAGTTGATACGAGATGGGCCGCGGCCAGTCGTGCTTATATCCATGGGAAGATCTGGATCATCTGCTATATGGAAGACAATGGCCGTTTTGACAGGACATGGTTCTCAACCCAAAGAGCTGCCAGGAGAAACTCAGACAGAAACTGCAGAGTTTTTTGAGTCACTTGCAGTTCAAGGAGACTTTTCTGGGAGATGGATGTTCAAATTTTTCTATAAAAATCAGAAAAAACGAATTTATTGTGATCAAAGCGAGGGTATCGTTGGCTTTAAGTGGAAGCCTTATCCTTCCTTCTTTACCGAGTCAGCGCAAAAGAGTCTTGGAGCCATCGCCAAGTCATGTCCGCAAATCAAGGTTGTAAGATCCCGACGAAATGCTTTAGATGTTTATCTTTCGCAAGAAAAGCATAGTAACGACTCAATAGAAAAGATACCTGCACACTGTAGGCCAGATGATTTCAAATGCATAGAGAAACATTACGCTAGAGCAACTGGCATGAATGTTTCCGTACCTAAATTGTTGTCAAGATTGAAAGATTTTGTGAGGCTGGAGGATCAAGTGGATGAGAACTTAGACGCTCTTGGCATTCTGCATGTGAATGTTAGTTATGAATTATTGTTTTCCGACGATGAAAATGTAGTGATTGATGAGTGGGACAGAGTCTTCAAGTTCTTGGAAATAGGTCCTACGAAAGGCAATGGGCTCAGCGCTGAACTTATAAGGAATGCTCCTGGTATGGCCGTGACATCCACTCACTCTCATAAAGATATGATAGCAAACTACGAAGAAGTAAGGAGTGCTCTTTCAAATACACCATTCGAAACTCTGCTGAATTAAACAAAGTAGACTCAGGTGTGGAATGGGATTCCTTATTGTTAATCTTAACAAAGATATGCATCAATTACAATATATGCTTCTTTTGATTTGTATTGTTCACACTTTGATCAACTTTACAATCTTAAATTCCTATATTAGATAAATCTTCAATAATGACTCCATCAATCTTGCTGTGCACAAGGTTACAAATAAAGATAAGACAAACAACATGTCAGGTACTAATGCTGTGTTAGTCTATGCACTGTCACCAGGTCAGGCTTATGACAATCCTATTGACGACAACTCCATACAGCTTCAAAATCATTGGACAGACTATACAAAGAAACTAACTGACAATACAAAGGATGCTCTCATAATCTCAAGATGTTTTTGGAAAGGCTGAGCTCTAGAGCTGAAGAGTCAGGATGGATAGAGATCTAAAATAAATAACAAATAACAAAGATTGGCTAACCCAATATGGGACAATCTCTATAATAGCTTGATAAAAGGAGGCAACCTATTACTTGGCGCTAGATTCCAACAATTTACTGGTGGTAAAAAGCACAAATGTCAGCGCAAATTATAACATGCTTCCAAGCCTCCACAAACATTAAATGCACTCTCAAAGATGTTACCAGTGGAGAAATTCAAGCTGGAAATAAAGCAATGGCTCTTCCGCACTGGAGCTAGATAATGGACCACTTTACTTGAGAATCCTTGTATCAATGATTAAGAATTCTTCAAGATCTACCGTATCCTACATCCAAAAATTGCTATCTGAACTTGATGACTACATGGCTAGCATCAATTTTAACATAACAACTTTCAACTGTTTGTAAGGTTGCAGATGGATGAACCATATGTAAGTGAAGAAACATCAAGCTATATTCTCATCAACCTGTTCAAAGGATACCTCTTGGCACCACACAAGGAGTTTAATATGCACATCAAACAAAAGATGCACGACTACAAATTAGTCAAGCTGTAAGTAAATTTCAAATCTTATACAAGGGAAGGCATGCCAATGGAATACCATGATCAAATGTCCTCCACATCTATAGTTACAAACCTGTTACTGTTCCCACAGAGAGCCAAGTTTTCTGGGAAACCCAACTCAGTGGGAATGAATTCCATTATGACAATAAAGAGGTCTATCAGATTCTACTTGCATGGTTAAAAGATGGGTCTGCAGCAACTTACGCTGTGAACCACAAAGCGACACTGGATGGAAGAAGTTTGTGGATTGAATTGCTAAATTTGGATGAAGTTCAAGATTCTAAACAGTTATCCATCTCTGCAGCACGTAGCGCAATCGCAACAACCTATTTCACCTATGAAAGTGTGACATTCACAGACTACTGCAGCAATCACATGGCAGCAATTAATGTACTGCTACAGAGAGGCGTCCGAATGCATGCAGTGTCACAAGTAGGAGGACTTCGCCAAGGTATTAAAGTCTTAGAACTCATGGCAGTCAAATCAAATGTAATCATGAATCCATTAACAGTAGAAGACCTAAAGAAAGGCCAAAATCCTTTTTAAATGCATCTAATCAGCACTACTTCCATCATTCATGAACACAGCTACAGGAACATAATACAGCAACCACAACAACGAAATATATCCAGATAAACGACAATGGGGAATTCTATTTGAATCATGTGACACGGAGGAGAAAAGCAGATACGAAGAGGCTGGCGCGGAGTGTGCTGTGGTACAGGAAAACCATACTAAGGTAGGAGACACACCAGTGCTAATGGACTCGAAAAACACGCGTCGCGAGAGATGGAGGAGGAATAGGCCAGTTTGCTGCCATTACAAAAGCAATTAAAAGAACTATAAACCGACAAAAAAATGGGGACAGCATTATACATTGACCCAAAGGTGCTCAAATAAATACCAGATAGCAGGCACAGGGCAATGTTGATGAGGTGTACCAGGTGAGAAATCTATTTGAACCACAATCAACACAATCCTATTGGCTTCCCACAACAAGGGATTATGCCAACTCCATCACCACCTCCAACTGGGAATTTTAAATTTTCAAGAAACTCCTTACACACCGGACAGCCTTCAAACCAGCGCAGCAATTTATCTAGAAGGGGACAATTGTATGGTGTGGTATCACAACTAAACAAAAGAACATCTTCTGAAACAATAACTATTGTGGAAAATGATTATTAGTTGAGAGGCAGGTGTAAGGTAGACACCCATGCAGACACAATTCGCTCAGGCTCCCAATTTAGACTGCTATAAAGGACTGGGGATGTATGCGATGTGACAGGATGCCACCCAGACCTACCGTCTATCAAAAACATACATGTTGGTACTATGGCAACAGATATGATATCAGCAAAGGGGTAACTAACATGCTGGTTTTTGGTTGGTGAAAAGTTCAACAACTCATTGATGAATCCAACAAACTTCATGAGAATCGATTGTGGTACATACATGTCCAAGAAAACATGATAAAAATTGTTGTACAGTATATTTTTACCCCATGAAAACACAACAATACTATTCTCAATGCTCTGCATACCCTGCCGATTGACAATCGATAAAGAATTAGAGGAATTTCGCCATCTAAAAATAAAAGAAGAATGGGAGCCTCATGACGGGATTTTTAAGAGAGAAGCAGCGTTTTCATCCACAAACACATCCAGATGTGGCAGAATCCCAACTCTGTGTCCCCATTCGTAGCAGCGATACAAGTGTCATGAGAAGAAATAGAGAAAATCTGGAGTCAAGTTTTAACCTCGCAGAAAACATATGATTCACATCAATACAGAGCGGAACCCGCAATCTATCTGGACCGATAGTGAGGAAGATTTAGGACAACTCAAGCTAATTTAATAATCATTACCTTAAGGCAAGATTCTAATCTAATATAAATTTTCTCGGACACGAAAAGCATGCACGGCATGACTTTTGCCCAAGTGTATGTAACAATGGAAGGGTTTGTCAAAGTTTACGATTTGAAGAACAAAGCTGAAGCAATTGGTTCTTTGAATAATTTCTGCATGACAGTTGGATTGTTCCTTACAATTGTTACAAATACCTCAAAAACAGTATGTGGAAAGTGGGATATGGTCAAAAAAGTACCTTTTACAACATCCTACAACCGCGCCGGATTCACCCTGGCAGAATAAGGGAGAACTAGAGATCAGCAAACTGAAGAAACACTTCCAGCATAATATTAATACAAAGAGATGCCCACAGCTATGAGACCATGGATTGAGACAAGTGGGAGATTTTCAACAAATGATGCCTACTGGATAATCTTATAAGAGAACCCCAGAATAATTGGTACAGAGAATTCCCCCAACATCTCACATCTTATGAAATTTTTCTTCGTCTCATGGATCAAATATTGGTAACACACAGGATTCCGTACATATGGTGAAAAATTGGGTAAATTGTTAGGGGTGTCCCATCACATAGGGCAAACGATGATATATTATGAGTTAAAAGAAAATGGGCAGATTGTGGCTAGTTCCACAGTGAACCCTTATCCAGCAAATAAGAGAACAACCATCAAGTAAAGATGGACCAGGAACAGTTTATTTGTCCGTGGAAGAGATCTTATCCATGTTTGACGTTCATCTCATCTCTTCATCACATGTATGGAAAAAGACAAGTTTAATGTAATGGAAGATAGAATAGAACCATTGATAATGCCTTTTGATACATCAACCTTTGATCAGCAAATTATTTACTAGGGAGCCTAGTTAAGGAGTAGATTCATTAATTGGTGTTGATTTGTAGTTAGTGCATGGGGACAGAAATGAGATTGCAAAGGTCATTCAACACAAGAGATATAATGAAGAAAAAGAAAACAACCATCTTAAACTATACAATTGCATCTTTACTGTGTAATTCCCAGATGGTGATCAACAGGAAATAGGTCAAATTTTCCTTGCAGAATTGCTATATGCGGAAGATGACTCACAAGAAAACAATTTAGATTGTTCTAAGTAGAGCAGCAGTTGAGAGGGGTAGAGGCAGCTGAGCTGGTACGGATGTATACAATGTACGCTACAGCCACACTACCGTAGATAAATTAATGAGTAACCCACATGAAGGACACCTGAAGGCGGTTATAAGGGTATTTGCATACTTGAAAAAAAAACACCTGCAGGCTACATGGATACTAGCAACTTGATCATGGACAGCGTAAATACAAACAATGTATGTAGAAACAACATATAACAACAAAAACTGGTCACCTTTATGAAGATATAGAAGAAACAATGCCCTCCAACATACCAACACCCAGGGGTCAATTGGTAAAATTAACCTTTCTGTGATGCAGAACATGCTACAGTTCTTCTTACAAGGAGATCCATCACAATCATATTCTTCCTGTTTTAACTCACCGACTTTATGGTATGCAAAATGACAATACACATTTGAGAGTTGTATGTTTGGGTCAGAATTTGCTGTATTGTGGATCGCTTCTGAACTCAACAGTGCACTATAATACATAAAAAAAA
>Ga0075154_10003129_pt1 | contig 10574 bp, 8 predicted proteins | sample JI71714BDNA_FD_70965 | JGI IMG/M metagenome (GOLD analysis project Ga0075154, IMG submission 70965) | Wastewater effluent complex algal communities from Wisconsin, to seasonally profile nutrient transformation and Carbon sequestration -... | ecosystem: Engineered > WWTP > Effluent > Algae...
TTCATCGTAATTGCTGTAAGGGTCAGTCGTTTTAGCGGTGCTGATGGGTTTGGAAGAAGCACAACCAATAAATAGAGCAGCCAATACAAAGACCAAAGCAAAAGACTTGAAATTCATACGTAATTAAATTAGTTATTATCCGTTTGTGATTACAAAATTATGGATTCCTCGTCATAGTTTTTACTTTTTCTCCAGCAACAGCGTCACCTTATTGAAATCTGCGGCAGCGTTGATGATTTTTTGAAAAGTATCATAAATAGCAAGGGGCTGTAAAACCTGTTTGTAAAATTCATCAATGTTGACTGTCAGCAAATTACCTTCTAATTTATAAGTGGAAATAAAACCCATGATGGGGTCAGTTTTACCGTCGGTAATGTTGCGGTTCAGGCTTTCCAAGCCGCTCACTTTGTAGCCTTCTGGAATCTTGATTTTCAGCACGCGTTTGTACGAGTGGGCATTTCCCATGTCAATATCATATTGACGGGTGCGTTCATTGTACATTTCTACCTGTGGCCCAATGAGTTCACCAACTTTAAACAAATACTTCTTTCCGGCTCTTTCCAATACGCTTTTAAGAACCATGTCGGTAGTCAATACAAAAGGCTTATTTACGTCTTCACTATTAAGATTTGTGTTTTTGACCAAAGCGTTCGTATAAGTCACATCAGGCTTGAGCGTTGACTTTATAATTTCATTGGTTAAATTTTTACGCTCTTCTTCGGCTTTGATAAAGTGATAATAAGGCCGAAGTTGCGCGGCTTGGTGGCCTGTCATTTGCCGGGTCACTTTTCCCTGAACCTGGTCCATCGTTGGTGAAAAAGAAACCTCCATGGCTAAATCATCGTGATTGTCAAGAATGGTCGAGAATGGAATTAAGCGGACTTCTCCTTCGGGATAAACTTCTTGTCCTTCTTTTTTCTTTTGAATAAATAGGGCGTAGTTACCCTCCATAAATTGATCAATCATCCCATAACGAAAAATAGGACTGCCGGGGTCTAAAAACTTCTTTGTGGCAGGAAAATACAATAGGTATTCATCCAAAAAACTCCACGAGTCGAAACTTTTATCAAAAACTGCATCCGCACGGCTGCATCCTACCACGATTTCGTACTGGATATTGAGCAACTCAAGGGCCACAATGTAAAGACGCATCATACCTGCTTTGGAGGCATATTGTTTTTTCAGAATGTCGGTAGCTACGTCAGCGTCTTCGTCTTCTTTGAGCGCAATGTTGGTTTTTACGTAGTTTTCCAGCTTTTTAATGGCCAATTCAGGAGCTAAACCTTTGATTTTTTCTTTTATCAACAGTGCATCTATTTCTTTTTTCGACTCATCAGCGCCGGTTCGGAGATAGTCATAAAAGGTTTCGGCGGCGCTTTGCCACGTATAAAGTCGTTCATCGCCTCGACTCTGATTGTAAGAAAGTTTGTAATCAATCCTTACGAGGTTTGCTTTGAGGTTGGCATACTTTTCTTCGTGAATGGGCGAAAGATTTTTCACCAAAACCGTAGTAGTACGCTTTCCAGCAAGTAAAGTATCCGACTCAATGGTAGCGGGCGCGTTATAAACTTTGGCATCAAACTGCAAATAAGCGGGAGTAATGATCCGCACTTCCGATGTCCTGACAGGAATATCACTTTGTAAGATTTCAGCACCGAAGAGAGCACTGTTCCGACGAAAAAGACTGATGTATTCCAATTCTCCACCCACTTCCAGCCCTTCTACCGCCAAAATTTTATATACTCTGCCCTGTTCTTCCAGTTCCTTTACTGATTCCAAACCCACTTCTTTTACCGAGCCGTTTCTGCTGATACTGCGTGCTTTCAGATATAGCAAATCGTTGGTGTTTGGCACGGGCAAAACGATTTTATTGTACATTTCTATCGCTTTGGAGTCGTTGATACGAATGCGCTTTGAAATACCCTGTATGCAGACCAATTGCCCGAGAGAGTCGAAAGCATATTCAATAAAAAGCTGATTGCGCAATAAAACACCCGATTCCTTTGCTTCTGCTTCGGTCAAGGTGGCTAACTTAGAGTCAACTTGTTGTTGCTCAATGATTTTTTTAAAAGCCACATCTTGGGCTTGCAGCGTGGTGGTGGTGAGGAAAATTACTAACCAAATAAGTTGTTTCATGAATTTCTTACGGAGCACGGTTTTAATTTTTGTCAATCTTACTATCTTTCTGCCAACTATCCAACGCAAACGAATGAATTATATACTTATTGTTTTTGTGAAAAATCCGGTTCCGGGAAAAGTAAAGACGCGGGTAGCTGCTACCGTAGGTGACGAGAAGGCCGTGGAGGTGTATTTGGAGTTATTAAAACATACCAAAGCCGTCATAACAAAGTGGTTAGCGGAGCCGGGCGAAGAAGTACAAAAGCGAGCCGTGATTTATTACGGCGATTATATCAATCCGAACGATTTGTGGGATGATACTAATTTTCTTAAAAAATTACAAGTTTCTTATCCCGATTTAGGAATGCGGATGCAGGCGGCTTTTGAGGTAGAATTGACATCTAAATCGGCTCGGGTGGTCATTATCGGCAGTGATTGTTTGGCACTTCGTCCTGAGCATCTGACAGCAGCGTTTGAGGCATTGAATGAAAACGATGCGGTCATTGGCCCGGCGGATGACGGAGGGTATTATTTGCTGGGTATGAAAAAATTACTCGGCTTTTTGTTTGAAAACAAATCCTGGAGTCAGCCCTCGCTTATGGAAGAAACGTTGGCAGATTTGAACCGACAGGGAGAGAGTAAAGACGTTCCATATACCTATCAATTGCTGCAAACCCTGTCTGATATTGATACGTGGGAGGATTATTTGCGGGAATTGAAGGCGATGAATTCATTTTAAAATGGGTCATATTGTAATAATTCCTATTTTTACCAACCTTAACAACAGAACTAAACCCTAACTGATTTTTCCAATGAACAACTCACTTTTCCGCAAAAAGTCAATAGAACAAATTCTTCGCAATGCTGAAGCCGAAAGTCATTCAAGTGGAATGTCCAAAATACTCGGAGTCCGTGATTTGGTATCCATGGGGATTGCCGCAGTGATTGGGGCCGGGATTTTTTCTACGATTGGAGCGGCAGCATACGATGGCGGGCCGGGTGTTATTTTTCTTTTTGTCATCACGGCGATTACGTGTGGGTTTACGGCACTCTGTTATGCCGAGTTTGCTTCACGCGTGCCCGTGTCGGGAAGTGCTTATACTTATTCTTATGTTACGTTTGGCGAAGTGGTGGCTTGGATTATTGGCTGGGCGCTGATTTTAGAATATGCGATTGGTAACATCGTGGTGGCTATTTCGTGGAGCAGTTACTTTGATAATGTATTGCAAGGAGTTGGGATTGTACTTCCTCGTTGGATGGTAACCGATACGGCCACCGCTCAAAAAGTGTATGATGTAGCCCGGGCCGCCGGCAAATCGGTGGAAGGGTTTGCGTGGAGTACGGCACCGGTTCTGGGCAGTACCAAACTGATTTTTAATCTGCCTGCTTTTATTATTGTTGTTTTGGTGACAATGTTGGCTTATGTGGGCATCAAAGAAAGTAAACGCAGTGCCAATGCCATGGTAGGCCTCAAACTCATTGTCTTGTTTGTGGTTTTTGCGGTGGGGATTTTCTTTATAAATACGGATAACTGGACCCCGTTTTTTCCCAATGATTTTGGTGGCGTATTGAAGGGAGTTTCGGCTGTGTTTTTTGCTTACATTGGTTTTGACGCGATTTCTACAACGGCCGAAGAGTGTAAGAACCCACAACGGGATTTGCCACGCGGAATGATTTATTCGTTGATTATCTGTACAATTATTTACATTGTCACCGCGCTGGTCATTACGGGAATGGTTAATTATTCTGAATTTCAGGGAGTTGCCGATCCTTTGGCGTACGTGTTTGAGAAAATTGGACAGCCTCGCGTTGGTTATTTTATTTCCATCAGTGCGGTGGTGGCAGCCACGAGCGTTTTGTTGGTATTTCAGATAGGGCAGCCCCGTATTTGGATGAGCATGAGTCGTGACGGATTGCTGCCCAAACGTTTCAGTAAAATTCACCCGCGTTTTAGCACGCCTTCTTTTGCGACGATTATGACAGGGATTTTGGTGGCCGTTCCTTCGCTGTTTATGGATGCTTCGCTGGTCACGGATTTAACCAGTATTGGTACATTATTTGCGTTTGTGTTGGTGTGTGGCGGAGTATTGATATTACCCAGAGAAAATAGATCCCTTACTAAATCCTTCAGTTTGCCTTACATCAATGGTCAATTTATTGTCCCTGTGTTATGGATTGTCTTTGCCTATTTTTCTCGGGAAAGAATTACAGGGGCATTTTCCGGGTTTGGAAATGAACAGCATCAGGAATACTTATTTCTGGTGTTTGTTATACTCTCATTTGGGTTTGCTCTTTACAGTTTTTTGAAAAAATGGTCCTTGATTCCCGTCTTAGGTGTGCTTTGTTGCAGCTATTTGATGATTGAAATTCCCATTAATTCGTGGTTTGTGTTTTTTGGATGGATGCTGGCGGGCTTATTGATTTATTTAGGATATGGCTATCGGAAGAGTAAATTAGCAAAATAGTCAATAGTCCACAGACGTGTAGTTCACGGTCAATAGTTAATAGTCCATACTGGAAGTAGGGTTCGTTTTTTTTCTATAGGCGACAGTGGTTTCGGATTCTCAAATCATGAACATTGGGTCAATTTTATTATAGCAAAAGCGACTGATTATCAGGCTCTTTTGCTATAATAAAATGTATTTTTTGAATTTATTTAGTTGTTGTACGAACAATTTTGAGTTGAACTAAGTTTTATAGGAAGAATAATCAAATTTGACGATCAAATAAGATACCGATAATAAAGAATTTTTAATGGTAGAGGTTTAGGTAGTGTATAGATCTGCCATCCTTTCTGAGGGTGGCGGATTTTTATTTTTAGGCGATTCCTAAGATTGTAAATCGGTCTACCATTTCATCCGGATGCACTTCCAACACATTTGCCAATACCAATAAAATCAACGTTTTAGAAGCTAAGTTGCGAGAAATACCGGCAACGGTAGCAAAGGCATCCACCGTCACACTTTGGTGTTTATCCAAGTGCTGCATTAATTTTTGCTCTTTGTCGCCATATTGGAATTTTACGTTTCGTTCATCGTTTTTGCGACGTAAAATTTCCCGCATTTCCCAACTTGCCTGAATGGATTTGTCGGCCACGCGAATGTAGGTCTTCTTGATTAATGTATTATTTGGTTTTTGCGGGACAATTTTCTTTTTTACCAAAGTGGTATTGCTTTGCAAAGGATTGGGTTCCTGAAGCACATAATGAGGGCGCTTTTCACTGGGTAACACCGTGAATACCAATACATCGCGCTCTTCGCCGATGGGAATGCGGTCAATGTGGTATTCAATGCCAGGCGAACAGTATTTTTCAATAGCTCTGACCAGAAGGTATTCGTCCTCGTCAACATATTTGAGGCCCTTGATGGTGCGATCGTCGCCGATGCCGATGAGAAGACGTCCGCCGCCGGTATTAGCAAAAGCTACTACCTCACGGACAATTTTTTCGGGGTGATTGGACTTGAGTTTGAACTCAAGATACTTGCCTTCACCCTGTCTGACCAATTCTCTTAATGCCTTGTAGTCCATTGGACAGGTCGTAAAATTGGAGGGACTTATCTGTTTGTTAAAGCTACCGGTTTCAGATGAAACGCCCAAGAAACCAACATTATTTTTTTGCGGTACCGAAAAGCTGCTCATTTTTTTAAATATTGCGCCTACAATTAAACAAAAAAATCGAAGATATGATTCTGTACAGCGTAACTGTCAATATAGACCGAACCATAGAACAAGAGTGGCTACAGTGGATGAAAACCGTTCATATTCCGGAAATAATGGAAACGGGACTGCTGCTTGGCAATAAAGTGCTGCGTTTGTTGACCGAAATCGAAAATGAGGGCACGACCTTTTCCTGTCAGTACTATTTTCAGACCATGGAAGATTATTTTACCTATGATCAACTCCATTCTACCGAGCATCAAGAAAAGCATCATGCTCGTTACGTAAATAAGTACGTGTCTTTCAGGACCTTGCTGGAAGAAGTATAACTGCTTTGTCATGCTGAAAGCCTTAAAGACCGTCAAACAGTTGCTGAAATACGCTTTCAGTAGGATAAAAAAACGGGCTTTTTGGCTTATTGTTAGCCCTCTTTTGCTGTTTTTATTGGTTGATTTTGCGTTTCCGTTCAAGGTCAAGCCTTTTTACTCCACCCTTGTTTCTGCGGCTGATGGTATGGTATTGCACGCCTTTTTGAACGAAGAGGATAAATGGCGATTATTTACCGAATTAGAAGAAATTACGCCCACGCTTCGTCAAACGATTCTCCAAAAAGAAGATAAATATTTCTACTATCACTTCGGAATTAATCCCGTTTCGTTGGGAAAAGCTTTTGTGCGAAATACAATCAGCGGCAAACGCACCTCCGGGGCTTCGACCATTACGATGCAGGTAGTACGGCTGTTGGAGCCTCGTAAGCGTACCTACGGGAGCAAACTCATTGAGATGGGACGGTCATTGCAGTTGGAATTGCATTATTCCAAAGACGAAATTTTGCAATTGTACCTCAATCTGATTCCTTACGGGAGTAATATCGAAGGCATGAAATCGGCTTCGATGCTGTATTTTGGAAAACCGCCGCAGTTACTGAGTTTGGCCGAAATTACTACGCTGGCCATTATTCCCAACCGCCCGTCGAGTTTACGACTGGGTAGAAAAAATGCCTACATCACGCAGGAACGCAACAAATGGCTTAGGCGATTTGGTCAAGCCAATCTGTTTGATAAACAGGTGATTGAGGACGCCATCAACGAACCCCTGAACGCCTACCGACGTGAAGCGCCCAAAGCCGCGCCGCATTTGTCTCTTCGTTTGAAGAAAGAAAACAGGGGCATACCGATTATCCGAACAACGTTGGTGCCCAACCGACAGGCGCAGGCCGAGCAAATGACCCTCAACTACGTCAACCGACTTCGCGGTTTGAATATTCACAACGCGGCAGTTATCGTGGTCAATAATCAAACCATGAACGTAGAAGCGTACGTAGGTTCGGCTGATTTTAACAATCCGTACGATGGCGGGCAAGTAGATGGCATCCGTGCGGTGCGTTCGCCGGGAAGTACCTTGAAGCCGTTGCTGTACGCCGTGGCCTTTGCTAAAGGACTGATTACACCCAAATCAGCAGTGAATGACGTACCGACAAATTTTGGCGGTTTTGAGCCGGAAAATTTTGACCGTCGTTTTAACGGAAAAGTAACGGTAGAGCTTGCCTTGGCTAATTCGCTCAATATTCCCGCCGTGAAGGTCTTGCAAACGATGACGCCGAGTGTGTTGATTGAGTATTTGAAAAAGGCAGATTTTCAAACGGTCAAAAAGCAATCCAAAGACTTGGGGCTTTCCATGATTTTGGGCGGTTGCGGCGTGACGTTGGAAGAATTGACGCGCCTCTTTGCGGCTTTTGCCAACGAAGGGCGGTTGCAGGGGCTTCACTATACCGCCGATTACAAATCGGCCGGTTCTTCGTTCCGAATCGCAAATCCTGAACAGCGCAAACCCGACCCGCTCATCTCCCCCGAATCGGCCTTTTTAATTACCAACATCCTGACCCAAATCACTCGCCCCGATTTGCCCAATAATTTTGACAATACCTACCACCTGCCGCGTATTGCGTGGAAAACGGGTACCTCCTACGGCAAAAAAGACGCGTGGAGCATTGGCTACAACAAGCATTATACCGTGGGCGTATGGATTGGGAATTTCTCAGGAATGGGCGTGCCCGAACTCAATGGAGCCAATATTGCCACGCCTTTATTATTTGATATTTTCAATGCATTGGATTATAACTCTCCCACGGGTTGGTTCAAACCTGCGGCGGATTTAACGCAACGCAAAGTATGCGCCGAAAGCGGTGATATCCCGAGTGATTTTTGCCAACATCAAATCTTGGACTATGCCATCATGGGTATCTCCCCCACGCGCAAATGCCAGCATTTGAAATGGGTTTTTACGGACCCCGTTGCTCACCTTTCCTATTGCACGGAGTGCCTACCCGACAGCGGCTACGTGCGGAAACTATATCCCAATTTGGCCCCTGAATTGATTGCGTACAATGAACTAAACCGAATCCCCTACCAACACATCCCCCCACACAACCCCGCCTGTACGCGGGTGTTGGAAGTGGGAGCACCTGTCATCGTAAGCCCCAACGACGGCAGTGAGTATTTTTTGGAGGGACAGCAGTTGCAATTGGCCTGCCAAGCCGCCAATGACGTGCGGGAAGTGTATTGGTACGTGAACGACCAATTACTGCAAAAAACCAACCCCCAAACTCCCCTGTTTTTTACGCCGCCCTTGGGCAAAGTAAAAATCTCGTGCAGCGATGACAAAGGGCGGAATACGGATGTTCTCATTAAAGTGACCAAATAAAAGAGCGAATACTGACAATTTTAGCATTTATCCGATACTGCCAGATTTCCCCAAAAAGAAAATCCCCAAAAACTTTGAAGAGCTTTCGGGGATTTTGTAAACTGTAAACTGCCTACTACTCCTCAGCGATTTCCGCGCCTTCGATGTTGTAGTTCAGTTCGTAAATATTATCGGCGTTCAGTTTCATGATACCCCGCAACGTATGACGTTCGTCGGTTTTAAACTTACGCCCGTTTTTCTTGAATTTTAAGCCAACGACTGATTCAGGACCGGCACCACCGCAGAAAAAACACGCGCTGAACGGAAACGCCGAAAGCGCATAGAGATTTGATTCTACGTCGATGGGTAAAATATAGCCCGTTAGAAGTACTTCTTTTCCATTGAGTTTATTAACGGCAGGGCCAAAAGTAGGGTAAAGCATATATACTGACTCTTCGGGATACCATTTTTTCTTGAAAGTTACGTCGCGAAGGGTTTCCCAAGAAATTTTCACGGGATTGTTACTTGTAAGGGCGCGGTAACGAAATTTATTACCGGATTCAGTTTTCTCCTCTTTTTGTTCCGATTTTATGAAACCGGTTAAGACAAGGGTACTTGCCAAAAGAGCTACTAACAGACTTTTCATACTTCTATGGATTGATTGACAGTCTATTCAATACAAATTTTTACAAATTTATGTTCCCATTTTAAGGAATCAAAACTTTATCTATAATGTGAATAACCCCATTGGTAGCCGTAATGTCAGTTTTGGTCACATTGGCCGGTGGAGTGGGGTTTCCTCGACCCGTAATTTTAATTCCCGTTGCTTTATTTTCCACGGTTGTAGTATATGAAGCATCAAACATGTTTAAAGTGGCATTGGGCAAAAAAATGGAAAAATAACGGCTTAAAGCAATATGATAAGAAACAATGCGAGCCAGATTTGCAGGATTGGCAACACTGATTTCACCCTGAGACAATTTGGCTGCTATCATGGCCTGATTGGTAGGCACAAACATCGTATAAGCAGGCTCAACGGGGCCGGTATTTAGGGTGTCTGCATAAAAAATAGCCAAACGAGCATCGCCACCCATACCTGTAGCTGCACGACGGGCTGCCTGCCGAAACAGACTGAAGTCGGGCGTATTTTTAACAATTTGCGCCAACGATTGATTAGGAATAGGAATAACGCGATTGATAATATGAATGACGCCATTGGTACCCACCAAGTTGGATTTAGTCCCTTTTGCCTGATTGAGGTAAGGAGTGCCGTCGATATTGGATAGAAACAACCGAGCCCCGGACATCATTTTGATAGGGTTGTTTTGCCCTAAAGGCATGGTTTCAGTAGCCAATTTTGAGGTTAAAACGTGGTTGGTGATTAGCGCCCGTACTTGTTCAGCCGGCAAAGCCGTAATGGCTGCGGCATCCGCAAAGCCCGATGCTTTAAAACCCTCATCGCTGGGGGCAAATAAAGTAAGTGAACTGGTTTTAAATGCATCTTGAAGCCCTGCATGCTCAATAGCCGCCCGCAACATTCCTAAATCGGTTTCTTCAATAAGTACGTCGGAGATACTTTTGGGTTGTGGGTCGTCCTGCTTACAACCGCTTACTACACTGAAAATTAATAAGAAGCCCCCAATGAGTTTTTTCATCTTTCTAAAAATATTTTGATGTGGAGTAAAAGGCCATAGGTCAGCCGGAGGCCAATAACTCTTTGACTAAACGCTTAGAAAAGGCGAAAATTGTACTCTTTTACGCTTGAAGATGTGCAAATTCTTTGGCAAAGTACGTTAAGATTACTTTTGCCCCGGCACGACGAATCGAGAGAAGCATTTCCAGCATAGCGCGTGTACCGTCGAGCCAACCGTTTTGGGCGGCGGCCTTCACCATGGCATACTCGCCGGATACGTTATAAGCGGCAATCGGCAAATCAAAATTTTGGTCCAAGGTTTTTATGACATCCAAATACGCCAAGGCAGGTTTCACCATCAAAAAGTCAGCGCCTTCTTCAAAATCCAACTGTGCTTCAATGAGTGCTTCGCGCACATTGGCAGGATTCATTTGGTAGGTTTTCTTATCGCCAAAACGCGGAGCCGAATCAAGCGCATCGCGAA
>Ga0075154_10003130_pt1 | contig 10573 bp, 10 predicted proteins | sample JI71714BDNA_FD_70965 | JGI IMG/M metagenome (GOLD analysis project Ga0075154, IMG submission 70965) | Wastewater effluent complex algal communities from Wisconsin, to seasonally profile nutrient transformation and Carbon sequestration -... | ecosystem: Engineered > WWTP > Effluent > Algae...
CTGGACCAAGAAGAACGTCCATCCCGGCAAGATCGTTTCGACATCTCAAGAAGTCGACGTTGTCGTTCTCGACATCGATATGGAAAAGCGTCGCATCAGCCTTGGCATCAAGCAGGCTGTGTCGAACCCATGGGAAAGCTTCGCAGAAAAGCACCCTGTCGGTTCGCAGGTCGAAGGCGAAGTCAAGAATGCCACCGAATTCGGTCTGTTCATCGGTCTCGACGGCGATGTCGACGGCATGGTCCACATGTCGGATATCGCATGGGGCATTTCGGGCGAAGACGCGCTGCACCTGCACCGCAAGGGCGAAATGGTCAAAGCCGTCGTGCTTGACGTCGATTCCGAAAAGGAACGCATCAGCCTTGGTATCAAGCAGCTTGAAAAGGGTGCGCCGACCGCTGGTGCCGCCGTTGCAACAAGCGGCATGAAGAAGGGTGGCACCGTCACCGTAACGGTCCTCGAAGTCCGTGATGGCGGCCTCGAAGTGCAGGCTGGCGAAGATGGCGCAACCGGCTTCATCAAGCGTGCCGACCTTGGCCGCGACCGCGACGAACAACGCCCCGACCGTTTCCAGGTTGGCCAGAAGTTCGACGCAATGGTCACTGGCTTCGACCGTTCGAAGAAGCCAAACTTCTCGATCAAGGCGCTGCAACTCGCCGAAGAGAAGCAGGCTGTCGAGCAATATGGTTCATCCGATTCGGGTGCATCGCTCGGCGACATTCTTGGCGAAGCGCTGAAACAGCGCGGTAGCTAAGAATTTCTCTGAAAATTCAAAGGGGACTGTACCGTTATGGTGCAGTCCCTTTTTTCTGCCTGCCCGATTTTACAATTGCGCAGTTTTACGTTGTAACGCCATCGCAATTCTGTCACCATCCGCGCTCTGGGGGAAAACCGAGTCTTGCTCGGAGGTTGATGTTGGAGGCAGTTGGCCATGATACGGTCCGAACTGGTAAAGAAGCTTGAAGCTGAAAATCCTGGGCTGACAACCGATGAGGTTGAACGCATCGTTGACCTGTTTTTCAACCAGATCATACAGAGACTGGCTGAAGGCGGTCGTGTCGAAATTCGTGGCTTTGGTGCGTTTTCGACACGTGAACGCGAACCGCGCAAAGGTCGGAACCCGCGAACCGGCGATGCCGTCGATGTTCCCGCCAAGCGCGTGCCCTATTTCAAACCCGGCAAGGAAGTTCGCGAGCGGCTGAACAAATAGCTGCGGCTATTTTTCAATTCGTTATGGAAATGGCGCCCCGGCTGTGCAATGCGCGGCAGCGTGCGGACGTGGCGAAACCGGTAGACGCAACAGACTTAAAAGCCCATGATTTTCAATAAATAACTCAAAAAATCGTTGAAAATCAGTCATATTTTGATATAATTGCCTCATAAGGCCAGTTACACAGGCCTTACACAAATTGCACAGTTTTCACATGCCGAGGCAGATATGGCAGCACACCACGAACTCATGGGCGGCAAGCTCCATGTCTATAAGCGTGAGAACAGCACCTACTGGCAGTGCTCGACCTTCCTCGGTGGCAAGAACCACCGCGTCAGCACCAAGGAAGATAGCCTCGCCCAGGCCAAGGACTTTGCCGAGGACTGGTATCTTGAGCTGAAAGGCAAATTCAAACGCGGCGAGGTGAAGTCAGGTAAAACCTTCAAGTTCGCCGCCGCCAAATTCATCGACGAGTTCGAAGTCATCACCCAAGGGCAGCGCAGCCCTATCTATGTGGCGCATCATCGCCGCCGACTCGAAAATTATCTCATCCCGTTTTTCGGCAGCAAGGCACTGGGCGAGATCACCGCTGGCAGTGCCCAAGATTACCGTATGCACCGGATGAAAAATGGCTGGCGCGGCAAGCCGCCAGCGCGCAGCACACTCCATCAAGAGATCGTCTGCCTTCGTCAGGTTCTCAAATACGGGCAACGGCACGGCTGGATTGAGTCGGTGCCGAACCTGACGCCGCCCTATAAAACCTCTGGCAAGATCACGCACCGCGCGTGGTTCTCGCACGAGGAATATAAGCGTTTCTATCAAGCCACGCGCGAGCGCGCCAAAAACCCGCTCAAAGCGCGGTGGCGCACCGCATCTGAAAACCTGCACGACTACGTGCTGTTCATGGTGAACACCGGCCTTCGTCCTGATGAGGCATTGCGCCTTGAATACCGCGATGTCGCTATCGTCGTCGATGATGCAACGGACGACACGATTTTAGAGATCGAGGTTCGTGGCAAGCGCGGTATCGGCTACTGCAAGAGTATGCCGGGTGCCGTGCATCCCTTCCAACGACTCAAGGAACGCAACAACGGCAAGCCGACCGATCGGCTGTTCCCTAAATTTCAAAAGCAGCTCTTTAACGCCATTCTCAACGAGCTGGACATGAAGCAGGATCGCGATGGCAACCAGCGCACCGCTTACAGCCTTCGTCATACCTACATCTGCTTTCGCTTGATGGAGGGGGCGGATATTTATCAAATTGCGAAAAACTGCCGCACCAGTGTGGAAATGATCGAGAAGTATTACGCCTCGCATATCAAGAACACGCTCGACGCAGCGGCAATCAATGTTCGTAAAGAGAAACCAAAACCCCGCCAGCCTGCGAAATCCAATAAGCGAAAGCAGGCTGAAAAGGCCGACCGCAGGCCTCCGCCTATATGAGGGGACACCCCCTCATCCTCAAAAGATCAGGCTGCGCGCCCGCGCGCATCATTTTACTCTTGTTTCCCTTGGCATATTCAATCTAACCGCCTAAACTCGAAATTGGCTATGCGGACGTGGCGAAATCGGTAGACGCAACGGACTTAGACAAATCTTGAGTGCTCGCGGGGAAACCCACGATGCAGAACTGCTCAAATTCGGGGAAACCTTTCAACTGGCAATCCCGAGCCAAGCCTTGGCGCGAAAGTGCCTCGGAAGGTGTAGAGACTAGACGGGCAGCACCTAACCCACGGCTTGCCGTGGCACGGTGAAGGGATAGTCCAGACCACAAACACTCGGGCAACCGAGTGGCGGTGAAAACCGTAGCAGGTAAGAAAATCCGTCGGGCATTGCCCTTGGGGGTTCAAGTCCCCCCGTCCGCACCATCTCTTTTTCTATCAAGTCCCGAACGGGACGAAGGGGCAAGGTAAGCCGAACCGGCGATTGCCCTTTTCGCGAAGGCCAAGCCTGAACAGGCTTGGCCGTTGGCATCAAGCTCCCGAACGGGAGCGGCCATCGCAGCTTCATTCGTATGCTTCATCTAAATCCGACAAAGGATCGACTCCAATGAGGTTGAGATAGGGGAAACGAGGAAAGAGGCCTGCTGCCTGATCGAAATCTGGTCCATTGAGGTCAAGCGGGCCTCTCCAGTAATGAACTCCTTGCTGCGTATTGCCAAGCATCGCCACACCGGCGGGCTGAAAACTGCCGTTCTTAAAATTGCCGTATTGAATAGAGCCCCCAACGTCCTCCACGCTCGGATCATCAATCACCGATTTTAAGACGATGAGAAAGTCCTTCTGGGATGGTAAAGACATCCCCGCGAGCTTGGGCTGTGCAAATTTGCTACCGCTGCCAAATGCGGTGAAATCGCCATTGTTTGCAAGGATTTCGGTGAATGAATGACTGTTCGTGCTATCCACGGACATCTTAAATACTCGAATACGGCCTTGCGTATTGCACTGTCCGGCAAAAACGACGCAAGTTGCGACGCTCTCAAATAATGCTTGGCTAATGTTGTCACAGATCACTCGAAAACCGCGACGCATTACGTCGGCAATCCCGTCCATATCCATGTCGTGGACATGACGTATGCCCTGAAGGTCGCGGACGATCTCCGCGAGTGCTTCTTTCGTCATCAGGGCAACGGAGGATGAGCCTGAGAAAGCCATCCCAAGATCACCGGAACTCTCAACCGGCGCGCTCTCGCCTGGGCCTGCGGCATCATAGATTGTATATGGGACGCGGCATATCTTGATTGCCGCATCACATCTTACCGTTCCAAAGGAAAGTCTCGAATCCGAGGCGAAATGAACATTTCCGTCGGATGATCGCCAGACGATACAAAGAGTCATTGTTACTCCAAAGCGTTATACATTTCAGGGCATCGTGCCATGTTTCAATCTTCGTTGCGCTTTATATATCGCGAACCACGTGAATTACCCTGCACTACCGCCGCCCTTGCGGTTTCATCATCCCACAACAAACGCTGCGGCTTGCCGCGCAGGATCGTTTTCTCTCCGCGCTTGAGGATTTCACCTGCCTTGAGCAGGATAATCGGCCTTCCGGCATATTCATCCTTGGTTATGGTGCAGGCACGCACCAGCAGTTTGACCCAGCCGTCCTTGCCGCGTTCTATGACTTCAGCGGCAACAAGCCGTTCGCCGATACGCAACGCCTTGCCGCGCCTGCGTCGATCATAGATGCCTTCCGTCCAACGGACGACATCCGCAGCTATGAAGTCCGTAGCGGGAACCCATTGATCCATCCGCTGCACTCCAACCAGACCGTTGCTCTCCCTCTATTGAACCATGAATTCCGGATAATTTGATTTCGATTTGCTATGGCCGTCCCTCGGCAAGACAAGCCGAGGACCGGCTCTATCGCTGGCGCGACCGAACCCGCGCATACCTGCGTATGACGGTTTCGTCCCATACGGGTGACGATCCCTGACGGGCAGCGAGTGCGATGGGGCTATTAGCCCGCTGATTCATCGTACATCGTGCGGCAAAGGGGCTTAAGTCCAACATTTTCGGAAATTTGCCAGCTTAAGCCTGAAAAATTCGGAAAATTGCCCCTTATTAGACAGCTTAGCCGTGAAATTTAAGCCCGACGCCAGCCTTAAGTCCAACTTTTTCGGAATTTTCCTTCCTTAAGTCTAGAAAATTCGGTAAACTGGGGTTGAAAGGCTCGCTTAATGTCAGAATTTTCCCTCGCTACCTGCCCCGAGGTTTTTGTCTCTCACACCGCCATATCCGATGCCGTCTATGAGGCTGTCGGACGCGGAGAGCTGCGTAAAATCGGCTCGCGCCTCTATACCCGCAATCTCACCGAAGATCCCGAACGCCTTGTACGCCGCAATTGGTATCACCTGATTACCAGCTACTATCCCGATGCGCTGATTACCGACCGCACCGCGCTTGAGAACAAACCCGCCGAAGATGGCTCCGTTTTCCTTGTCTCCGAAAAAGGCTCCGAAACCAAACTCCCCGGTCTGACCCTGCGTCCACGTCAGGGAGTAGGAGCCATCGACAGCGACAAGCCCTTCATCGGCGGCGCACGGCTTGCTTCAACTGCGCGCGCCTATCTTGAAAATATCCGCCCGTCGCGCGCGCGCGGTGGGCGCGTCCCACGCACGCTGAATGGCGAAGAGTTGGAGCAACGCCTTGATGCGCTGCTGCGCACCCAGGGCGAAGGCGCGCTCAACAAGCTGCGCGATGACGCGCGCGCAATCGCGCCTGAACTCGGCCTTGAAGCCGAGTATGAGAAGCTCAACGATTTGATCGGCGCATTTCTAGGCACGCGCGAAGCCAAAACCGACAGTGCCGTAGGTAAGGCGCGAACCGCAGGCCAACCCTTCGATCCCGACCGGATCATATTGTTCGAAACACTGTTTGGCGCGCTGCGCGACGCCATTCCCACGCCACGCCCTGCGTCGGCGCAAACCGGCGAGACCATCGCCACCCTCGCTTTCTTTGAAGCCTATTTCTCCAACTTCATCGAGGGCACGGAATTCAGCGTCGGCGAGGCCCGCGAAATCGTCTTTGAAGGCGCGATCCCGACCGAGCGGCCCGAAGACGCGCATGACGTTCTTGGCACGTTTCGCATCGTCTCTGACATGCAGGATATGAGCACCCTGCCCGCCAGTGCCGACGAGCTTGATGCGCTCCTGCGTCGTCGCCACGCGACGCTGATGCAGGCGCGCGCCGATAAACGCCCCGGCGAATTCAAAACCAAGGTCAATCAAGCGGGCAGCACCGTCTTTGTCGCACCCGAACTGGTCAATGGCACCCTTGAGCGCGGCTTTGAATTTTACCGCGCACTGGAAGAGCCCTTCCAGCGTGCCGTGTTTATGATGCTGCTGGTGAGCGAAGTGCATCCCTTTGCCGATGGCAACGGACGCACCGCCCGCATTATGATGAACGCCGAACTGGTTGCCGCTGGCCAAGAGCGCATCATCATCCCGACTGCCTATCGCACGGATTATCTCGGAGCACTCAAAGCCTTCTCCAAGAACGGCCATGCCACGCCGCTGATCCGTATGTTGGACGTTGCCCAAAGCTATACCGGCATGATCGACTGGAGCACATTCGATCGCGCGCGCTCCATGCTCGAAGACACCAATGCTTTTGCGGAAGGCAATGACGCCAAGCTGCGCATTCCCGCCGGAGCGTCAAAATGACCGGAGAGAGCTTGGGGCCGGACAACGCCATATGGGATGACGGCGAATGGATAAGCTGGGACGAAATTAACGAGCAAATCCAATACAAAGAGTGGCGCGCCCGATATCCTAATGCCGACCTATCACTTGTGCCGATCTTTGAAACGCTCATCAATGTTGCCGAGGAATATCACCAGCTCACCGGCAGCCATTTGCAGGTCTATGGCGATATCGGCGAACTATACGGCGCGATCACACATGGCATTAAACTGCATCGTAACTACGCCAAGGGATCAGATGGACGACTGGGTAATCACTTGGTTGAGGTCAAAACCATCACACCGTTCAAGAATTGCGATACAGTCGAGATCAACCTTGATCGAAATTTCAGCCAAGTGCTGATCGTGAAGATCAACGCTGATTTTGAAGTGCGCGGCAAGCTCATCGACCGCAAAGCTCTCCCCAAGGGCAATCTACGGGGCAACAGGTTGCGTATCGACTGGGCACAGTTCGGCGGCGCATAACCACATCGCCGCATAACCCCTGACAGGCCGATATGATGCTGCCCGCCACCGATGGCGGGCGGGTTATTCCCATACCGTCACCGCACGAAAATCAGCGCGGCGGGACGATGAATTTTCTCTGTCGCCTTTTTCTCCTTGAGGACAAGGGTAGGCACGTTTCAGTCCATTACGGCCTCTTATTGGGTCGTATCTGGCACAGCCCCGCCAGTCGTCAATCGCCTGCGCTTCCGCGCCTCTCGCTTCGCTTTGGCTTGTGCAGCTTGCACCTTCGGGCGGGCTTCGCCCGGCATTGACCACCGGCTTGATGAGCCGCGCCGACTTCTCCCCATGAGGCCGCAGATGGTCTGCGCGCCTCCGATCACAAGGAGAATGACAATGGCGAACGTCGATCAAAATTCACCCGCTTTCATGCTCTGGTGCGTGGAAGGTGACGGCAAGGATGCCCGCTGGACCCGCATCGGGGCGGCATGGCTTCATCAGGACGGCAAAGGGTTCAACATGCGCTGCAACGCGATCCCCTTGCAGGGCCGCTTGGTCGCTCGCGCCTTCACCCCCAAGGCTGATCGCAATGTTAATCAGGGAGAACTGGTATGAACGCGCCCCTGCAAACAACTTCCCGCATCCGCGAGCTGAACGATATGTTTCGCACCTGCTTCATTGGCGGACGGGTTCTCATCACCGAGGGCATCACCGACCTCGGTGACAGCTTCACCAGCAGCTGCGCAGAGGCGGTGCAACGCTTCACCGATTTCAGCACCGATAACGATCCATACGGCGAACATGACTTCGGCTGTGTTACCGTTGATGGCCGCAAGGTTTTCTGGAAGATCGACTACTACGACCGTGAGTGCCGTTACGGTTCCGAGTGTCCGGCCGATCCAGCCCAGACCACGCGAGTTCTCACCATCATGCTGGCCAGTGAATACTAGCCCGTGCAGCGCGCCGCCGGCATCGTCGGCGGCGCGTCGCTGCGCGAAGGCTCAGAAGCGCGGCCCTTGGGGCGGGCGTGGGCGTTGCGCGAGGCAAGCCAAAGCCTGTTGCACATTTTGCAGAGAAACCTGAACATCGGAGGTGATGAAGCGAGACTGCCCGCTACGCTTCAGATCGCTCAGCAAGCGACCGTAGAGCGCGCGCAGTTCCTGTTCGTTCATGCCAACCAATTCAGCGGGGGTGATAAACAGCGACATGATTTTTCTCCCAGTCTGTAGCCGCGACCATCGCGGGCCTTCATGGGAGTGTGATCAGCAGGGCGTTCGCGCTTGCCGCACCGATAGCTTGCTTCGGTCGAAACGTCAGTGGAGAAGCCGCCAAAATGCCCATTAGGGCAATGGCGGCTTGCGGCGCATAAGCGCGAATCCCCTGCAACAATGACCATGAAAAAGGCCCCGCGTGACGTGGATGCACGGGAGAGAAATGGGGCATAACAAATCACCCGCATCAGAAATGCTTGAACAAATACGGCAACATCGCTGATAAGGACGCATTATCTCTGCGCGATAGGGGCTGTTTGAATCGGGTTATTCGTCTTTGGCTGTTGATTGCCTTCTGTCTTGCCTGGCCTGTTGCCAGCCACGCCCAAGATCGTGCCCAAGTCGAACGACAAATTGAATATGCGCTGATCGACATTGCGATTATTGAGCGCGAGCGCACACGATCCGACGTTCCCGACGACTTTGCCGCGAGAAGCCTTGGGCGGGCGGAGACACAGTTGGCGCAGGGAAGAGCTGCCGCCGCGAAGCTATCAGGCGGCAGTGCCTTGCTGCGCACAGCGGAGAGCAACGCCAATGCGGTGAGTGCCGCCCCCGTGCGCACGGACTATCTACGCTATTTCCCTGATCCCGTGCGCGTCCGTGCCGATCTTGCACAGGCATCAAGCGATGTTGACGCCGCCGTGCTGGCCGGGCGACAGGCTGGCCGTTTCTTAATGTTGCAGGGTGCCCTCGATGGGTTCTCGAACAACCGTCCACCGCGCGATGTGCAACGACGCCAACGTCTATACGGGCTCAATTTTCAAGACATACGCGACCGCATGAAGCTGACATTCACGGACACATGCTCCGCACTCGCATTTTTCTGCCAAACGCGTCAGCAGAAATTCTATAACGCAAGGGGCAGCTACAGCTCTGATTCCAAACACGCTCGCGAAACTGCTGCACTTTATTTCCCCGAAGCGATGCGGGATCGCTTCTTCGACGCGACCGGTATCGGCGGGAGCCGCGAAGGGCATAAGGAATATCAGGCGCAGCTCCGTGAGGAGCGTGCGAAGAGGGAAGCGGAAAAGGCGCAGTGGGACAGCCTTGAGCGGGCGAGTGCGCAGCAGGAGCAATGGGAAATTCTTGCCCCTGTGCTCGGGATTTTCGCGCTCATCGCCTTCGTTGCGTTTATTGCTCACTGGGTAAAGCGTCAGAAGCAAGGGCCATCACGTCCGCCCTTGAGCGACAATCACGGCTCCGCCCAATGGGGCGTAATGAACCGCGACGTGCATCCGCTTGCGCCAGTGCGCGGCATTTTTCTTGGTAAGTACGCCTTCCTTCAACACGAGAATGACCACGTAAAGACTCCTCCGGTGTTCACGACCCCGGAGAGCCATACCCTCATTATGGCTCCGACCCGCACCGGCAAAGGAACGCGCATCATCATCCCGACGCTATTGCGTTATGCCGGTTCATTGTTGGTGATAGACCCCAAAGGCGAGAACGCCGCTGTCACTGGCCGCCAGCGCACTGTGATCGGCCCGACATACATCCTCAATCCATGGGGCGTGTTGTCCGACGATCTGGCGGCGCGCGGATTAACAGCAGCACGCTACAATCCGCTCGATGTGATCCGTCGCGATGATGTTGACGCCGCCAGCATTGCCCATACGATGGCCGAAACGATCTGCGCACGTAGTGGCGATCCCAAAAATGCCTATTGGGAGGGAAGCGCGACGGCGATCCTGACTGCCGTATTGCTGTGGCTGGCCGACCGCGACGGTGAAACCAAGTCGCTCGCGCGCGTTCGCCAGATCGTCACTCTCCCGCAGGAGCGACTGTTGAAGGAATACTTCATTCCGATGGCGGAATGCAGTTCTTACGGTGGCGCGATCGCCGAGAATATAGGGCCGTTCGTTTCGTCGGGAGATTCCCGCGATTTGCCTTCAATCCTGCGCACACTGGCAGAGGCGACGCGCTTCATTAGCGACGAGCGGCTGAAAGACGCCACGTCCGTATCGGACTTCGATTTGCGCACAATGCCGCACCGCTCTGAAACCGTGTTTCTCGTCATTCCGCCCGACCGGATGAAGATACAGGCGACGTGGCTACGCCTCATGCTCGCCGCCGTGACTCATGCTTTCCGCACCGCATCATCGCGCAGGCAAACGCGCGGCATGTTGCTGATTGACGAATTGCCCGCGCTGGGACGGATTCCCGATTTACCCAATGACCTTGCCACCATGAGCGGCTACGGCCTCGACTACACGCTGATCATTCAAGACGTGGGACAACTCAAGGCGACCTACGGCGACCAGACCCAATCCATCCTCGCCAACTGTGCGTGGAAGTGGCTGTGCAACACGCGCGACTTTGACTCGGCCAAGTATGTTTCCGACACCTTGGGGCAAGCCACCGTCGGCACCACGACCGTCAACGAGGGAGCGGGGCCAGGTGGAGAAACCAGCGGCAAAGCCTATGGCGAAATGGGTCGCTCATTGCT
>Ga0075154_10003131_pt1 | contig 10572 bp, 9 predicted proteins | sample JI71714BDNA_FD_70965 | JGI IMG/M metagenome (GOLD analysis project Ga0075154, IMG submission 70965) | Wastewater effluent complex algal communities from Wisconsin, to seasonally profile nutrient transformation and Carbon sequestration -... | ecosystem: Engineered > WWTP > Effluent > Algae...
TAACAATTGTATTGCCGCCAACTTGCGGCAATCTCGGATACAAAGATATGTCACTTTCTTCATAAATCCAAATCATCTAAAGGCGATTTAACATCTGATTTCATCTTGTCTGTGATGTGAGTATATATGGCTGTGGTCTCTGGTGAACTGTGACCTAGATATTCTTGAACTCTTCTGAGATCTACACCATTTAAAATCATGTGCGTGGCGAAAGTATGTCGTAGGGTATGAACAGTTGTGTTCTCGTCGACACCAGATTTTATGACGGCTTGTGTGAGTATATTTTGGACACTTCGATCACTGTATTTGCCACCAGTCTGCCCTTCAAACAAATAGAACTTGGGTTTGTATGTATCTATATATTCTAATAGGAGTTTTTTGACCTTCGTGGAGAGTATAGTGATCCTATCTTTCTTTCCTTTGGCACATTTTACTTCTATGATACCCAAATCAAATTTTACATCTCTTATTTTCAATTTAGTGAGTTCTCCAAGTCTTAGACCTGCAGAATATATGAGTTGAAGGATAACTCTATGTTTGATATTTTGGGTAGCATTGAGTAATTTTTTAGTATCTTCTTTACTCAAGAATCCAGGTAATTTTTTAGGTCGCCTTGGTCTTAGATCTGTGACATAGAATTGTGGTCGACCTTCTATCTTTTCGTAATAGAATTTTATGGCATTGACCAGACCATTTTGGGTGCTTTCAGATATTTTGGCATTATTTATCTTATTAAGCATAAATTTTTTGATATCATCAATGGTGATTTCAATCGGATTCTTTTCTCTGTGATAAGATAGGAAATCTGCAAAACTACTAAGGTATGTTTTAAGTGTACTTTCCTGATATCGCTTTACGATCAGATGTTCCTTCATTTTTGCTAACGCGTCTTGTTGTGCAGGTGTAAGATCATATTTTATTACATTCGGTTTCTGATTTTGTGGTGCAATTGGTTTGGCTTCTTGCGGCGTTAATGTCAGGATATCAGTGCTAATATTATATTTTATACCCAGAAATCGTTCTTTTATAATGGACCAGTTTTGATCAGAATAGGGCATTAGCCATACTTTGTGCGTCTTATTCCAATATCTGCCGGGACATGATCGTATACGTTCCATCTCTTGGCTATCCTTTATGATGTGAAAGGCGAAATACGAATTTTGATTGCTATCTATTGCTTTTTGTAAGATCATTGTATACTTTTAGAATATGCAAAGATATCAAATAATTATGATCTCAATGATTTGATATACAGGTTTTTATAATTATATTCGTAACTAACGGTTAATTTCGAAATTAACCGTTAGTAATAAAAAATGATAGCTTTAAATACGCACATTAACTCATTTTATCCTTATTTTTGCAACAAGTTTTTCTTTATTCGTGTTCCTCATTCGACTCTTTAACTTAATATACCTACATTCATGAGAACTTGCAAAATGTGTAAAACCGAAATCAGTGGTCGTCGTGATAAAATATTTTGCTCCGTAAGATGCAAATCCGATTATCATGAAAAACTGAGTAAAGTAACTCTTTCTGCATCTGAACGCATCGATAAAATTTTGCATCGCAACCGTTCCATATTATTAGAACTGATGGGTAAGAATGGTATCCAAAAGAAAATACCGAAAATCGAACTCGACAAAAAGAAATTTAATTGGACATACATCACACACTTTCATGTCAACAGCCAAGGTAAGGAGGTCCGATATGTTTACGACTTTTCTTACATCATTTTTTCAGACCAAGAAGTACTGATAAAAAGAGTAGGAGGTACTAAAAGCTAATTTATAATTTTCTCACACTCTCAATCTCAACCTTATTTAGTTTAAGGTTTAATGATTAAGGGAAGAACTCTTTCTCTTTTTCTTTCTCTTAACCTTAATCTCAGCCTCAACCTAAACCTCATGGCTTCGCCGACAATAGGTCGCAGTTTCCTATTGCAATTAATTTTGTAGCACGCGCTATATTTCAGTGATGGGCAAATATTTGTCTGCTCATCTGCTTATAGCGCAATATCATACGGAAAGTATGAAGATGTCGTGCTTCAGTGAGTCAAATATACAGTATAATGTGAATGTCAGCGTGGTTTTTAGCGTTATTTTTTGGATCACTTTTATTGTGGTTTGTTGGTTGATTAGAGTAAGTATGTCATTTTATAGAAATTTTTGTGGACTCAATATTTGTATTATTTGCCAAAAGATAAAAGTACCTAAGTTTGTATGTTTGGTTTGTAAATATATTTTCAATCGGGAGTGTATTACTACGAACCAAAGGTAAAAGATATCAAAGAGCGTACTAGAGGGGCACTGATGCTGCATTTTGGCAAAAAGTCAAATGAATACTTGAGTTATATGCGTTCATCTGAATATGCCAAACTTTTAGCTAAAGAAAGGAGGGAAGATAAAAAGCTGAAAAAAGATACAGAAGGGCAAAATCCACAGTAGTCTTTTTTTTAAAAAAAAGCCGCATATCAGATGGACTAATATACGGCTTTGTTTTTTATATTTTGATGAAAGGTTTTCCTTAAGGAATCATCAGTTTTTTTGATGTCACTTGGTCACCATCAGCCATAGATACGATGTACATACCAGAGGTAAAGTTACCTTGCAATTGTATAGTTTGTTTACCTTGGTGCAACTCAGCAATTGTACTAGCTGTAACCAATTTACCAGAAAGATCTGTTACTGAGATCGATACATTATTTCTTTTGATTTTTGCATCGATCGATACAGCGATATCTCCACTTTCTATTTGGTACACTTTCATTTGATTTTCAAGTGCAAAGTTATTGGTAGATGATTGCGTGATTAGGGTAGGAGAGACAACATTGGCATTGAAGAATAGGTACCTGCCTGAAGATGGTAACTTATTCCATATGATGGCCGCTACTTTTATTTTACCCGTAGTCGCTGTGATGTTAGGAATTTTTACAGAGTTCAAAAAACTAGTTCCTACAGCTACACTTCCTGAGACAATTTGTTTGCCGAATGCACCTTCTAATAAACTAGATCTCAATACGTTTTTGTGCAACTCATTACTACTTCTTGATGCTTGCATGTGAGTGACATCTTCTAGTAAATATAGCCCCAAATAGTAGTCTCCATCTTCTACTTCGCTTAAGAATTCTACTTTAGTATCTACATAAAGTGTATCTGTAGACTCACTTAGTCCTGCATTGATACCAACACCAGCAAATGGAAGTAGGCTTTGGTTAAAGTCTACAATCAGTTTTGCATCTTCTAGTGTTTGCGCACCATTAGAGTTTGACAGATTTAGATTGGTTCCATCTGCATAAAAAATAGGTTGACCTGCACCTGTGAAGTTATTACCAACAGCTGTTGATGTACTATTTTGTAAGCCACCACTGTGGTGTACAGCCATAAATAGGACATTATCATTTTGGAATTCATTCAATAAATTTGTTTTAAAATCCCATCCCCAGCTTCCACAGAAAGGACACCAATCAGCTGTTCTTTCGTGCATAAGGGTCCATTGTTTTTTACTGACTTCTTGACCTATGGTAGATGTCGAAATCATAAAAACTAATACTAATAGAGTGATTACATTTTTCATGTCTTAAATTATTTATGTATGATTATAATATTAAAATGTACCATCAGATACTTTATAAACTACCGCGGTCACTACTTGAATGACAGCAGCAAGATTTTCTTTGTCGATGGCAGTTAGATTGTCGTTATGTGTATGATGATATTTTGCGAAATTGCCAGAAGGCAATGTTTCTATAATGTCGATCGTAGGTATGCCTGCTATTTTATTGACGTGAAAATGGTCGTCCATGATTTCTCCGACAAAATCATTTTTGAAATATTGGCCTTTATTCATACCATTGGCAAGCGCCCATACCTTATTGACGAGATCTTTAGCATAAAAAACAGAAATACCTTCTTTGTAATAAGTGGCTCCTTGGGCACCTATAAGGTCAAGCAAAATGCCAAATGCTGGTTTGTTTTCATTTTCTGCTACTTGAACTGACCATTTTTGTGACCCAATACACCAATTATTATCATCACCTAAACCTTGGTCTTCTGCATCAAAAAATACAAAATCTACCCCAAGATTGATGCCATTGGTGTGTATAAGGCGAGCAATTTCCATCAATCCTGCTACCCCGCTGCCACCATCTACAGCACCTAGTATAGGTTCGTTTGTTTTTTTAGGGTCGCTATCTTTTTCAGCTATTAGCCTTGTGTCCCAATGTGCAAATAAAGCAATTCTTTTTTCGTGTGTAGGGTTTATTTTGGCTACAATATTATACGCTTGGAGATCTTTTTGACCCAGAAAACTTGCTTTAAATGGTAATACTTCCACTTCTGCGCCATAGGATTTCATCTTGGCTACAATCCAGTCTTTGGTTTTCACATGCCCATCTGATCCAGGTACTCTTACGCCAAATCCAACTTGTTTTGCAATAAAACTAAATGACGAATCAGCGTCTGCTCTCGGGATGACCGCACGCGGTAGTGGTGCTTCAGGTGCTTTTTTGACATCGCTTTTGCAAGAAAAAAGAAATCCTGCGATCACAATTACTATGGTAAATTTAATATGCATATGGTACAATAATCGATTATTTGAATCCCCAGCTACTACCTTCTTTCCCATCATTGATTTGGATATTGATCGCATTGAGCGAATCTCTGATTTTGTCTGAAGTAGGCCAGTCTTTGTTTACTCTTGCTTGCTGTCTCAGGTCTATGATAAGATTCATAAGACCATCTAGTGGACCTGCATTGGATTCTGTCTCATCCATTAACCCGAAAATATCAAATATTATTGTTTGGAAAAACGATTTTAATTCATTTAATGCATGATTGGATACTTCAGTCAAAGCAATTTGTCCTTCTTTCAGACTATTGATGATAGGCACAAGTTCAAAAACCTTTGCCAATGCCCTTGGTGTATTGAAGTCATCATCCATATCTGCATAAGCGGAAGCTATAATGGCATTGATTTTAGCATCCATAGGACCATCGGTAGCAACAGTAGAAGATAGGTTTGATAACGTTTTATTGCCATCCATCAATCTCTTGAATCCTTTTTCAGCTGCTTGCAATGCTTCATCTGTCAGATCATTTGGTGAACGATAATGAGATTGTAACATAAAGAATTTAACAACCATAGGACTGTATCCCTTGGTCACATGTATGCTGTCGCCCGTAAATAACTCCACAGGTGAAATGGTATTGCCATCACTTTTGGACATTTTTTTGCCATTCATAAGAAGCATATTTGTATGCAACCAATATTTGGCAGGTTGGCAACCACAAGCGCCTACGTTTTGGGCTATTTCGTTTTCGTGGTGTGGGAATTTTAAGTCATTACCACCACCATGGATATCAAACTGCTTGCCCAGGTATTTGGTGCTCATCGCACTACACTCTAAATGCCACCCAGGAAATCCTACCGACCATGGGGAATTCCATTTCATAATGTGTTCATCAGATGCCTTCATCCAAATAGCGAAATCAGAAGGATGATTTTTTTCGTCTTGATTCTTAAGATTATCCCTAGATACAGAGATCAATTCTTCTATAATACGTCCTGATAACTTACCATACTCACCCGTTTTTTCTGCAAACTTGATGGTATCGAAATATACAGATCCGTTTTTCATATATCCATAACCGTGATCTATGATATCTTGTACCATTTCTATTTGTTCGAGAATATGACCCGTAGCACGTGGTTCGATGCTAGGTGATAGGGTATTGAATATGCGCATCATATCATGAAATCCAAGTGTATACTTTTGGGCAACTTCCATTGGTTCGAGATTGTCTAGTCTTGCACCTTTGGACATACGGTCTTCACCATCATCTAGCATGTGACCCACATCTGTGATATTGCGTACATACCTAACTTTATAACCAAGATGCATCAAGTATCTATAGATCATATCAAAACTCATAAAAGTCCTACAATTTCCCAAATGTACATCACTGTAGACGGTAGGTCCGCATACATACATCCCAATGTATCCCTCTTGTAAAGGGCTAAATACCTCCTTCTGTCTCGTAAGACTATTGTAAACAACTAATTCTCTGCTCATTATACTTAATTTTAAACCACTTTGTTGGGGATTTCACAAAAGTGGCACAAAGATATGATTTTTATGTAATATGTAGTGTGAATAGTTGGTTAATGTTCCTTGTAATAGGCTGACCAAAAACATTTTGCTTCTGATGCGAAGGCTCAAAGATGTTTTCCTTCTGATGTGATGGCTCGAAGAGATCGTATCGGTATTTTGATGTGAAATTATCGTTAGTATGTTTTGAATCCATACCACCAAAAGCTAATTTCTACGCTCGACCCTTCAAAAGAATCCTATGAAACTCTCTCAGCCTAAACTCTGTAAGTAAACCAATACCCATTTCAATACCCGAAATTAAGGCAATAGGTATAGCGGTACCCATGATTAATCCTTTTTGGGAAGAAAAGATGCCTAGAAAAGCAAGAACACTACATATCAAAGTTGTGTAAAGATATCTCCTTCGGTTGATATTTTTTTTGGCAATACGATATTCAGTATATGCTAGTTCATCTGCTAAGGTAGGTTGACTAATGTTTTCAATGGTCCAATAATAAACATGTTTTTGCCTTGAAATGTAATAGATGAAAGTTCCCTTACCGACACAATACAAAAAAAACATAAAAAATCCTATAGCCAAATATTGATACCCGAGAGACTCTGTAAAATAATGTAAGATGGCGGCAAATAACAACAGGATAAGTCCTACAAAAACGTAAAAACTTCCAGCGATCATGTCCCCTTTATACAGAATTCGGCATTTTTCGAGCATCTTATTTGATGATTTTGTCTATCAGCGCGTCTTCCGCAAGATTGGGAATCGTGACTTTAAGATGTTCATTTTGTTCCATGGCTCTTTTGATGGCAAATATGGCTTCATCATTTCTAGCCCAACTCCTACGAGCAATACCATTATTGACATCCCAATGCAACATGGACTTTATGTTCTTTTTGGACTGTTTGCTGCCATCTATCACCATTCCGAATCCACCATTAATGACTTCTCCCCAACCTACACCGCCACCATTATGTAAGGATACCCAAGTGGCTCCTCTGAAAGAATCTCCTACAAAGTTCTGCACAGCCATATCAGCTGTAAATTTGGATCCATCATAGATATTGGATGTTTCTCTATAAGGTGAGTCTGTGCCTGACACATCATGATGATCTCTTCCGAGCACAATTGGCCCTTTGATGACACCATCTTTGATAGCTTTATTAAAAGCAAGGGCTATTTCTATCCTTCCTTCCGCATCTGCATACAATATTCTTGATTTCGAACCCACAATAGGTAGGTTTTTTCTTGCACTTTCTATCCAAATGATATTGTCATTGAGCTGTCCACGAATTTCTTCAGGTGCTTTTTTGTACAATTTGATTAAGACTTTAGCTGCTATTTTATCTGTTTTGTACAAGTCAGAAGTTTTGCCTGAAAGACATACCCATCTGAACGGACCGAATCCATAATCAAAACACATTGGTCCCATGATATCTTCTACATAGGATGCATATTTATATGTTTTTAGTTTTTTATTTCTCCAAATATCAGCTCCTGCTTCACCTGCTTCTTTGAGGAATGCATTGCCATAATCCCAGAAGTACATGCCTTTTTCTGCAAGTGTATTGATGGCTTTCACATGTCTGACCAGCGTTTTGCGTACTTCGGTCATGAACTTATCCTTATCTTTTGACAGCAATTTTTTAGCATCATCAAAACTATAACCTACAGGACAGTAACCAAGATCATCAATATTGTGTAACGATGTTTGATCTGATCCCAATTCTACCTTTAAATCAAGTTTTACAGCTGCTTCCCAGAAGTCAACCACGTTGCCATGATAGACAAGCGCTATGGCTTCTTGTTCGTTTTTGCAATCATTGATTTTACTGATCAATGAAGGAAGATCCGTATAAACATTTTCTTGTTTGATGTAACCATCTGTGACTCTTTGTGATATGGCATCTCTATCCACTTCCACAATGACACCCACAGCACCTGTGATAATAGCTGCCAATGCTTGTGCGCCAGACATACCACCAAGGCCTGAAGTTACAAATACACTACCACGTAGATTGTCCTGTCCAAGACCAAGTTTGCGTCCTGCATTCAATAAGGTTATGGTTGTGCCATGGACAATACCTTGTGGTCCGATGTACATAAACGAACCTGCAGTCATTTGGCCATAAGACGTGACACCAAGCGCATTATATTTATTCCAATCTTCTTTGCTTGAGTGATTAGGAATCATCATTCCATTGGTCACAACGACACGTGGCGCATTTTTATGAGAAGGAAAAAGCCCAAGCGGATGACCAGAATACAAAACCAAGGTCTGCTCATCTGTCATTTCAGATAGATATTGCATGGTCAAGCGATATTGTGCCCAGTTTTGGAATACAGCGCCATTGCCTCCATAAGTAATGAGTTCTTGTGGATGTTTGGCTACCTTCGGGTCAAGATTATTTTGGATCATGAGCATAATGGCAGCTGCTTGTTTGCTTCTAGCAGGATACTGATCTATTGGACGCGAGAACATTTCATATTCAGGTAAATACCTGTACATATATATCCTACCATACGTGTTTAACTCTTTGTAAAATTCTTTTGCCAGAACTTCATGATGGTCAGGATGGAAATAGCGGAGAGCGTTTTTGACTGCAAGTTTTTTATCTTCTTTGGTCAGTGTTTTGGTAATATTTCTTTTAGGTGCGTGCGAGTATGCTGCATCGGGACTTTTTGCTTCAGGTAAGAAGTCATCTATACCTGCTAATATTTCCTTATGAAAGAGATTGTATTTCACGGTGTCTTGTATTAATGATTATGATACTAACAAAAAAAAGTTCATTTGGATGGTAGTTTAAGATAATAATGTCAAAAATGAAGTTAAATAACCAAAAGACCATTCCTGAACTAATTGCCGGGTAAAGATACAGTAGAAAGGGCAAAAAATGGAAATTTGGACAAAGCTTTAATTTATCAATGATTATTATTAGGTAAATTTAGGCATTATTCAGTTAGTCTTCATTAATCACTCTTTTACCAATGATGCATGTAATCTTATCAAATATTCATGTGCTTCTAACATCTTTGGTCCATACCATGAAAAAAGTTCACCATCTACAAGTCTAATAAGAATATTTGGGAATTCTTTTTGTAAATCAACTATATGCTTTTCTTTGAATGGAAAAGGCTCAGATGATAAAAATATGACTTCTGGACGTGTTGCTTTGATGTCATCAATTGATAATATAGGATATCTTTGGACGTTACCACACACATTTTCATATCCATATTTTTCCATCAAGTGATGTATGAAAGTATCATTGCCGATGCTCATCCAAGGATCTTTCCATATCAAATAACAACTTCTGATCAATCTATTTTCTTGATAAGGTAAAATAGCGGTTAGTTTATCCACAAGGTTTTTAGCTTCAGTATTGGGAAGGATAGTTTGCAAATCTGACACAAATCTTAGATGATCGATGGATGTCTTAATGTCGGATGTATAGACTGGAACATATTGTCTTAAAAAATCAATGTCTTCTTGTCTGTTTTCTTCTTTATTTGCAATAATAAGATCAGGAAGTAAAGACAGAATTTTGGTGAGATTTGGATTTTTGGTCCCACCGATGACATGGCTTTTCTTTTTGATATCCGATGGATGAATACAAAACTTTGTAACGCCAACTGTTTGATCCGATAGTCCAATATAGCAAAGGGTTTCTGTAATGGATGGCACCAACGAAACGATCCGAATTGGTGTATCAGATAAATTAAGAATATGGCCTATTTGATCTACGATGGATATCAGGATTTTTTCTCTTTATAGGTTCCAGTAAACATTTTTTCTCCTGCTTTTATTGACACAAGTAAGTGATTGGCCTTAGGTGGAATTGGGCAGTTAAATCCGTCGCTAAACGCACACCAAGGATTGTAAGCTTTATTGAAATCAATGATTATTTTATCATTCGCAATATCTGTAACCATTAGATTGATGTATCTGCCGCCACCATAGGTAGAATCGCCACTTGTCTCGTCTTTGAATGGAAGAAATAGATTATTCTTATACAACGGATTGATAGGTTGGTGGATGTTTTTGTATAATTCTAAAGTTAACATTTGGCCTTGATATGGGCAAGTAGCTATAGAATGAAGGATGTAGGTCCTGGTTACACCACTATAAGTAGGCATTTCGAATGGTTTTGCATCTGTGGCCTTTATACAATTACAGTTGAGTTTAAGATTTTCATCTGCGTCATAGAAAGCCAAAAATGGCAAATCTTCCTTAGTTAATGGTGACCTTGGATCTTGTAAGAAGCCACTTTTATATTGCTCCCGATAAGTGGTTAACTCATCATGATAACTGCTTGTTTTTTTTGTTGTCGAACAAGAAATCAAAAAAGCCCAACTTATAACTGAAAGTAAAAATATACGGTTCATTATTTATTATTGATAAAGACCAATCTGTCTCTGATGATATTAACGCGATTTATATTCATGATGTTTTGGTCACTAAGGT
>Ga0075154_10003132_pt1 | contig 10565 bp, 9 predicted proteins | sample JI71714BDNA_FD_70965 | JGI IMG/M metagenome (GOLD analysis project Ga0075154, IMG submission 70965) | Wastewater effluent complex algal communities from Wisconsin, to seasonally profile nutrient transformation and Carbon sequestration -... | ecosystem: Engineered > WWTP > Effluent > Algae...
AACGTCAGGGTTAATCTCTTTCTGTCAAACATCCTAATATATAATTACACAATATGGCACGTATTGCAGGTGTTGATTTGCCACGTAATAAAAGAGGCATAATTGGTCTCACGTACATTTACGGTATTGGCCTTTCTACTTCACGGCTTATCCTGGAAAAAGCAGGGATGGACGAGAGCACAAAGGTTGAGAACTGGACGGACGAGAATATCAAAGCGATCACAATGATCATCGCTGATGAGTTCAAAACAGAAGGACAATTGCGTTCTGAAGTTCAATTGAGCATCAAGCGTTTGATGGATATCGCTTGCTATCGCGGTCTGCGTCATCGTAAAGGTTTGCCCCTTCGCGGTCAGCGTACCCGTACCAACGCCCGTACCCGTAAAGGTAAGCGTAAAACAGTGGCAAACAAGAAAAAAGCAACTAAGTAAACAACGGTGGCTGTGGGTATATTACCTGGCAGCATAACACCGCCTTTTATTAAATAAAATGGCAAAAGGTTCAGCAAAAAAAGTTGTTAAACGTAAAGTAAAAGTAACCCCTGACGGGTTGGCTTTTATCCAAGCAAGCTTTAACAATATTATCATCTCCATCACCAATAAGCAAGGTGAGGTAGTATCTTGGGCAAGTGCAGGTAAAGCGGGTTTCCGCGGTTCTAAAAAGAACACGCCATATGCAGCACAAATTGCAGCAAACGACGCTGCAAAAACTGCCTACGAAGCAGGTATGCGTACTATTGAGGTCTTTGTAAAAGGCCCGGGTTCAGGTCGTGAGTCCGCCATCCGCGCTATTGACCAATCTGGTATCAAAGTGCAGATTATCAATGACGTAACGCCAATGCCACACAACGGTTGCCGCCCTCCAAAGCGTCGCCGCGTTTAATAAGTTATCCATTTTAAACTAGATCAATATAGATAATGGCTCGTTATACCGGACCAACTACTAAGAAATCTCGTTCCTTTGGCGAATCGCTCTATGGTTACGATAAATATTTTGAAAAGCGCAAATATCCACCCGGACAGCATGGTCAGTCCCGTAAGCGCAAGGCTGGTTCAGACTATGCCCGTCAGTTGGCTGAGAAGCAAAAAGCAAAGTACACGTATGGTATTTTGGAGAAGCAGTTTTGGCTCACTTTCGTAAGTGCTACTCGTCGCCATGGTGTAACCGGTGAATGGTTGCTCCAATTGCTCGAAGCGCGTTTGGATAATACTGTTTTTCGCTTGGGTATTTCCCCAACACGTCGCGGTGCGCGTCAGTTGGTATCTCACCGCCATATCACAGTGAATGGTAACCTCGTGAATATTCCTTCTTATTCTCTCAAACCAGGTGACGTCATTGGCGTTCGTGGTAAGTCTAAGGGTTTGGATATTGTAACTACTCACGTGGGCGCTAAAACGAACAATGTTCGCCAATTCGGTTGGTTGGAGTGGAATCCTGACAAAATGCAGGGTGTATTCCTCGCTTACCCCCAGCGCGACCAGATTCCTGAGAAACTCAACGAGCAGTTGATCGTAGAATTGTACTCTAAGTAATAATTATATACTCGGACAGGGGTTGTGTAAAGGATTTTCGCCCGTTTTGGTTTGTTTATTCGATTTTTTTTCGGTAAACATACTCAATCAGGTGGCCTTTACGCAACTCCATTTTCGCGTATAGTTGCTTTCTGGAACTTTTACGGCCTAACCCCGTTGTAATAACCAAATCACACCCTCTCAAATAAGGAGTTTTCCAATTTATATATGAGTATTCTCAATTTTCAAAAGCCTGATAAAATTCTGCTTCAAAAAGCAACTGACTTTGAAGGCACTTTTGAATTTAAGCCATTAGAGCCAGGTTTTGGCCAAACAGTAGGTAATTCTTTGCGCCGTGTGCTGCTTTCCTCTTTGGAAGGCTATGCCATTAGTGCAATCCGAATTGGCGGTGTTGATCATGAGTTCGCTACAATTAAAGGTGTAGTGGAAGACGTGGTGGATATCGTTTTGAACCTCAAGCAGGTACGCCTCAAATCTCTTGCCAATGATGCTGATACCCCATTGGGACATACAGAACGCATCTTTATGACCGTTTATGGTAAAGAAGAATTTCGCGCAGGTGAAATTGACACTGCCAATAACGTGTTTAAGGTGATGAACCCTGATCTCCTGATCTGTCGTATGGAACCTTCTGTTACTTTGGAACTGGAGTTTACCATCACCAAAGGTCGTGGTTATGCTCCCGCTGATGAAGGTGCTCCAAAAGATGCTCCAATTGGTGTTATTCCAATTGACGCCATTTATACACCGATCAAAAACGTTGCTTATAAAGTGGAAAACACCCGCGTAGGCCAACGTACCGACTACGAAAAACTTACGATTGACGTTAAAACGGACGGTACCATCCATCCGGAAGATGCCATCCGTGAAGCAAGTCGGATTTTGATCCAACACTTGATGTTGATTACCGACGAAAATATCACATTCGATACTCGTCCTAGTCCAGAAGAAAGTGTGGTGGATGAACATATCCTGCATATGCGCAAATTACTCAAGACTTCTTTGGAAGATCTTGACCTTAGCGTTCGTGCTTATAACTGTCTTAAAGCCGCGAAGATTAATTCTTTGGCCGAGATGGTTCGTTACGATACCCATGAATTGCTTAAATTCCGCAATTTTGGTAAAAAATCGTTGGTAGAAATTGAAGAGTTGTTGCAAGATAAAGGTCTTACTTTTGGTATGGACTTGTCTAAATACAAACTCGACGAAGAATAACTGTTATTTATTTTTTCACAAGTGTAGTAACTGTGTAGCGCGTAAAAGCTGCTCCGGTGCTACCACCTAAACAAGGTACATTATCATCCATGAGACACGGAGATAAAATTAACAACCTCGGACGTACAGCAAGTCACCGCCGTGCGTTATTGGCCAACATGGCGAATTCTTTGATTCAACACAAGCGTATCACAACAACATTGGCAAAAGCGAAAGCATTACGCCGTTATTTTGAGCCGCTCGTGACTAAAGCCAAAGATAATTCAACCCACTCACGCCGCGTAGTGTTCAGTTACCTCCAAAACAAAGAAGCAATTCAGGAACTTTTTAGTACTGTTGCTGCTAAAGTTGGAGATCGTCCTGGTGGTTATGTTCGTATCATCAAATTAGGCTTCCGTCGTGGTGACGGTGCCGATATGGCCCTGATCGAACTGGTAGACTTTAACGAAGTGTACAACATCAAAGACAAAGACGCAGGTAAGAAAAAGACCCGTCGTAGCCGTCGTACTTCAAAAGCAGCGGAAGCTGCACCTAAGGCTGCTGTTGCTGCTCCTGTAGTAGAAGCCGCGCCAGTTGTAGAAGAAGTTGCTGCCGAAATAGAAGAAGTAGTAGAAACACCAGTTGTTGATGCTGCTGAAACTATCACTCCTGAAGCACCTGCTGCTGAAGAAGAGAAAAAAGAAGGCGAAGACGCTTAAGAATTCAAAACAAAGTAGTACCTTTGCGGCGCTACTTTGTTACTGGGGGATTAGCTCAGCTGGTAGAGCGCTTGCATGGCATGCAAGAGGTCATCGGTTCGAATCCGTTATCCTCCACGAAGCCACAATCGAAAGGTTGTGGCTTTTTTTATGCCTATTTTGGCATTGTAGATACTCAATGGTTAGCCTGATAAGGCGAAACTTTTCGACCGAGACCCTTCTTTGTACTCGGGAGAACGTTCTTCTAAGCGCTGCCAGGTTTTGAATACTTGTTTTTTCGTCCATGCTCAGCACATATCGTTTGGAATTGTCTATTTACGGCCACCAGCGATGAATGTGAAAATTTATCATTGGCCAAACCCATACAAATTGCCACCTGTCGCACCTTACCGCCGGGCAATGTATTCGATTACGTGGAAGTGTACCCGAATCCGGCCCCCGGTGCGTTTAACCTCGATATTTCGTTAACCGAACCCAAAGATGTACTGGTTTCGCTGAACGATTTTAACGGTCGGGTGCTCCAAACAACCGTTTTGCGGCAACAACCCTGGTACCAGATTCCGTTTCTGAACCTGGCACCGGGTGTGTATTTTGTGCACGTACAGAGTGAAATTAATGCCGTGGTGTTGAAGGTGATTGTTTTATAAAAGAAGCCGTTGTTAACGCGCTCTTCTCAAAATAAAACTATGGTCGGCGTCTTTTTTAACCGTACTGTCGGGGGTAATAATAAATGGCACGGTGGCCATAGCGTGGCAAAACGCGCAAGAAGCAATCCGTTTGGCCTGGAAATAGGTTTCCTGGGTTGTATTTGACAATAAAATGGGGGCGTCCAGTTCATAAGGGGCGCCCCCATTACTGGGTGTACGCCATTGGGTACCCACCAATTGGTAGTTCTCCCACACCGTTCCGGCTAATTTTTTTTGCCAAATTTTATTAATTTGTTGCGTCGTGGAAAAAATGGGGAACATCCGCATGACCTGGGTGCCAAACGAATCTTTGCCAAAACGCGGGCCGTAGTCCATCACCGTGGCGTATTTGGCGGCGTAAGGTGGGTTCGCTGCCCATTTCAGGTTGCCTTTATCGGAAGGAAGAGGAGCAGGCGGCACGTTAATGTCGCAATACACACAAGTCGGGTTATAAAAAGAGTAGTGTTTGCCGTCCACGCCGCCAGCCGACGCTTCAATTTGGTCGGGTGCGTTGTCCACGTGTTCAAAAGTGGACCAAACCCAGGGGTCAATTTTTAAGCCGTTCAGTTTACGGGCAATGTGTAAACCCACCAGACCAACAGTTACCGGAATGCAGCGTTCCTGACCGGTTTCGCTGTTTTTGGCCGGTACGTACACCACCGCATCGCGGGTGAGGTAACGGCTGGGATCGTCGCCCCGGCTTTGGTCAATAATGCGCCAACTGGCTTTTAACTCAATAGCACCAATCGTGTCGTTGCTGCCGCCGGGCAGACTGATGTTTCCGCCTTTTTCAAAAAATTTTTGCCTTGTGGCGAAGGTATTTAAGCCATTGTTGCGAATGTAGGTTTCTTCGTCGCTGTTTACCCGAAGGTCGTAGAGCACAAAATTCAGGTTTTTGTCAATCAAAGCGTGCCCATCGGATTCGGCAAATCCGCCGTCGGGATCAATGATAAAATCCCCTTTAGAGGTAGCGCTGAGGACCCGTTTACCGCTGCGCAGGGCTTCCTTTACGCAAACGGGCAACCCGGTAGTGTCCCCAAAAATACTGGTGACATCCGAAAAAGATTCCCAAACCCGCAACGCGCCGGGGTTTTGCCCAATGTAACCGGTGGGGTTGCCCTTGGCATCGGCGGGCCAATTGAGCGCGATGAAGGTTTGCCACGAAAAATAATCAAACGGCGTTTGGTGGGCCGAATCTAAAACGGCTTGGTAGCCGGGCAAAAATACCTTGGGATCAAATACCAGCGTTCGGGGCAGGTAAGCGCACAACGAATCACTGGCGCAGTTCTGCGCGCAAAAACAAACGGCAGAACCGTTGGTGGTTGGTTTGACGGTGAGTTGGGCGCAAGCGAAAACAACAACAGCAATGCTAATGAAAATAAATGCTTTTTTCATAAATGACCAATTTTATAAAAGAAAACGGCAAAAACCGCGTAAAAAATTGGGCAAATATCAAAAAAGCAAAAATACTGTGCAAGCGTATAAAGACGGGGTGTGAGCAGGTGTTTATACGGGTTATTTACCGCCGCCACTCACCCCTTTCAGGTATTCTTCCACCAAATTTTTGTAATAAGGTTTCAACGCAGGTGATACCGTGCGGAACTGATCGGCTTCGGCGCGGCGTTTTTTGAGGTATTCTTCCAACGCGGGCGGCATTTTGGCATTTTGTTGTTGTGCCGTTTGGGCTTCGCGTTTTTCGTCCTCTTCTTGTTGGCGTTCGGCGCGTTCTTCTTCGAGCAGGCGAATCATGATTTGCTCCTGGCGTTTCATGGTTTCGTTGGTGAGGCGTTTGTTCACGAGATCATTTTCGATTTCGTTCATTTGCTCCATCACTTCATCGAGTACTTTACTGCCTTTGCCCTGCTCTTGTTTGCTTTTTTGCAATTCGCGCAGTGCATTGCGCATGGCGGCTTGTTTGGCGGCCATTTGGGCAAATTCTTTGCTCGGAATGGCACCTTTTTTCATCCGGTCGCGCATTTGTTCGAGGCTTTCGCCCATTTCGCCCTGGCCTTTCGACATTTTGTTCGAGGGCTTGCGGCCTTTACCATCGCCTTTATCGCCGGGTTTTTGGCAAGCCTGATTACCCGGCATACCACCCGCCATTTGCTGTTGCATATTTTGCATGGCTTCGGCGAGCAGGAGCGCCAGATCGTTGAGGTTTTTCATCGAATTCTGCTGCTCCGAGTTGGCGACCGGTGTGTTGCGTTCTTCCAATTCGGCGAGGGTACGCTTCATGGAACCTTTAATTTCGGTTACTTTTTCGGTGATAATGCCTTCAATTTTGAACTGGCGTTTGGCCAAAGCCTGGAGGCTGTCTTCCACGAGGCGGAAATCATCCTGAAGTTTGAACTGCTGCTGCGTAAGTTGCACGTAGTACGGCGCAGCGGGGTTCACGGTTTTAATTTCCTTCATATTTTGCTCCTGACCAAAAGACAAACCCACCAAATTTTCCAACAATTGCCGGATGGTGGCCAGGTCTTCTTCCAACTCTTCCATTTCCCCTTTGGCTTTACCGGCCTTCATTTTATTGGCCATGTCTTTCATTTTGTTGGCGGCTTTTTTCTGCTTTTTGCTGGCGCTTTTGTTGCCCTGCTCCTGCTTTTGTTTGTTATCGTCGTCGCCACTTTTCATATCTTCCTGAGCACCTTCCATATCTTCCTGGGTTTCCTCCATTTCTTTTTTCACGTCTTCAATTTTTTGTTTACGCTCCAACTCTTCGTTTTTCTTTTTCAATTCTTCTTGTTGTTTGGCAATATCTTCCATCTCTTTTTTCAATTCCTCTTGTTTTTTCTCCAACTCTTCCTGTGGTTTATTGCTATTCTCGGTGTCATTCGCCAGTTTTTCCTGTTCTTTGGCCAATTCTTCGAGGCGGTTGATTTGGTCTTCTACCTTTTGTTCCACGTCCAATTGTTTGTAGAGTTCCTGCAAACGGTCGAGTTCTTTGTTCAGTTCTTCGTTCGACAACTGCATGTCTTCCATTTCTTTGAGGGCCTGATCTTTGTTCATTTCCTCCAGAATTTTTTGAATGTCTTCCATGAGTTGTTTCATCTCTTCACTCATCACTTCATCGAACATTTTTTGCAACTCTTCCTGTTTTTGCAGCAATTCCTCCGACTTGGGCTGGTTCATGTCCTTTTGTTGCTCCATGTTTTCTTCAAACGACTTTTTAGCCTGTTCGATTTCCTGTTGCAACTGTTGCTGGCGGTTCATGAGGCGCTCGAGTTCCTTGCGGCTCTGCCAGTCGAGTTCTTTTTTTTGCAATACTTTATCGCGCAGTTTTTTGATGTCTTCCTGCACTTTAATGTTCTCTTTCAGCGCTTTTTCGAGGTTCTTTTTAATTTCTTCGCTGTTGGCGGCTTGTTCCTGACGGAACTCCTGCAACGTAGGAACGCGGTACTGCATCACCTGGGTGCGGGCGCTTTTTGAACCATTAACGGCGTCGTTATCCAGTACTTCGAAGTAATAATTCAGTTCGTCGCCGGGTTCCAGCGAAAGGTCTTTTATTTCCCAGGCGTATTGGTAGGCGGTTTGTTTGCCCGGTGTTTTTTCAATTTTGAGAGTATTCATGGGCAATTGGCCCCCTTTGGCTTTTTTAACCTGATAATTAAATGTTAGGTTATTGAGGCCATAATCGTCGCTGGCATCGCCCGCAAAATAGATTTGGGTGCGGTTGGTGCTGTCCTTAAATTCCTCTACGGTAATTTGTGGATTCAGGTCGGGAATGACCGTAATGGTGTACGCCACCGAATCGGCGTTGGGGAGTAAATTGTTGGAAATGAATATTTTATACGTTTCGTCTTTCATGGCGCGGCGGCTGAAAGCGAACAAATTATCATCAAAACGTTTGGCTTCGTTGCCGTTATCGCCACCGAAGTTGAGGCGCATATTTTCGGTGCTTTGGGCATTAAAGACCCAGTTGAGGTTGGTTCCTTGCGGCACCACCAAATCGCCCACGTTGGCCAATTGTTCGTCGGGGCGGCCAATGTATTCGGGGAAATCGAGTTTTACGTCGAAAGAGGCGATGCTGGGTTTGCGCAGTACGGCCAAAGTGAGTTCGCGGCTTTCGACGCCACCACCGAACAGTTTAAATTCGGTGTCTTCCTGTACATTGGTAAATTTATAGGAAAATTCGTTGGCGGCATCTTTAGAGAGGCGGTATTGCACTTTACCCAAATCAATAAATACTTCATTGGGGAGGGTATTGCCTTCTACTTTTACCTTTAGCACATAATCGGAGAACTGTACGGTGCGGAGGCTGTCGGGGTTAATCATAAATTTGAACGGCGCGGGGCGTTCAAATTCCTGGTTGGCGTTCCAGAGGCGCATGGAGCCTTCGCGGATAATGCCTGGAGCGCACTGCATCAAAAACAACAACAGGGCCAGCGGCGGGAGTGCCCAGCGCAGGTGTTGGCGGTTTTTGCCCAGGTCAATGGCGGCCTGGAAGGGCACCAACTTGATTTCTTCACTTTTTTGGTTGATACTAGCGTTGATCAACTCGGCGTAAATGGCGTTGTTACTTTGCTCTTTCAACTGCAAAATATTGATCAACTTGTCCTTTACGTTGCCAAAATGGTCGCCAATAATCAAAGCGGCTTGTTCACGGCTGATGATTTTGCCCAAACGGAAATAATGCATTAGCGGAACGGCGACCCAATTCCAGAGTGCCAGGGCCGAAATGCCCGCAAAACTCCAGAAAAATACGGTTCTGACGGTGGTAGAAAAGTAAAAATAGTATTCCAAAACGTTCAATAATACGAACAAACCCAATACCGTACCGACCGTGTACAAAGAGCCGCGCAGCAGGTGGTTGATGTAAAATTTGCGAATGAACGCGTCTAATTTTTCAATGAGTAAGTTGTAATTATTCATTATATTTTATCGAAAATTCGAGTGTATCAAAAGAGAAGATGCAAAGTTCGCAATAAACAAGGATATTTCCTACTTAGTTGCGCAAAGGAAGGTCTTATTTTTGGAGAAAAGGTTGCGCCCAAGCAACCTTTTAGAAGTGGGCTTGTTATAAAATGGTTTTGATTTAGTGTTAAAACACTGAGTGTATATGTTGTCAACTGAAATATTTAGCATAAAAATACCATATTGGCAGCATAATACATCGACATTACGTGGTCTTTTGAACTAAAACCTTGAAATTATCCAATATTTTGGCACACAAAACCATGTAATGCCCAGCATAATATCTACATTTGCCCGAAAAATTATTTCACATTTTCATACAAATATCCATGAAAAAAGTACTTTATTTACTTTCCTTTTTATTGTTGTGCGCTCAAGTATCCTTCGCTCAACTCAAAACACCACAGCCAAGTCCGGTTGCCAAAGTTTCTCAGGAAGTTGGTTTAACAAAAATTGATCTCGAATATTCTCGCCCCAGCACCAAAGGTCGTAAAATCTTTGGCGAACTCGTTCGTTTTGGCGAAATGTGGCGTACAGGCGCTAATGCCTCTTCTAAAATTACTTTTGGCGACGATGTAATGGTTGGTCCGGCCGGTAGCAAACTTACCAAAGGGACTTATGCCATTTACACTATTCCCAACAAAGACAAGTGGACCATCATTTTTTACTCTAACACATCTTACTGGGGTACACCCGATGAGAACTATAAAGAGGAAGAAGTAGCGGCAAAATTTGACGTAAACGTGGAAAAAGTTGCCGATAACGTGGAGTCTTTCACGATTTCACTCGACAACCTGCGCAGTAACGGTGCCGATCTCGAAATCTCTTGGGAAAACACCAAAGTATCTATTCCGGTGAAATTGGACACTGATTCTAAGGTAATGGCCGATATCAAATCACAGATGGACGGCCCATCGGCCAGCACGTATTATGCTTCTGCCCGTTACTACTACGACGAGAAAAAAGACATGAAATCGGCGTTGGAATGGGTAAACAAATCCCTCGAAAAAGGTGGTGACAAGTTCTGGATTCTTCGCCTCAAAGCGCAAATTCTCGCGGAACTTGGCCGTTACAAAGACGCGATCTCAGTAGCCGAAGCCAGCAGCGCCCTCGCTACTAAAGAAGGTAACAAAGATTACCCCGCTATGAACGATAAGTCTATCGCGGAGTGGAAGAAAAAAATGTAATTTAACCTCCGAAATGGGCCTATTGGCTCGTTTTAGGGTAAATCATAGTAATGCCCCGGTTCCTTTTTGGGAAGCCGGGGCATTGTTGTTTTAGCCTTCTTCGCCACCACAATAGTGGTAGGCGCAGTTAAGCCCATTGCCATAAAATTTGGGTGTAAAATGGGTCGTTTGGTTATTAATGGTTACTGTGTAGGGTGTTTTACCGGGCATTGTGATTTCGAACGTGGCACTGCTACTTAGACTCGCAAATTGACCGGTGCTGCAACGATAAATGAGGCTTGATAATCCCAAATTTTCGTCGTTCTGAATGGGTATTGCACGTTCCAAACTGGGGTC